>Ga0078894_10004545_pt1 | contig 10626 bp, 6 predicted proteins | sample LauGreSu1BDMLBSD_2_FD_67506 | JGI IMG/M metagenome (GOLD analysis project Ga0078894, IMG submission 67506) | Freshwater lake microbial communities from Lake Michigan, USA - Su13.BD.MLB.SD (version 4) (version 4) | ecosystem: Environmental > Aquatic > Freshwater > Lake | place: Lake Michigan, USA... | reverse complement strand
GGTATGGGCATACCCGGATCCTCGAACCACTCCAGCTTCGCGTCCACGTCGAATACGGAGCCCGCCGAGTCGAAGGCGAAGGGTACCATGCCCAGTTCGATGATCCGATCGTTGGTGGTATCGAGCCCGGTGGTTTCCACATCGACGATCAGCCCCCGTCGCAGGGGCCCCACGGGCGGCGTTGTGGTGTAGCTCCCGGGCGCCACGAAGCGTCGCACCACGCGGTAGTCGCCGCTGGCCTCGAGTGTGGCCGCCATCGCTTCCAGTGCGGCTGGGTCGGTTATCTTGTGGTCCATGAGCGCATCCGTGATTCCCGCTGCCGTGACCGACGCCCAGTTCGAAGCCGCAGTGCTCCGCTCGCCGGTCCCCGTACTGGTAGACGTCTGGGCTGCCTGGTGCCAGCCCTGCGTCACCCTCACACCGGTCATCCACCGGCTTGCAGAAACTTACCGTGATCGGCTGACCGTGCTTACCCTCGACGCCGACAGCAATCTGGATACGGTCACGACGTACGACATTCGGGCGCTTCCCACGGTGCTGGTCTTCGATCGGGGGGCGCTGGTGGCCCGCCAGACGGGCGCACAGTCGTACCATACCTACGCCGAGCTGCTCGATACGCAGCTCGCGGCGCGCGCGACCGGTGCCCCAGTGGTGGCCCTGCCGCACGGCATGTCGAAGGCCGCCCTACGGCCGACGGGCGATCCCCACGGCTCGCCCGCGACCGCGGAGGCGCAGGCACTCGCTGCCGCGCTGGTGCCCACGCTGATCTTCAAGCACAGCGCGACCTGCAGCATCTCCATCGGCGTGAAGCAGGAATACGATACGTTCGTGCGCGAGTTCCCCGGTGTACCGGTCCGGCTTGTGGTGGTGCAGCAGGAGCGGCCGCTCTCCAACGCCATCGCTGATGTGCTGCGGGTGGAACACGAGTCGCCGCAGGCCATTGTGGTGCACAACGGGCAGGTCGTCTGGCACGCCTCGCACCGGCGCATCACGGCGTCGCGCATCGCCGAGGCCATCACCGCCGCCGCGTCCGGCGCACGCTGACCGACGTCACGGCCGGTCAACCGTTGCTCGAGGGCGCAAGACCGCGGTAGCGTTCGGGGTCCTCTTTCCGAGCCTTTATGCCCCGTCTCTGTCTGCGCGCCGCGGCCCTCCTGCTGGCCGTTCTTTGCTCGCCCTCGACGCCGTCCGCCATTGCCATCGCACAGGTGGCCCCCGCGGCCGGGGCGTCCCGCCCGCCGCGCGCCGTCCGTCGCGACATCCCGTTGACCAACGCCATCCGGCGGGCGATGGCCGCCGGTACGCGCGACTCCACTGGGCGCCCGGGTACGAAGTACTGGCAGCTGCGTACCGACTACGCCATCGATGTCTCGCTCGATCCGGCCACGGCACGGCTCAGGGGCACGGCACGCATCACCGTGCACAACACCAGCCCCGGCCCACTTGCGACGATCGGTCTGCGTCTTGACCCCAATCACTTTCTCGGCAACGCGCCGCACGCTGCGCCGTGGGTACCGTCAGAAGTCACCGATGGGATGGTGCTCTCGCGCATGACGGTCAACGGCGCGCCCGTCAACATCGCGTCCAATGCCGCGGGAGGCGGGATCAGCGCGGAAGGCGCGCGCGCCATTCAGAACGCCCAGCAGGCGGCGGCCAATGCCGCGGGCGGCAATACGCTCGTCAACGGGCGCGCTACCAATGCGGTCGTGCGGCTTGCGGCGCCGATCGCGGCGGGGAGTCAGGCCGTCCTCGAAATCGACTGGTCGCACAAGCTGCCTGGTGGGCCGGGCACGGGGCACCGCATGACGCAGCGCTGGGCCGATACGCTCTTCCAGCCCACGCAGTGGTTCCCAAGAGTGGCGGTCTTCGACGACCTCCGCGGATGGGACGGTGAACTCTACCTCGGCCCCTCGGAGTTCTACAACAATTTCGGCACCTTCGACGTGAACATCGATGTGCCGGCCGGCTGGATTGTGAGTGGCACCGGTGTGCTGCGAAATCCTGAGGAGGTACTCACCGCCTCGGCGCGCACCCAACTCGCCAGGGTCACCGGCAGCGATGACGTCACCACGATCGTGGGTCCCGACGAGGCGGGGCCCGGGCGTGCCACGGCCACCAGCGGTACCGGGCGGCTGACCTGGCGTTTTCACGCTGACACGGTGAACGATTTCGCGTGGGCCACGGCGAAACAGTTCGTGTGGCAGGCCACGCGCGCCACAATCCCCTCGAAGGGGCCGGTCCCCATCCACATGGTGTACCTGCCGGGGCGGGCCGCGCTTTATGCGAAGGCCGGACCGGTGACCCGCCATGCGCTCGAGTTCTACTCGCAGCTGTGGTTCCCCTACCAGTTCCCGCAGCTCACGCTGCAGGATGGCCCGAGTGCCGGGATGGAGTACCCCATGGTGATCAATTCCAATGTGGGCGCGGCGGATCACGAGGCTGGGCATCAGTGGTGGCCCATGGTGGTGAGCAACAACGAAACGTGGTACGGCTGGATGGATGAGGGGTTCAATCAGTACATGAACGTCCTCTCCGACGCCGATGCCGCTGGCAAGGCGCCGGTGTTCGACGGACTCGGACAGAGCTACGGGCGTACGAGCGGCAACGAAGCCGAGCCGCCGATGATGTGGAACGCCAACTATGCCGGGCCCCAGTTCTACGGTTTCACCACGTACAGCAAAACGCCGCTCATGCTCTCCGCCCTAGGCGGCATCGTGGGCGACAGTGCGGTGCAGCGCGCGCACCGTGAATGGGCCACGGCCTGGATGTACAAGCATCCATCGCCATGGGATTACATGTTCTTCATGAACCGGGCGCTTGGTCGCGATCTCGGGTGGTTCTGGAACAGCTGGCTCTTCACCACCGAAAGTGTCGACCATCGCATTGCGTCGGTGACCACGCAGCGGGCGCGCACCAGTGTGACGGTGGAACAGGCGGGACAGATGCCTGCCCCCATTACGCTCGATGTGACCTTTGCGCCTACCGGCGCGCCCATCCGCCCCATGCCGAACGCGGTGATGCTCGACAGCGCCACGGCGCGGGTGACCGTACCAGTCGACGTGTGGTTCGATGGACGTCGGGCGCACACAGTGCACCTCACGTTCGGTGGGCGTGCCATCACGAAGGTGGTGCTCGATCCCGGACATCGGTTCCCGGACCGGGACCCGTCCGACAACAGCTGGACGGCCAAGGCGGGCAAGTAGCGGCGTGCCGGGCATCGCGAGGGACGGAGATCGGCGCATATTCCCCGAATGCGTCCATTCCTTTCGTCCCTCGCCGCTGTGGCGGTTCTGCAGCTGGCTGCGCTCGTCTCTCCGGGCCACGCCCAGCCGCGCCCGTTTCCCGTGGATACGGCGTCCATTGCCACCATCCATGCGGCCTTCACGGCCAAGCGCCTCAGCTGCCGCTCGCTCGTCCAGCAGTACCTCGCGCGCATCGAGGCCCTCGACAAGCAGGGCCCCTCGATCAACAGCATCGTGCTGGTGAATCCTGATGCGCTGCGCGTGGCGGATTCGCTCGATCAGCGGTTTGCCCGTGCGGGTGCCACGGGCCCGCTGCACTGCATCCCGTTGATCGTGAAGGACAACTTCGAAACACTGGGGCTCCAGACCACCGGCGGGTCACTCGCGCTCGAAGGCTGGAAACCGCCCCAGGACGCGACAATGGTACGCCTGGTGAAACAGGCGGGCGCCGTCGTGTTGGCCAAGAGCAATCTCGCCGAGTGGGCGTTCACACCCTACGAAACGGTGAGCTCGATTCTGCCGGGATACACACGCAATCCCTACGCACTTGATCGCGTGACCGCCGGTTCGAGTGGCGGTACGGCGGCGGCTGTTGCGGCCGGATTCGGCACGCTGGGACTGGGGACCGACACCGGCAACTCCATCCGTGGCCCGTCGGCCCACCAAGCGCTCGTAGGCATTCGTTCCACGATGGGGCTCACGTCGCGTGCCGGTGTCATTCCGCTCAACGCCACAGCCGACATCGCAGGGCCCATGGCGCGCAGCATGGCCGATGCAGTGGCCGTGTTCGATGTGATTGCCCACGCCGATCCGGCCGACAGCGTGACGCGCGATGCCGATACCAGGCGCGCGCCCGATTATCGCCGCGCCCTTGTGCGCGGACGGCTTGCCGGTGCGCGCGTTGGTCTGCTGCGGCAGGCCTACGAGCGCCCCACACTCGATCCCGAGGTCAAGGCCGTGTTCGAGCGGGCGGTGGCGGACCTGCGGCGCGCCGGCGCCATCGTGATCGACAGCGTGCGCGTCGATTCGCTTGATGCCATACAGCGGCGGCAGCAGGGGGGCTGCAACCGCTTCAAGGCTGATCTCGAACGCTACCTCGCCGGGCGCGCGCCTAACGCGCCGGTGAAGACGCTTGAGGAGATTCTTCGCAGCCGCCGCTACCACCCCACGGTGGAGCAACGGCTCCGGGACGCCGCGCAGGCCAGTGAGCTCCCCGAAGCGAGCACCGGGTGTCAGTCGCGCGAGCGCGTACGGGAGGCGTTGCGTGTGGCGGTGCATCAGCTCATGGACTCGCTGCAGCTCGATGCCATGGTGTATCCCACATGGAGCAATCCGCCGCGCCTCATCGGCGATCTCAATACGCCCCACGGCGATAACAGTCAGCTCTTCTCCCCCACCACCGGTTTCCCCTCCATTACGGTGCCCATGGGCTATACGCGGAACGGACGACTGCCGGCCGGTCTGTCGTTTTTCGGTCGGGCATGGAGTGAATTCCGGCTGATGGAACTGGCCTTTGACTACGAGCAGCGCACGCGTCACTGGAAACGTCCTCCCCTGTGACTCGATGGTGAGCCGGCGGTATCCACTGGGCCGGGGAGGCACGCGCCTGCCTGACGATGCGCAATCAGCGCGCCGCGGCCAGCGGGCCGCGCTTCCGGGGGCTAAGTTCGGCAGGTGGAGCACCCGCGATGCCCCCATTCTCCAGAAACCGTGGACCACGAGCGCTGGTGCGACGCGCCTGCGCGCCGTGCTCGACGGGCCACTGATCGTGCCACTCGACTCCCCAGTAACGCATGACCAGCACCGAGCCGGCTAACGGCATCGTGGATAATCCGCGCGCAGGCGACCAGCCGTTGTTGGCGATCTGCGCGATCGGCGCCAGCGCCGGGGGCCTCGAGGCCCTGCAGCAGTTCTTCGACAACGCGGATCCCAATCGTGGGATCTCCTACGTGGTCGTGCAGCACCTCTCCCCCGATCATAAGTCGCTGATGGTGGAGCTGCTGCGGCGTCACACCACGTTGCGCGTGATCCGGGCCGTCGACGGCATGCCGGTGGAACCGGATACGGTCTATCTCAATCCACCGAAGACGAACCTCACCCTCGAGGGTGGGGTCCTCCGCCTCAACGAGCAGCCGGCCGGGCACGGGTTGCACCTGCCGATCGATGTGTTCTTCGCGTCGCTCGCGCAGGCGCAGGGGGAGTATGCGGTGGGGGTCGTGCTCTCGGGCACCGGTAGCGACGGCACGCGTGGCGCGCGCGAGCTCAAGGCCGAGGGGGGGCTCGTACTCGTGCAGGATCCCACGGAGGCGCAGTTCGACGGGATGCCGCGGAGTGTCGTCGCCACGGGGCTCGCCGATCAGGTCCTCTCGGTGGCAGACATGCCCGCTGTCATCAACCAGTTCTTCCTGCGGCGCGGTACGGTGCGCGCCGCCAGCAGTGCGGAGCAACCCGCCGGCACCGCCTCGCAGGTCCAACGCATCCTCGGCCTGCTGCGCGATCGCCTCGGCACGGACTTCACCGGCTACAAACCCAACACGATCATCCGGCGAATCGAACGCCGCGTGCTCATGCACCCGGGGCTGGGCTGGGACGATTATGTGCGGCTCATCGAGGACTCGCGCCCCGAGCTGGTGCAGCTCCACCGCGACCTGCTGATCAACGTCACCCGCTTCTTCCGCGACGACGAGGCGTTTCGCCTGCTCGAGACGCGTGTCATTCCGCAGCTCATTGCCGAGACCCCGGCCGAAGGGGAGCTGCGCGTGTGGATCCCCGCCTGTTCCACTGGCGAGGAGCCGTACTCGGTCGTGATCCTCATCCTCGAGGCGCTCGAGCGCGAGAAGCTGAGTCGCAACGTGCGGGTGTTCGCCACCGACGTGGATCAGGACGCCGTGGAGTTCGCGGCGGCGGGCCGCTACGGTGATTCCATCGCCGCCGACATGACTCCGGATCGGTTGTCGCGCTGGTTTGTGGCCGACGGCGATGGGTACAAGGTGAGTCGGGCGGTCCGCGACCGCGTGATCTTCGCGCGCCACAACCTGCTCAAGGATCCGCCGCTCACGCGCATGGACTTCGTGTCCTGTCGCAACATGCTGATCTATCTGGGCACGGAGCTGCAGCGCCGCGTGATCGCGTTGCTGGCCTACGCCCTGCGCGCGCGGGGCTTCCTGCTCCTGGGTTCGAGCGAGACGGTCGGATCGCTATCCTCGCTCTTCGATGTGGTTGACGCGAAGTGGAAGCTGTACCAGGCGCTCCAGCCCGGCCGGCATACGCTCGCTGAGGCGCTGCCCACGCGCCCGCGGCGGCCGCTCATGCAGTCATTTTCCCCCACGACGGCGGCTGAACAGGCGGTGGTCGCCACGCGCAATGTGCCATCGCGGACGGCTACCGAAGACGGTTTGCTGGAGCACGTGTTTCAGGAGCTCACCGACGTCCTGCAGCTGCGGTGCGTGGTCCTCGATGCAGACTATCAGCTCATTCACACCTTCGGTGACGTCTCGTCGCTGCTCAAGGTGCAGCCGGGGCGGTCCACGCTCGAGATCTTCAAGTTGCTGCCACGGCCGCTGAGCACTGCGCTGCGGGCGGCACTTGGCAGGATCGCCAAGGAGCACCGGGACATCCTGTACGAGGGCATCGAGGTCGATCCCGATCAGCCCACGGTCACCCTGCATGTGCGGCCGCTCGATGTAGGCCCCGATCGCAACCGCGCCTACGTGATTTTCTTCCAGAGCGGTCCCAAGCCGCTCCATGGCGGTGTGGCCGATACGCTGCAGCACGACGAATCCACGTCGCTCCGACTGTCGCAGCTCGAACACGAGCTGCAGTACACCAAGGAGAACCTGCAGGCCACCATCGAGGAGCTCGAAACCTCGAACGAGGAACTGCAGGCCACCAACGAGGAACTGCTCGCGTCCAACGAGGAGCTGCAGAGTACCAACGAGGAGCTGCAGTCAGTCAATGAGGAGCTGCAGACGGTCAACGCGGAGTATCAGGAAAAGATTGCGGAGCTGATCAGCCTCAATAACGACATCGAGAATCTGCTGCGCACGACGGGCGTGGGGACGTTGTTCGTTGATGGCTCCTTGCGCATTCGCAAGTTCACCGATGCCGCACTGCGGTTGCTCAACGTGATGCCGCAGGATATCGGTCGGCCGCTCGAGCACATTGCGGCCAAGATTGCCGGCGTGGATTTGGTGAGCATGTGCCGTCGCGTGATGACCGGGAAGGGGGCGGAGTCGCACGAGGTGCAGGCGCCCGACGGGTCGCACCTGCACGTCAAGGTGCTGCCGTACCTCACCGGGGAAACGGGCGTGCACGGCGTGATCGTGAGCGTCATCGATGTCACGGAGGTGAAGCGCGGCGAGGAACGGCTGCAGCACATCCTTGACTCGATCCCATCCTCGGTGGCGGTGCTCGGGCCGGACGGCGTGATCGTTCAGACCAACGCCGAGTGGGTGCGCTTCGCGCGGGCCAACGACGCGACGCCGGCGCTTATGGCCGGGATCGGGCTCAACTACGTGGCAACTTGCATGGCTGCGCCGGATGATCCCATAGCGCAGGCCACGGGCCGCGGGTTGCGCGAGCTGCTGGCCGGCAAGCGCGATCGCTTCGAGTTGCAGTATCCCTGTCACTCTCCCGACAAGAAGCGCTTTTTCCAGCTGCAGGCCACCGCCCTCACCGACACGGTGCCCCGTGGTGCGCTCGTTCAGCACTTCGACATTTCGGCGCAAGCGCTCCGCCTCGAGCAGCTCACGGCATGGGTGGAGAGCGTACAGGCCCTGCAGCTGGATGGCGTCCCCGACCTTCCTGAGTGAGGTCGGGTGGCCGGTGCGGGGGAACGCGCGCGAGGGCGGTGGTCAGGACGAGTAGTACGCCGCGTTCTCGTCCACGTAGCCCTTGGTGAGATCGCAGCCGTAGGCCTGCGCCTCACCGGTCCCCACGCCGAGGCTCACCTCGATGTCGACCACTTCGCGCGAGAGCGTTTCGCGGACGATCGCATCGTCGAAGGCGAGGCGCTCGCCGTGCGCCACTACCTGATAGCCGTTGATCCACGCGTCGGTGGTCAGCGGCTGGATCGTGCAGTCAAAGCACTTGCCGATCGCCATGAGCAGGCGCCCCACATTGGGGTCGGCCCCGTGTACCATGGTCTTAACGAGCGGTGAATTCACGATCGACTTGGCGATAACGTGTGCCTCGCGGGGGGTATGCCCGCCACGCACCGACACGCGCAGCAGATGCTCCGCACCTTCGCCATCGCGCGCGAGAATTTCCGTCATGCGAGTGCAGCCGGCCTGCAACACGGCGAGGAACTCGCTCTCGTCCACCGGGCCCGCGAGACCGTTGGCCAGGATCGCGCAGGTGTCGGAGGTACTCGTGTCGGTATCCACCGAGAGCATGTTGAACGAACGACTGACGGCCGCGCGCAGCAGACGATCGAGCGTGGCCGCATCGAGCGCGGCATCGGTGAAGATGTAGGACAGCATCGTGGCCATGTTGGGCTCGATCATTCCCGAGCCCTTCGCCACCCACGTGATGGTCGCGGCGCCCACCGAGGCCGACAGCGCCTTGGGGTGCGTGTCGGTCGTCATGATCCCCTCGGCTCCCACCATGGGGTTGTCCTGCAGCTCCCCCGTCATGCCGACGACACCGGCTTCGATCTTGTCGACCGGCAGCTGCACCCCGATCACGCCCGTCGAACTCACCAACACGCGGTCGGCCGTGGTGCCCACCTCGGCGGCGGCGGCGGCGGCCATACGGCGCGCATTCTCCACGCCGCGCGCACCGGTGGCCACGTTGCTCACCTTGCTGTTGGCGATCACGGCACGCAGTACGCCACCCTTGAGGGTTTCCCGCCCCAGCACGATTGGCGCGCCGGGAAAGTGATTGCGGGTGAAGACCGCTGCCGCCGCGGCGTCGACGTCGCTCACAAAGAGCGTGAGGTCACGGGCGGTGGGCTTGAGGCCCACATTGCGGCTGGCGCAGCGAAAGCCCCGGGGGAAGACCGGGGTGGCGTGGAACGGCTGGTGGATGTCGGACATCCGCCAAAGCTGGAACACCCCCACGGGTCGCGCCAGCGGTCCGCCGTGCCTGATGACCGCTGACGGTGGTAGGGGTGACAGACGCCGATCCTTCCGCGCGGTGCGGGGAGGTGCGTCCTCGAGATTAAGTGTTCTTTAGCGGCTCTGATCTGAGGCGTAATTTAATGTACGTGAAACGTGAAAATGGGGATCAGAACGCGGTTTTTGCAGGACGAAATTGGGGATGAACGACGGGCGGTTTTGGGAAAATGTGGTAAACTGACGGGTCTGGCATTACTCGCCCCCTCACCCCCCGTTCGTGCCTTCCCAGCCTTCCCTCCGTCCATTCGATATTGCGGTCGCGCTGCGTCTGGTCCTGGTGCCGGAGGATCGCTACGAGCCCCTCGCCATCGCGCTCGCCACGAGCACGAGCGCGGTGCACCGCTCGGTCGCCCGTCTGCAGCACGCCGGCATCTGTGGCCCCGGAAGCCGAACGGTGATCCAGCCGTCGCTCCACGAGTTTCTCGTGTACGGAGCACGCTATGCGTTTCCCCCGGTGCATGGTCCGGAGCGGATCGGTCTTCCCACCGCGGCCGCGCATCCCGAGCTGGCGGCTGCGCTGGGCAACGGCGACCCGGTGCGCTCCCTCGTCTGGCCCATGGACGGCGGGCCCGCGCGCGGTGATACACTCGTGCCCCTGTTCAATGGGCTGACGAAGGTCGCCTCGCGTGACCCGCGCCTTCACAAGATGCTCGCCTGCGTCGATGCGCTGCGCGTGTGTACCGCCCCGCAGCGCGCCACGGCGGCCGACCTGTTGCACCACCAACTCGCGACAGCGCGCACCCAGTAACTGGGCCGTTTCGCTCGGGCGTCACTCATCTCGATCGGGCCGGTCTCGTACCGGCCCGAGGCATTTCATTGCATTCGCATTCAGTCGCATGGCAAGGATTCGGCGATCGGCATTGCCTGCTGCCGGAGCTCCCCACGCGAGCAAAGTGTGAAGGGCACGTCATTTTCCCGTCAAAGACCAGATGACGCGCGCAAGCGGCGAGCGACGGTTGCGTCAACTTGCCGTTAACTAGAAAAATAACTGTTCGGAATCACAAAAGAACGGCTCATAACGAATAGGCGAAGGGTCTTGGTCTGACCAATAGCCACCGCCGGCACACGGCCTGACCGGCAGCACGGTGGTGGGCAACGCAGCCACCCACCCCGGGCGAGGGATTCCCCGAGCTCGCGCATCGCTGTAGATCGCAGGGTGACCAATCCACCCGTGCCTCCTCGTGCCGCCAGCGCACGGACACAAGCGCTGGCGGCACGAGGAGGCACGGGTGGATTGGTCACCCTGCGATCTACAGCGATGCGCGAGC
>Ga0078894_10004542_pt1 | contig 10628 bp, 9 predicted proteins | sample LauGreSu1BDMLBSD_2_FD_67506 | JGI IMG/M metagenome (GOLD analysis project Ga0078894, IMG submission 67506) | Freshwater lake microbial communities from Lake Michigan, USA - Su13.BD.MLB.SD (version 4) (version 4) | ecosystem: Environmental > Aquatic > Freshwater > Lake | place: Lake Michigan, USA... | reverse complement strand
TACAGTACCACCCAGAGGCATGCCCGGGTCCCTGGGATTCAAGATATTTGTTTGATAGGTTTGTATCCTCGCTTGCAGCATCTTAAAGCCATTGATTTACATTTTTTTATTAGTATTCTTTAATAAAAGTTTTTTTATAGTGATGTTCAGTGTTAAAAAGCTCCAAAACATACACCCCTTTTTTTAAATCTCTTAGTGATATTTGCGAAACATTTTGGGAATTAAAATATACAATTTTACCCTCTAAATCACGAATGCATACGCAATAAGGAAATTGCATATCATACTTGGTTTTAATATTCAATAGCAAATGACACGGATTTGGAAAAATTACAATGGGCTGGTCTAAAGTAAAAAATGAAATATTATTGTTTATGCTGCAGGGAATAAATCCATTATAGGTTTTAACAAGAGTTGAACCCGGACTAGAATATGTAAAACTGTATACGCCATTTACACTCCAACTATAGGTGGTGGCAAAGCCAGCAATACCATTTAATTGATAAGATACGTTGTATCCGTTGGCGTTTGGATTTGGGGTACAACTGGTAATTAATGCGCCATTTAAAGGGGTCCAATTTTCGGTACGTACAGGACTGGCTGCCGCTTGTGGAATCAACTGATGCGTGGCATCTTCAGTAACTTTTCCGACCATTTTGGCTATCATATAGGGTGCATTTTGAGTTCCATGATAATGGTATGTGCCATTTGTACCAAAATGCCCATGATTGGCGTCCAGTGATAGCATGGGTCCGCCTTCGGGCTCAGAACTTCCATAAATTGCAAATCCATCAAGTGCATAGGCTATAGGAAGCGAAGCTGAAGTGATGCTGTATAAATGTAAGGGTGCAATATGGTAGTGGTAATCGTCGGCCCGGCCACAGTGGCCACCAAACTGGTCCAATTGCCCATCTAAATATGAATCAACTCCCGTATTGGTGTGTACATTAAAAATCGGTACTCCATTAACCGCTATTGCAATAGCGCCTCTGGTAAAATGAATAGAATCAACCGGTATTGGAGAATTTGAAATTACAGGAGACAAGGGTATAGGCCATGCATTGGTGCCTTTATAGCATTGTGGAATTGGAACCTGTTGTTGCCAACCATGATTAGAAATGCCATACATCATGGCGTGTGAATTAGGTATACCTGTAGATTCAACATAAAAATACGAAGCATTCCAAAATGTTTGTACATGGGGTTTAAAAGCTGCAAATGCCGAGTCGATGGTTAAAGGCGAATTACTGATACGCATTTTATTTTGTATGGCACTAGTAAACCCTATGCCAATTATACTAACAATGCCAACTGTATATAAACGGGTAAGCGTATTAAACCTGTACTTGATATTTATAATAAATAAAAACAACAACAAGCCTAAAAAAATACCTATATACAAAAAATGAAATTTAAAGTTGTTATATTTTTTGTTGGATGATACTGCAGTTGTTGTGTTGTTTATACTTTCAATTTTACTTTTAATTTGTGCAATGTAAGTTTGATCTGTTTCATCAAACCAATGTATGGGAAATGATTTAAATTGGCCCGGTTTTAGTTCTAAAACCACATATGTAGCATTAGATTTTACGTATGTAGCCTTTATAAACGTATTATTGATGTGCCATACTTTAAAATTGTAAATGGAATAATTAAGTTCATGGGAATAGCCCCATCGGCATATTAGTAAAACTAAAAGCAATATAACACGCATAAATCAAATAATTAAAACAAGTTAGAACATATAAATTGAATACAAAGTAATAAAATCAGTTATTTTTTATCTATTATGTAAATATAATTTGTACTTAGAGCGTGGGGGTGTAATTTTTACAATTTCACTTAATATATTTTTCTTTTTTATTTAAACATGATTAAATGTGTAAAAATGCAAGAGTTTAAAAAATTTGCACAACTACTTATTGCTTTTATTACAGTTACTGAAATAACGTTTTGCCCAGGTGCTATTATAGCCAGGGCTTATTTAATCTTTTTTAGCCGGATCCTAATTGTCATTTCATCGAATTTTTTGCGGTCAAAACGAACCGGATCACCTGAACACATATGGGCAAGCTTATTGCTATCAAGTGTAATAGCAATGTTATGATAACGACCCTTTTTGTCGTAAATAACTATTTTGTCTGTTCTGTCTTTGCTAAGCTCCTCACAGACATAATGCCAGAGTAGCAGCATATAGCAGTTTATTCCAAACTCAATATCAGAGGCCCAATGTGCCTTGTTATTGCTAGTCTTTAGAGTAAATTTTAAAGAGTCTGTTCTCTGAATATCAGAAGTATCAATTGGATTGTCTGATATTTTTTTGTACATATAAGGCTTTCCGGACCCGTCGGATAAAATAATGGTTAGATCGTCAACAATCTGATTGGTTAAACTATCCCGAACTTCCAGTACAATAAAGCGACAATAGTCCCAAAAGCAATGTTGGGATTTTAGAGACGTAAATAGTCCCAAAAATAAAATTAATATGTAAAATTTCTTTTTCAAAGTTTTATACTTAACCATGGCTGGTAAAGGGTTGCAGATTGGCGGTGGTGGTGGACTTGAGCCAAAGTCTATTCAGTCTGATAATTGTTGGTTATAATTTACTAACTATAATGTACCATAACGTTTTGCGGCTACAAGAAGTTGGCGATTTCGATGCACTAAACTGTCTGCCACCACTGAACTTGATACGAAGCACAAAGTTTCATTTAACCACTGAACCGCCAATTTCATTTAGGTGCTGTTATGTTCTGTGGTTCTTTCGTCCGTTATCGTTGCCATCCTTCTATTTTATAGTTTTTCATAAACAGTTTGCGTTCTTGTCCACCGTTATCGGGCTTAAACCAAACTTCAAATCTTGCTGCATAAGGTTTTCCCCAGTCTCCTTCATAAATTGTAAAGTTTGATGTTGTGCTAAATTTAAGAATACTGTCAGTTGGATTATTAATTTTTATTGAACTTCTTTCTGGCAGCCTGTCTGTTGAAAGAGCATATTCTTGAGTTATTTCAAAAGCTTTTAAGTAAATAGTTCCGCTCTCAATTTTACCAGTCCAAAAGTCAAACTCATAAAGCCCGGGTTGATATGAATTGTAGAGTTGAAAATCTGTTTTTGATTTAGTCCAAACAAAAACGCTGTCTTGCCTTTGGTTGCCCATTGTCAGGTCAATAGGTGTGTCGAGTTGAATATTTGTTGGAATTTTTAAATTATCTGCCCATTTATCTCCGTCAACTGTCTCGATGAAAAATAAGAATACTGCATAAAATACAAATGCAGCAATTGTTCCAACGAAAAGTAGTCCCGTCAAGATAGCTTTTAACCACCGTCTTTTTGTTAATTGATAAATTGTAGAAATAATAAGTCCAAGTAAACCAAGCCCGAAGAGCAAAAAAATAATTGTCCCAAAAATGTCGTTCTTGATAAATACACTTGCTACAACAAGACCAAGTGTCAAGCAAAAATAAAGAATTGGTCGCCACCATTTGTCGAAGCAATATATAAGTAATTTCGTCATTGTCGTTTAGTTCGTATATGTCTTCCTACCATAGCACCTAACGGTTTGTGTGTAGGCGATGTTGCCATGTGTTACGCCTTCGGCAAGGCAATATTGCTTAAAAGCTGTTATGGGTTGGTTTTTATAAAACATTAAAATTAAGTGGTCGGATTAATCCTAACGCATCTTTTATTTTAGAATTTTTAGTTGATGTTATATTATTAAAACCAGCACTATTTAATTCTGGGGTAACATATATATTTGAAGATTTTTGAAATCTTTTTGTTAAGGCTCCAATTCGTTTTAGTTTTATTAAACTGTAAATGTCAAATACTTCATCAAACAATTTCAGCCTATTTTCTTTTTTTAAAGAAATACCATGGGTAGGATATAAATCAATTATAATTACACCTTTTTTTCCAATTTCTTTAATTAAATAGCCAATGTTCTGATGTTCTTTTTGCCTCCCCCAATTAACTTTAAATTTATCACAAAGCTCTTTTAAGTATTTGTCGTATATACCATCAATGGGGTTATTATAGCGACTCGAATCGAAAGCGTAATTTTGATGCGGGAATGGCATACCTCCTGGGCATGACTCCCAAAACACAAATTGAATTTGTGGTCGTTTTTTCAGTTTCAAATATTCCGTAATAAAATCTAGAAAGTATGTCTCCCACATTGATTCGTAATATAAGTACTGTGAGTACCAACTCCCCCAGTTGATATTTATATTTAAAAATTTTCTTTCTGCAGATTTTTCAAGTAACTCTTGGTATTGATCTTTGGTAATCATATTGTATAATTTTGTTCTGTTAATTCAAAAATTGACTAACCTATAACGGTTTGCAGCTACAAGAAGTTGGCGATTTTTACCACAAATGTTCATACGAAGAACGAATGTTTGACTAACCACAAATCTGTCATACGAGGCACTGAACCGCCAATTTCTTGTAGGTGCTGTTAGGTGCTGGCGTTCTGTCCACCGTGCTTGTAAACCATTGTCTTTGTTGAGTTGTCGTGTCATTGAGTCTCGGCTGTGCGTTGCGATTTTTATTTTTGAAGCGTTGGAAATTTTTTAAAAACAATTTTTCTTTTGGGTCGGATTTGCAAGCTCTATTAAAAACTTTGGTCGTGTGCTGGGTTGTGCGGTTTTTAATTGTGCTTGCAAATTGCGTTGGGGTTAATAATTCAAAGTTAGTCCAATGCCAAAACCCATGTCGCTGTCGTAATGGGTTCTTACGCCCATATTTTTATTTACAATGTAACGAAAATCAACCATAAATTCTTTGTCTGTGTTTACCATAAAACCTGCTCGAAGTCGTTTGGTAATGGGTATATCTTCTCGCATTAACTGAAAGCGAATATTTCCGTCTTGATACACTTCTGCTTGTGCTATTATTAGCATTGGTAAAGTATAATTTACACCTAAACTTATTTGTGTTCTGTTGTCTTTAGTATTGGTTTGTCCAAAGAGATTTTTTTCAACTTCATTGTGTCCTAATTTCCTATAACGCCAGTCAAAACCAATAAATGGCATTAGCCACTGCATTTTTCCAATGTACCGTCCAAAGTGAGTTTCAGTTTCATAGCCATGTATGTCATGGTAACCTAAACGCCATTCTGAACCAATGCTCCAACGTGTATTTTGTAGCATAAACATACCATCGTTTCCGTTTGTAGCAAAGTCATTTTCTGCCATAAAATGAGGTTTTCTATCATCTGCAAAAAGTTTGCGTTGTGCTAATTTAGGATTTGGAATTAATGGATTGGGGGCCTGGTTTTCATAGGTAAAAACTCTTCCCATTCCGCTCATCATGTGATAAAGTATATGGCAATGAAAAAACCAATCGCCTTCTACATTTGCATTGAATTCTAATGTATCGGTTTCCATTGGCATAATGTCCACTATATTTTTTAATGGTGCATTTTCCCCTTGTCCGTTCAGCAAACGAAAGTCGTGTCCGTGCAAGTGCATTGGGTGTCGCATCATTGAGCCGTTGTAAATAACAATTCTTATATTTTCACCTTTCTTAATCAATATTTTATCGGTTTCAGAAACCACTTTATTATCCAAACTCCAAACATAGCGGTTCATATTTCCAGTAAGTTCAAAACGCAATTCTCTAACTGGTGCATCTTTGGGAAGTTCAGTTTTGGTTGGCGATTTAAGCATTGCGTAATTTAATGTAACAATATCAGCCAAAGCATTTGCATTGTAACGATTGGGGTCGTTAACACTTTGTTTTGGTTTGCTTTCGCCAGTAATTTCTGGATACATAACCACATTCATATCCATTTGATTGAGGCTCATACTCATCCCCATATCGTCAAGTTCGCCATTCATTTTCATCATATCGTTCATCATCTTCATTCCTTCAAAATATTTTAATCGTGGCTGTGGTGATTTTAGTTGTTTGATGCCATTACCAAAATAGTATGATGCAGATTTTGTGCGGTCTTCGGTTGTGGCTAAAAATTCATACGCTGTATTCTCTGCTGGAATAGTAATAATTACATCGTAGGTTTCAGATACGGCAATAATTAATCTATCTACTTCTACTGGTTCTACATCGTTTCCATCGTTAGCAACGACTGTAATTTTACCACCTGCATAAGTAAGCCAAAAGTAGGAGGATGCTCCACCATTAGAAATACGAAGTCGAACTTTGTCGCCTGCTTTCAATTGTTTTCCATCAAAGTTTTTAATTTCAGAAATTGGGTTGCCATTCATTAAAACTTTGTCATAGTAAACATCGCTTACATCCATTGCCAACATTCGTTTCCATTCGTTTTTAAGTTTAGTTTTAAAATGTCCTGCTTTTATGGCTTCTGCATAGCTTTGAGTTGCATTTTTTTTGATAGCGAACCAGTCAGTTGCGTTGTGCAACATTCGGTGTATGTTTTCGGGTTTGTAATCAGTCCACTCGCTTAAAACAATAGGAACGGTCGGCAAATCGTCAATTCCTTTTCGGAATGTTTTATCGTCTGGTTTTTTCAGCATTACAAAGTTGCCGTACATTCCTATTTGTTCTTGTAATCCTGAATGCGAATGATACCAATGCGTACCATTTTGTATAATTGGAAATTTGTAAATATGGGTAGTGTTTGGCTTAATTGGCATTTGGGTAAGATTAGGAACGCCATCTTCTTTATTGGGTAAAAACAGTCCGTGCCAATGCAAAGAAGTTTCTTCTTGTAGCAAATTATGAACATAAATTTCAGCCGTATCTCCTTCGGTAAAAGTTAGCGTAGGCATTGGAATTTGTCCATTTACTGCAATGGCTCGTTTTTCTTTTCCTGTGAAATTTACAATGGTGTCTTTTACAGAAAGGTCGTAACGAACTGTTTTTTGAGCATATAATATTTGAGTTGTTGATAGTAATAATGCTATCGGCAGCAGTTTTTTATAAATAGTTTTCTGAATATCCATTTTAATAGTTTCATTTGATTAAATCATTGTGATTATCATAAAGGCACTCATTGTAATCATTAAGGCATCTTCAATAATGGTAACGGTACTCATGGGCAAATTGAAAACAGCACCCAAACAAGCACATTGAATTTTCTTTTTGTTCAATACACTTTGTAAAACACCAATGATGCTGATACTCATTACAATTAAGGTAGTTAGGTTTGTAATAAACGGATTGAAATTAATGGTGTAAGCAATTGCCAAACCCAACTCAACAAAGGCATAAGCATAAGCCCAAATAGGAATTCGCCTTGCCAAGACATCATACATTAAATAACTTTCGGCAAAACCTTTTAGGTTGAGTAATTTGAAAAACGAAAACACCAAAAAGAAACCTGCCATAAAATGTTGCATCCATTGCATTGTATCAAAATGATGGTTGGTAAATTGTATTAAAACTGTTACCAAGGTTATGTAAAAAAATATGAGCAAAATTGGTTTATACGTTTCTAACCAACCCTTGGTTTGCTCGGCTATTTCGTTATGTTGCAGGGCTAAAATTTGATATTTTTCGGGTAATGATTTTTGCAATTCAGCCAAAGCAATGTGTTTATCCATTGTTATAGTGGCTGAATTTTCATTTTTTGAAACTTCCACGCTTATTACATTTTCAACCATCAACAACGATGATTTTACTTTTGCTTCGCAACTTGAACAGGTCATGCCTGTTACTTGATATTTGTGTGTCATTGATACAAATGTTTAAATAGAACGTGGTAGCCGTTTACGGCTACCACGTTCTAAATTTATTGTTTAAAAGCTATTCCATTGGGTTTTGAACCTACTGAAATTGTTTGAGAAACGGTATGCGTTGCAACATCAACTACCGAAACATTTCCTGCTCCTTGGTTGGTAACATATGCTTTTGTGCCATCGCTATTAAAAGCAATAGCGTGAGCATCAGCACCAGTTGTAATATTCCCTTGCAACGTCCAAACGCTGCCTACCAGAGTATAATAAACAACTTTTCCATTCGTAGCATCAGAAACCCAAAGTTCTCCACTTGCAGTATGATAAGCTACATACCCGGGTTTAAAACCCAAATTTATAGTGCTTGTTACACTCATTCCTGAAACCGAAATTTCAGAAACGGTTTGGCTCATTTCATTATCCACATACATTTTGCCATTGCTTGCACTCCAAGCACCCACAGGGTCAGTACCAACGGTAAGTGTGGTATGTATCATTTTTGTACTTGCGTCAATTAAAGTAACTGTTCCGTCCATTGTGTTACAAGCAAATGCCATTGTACCATCGTTGGAGAAGGTAACTTCTGAAAGACCTTTGCCCACGTTAATGGTGTTTTGAAGTGTCCAGTCAGAAGTTTTATAAACCAAAACTTGACTTTGAATAGTGTCCATTTGCCCTAACCAAAGTTCAGTTCCTGCACTATTAAAAATGGCATTGTGTGGTAATTTTGACAACGAAATTTCTTTGTCTATCATTCCTGTTACAGCATCAATAATCTGAACTTTCAAACCAGCCGTTGCACCACCATGACCTGCGTGTCCGCCACTAAGGTCGGTTGCAGTTATAGCCACAGCCAACTTGGTTTTTGCGGGGTTTATGTAAATGTGATGCGGAAATGTAGCACCATTTAAACTGATAGTTTCAGAAACAGTATTGTCAGAAAGTTTAATTACTGAGATATTGTTTGATGAGCCATTTACAATATACGATGCAGGATAATTGATATTCAACATTGTATGTTCGGCAGGGTGCATTTCATCCATATCATGTTTTTTACATGATGAAATTGTGAAAGCAAAAATTGTTGTAGCAACTATGGCTACTGTTGAAATTACATTTTTCATTTTTTTGAATTTTAATTTTTGAAATTTATTTAATTGTTTCTACTGTTTTTCCGCAAGTGAGCATTTGAGAACCGTAGTAAGGGTTTTTAATAGTATTTTCTTTGCTCAACCAATTTGCTCCTTTGCCATCATTGTACATGGGGCAGTTTTGATAGTAAACAGGACTTTCTTGTTTAGAAACTTTAATTAAAGCATACACATTTTTAGAAAGCGAAGTAAAATGGTCTCTTTGGTGTCCTGCATCTTTTGTTTCTTCGATGTGTCCAGCATCAAAAGCCAAATCTTTCATTACTTTCATCCACTCCATGTGTTCTTCCGTTGAAAGCTTATCCATCTTCACTGCATTGATATTTGAAAGCAAATCTTTTGCTATTGCAGAAGCTACCATTCCATCAGATTTGACCAAAGCATCTTTCAATAAAAAGTAGTTATCAAAAATCGCTTTGAGTTGATTTACTTCTTGATTTGTTTCTGTTTTTACTTCCGTTGTACCACCATGATTGTGTGCAGAGTGGTCTTCTGTAACTTCCTTTTGAACAACTGCCGTTTTGTTAACTCTTTCGTACTGGCAACATCCGTGAAGTTTACTGTAAACATCATCAGGGGCAAGAAATTTATCGCTGTCATAACCTGCCAATGCAATACGTTTCAAGATTTCGTCTTGATTTGTTTTGGTGCTGTCGTAAGTTATGATTGCCATTTTTGAGTCTTTGTCCCAATCCACTTTGGCAATTTTCTTTACATTTCCCGCTGTTTCAATTGTGCTTTCACACATTCCGCAGTTTCCGTAAATCTTTACGGTTTCAGTTTTAGCATTTTTTACTTGGGCTTCACAACTCGTAAGCGAAGCAGATGCAATGCAAAGCATCATTGATATTTTATTGAACGTTGTCATTTTACTTGAATTTAATTTTGAAAAACTTTGAAAACAGAAATAGCCGAGCCACTATTATAGTGTCGGCAAACTTTTTAGTTGTCAAAAATCAAATACGAAATACCTGATTGAGAATGTAAAGCGGTTGCTTTACATAGTTTGGAGGATGGTGGAAATAATCTGTTGAAACTAATACTGGAAAAAAAGTATAGCTAAACTCAAAGGATTGAGGTAGGGCTATGTTAAAATTTAATTGATTTGTAAAGGTTAAAACACTTTCTTGCGTTTTTGCTTGGTTGTCATCAACTTCAAAAGAAAAATTTTTGTCTTCACAACAATTTTTCTTCATCTTCTTGCTACCACAAGCACATTTATCCTTAGTAACAGTGCCGAAAGAAATAGTCGAAATTTCACCGCCACAATAATGAACAGTTACATTGATACCAAAGGTTGGTATCAAATATAAAAGAAGCAATATTGTAACTACGAATTTTTTCATTAATTGGATAACGCAAAGTTAAGTAAAATATTGTGCAGGGTCAGTTTTATTTCTGTCAAAGTCGTCTTATGGGAGTTGGCAAAAAATGGCTCTTTTGGTTTTGCGAAGGTTCGGCTTGTGTGTCGGGCAAAACCAAATGTGCCAATGCGGGCTGGCTAAAAATTGAATTAAAAAAATGTGCGGTGGGGAAAATAAAAAATACTGAAGGGTCGGTTTTGTGTGTCCGCTCTCCTGTTGTCCAACTGTATGTTATAAAAGTCTTGTTCACTTGTCAAATTTTGTAAAGCGTTTTTGTCTGTCCGTTCGTGTCTGTCTGCCGTGTCGCTGTCTTTTTACGCTTGCAGCTAACTTGTGTATACCCAGAACAAACCTTCTCATAGCCATACAATAATGGAGTGATATGCGAGACTTTGTTTCGTTTTATTCTTTTTACAATTACAGATGTATTTTCTAAATTATTGCCCTCAAAAAT
>Ga0078894_10004541_pt1 | contig 10629 bp, 15 predicted proteins | sample LauGreSu1BDMLBSD_2_FD_67506 | JGI IMG/M metagenome (GOLD analysis project Ga0078894, IMG submission 67506) | Freshwater lake microbial communities from Lake Michigan, USA - Su13.BD.MLB.SD (version 4) (version 4) | ecosystem: Environmental > Aquatic > Freshwater > Lake | place: Lake Michigan... | reverse complement strand
GCTGAATAGACTTTTTCTCTCTTGGCTTTAGTTCCTTGACAGATATGAACGGTTACCCCTGTGGTGAACTTATCAAACTCACTAGCCCATTGTCCAACGGCGGACTTGGTTGTGAGGATGAGGACGGGGATGGTTGGGTCTTTTTGCCATACATAAGTGAGGGAGGCAATCGTCTGAAGCGTTTTGCCAAGTCCCGTATCGTCGCCCAAGACGAAGCGTTCCATCGTTACGAGGTGCATGATACCTTGTACTTGATATGTACGCAGTGTCAGGGGAGACCCGTTGGCGAAGTGGGTTCGTAGATAATCATTGGGTGGGGCAACGAGATCGGTTTTAGTCCGAAGCTGTTTGAGCCTATCTAAGCGAGGCTTAATTTTCTCTAAATCTAACATAAGAGTTCCTTGATGGAAAAGGGTCGTTCTCTTATATGAGCATAAATTAGCTATTTAACAACTTAAGTAATTTCGAGGCTTGAGTGTAGTCTTTAGGAGGCAATTCTTCTAGGGTTATCATGGTAACCATTTCAGCAAACCACTCTGCATGATTATGGTAGGCATACATACTAGGACAATGGAGGGATTGAATGAGGCTTTTTTCTTCCTTGATGACACCTACAAGGTCATTACTGAAGTGATATTCTGCCCCTTCACCCGGAACACCGTCTATTTCTGTGAGATAGAGTTCTTTCCCTGTCCCTAAGAGACCTCGATAAGTCTGAGGTTTTGTATATTTAGATAGGGGGTCACCGAGTTTAGGGAGTTCTGCTTTATCATAGCATAACAGCCCTTCTTTTAGTTCTTCATAAAGGTCTAGTATGCCTTGGTTTCTTAAACCATTTGGCACTTCTTCTACATGGAACTTATGGGCAAATTCATGAATAAGAACAACCCATGCTTCGGATGTTCGTAAACCATCTGTGAAATAGTCCACCACCTTAAACTTCTGGGAGTACATCCCATTAGAGAAAGGAGGGACTTTACACCCTTGCCATTTGCATAGGTCATCTTTAGTGCCTACATACACATGCCCTTTAAGCACTTTTTTAAAGTTTTTAACGGGCGAGTGTTGGATGGCGAGGATGATTTTCTCAAAGGAATAAGAGAAGGTCTGCAAATCTTCGGGGGTAATATCGGAAGCTAAATGAACAGTGAACCCGCCTAACTTAAAGATACGCTCTTTATGAGAAGCCCATTGCTTCTTGAGGTCTTTATCTAAGGCATATATATATCGCATGGTTCTATATTAGTTTGAACCGTAATCTCTGCGGGTTCTTAAAGGTTGTGAATTTCTTGCCCAGATTTCCATTCTAGTATGGATATCAACAGAAGCCAATTTAGCAAGGTTTCTACGAGAAACATCAAAGAGGTTTTGAGTAGATGCTAACTTAATGTGAGTTGAGTGGTCATGCTTCTTCTTTTCAATAAGAACGATGTTCATGAAAGAAAGAATTTTTTGAGACATTTCATCAACAGCAGTCATAGTGTTGTCAATTTCAAAGGTCTTCTTTGCTAAGAGTTCTTCATGCCCTGAGATTGGGTCAGCTGGGATAGTACCTTTTACATCAACTTCAAATCCTCTATCATGATTAGTGGAAGAAATATCAACTTGGAAAAGGACATTTTCACCCTTACAATAGAAGGTGTTGCCTTCGTGGAGAACAAATACAAGACCGTGGTCAAGATTAGTAAGCAAAGCTTCTTTAAAAGAGTTTAGCTTGAAAGGAAGTTGCTTTACAGTCATGTGTGGGGGAACAATATCTTGCTTTTCAATGATAGCAACTTTGATGAGTTCTTCTAAACGAGCAAGTCTATTGCTTAGTGATGCAATTCGTGCATTAAAATCCATGGTATCTCTCCTAGTTATTATAGGTAGTATGTCTACATACGGGGTTATCATAAAAGCTTTATTAAAGCCCCCTATGTATATCTACCCTAGGAGAACCTAACATGAATAAACGACTACAAATTGCCATTAAAGTGGCTTCAAGATTTATTCGCCTCGCAGCCAAAGCTAAAAACCCAGCCCCAGATTTAAACCAACAATCCCTCTTTGATATGGGGGAAGCGATTGAGGTTGATAAAACTGACCACTACAATCAAGTCTTTGGTGCTTTGATGAGAGCTCTTGAACCCGACTTTTCCCACAAAATTAACACCGCCAAAGCATATACCGTCCTAGGTCTAATTCATGCTTTTAAGTTCAAGAAGACTGGCACAAATACCTTTGAATATCGCCCTGACTTCCATCAAGGCTCTATGTTTGATGAAGAAAACACCAAACCTGTCATCAGTATGGATATCACCATCACCCGATCTGGTAAATGGGATAAACTCCTAGAAGTTCATTGGGATAAAAAGGTCTATGCCTCAAATGATAAATCTTTAAGCCACCCCATTAAACATACTTCAGGTATTCTTAAAGGAAAGAAAGACCTAGATTTGGAAAACAGCGAACACCAAGTCTATATCCAAAACTTCCTCATGGATTTGTTACTTAACGACAAAAAATAGGAGCATCATGCTACTTTTTACCTACGGTTTAAACATGACACCACCCCGCTTCTGCCCCTCTTGCAGATTTATCGGTCGTGCCTTCGCTATTGATAATGCCCTCGCCTTCAGTGGCTCTAATGTTTATTGGGGTCACCAAGGTTATGCCACCCTTCGCTACGAACCTAACGATAAAACCTACGGCATCCTCTACCAAATAGACCCCAAAGACCTCCCTGCCATGGACTTATCTCAAACCCTAGGTCTTGTATCCCAAGATAACATCATATCCACACCCGTGCAGGTCGTCCTCATCGACGATGGTTCGAGCCTAAAGGCTCAGACCTATGTCCAGACCCGTATAAAGATGAGAGAACCCACCCCTGAGTATTATGCACGGCTTAAACAACTTTATGATAAATATTTATTCCCTCAAGATGCCCTATCTAAGGCACTTCTAAAAACTAGAGGGTTTTAATTCGTATATATCTCCTCGTATAAGGATGAGAATTTTTAACCATACGAGGAGAATAGAAAAATGCCAGAAGAAGAACACCTATATTGGAAGCCCATGGCTTTACTAGAAATAATCCGGGCGTATGACCTCAATTATGTGAAGTCAAACGCCCTCAAACATCTCTTAAACTCTGCCGATAGTAAAAAAGATGCTTTGATTGAACTCAAAAAGGCTCTGTGGTTCATCGAGAACGAAATAGAATACCTACAAAGCAAAAGGAAATAGGTGGAAGGCTTTCCGAGACCCCCATGCCTTCCAAACGGAGAAGGAAGACTCTTCCCAACAAAGAGCCAGTCTCTGCCCAATGGGAGGAAAGGATAAAAAGACTCCCACTGAGGTTTTATTAGTAAATCACATCTTTATATTTTATGCAAGGCTTATTGTCATTTATCTTCACCATACTCATAGTATCATGTTGAACAATCCTTATTTTGGAGCAGATACCATGTCCCTATTTGATGACTTTATGTCTTCTCTTAATCGACCCCCCGTTAAAAAGAAACCTTGGATGGGCAAAGAAGCTCAACTCATCCTTGGCACTAAAGAAAATATAACCCAAGCCATCAACGAAGCCATCAATGCCCCAGATGGTGTCTATGGCTTAGATACTGAAACCACCGGCTTGGATACAAGGGTTTTCCATAATAAAACTAAATGCTCTCTCGTTGGTATATGTCTCGCCCCCACACCCGAAAAAGCATACTACTTCCCCATCGGGCATAGCTCAGGTCAAGAACATAACATCCCTTGGAGCATCATCGGTAAAGAATTTGGCAGACTTCTCGACCCCGATGTCCCCGCTAGACCCGTATTCCATAATGCAAGTTTTGACCAAGAAGTCCTCGAATACACCGGCTTCTATAACCTTGGCGTTAAAACCACCCCCGAGGGGAAGCGTAAATCCCGTTGGGATGATGCTAGTGCTTGGGATGATACCTATACCCTCATCTGTCTTATGCGTCCTAGAGATAAAGCCAACCGTGGTCTTAAAGGTCTAAGCCTAGAATACCTAAGCCTCGAAATGATTGAACTTAACGAACTCTTTGACCCCAAAGTCAAGAACTTCAACTTCGGGGAACTCGATGCAAGTTGGGAAGCGTGCGTTTGGTATGCGGCAGCAGACCCTGTTTGCACGCTAAGGCTTTACCATGCCCTCAAAACTGAGATTAACAATGCCATGGCAGTCAAAGCCTTGCCCCGCTCTTTTATGAACATCTACACCCTTGAAAAAGGCGTTTCCCAAGCCGTTAGATGGATGCACCGTAATCGTGTATATATAGATAGGAATAAGGTTATCGAGTTCGTTCGTGAAGCCCAAAGAGAATGGTGGAACTCCATTATCGAAGTTTATGATGGTGTTAAAAACGAACTTGGTAGAGATGTTATGCCCTACTACCTCCGTATCCTAAGAGGAGATTATCCCGAGATTAAACACCTCAAGTTTGACCCCAATGATGTCTCTCTCGATAGAAATTCATCTGATGGCTTTAAGATTATCTCTACTGCCCGTGATTATGCCAAAGGATACTCAACAGACTTTAACCAAACCCTCAAAAAGAGCGTTGCTAAACTCACTCAAGCCTTTGGCTTAAACACCCGAGAGAGCAATGCTGATGATGAGGATGATAGCGACCTTGACCCCGAAGTCGTTGAACAACTAAGACGAGCTAGAGAGAAAGAAGCTGAAGAGGAAGAAATTAGCTTCCCCCTCTACTATGATATCCTATCTGCTCAACAACTAGGTCTATTGTTCCGTGAGCTTAAAGTCCCCGGACTACTAACCACAGGGGCTAGTGGGCAAGTGGCTACCGATAAAAAAATCATGGATGTCTATGTAGAAGCCAATAAGGAGACCATCCCCTTTATGGCAAAGGTATCCAAATTTAGAGAGTATGCCAAAGCCCTGACCCAATATCTCATCCCCATGCTTGAAGATGTTGCTGAAGAGGACGGGACACTAAAGCCTCGGTTTATGCAACTAGAAGCTGACACAGGTCGTTTCTCTTGCAAAACCACGGCTAAACCTTGGGAGAAAAAAGACGGGGGCTGTCGTGTACCCTTTCAAGGTATTCCCTCTACGGGGGATACCAAGAAGCCCCGTGTGATGTATCGCATGAGAGAGTGCATTGCTTCTAGGGATAAAGACTTCTTCTTGGCAGCAATAGACTACAGTGGGGTGGAATTGAGAATTGTGACCAACCTCTCAGGTGAACCCAAGTGGATTGCTGAGTTCTTCCACTGTTCGGGTTGCGATAAGCGTTTTCCCAAAGAGATGGGTGATGATGGCATTATTAAAGCACCACCCTCTATTTGTGAGTGTGGTTCGGATAAGATTGGGGATTTGCATACCTTGACCGCTGTGGCTTTCTATGGTGAGGAAGCCAAACAGAGAAAAGATTGGAAAGCCCTGAGAGGTAATGCCAAAGGGGTGAACTTTGGTCTTTGTTATGGTGGGACGGGTAAAGCAGTTCAAAGGTCTATTCCGGGTTGCACAGAACAAGAGGGGGAAGAAAAGTATCGCACCTTCGTGCAGACTTATGATGGGTTGACGGGGTGGTGGAAGAAGCAGAAGGACTTTGGGAAGCAGTATGGGTATGTGGTGACAGCATTTGGTCGTTTCCAGCCTACACCTTATCTCATGGAAAACCCACCTTTGAGGGGTAATGAGAAGGAGAAGTGGAAGTTGATGCAGAAGAATGAGCGTTGGAGGGTGAAGAGCAAGGATGAGAGAAAGTCTGTAAATTCACCCGTGCAAGGCACAAGTGCTGATATCACGAAGTTGGCGATGCTTCTTATTTACAAGATGGTGAGGGAGAAGCAGTGGGAGGACAAGTTTAAGTTAATCTTGACCATCCATGATGAGCTTGTGTTTGAGATTCACCACTCTATCCTAAAGGAAGCAATAGACGAGACGGTTTTCCGAATGAGTCGTAACGAGTTTGTGAAGAAGCTTGGATGGAAAGTGCCTTTAACGGTGGATGTTGAAATGGGGCATGACTTTACTGTGCCTTATGATAGAAAGGACTTGATAGCTGGGCATTTTGATGACAAGTATCATGACAAGGCTATCTTTGACCAGCTTCATGCTATCTTTCAAGAGACGGAAGAAGAAAAGGCAAAGAAAGAGGAAGCCCCGAAGATTATCATAGAGGAAGCCCATGTGGTGGAAGCCCCTAAAGTTCAGAAGAGAATCTTTATCCTAAAGTCCTTACACCCCGATGAAGCAAACAAGTTAGCATTAACACTAAAGACCTTGCAATCGCAACCTTTTGAGGTTATCTATAAAGGTCAGGATGTGACTCATCTATTTACCTAAGGGAGAGTGCGAGATGGACTTATATAAAGAGTGTAATGAGAAGAACCTTTTAAAAGAGGATGAGTTTGAGGCTACCTTTTGTCGTGTTTGTAAAAACAGGACATGCGATAGAGCTCAATACTCGAAGTCAAGTTGGGATGAGAGGATAAGCAGTCAGTTAAGTCGATTGATAACCAATCCTAATCTGGTCTTAGATTTAAAGGGAACACAATGGGAGCCGCTGCCCGATTTCGATACCTTGAGACAAGACTTCAAAGGTTATGATACATGGGGGCCAGCCATCCAAGTTGTTACCCCACCTACTGAGAACATTGGTCAATTACCAACACCCCCTACCCTAGAACCGCTTATTATCCCTACCCCCATCATAGAGCAACCTCCAATAGATGTAGTTCCTATGGTAACGACACCGCAGCCAATGCCCCTTGCGGGGGGCAGGGCAAGGGTGTTGAATACTGAGCCACAAGGGGTGGATATATGGATAGGTGGAGATAAGCCGAAGGAAGAGAGTAGGATAATATTGCCACAATCAACCCAAGACCCATGGGAAGTACCTGTAAAGGTTGGGTCAACATTTAAGATGAAAGGATAATCATGCTTAGTGAATTAGCGATGTTAAATTGTGCCCAACAAGGCAAAGTGATAGTAGTGCCACAAGCAGTACGAGTAAAGCTACAAGTAGCGACTGAAGTTAGAGACCGAGTGGTCTCAAATCCCGTTGAACTAGAAAAGAAGGGTTTACGGGGAGAAAAAGTCTTCTTTGAATGGCATGAGGCAAGTGATGTCGAAAGAAACCTCTGGAAAAGTTTTTACTGAGAGTTATTGGAGAATAGAGCCTCGGGTTGTATTGCCCCCTGATTTAATAAGAGAGATTGGCAAGGGTAATGAGCAGAAAGACCAAGAGGCTTTAGAATGGCTCAACAAGTATGGATACCTTTTGCTGAGAGCTCAGAGGCTAAATTTCTTAGGAAAGTTAGATAAATGGGTCTTGACAGCTGAAGGGGAGGTTCGATATAAGTTAGTAACTCGGTATCCCACACCTATAGCCCTTGAGTATGCAGTAGACTTGTTGTATCCCGAAGACAGAGCCGATGTAAAAAAAAGAAAAAAAATGCGAGATAAAATCTATTATTTATCTCCTTTCTTTAAAAGCCTCGGTATGATTTTCGTACTAGAAGGTGTGGAAGAGATAATCCCACCGGAAAACCCTCAAAAAATGGAGACTCAAAATGAGTGAATCAAAGTCAGAAAAAATTGCCCAATTGCAAGCAAACCTCAGCACTCTTCTCGAAGATGCACAAAAGAATGACAAAGGCGTAAAAGCTGCTGGTGTTCGTGTTCGTAAAGGTCTTTTAGATGTTATGAAAGTTGCTAAAGAACTCCGTAACGAAATCCTAGCTGACAGCAAAGCTTCTGTAAAAGAAGAAGTAAAACCAGCACCAGCTACAAAGGCTAAAGCTGTAAAAGGTAAATAAATCCTTATTCCTTTCGGGGTTTGTAAAAGAACCTTGAGATGAGTTTGTGTGTGTTAGTTGTTGAGTTAAGAGGGCTGTCTAAAAAACAGCCCTTTTTCTTTTATATGGTATCCTTTAGTAAAATATACACTCCAAAGGATTTATCATGTTATATCAGATATACCTATTCTTCTGGCTCTTCGCAGTCCTCTACAACACCACCCTCCTCATCGACCTCTATGCCCAAAAAGAGTTCCCCCTATGGGATATTTGCTACCAATGGGCTCTAACCAATATCCTACTATTCGTCCTACATCCCCTACTCTTTATCGTATATATCATCAGCATCATCCAAGGCTCTGACTTACACTACCTAAGACGAGAATTTCTATTCGTCCATAAAGACTCCCTCAGGAGACTGAGATGAAAAACTATGCCACCCTCATCATGGCATCCCTTATCTTTACCCACTACTTTTATACCAACTTGTTTAAAGATAACACCGCCTACCTTGCCCAACAAACTGTCCTCGAACAACTTGAAGGCAAACTCTCCGAGACCGCTAGACAAATCGCTACCATGAATGAAGAGCTCAAACTTGGTAATGCCCAACTCGTCTCCCAAAACCAACTCAATAGACTCTCCGATGACCTCCTCAAAGAACATAAAGACCTCAAAGAATTTATGGCTCAAACCAACTCCGAACTCAAATCCTACTCCTCCCGTTTGACCAGCATCTCCGTGCAAGTCAAAGAGATGGGTAAGAAAGCCACCATCCCCCTTAATAACGATAAACCCTCTTTCTACTCTAAATGCCTATCCGACCCATCTTCTTGTGAACCTCTCCCCATCTCTTGGGATTCCGAACATAAAGTAGGGGATAAAAGCATCCTTAGTTTTAACACTCCCAATCTTTGGACTGATGGCTTTAACTACGACCTCAATCTTGCATACAATGTAGAAGTATTCACCTTTGGTGAGGACTGCAACACCGGTGCTATGGGTAACCAAGGGGTCTATATTAAAGCAGGGTATTTTGACAAGGATGGGAAGTTTGTTGTATTGGCTCAAGATAAGCTCATGAAGGGGGAAAAAGGGCTTGACCCCAAGTTTATCCTTGCCCCGACTTGTCAGATTATCGCAAGACCCACTGTGAGATTCATTGAGGCTTCTTACTTTGGGGGAGTTTCACTAAACCCAAAGGATACTTCTATTGGAGCATTTGGTGGCATTAACTTGGTGAATATCCTACAAGAGGGGAATTTAAAGCTAGGTTTCTTGGCAAACTACAACAAGCAGGTGGGTTTGGGGTTGAGTGTTCAATATTATCCATTTCTGTGGGGGAAGCCACTTAATGTAGCCCCGACTTTTGGTATAGTTTGGAACAAACAAGGCAACCAGTCCTTCCTTGTGGGACTTAGCTTCAAATTTTGGTAAAGGATACGATATGTTTAAGTATAAGAAGAAAGACAAAAAGCAGTACAAAGATGCTCTACTTGGTTATAACAAAGAAGGTCGTCCCATTTTAGACTTACACCTCCTCATCCAATACTACATTGAGGATAGTCGTGAAGAAGGGGAGACCATCACTTATGAGCATGCTCATGAGTTCTTTGTCGAGGGGCTTAAGAACAACCTCTTTGAGTTCAAGAAGAAGGAACTCCCTATTCTTGTATATACTGATGTATCTAAACCCTTACCCGAAGAACCCGAAGTGAAACAACACGATAATATCCGAGCATATATGGAAGACAACTTACTCAAGACTTTGTTCATGTTTAATGGCAAGGGCATCCCAGAGGCATAAATGAAAATAGACACTAAAACCATCCCTGAGCTTAAGCTCACTCATACTGAACCCATCACCCAAGCTCTTTATAGAGCAGTCATGGGTGAATGGTCTATCCCTTTAGATGAGGTGTCTCCTGTTTTAGAAGACCCCGTAATCAATTTGAGCTATATTGAAGCCATCACCTTTTGTCTTCGCCTCAATGAGATTTATGAACTTTCCCCAACATACCTTGTGTTTGATGATGGCTCTATTATGATGAATAACCCCAAAGGTGTTCGTCTCTTGGATAAAGATACCCTCTTAGCTATTCGCACAGATGAAGATAAATACTCTGAATGGGCATTCAATGGATATGTAGTGGGTTCTGGCCCTCTATGCCTTCGGGTCGGTATGTTTGACTAACTTAATCCTATCTACAATAGACTCTATCCTCTCAAGCCTCTTTTTAATATCATCAAGCTCTGAATGAATTTGCTCTAATTTATCCTCTGTGGTTGTCTTTAGATGCCCCAAAGAACTATCCAACGATTGCCATGAAGCATCGTTTAATTTACCCCGTTTAATTCGTTCTACTTCTAAGACATGAGCATACTTTAACTTCTTATCCAAATATGCCCAAAAGGACTTAATAATAAAGCCCACAAACATAATCAGTATCAATATCTCTAATGGTTGGTCTTGTTGACCCAAAAATGGCATCTCTTCCATGTTATCATCTCCTATTTGTAAGCCTACTCTACAAATAGGAGCATATATTAACTAAATAATGGTGTAGGCACTATATCAGTAGATGGAACAGGCACTCTACTCTGTAATAAAGGACGACCCTTAATCCTATAACGGTCTGCTGCCGCATACCCTTCCCCATACCCCGATGGAGAAATTAACCCATTAATGATAAGGTTTTCCCCATTCTTCGTTACCATGTTAGTGATAACCACCAACTGAATCTCATCCCCGTAAGAACGGACGATTGTGTTTGGTGTTGTAAAGGCTTCCTCATAGAAGTTCTGCACTAAAAGTGCCTTACACGCTAATGCCCCTCCTTTTAACACAGGCTT
>Ga0078894_10004538_pt1 | contig 10633 bp, 9 predicted proteins | sample LauGreSu1BDMLBSD_2_FD_67506 | JGI IMG/M metagenome (GOLD analysis project Ga0078894, IMG submission 67506) | Freshwater lake microbial communities from Lake Michigan, USA - Su13.BD.MLB.SD (version 4) (version 4) | ecosystem: Environmental > Aquatic > Freshwater > Lake | place: Lake Michigan, USA... | reverse complement strand
CATACACACGATTCAATTCGCGCGTTACTCACCATGTCACAAGATCGATTGCACTCGGACCAATCAACTCACTGGCTGTTATGCCTACCGGTTTCACATGTGGCGGGTTTCAGCGTGCTGGCCCGTTCTCTTATCTTTGGAAATCCGATCAGCATTCTTCCCAAGTTTGATGAACAGGATGCGATTGCCGCTACGAAAGCCGGCGCAACCCATGTCTCACTGGTGCCAACGGCATTACAACGAATTGATCCATCAATTTTCAGCACCATCTTGCTTGGCGGAGCTGCCGCACCTCCAGATCTGCCATCAAACGCGATCACCACCTATGGGATGTCCGAAACCTTTGGAGGCATCGCATACAACGGCGTGCCTCTAGCCGGAGTTGACGTACGCGTCACCAATGAGCACATCGAACTGCGATCACCTTCATTGTTCCGCACGTACCGTGGGTCAGACTCACACCAAGCGAAGGACGGTTGGTACCAAACGGGAGACAACGGCAATTTCACGAACAATCTGCTTCAGGTCTATGGACGCTCGGATGACATGATTATCACGGGTGGCGAGAATGTGTGGCCAAGTGCCGTGGAAATGGTTGTTTCCACCATTCCGGGTGTTGAACGAGTGGTAGTCAGCGGAATTGACGATGCGCAGTGGGGACAGCGAGTGGTCGCGTGGATAGTTCCATCGAGCGCAGTCACACCATCGCTAGAGGAAATTCGTCAACATGTAAAGCGAGAACTGCCTTCCTTTTGTGCACCATCGGAATTGCGAGTTGTGCATGAATTTCCAACAACAACCCTCGGCAAGGTTGACTTTCAGGAACTAAAGAGGTTGATATGAACAACACAAACCAACGATTACCTGGAAACTTTTGGCGACAATTTGCTGCAACGGGTGTCTCCAACATTGGCGACGGCATGGTCCATGCCGCAGCTCCATTGCTCACCCTTTCACTCACTAGCGACGAGAGACTGATTGCAGGTGTCAGTTTTTGCTCCATGATTCCATGGCTTGTTCTCTCGCTACCTGCAGGTGTGTACATCGATCGGTTCGATCGGCGCAAACTCATGATCGTTGCAAACTTCATTAGAGCCGCCCTGTTTGGACTTATCGCTTTTGCTGCGGCAACAGGTTCGCTCTCTATTTGGATCTTCATGGCAATCCTTATTGGAGTTGGTTGCTGCGAAGTGATTTTTGACATGTCGGCGCAGGCCTTCTTGCCACAACTCGTCCCAGATCATTTGCTAGAAAAAGCAAATGGTCGTCTCTCGAGTCTTGAGCTCATCACCAATACTTTCATCGGTTTGCCACTTGGCGCTTGGGCATTTGTAATTGCGATTGGCGTTCCATTTGGTGTAGACGCTGCGTCATTTGCACTTGCTGCAGTTTTGGTGGCAAGCATTCGAATTCCATCGACCACAACACCAGTTACCGATTCCCAGGAGATGCGCAAGAGTTTTAGAGCAGATCTCGCAGAGGGTCTTCGTTGGCTCTGGGGCAACAAACTCATACGCACACTTGCCATCATGCTTGGAATCACCAATATGACCGTCATGTTCGGCGATGCAATCTTTGTGAAATACGCGGCAGAAGAACTGGGCGTCACTGGCAGTGCATTTGGATTTCTACTTGCCCTCACTGCAATCGGTTCGATCCTTGGTGGCCTACTAGGAGACAAGATTGCGAAAAGGCTTGGCGTCGCTGAATCCATTGTCTATTCCTATTTTGTGTTTGGCGCCGTCGGAATCATCTACTTCTTCCTACCTAACGTTTGGGCGGTTGCAATTGCCGCATCACTCATGGGCCTTGCCGGGACAACATGGAACGTTGTCACCGTGTCGCTGAGGCAGCGAGTAATTCCTACTGAACTTTTTGGACGCGTGAACAGCGTGTACCGATTTATTGGTACTGGTTCAATCAGCATTGGAGCACTTATTGGTGGTCAGATTGCCTACTCAACCAACTTGCGAATGCCGTTTCTGGTGGCTTCAATCATCGGACTTGGCGCACTAGCTGTTGGTGGACCAACGCTGTACAGAGAAGTGCGCAATCACATCGCGCCGGATGCAACTCCTGCTCCGCCATCAATTACATAAGTCTCACCAGTTATCCAACTGGCTGCTTCTGAAGCCAGGAATGTTGCAAGGTTCGCAATGTCTTCTGGCTCTCCAAGGCGTTTGCGCGGCAAGCGCTTTGCCAGTGAATCGCCATAGTTATCAACCAGCATTTGAGCGAAATCGGTCTTTACTAATCCCGGAGCAATACCAACAACGCGTGTAAGCCCCAACTCTCCAGCCAGTTGCCTGGTGAGATGAATGAGAGCAGCCTTGGTCAAGTTGTACACACCAAGGTTGCCCTCTGCGCGAAGGCCACCAACGGAGGCAATATTAATGATGACGCCAGGATTGTCCTTCATGTGTTGATCCCAGACCTGCGAACACCAAAACAATGGGCCTCGTAGGTTCACCTGAAATGTTTTATCGAACTGTGTTTCGCTGACGCCAAGAGTTGGTCCTGCATACGGGTTCGTTGCGGCGTTATTAACGAAAATGTCGATCTTGCCAAATTGCTCAAGCGTTGCGCTCACGCACTTCTTCGCGAATTCCGTATCACCCGCGTTTCCCGCAAGATACGAAGTTCCCTCACCCACAAACTTTGCAGCATCGCGGAGCGCATCTTCTTTTCTAGAAGTCAGCATGACCTGCGCTCCAGAATCTGCGTACGACTTGGCAATGGCTAAACCAATTCCCCTTGATCCACCAGTGATAAGAGCAACTTTCCCTGCGAGCGAAATGTCCATTCGCCCGACGATAGCCGTTACGGCGTTATTGCGCTGATGCGTACTTGCTGGATGCGGCGACCGTCAAGCGTTTCAGTACTGATACGCCATCCGTCAAAATCAACTGATTCGCCCTGCACCGGCACATGGCCGAGCATTCCGAAAATGAAACCACCAATGGTGTCGTATTCCGATTCAGGAACTTTCAATTCGAGTTCGTCGTTAAGACGCGAAATAGGCATCGAACCAATTACGAGGTAGTCACCATTTGCAAGAGTTTGCAGCGAAAGATCCTCGTCGTCGTGCTCATCGACGATTTCACCTACGAGTTCTTCCAAGCAGTCTTCGAGTGTTGCTAGGCCCACAATGATTCCGTATTCATCGGCAACCATGACCATGTGAAATTTCTTTGCCTGCATGCTGCGCATGAGGTCGGCAACCAGTTTGTTCTCTGGCACAACTTCGACCTCGCGAATGAGTCCGGTAATTGGTAGAGCGCCATCTCCCTTGCGCTCAGCAATGACGAGGTCTTTCACATACACAATGCCCACAACATCATCCACATCGTCGTCGTCTTTGCGCAACACTGGAAGCCGACTGAAACCGTCTTCTACCGCTTTATCAAGTGCCTGGGTGATGGTGAGGTCGCTATCAATGAACATGGCGTCAGGACGTGGAACCATGATTTCGCGAACCACGGTGTCGCCAAATTCAATGATGGATTCAATCAGTTCACGCTCTTCGTGCTCAATCACACTCTCTTGTGCAGCAGCTTCAACGATCCCCAGGAACTCTTGCTCTCCGATGAACGGACCCTGTTTCAAACCCTCGCCCTTCACAATGACGTTCGTGAGTTTGATCAACACCGTTGATGCGGCACGCAATGGCCAGAAACGCACCAGTAACGAAATCGGACGTGCAGTCGACGTTGCGCCACGAACAGGGTTGAGTACAGCGTAAGTTTTCGGCACTGCTTCTGCGAGAACAAAGAACAACAACACGTTGATCACGACACCGATTGCAACACCTGCAGGACCGAACAATCGACCTGAAACGATTCCCATTAATGTTGCCTGCACGGTCTGACAGATGTTTACCGTGAGCAACAACGGGTTCACCCACATCGTTGGTTCTGCGGCGAGGCGAACCAATGCTTTGCCCGACTTTGCTCCCTTTTCTGCGAGAGCCGCGGCGCGCGGTTTCGTTAACTGAGACAGACTCATTTCGGCCAGCGAAAGGAAAATGAGAGCAACAAGAATGATGCCGATGCCGGCAAGCATCCAATAGTCAGTTGCCGTTGGCGTTTGGGCAAACATCATTTCGCTTCTATCTCCTGAATATGTCGGAACTGTTCTGGTGCGGCATGACCCCAATGAAATGCTTCCAAGTGCTTTCGCTCTAGAGCGTGCATTGCCGCTTCAGTCTCTGGATTGTCGTGATCATTGCCAAGTACATGCAAAATTCCGTGCACCAAGAGTAAAGCAATTTCGTCATCAACGGTGCCCGCATGCAGTGGAGCTTGTGTAACAGCCACGCTCGGGCAGATAACCACGTCGCCAAGTAGCAGCGGTAACTCCGAGATATCCAATGGTGAAGGCTCAGGAGTCTTTGACATTGCTCCTGGCCCCGGTGATCGCGTTGCCTCCACCGCATCAAGTGGAAACGAAAGCACATCAGTTGCATACGACTTGCCCATGTACTGCGAATTCAGTTCGGCCATGGTCGATGCATCAATGAACATCACAGTCATTTCGGTCAATCCTTTAACGCCTTCGGCACGAAGAACATCCAAAGCCAGGTTCTGCCAACGAGCAAGATCAATTTCCAGATCTTGCTGTTCATCAGCCATGAATACTTCTGGTTCACCGTCGCCACCAACGCGACGAGGCTTAGACACCCCAGGACGCGATTCAGCCATGGTTGGGTGTTTGTTTTTCGTATGCAGCAACAATGTCAGCGACGATGCGATGTCGAACGACATCGGTTGCATCGAGGTGTACAAAAGTTAAATCCTTAATTCCCGTGAGAACGCGTTCAACACCAAGCAACCCACTGCGTCCATCTGGAACGTCAACTTGCGTTGTGTCTCCTGTAACTACAACTTTGGAGCCAAAACCAATACGCGTGAGGAACATTTTCATTTGCTCTGGCGTTGTGTTTTGCGCTTCATCCAAAATGACGAAACTGTTATTCAGAGTGCGTCCACGCATGAAAGCCAGTGGAGCAACTTCAACGATCTGTTTCTCAAGATAGGTCTTTGCAGTTTCCGCGCCAACCATGTCATGCAACGCGTCGTACAACGGGCGAAGGTACGGATCAATCTTTGCTGTGAGGTCTCCAGGTAGAAAACCCAAACGCTCGCCTGCTTCTACCGCAGGACGCGTGAGAATAATTCTTTGTACGCGTTTCGTGTTGAGCGCAAGAACTGCCATTGCAACCGCAAGCCAACTCTTTCCCGTACCAGCTGGACCGATACCAAACGTGATGACATTGTCGCGTATGGCTTCAACATATTTGCGCTGACCAGAAGTCTTAGCTCGAACATTTTTTCCGCTACTTGTGCGCAAAATATCTTCAGTCAAAATCAGGCTCGGCTTCTCATTTGCCTGCACCATCACAATTGATCGCGACAAAACCGAACGGTCAAGGGATTCTCCGCGCTGCAGCAATGCGGTGAGCTCTTCAAACAATCGAGAAACAACATCCGATTGTGGTCCAGATATTGATACTTCGTTACCGCGAACACGAATTGCGGCATCGGCAAACTCAGCCTCAATAAACCTCAAGTGCTCATCGCGTTCGCCAAGAAGTCCGCTCATCAGATGTGCTCCGGGCACAACAAACGTGACTGCCATATCGCCCCTAAATCTAGCGGGGTCTACTGGCTATAGAGCTATGTCGGACAGCTCGTTCAGCGCCTGTTCGCTAGTTTGCTGATCTTGAACCGGCACTGGCGAGAAATCGAGTGCGTAATACCGCTGGATGGTGAGAGGAATCAATTGAGCGCCGCCTACCTGACGCGCCATTCTGAACATCAACTCTGCAGCACCGCCCTGCTCGTTTGGCTGATTTGACTCTGGCATATCAAACACCAACAGCGAACCTTCGCGTGCTTCAACAGCCATTGCCTGGCGAGCCATGAACATGCTGACGCCCTTCGTCACATATGAAGGGTCTACAACTGCCCACACCACATAGTGCACCTTGTTTGTAGCAAATTGCTGCGGGTAAGTCTTTTTGAAATAATGCTCACTCAACCAGCGTGTGCGACGGACATCGGTTGCAATCATGGTCATTCCAACAGGCATATTGTCTTCCCACACCACCCAACAACGATTGGTTGCATCCGCGAGCTGGTCATTGAATTCAAGCCGATCGAGCATTTCATGAGTTACGGCTTCTTCAGCTGTTCGCGCATAGGAGCGGGCATACAGCGTCCACAGCTGATCCTTGAGCACTGCATCGGTGACCGGAGAGTGGCGAGTGACGAACATTTAGGGAACTCCAAACAGACCGCTTACGCGGCTTAGGGTTCTCCGCCCTGCAACTAAAGTAACCCATCCTCAGTGCGCCAAAAGGGATGCTGTACCGTTTGCCAAGTGAATTCTGCGCCTATTTCACGCCTTTCCTGGGGCTTAACTGGCGTCGGCTTGGCATTGTCAATTGCAGTCGCAACAAGCAGTTCTCAGTCCTTCAGCAACGCGGCGTATCTGATCGCCACAGTTCAGGTAATGGTGTTTCTGGGAATCTCCGCCAAATTTAATAAACCCGACCGAGTTCTGTGGCCAGCGCTATTCATCATTGCTGTGGCTTCGTCGATTGCTCAACTATTAGACGGTCAATTCGTAAATGTGAACTTGCAAGCGATTCCCGAAGCATTGTTCTTACTTGTGCAGATGACACTGGCACTTGGGCTACTTCTGATTATCCGCCGTCGTATTGGCAATGATCCAATGAGCGTTCTCGGCGATGGCCTCATCGTTGCTCTTGGCGCTTGGTTTCTTATTTGGGTCGTGTTTCTTCAGCCAACATTTGACGCAAATTCAACCGTGCTCTTGGTTACTGGAATCCAAGGCGCAACTCTTGCAATTAGTTCGATCGTGCTGTTTTCATTGGCCACGTTGTTGTTTGGAGATGCCGCGCGAACAACGGCAGTTTGGCTTATTGCGGGGGCTATCTCGTTTACCCTGCTTGGCGATTTCCTCTACGCTGCCAATGATTCAGGTCGCATCGAAATTGCAACTCAATACATCAACGCGTCATATGTTTTCTGCTTATTCCTATGCTCTGCCGCGTTTGTACATCAGAGCATTTCAACGATTACCGAACACGGCGCAGCCCGTGCTCAACGCCCCCTGCTTGGCCGTTTGATTACTACTACTGCTGCACTCACCATTCCGGTGGTTGTTCTTGCGCTTACTGAAGCAGCCGACCAAACCGACCGCATCGTGCGAGCTATATCTGTATTTGTTCTTTCCATCGCGGTCACTGCACGCGTTATTCACGCTGTTCGTTCAAATGCAAACACACAGCGCTCACTGATTCACTCAGCCCAAACGGATTCACTTACTGGATTGCCAAACAGAAGTCTCATGCTGACACATGTCAACGCTGCACTTGAATTTGCCGAACAAGACCAGCGTCATCCTTCGGTGTTGTTCATTGACGTTGATCGCTTCAAGAACATCAACGATTCACTTGGCCATCAGGCCGGAGACAACGTTCTCATTGCGGTTGCACAGCGATTGCGCAATGCGCTTCCCGATCGGTGCGTCGTTGGTCGTATTTCGGGTGACGAATTCGTCATTTTGGACCCTGGTACTCGTGGTGCAAGTGATGCCATGATCGTTGCCGACAAGATTCTTGAAAGTTTTAATGAACCACTTTCGCTTCGGCAGGGTGATGTCTTCGTCTCCACCAGCATCGGTGTAGCTACATTTCAAAAAAATATTTCCAATGGCGCGGACGATCTACTGCGCCATGCTGATACGGCAATGTATCGAGCAAAAGATGCAGGCCGTAATTGTGTAGCGATATTTGATGAGTCCATGCTTGAACGCGTTACTCAGCGTCTTGCTGTTGAAACAGCCTTGTATCGGGCGCTCGAGCGAAGAGAGCTACGTCTTGTCCACCAGCCGATTGTTGATATCGAACTTGGCGATGTGGTCGGCTTTGAAGCCCTGATGCGTTGGACACGCGACGACGGCAGCATCATTTCTCCAGCGGAATTCATTCCCATTGCAGAAGAAACTGGCACCATTGTTCCAATTGGAGCGTGGGCTTTACTTGAGGCACTCACCCATTTGCGCGGCTGGATCAACGAGGGAATATGCAGTCGTGACGCAACGATGTCGGTGAACGTGAGCCCACGCCAACTACATGATCCAAACTTTGTTGCAGTAGTTCATGAAGCTTTACAACGTTCGCACATTGCACCCGATCAACTGTGGCTCGAAATAACCGAAGGCGTGATGATCGCCCAGCCAGAACAGGCACTTGAAGCGCTCACTCGCCTGTGTGCGCTCGGCGTACGCGTGGCAATCGACGACTTCGGAACCGGGTACTCATCACTGTCGCTTCTGCAGAAATTTCCAATTCAGCGATTGAAGATTGACCGTTCATTCATCAATGGTGTTGCAGATGATTTGAGTGCTCGGTCGCTCGTGCACACCATCATTGCCATGGGAGACTCTCTTGGTCTTGACATGGTTGCTGAAGGTGTTGAAAGTGTTCGACAACTGCAAGCGCTTGCTGAAATGCGTTGTGCCAAGGCCCAGGGTTACCTCATCAGTCACCCGGTTGCACCAGAATCGATGGGCGCAACTGTTGCATCACTCACCCAATTCGGTGAATGGTCAAAGCTTCGCGGCCGTAGCCCTAACTAACTGCTATTTCTTTGGTGGACGCGGCACGAAGCTGCTGGTCCGACGCTTGTATTCGTCATAACCAGGTCGACGCTTCGACATTGAGCGTTCAAGCATTGGCACACCAGACACGCGAACCAAGAAGAAGTTCATGAGCAAACTTCCTGCGAGTCCAATCCAACCGAAATTGGCGCCAAGCGCAACTATGCCAATACCCCACCACACGCAGGTGTCACCGAAATAGTTTGGATGTCGGGTGTACTTCCACAAACCCGTTTGCATCACTTGTCCGGCATTTTCAGGATTTCGCTTGAACTGCGCAAGTTGCCAGTCGCCCACTGCTTCAAAGAACACTCCAATTGCGAATACAGCAAGTCCCAAGTAACTCACTAGTGACAATGATGTATCAGCATCCGACATCGCAATCTGCACAGGGAGAGAAACGATCATCATGATTGCACCTTGCAACATGAACACGGTGAACAAACTGATAAGTGGAAACCGTGCTCCATAGTGTTTGCGCATCGCTACGTAGCGAAAGTCTTCAGGCTTACCGTAATTGCGGACTCCTAAATAGATTGACAGACGCAAACCCCACAACGTGACGAGAGCAAGCACAATCTTTCCCAGAACAGAAACCTGCTCGGCGTTCATCGCGCTAGCCCAACCCACAATGACGAAACCCAAACCCCAGAAAATGTCGACAATTGAAGCGTTCTTCTTCACCAGGCTTAACACCCAGAGCAGAACCATGCTGACGACAATGACCAAAACCGAGTTAAGCAATGTATTTGCAATCATGCAGGCAGGCTAGTTCAGAGGAACCATTTGGTTGCGTCGTAATGTGGCTCAAGATTGGTGAACAATTTTTCGTTTTTGCACAGCTGAGGTGTTGCACCCAACATCTGAGGCTCACCTTCCTTAAAGGTCCACTCTCCGCGTTGAGAGGTTTCACCACGCACATAACTCGATATCGCAAAAGCCCGTTCATGCACCGATTCATTCGGCAACGAACCATGAACGGTCATCAGGCCCCACACCACCAGATCGCCTGGTTCGAGGACAACGTCAATTACACGTGAGGGTTCAATACCCACCTGCTCAAGCTCATCGTCTTGCGTCAGGCCTTTCATGATCTGGCCATCTCCGTTATCCGAAAGACCGAGATACCCCATGGTGTGGCTACGCGGAACAATCTTTAAGCACCCGTTTTCTGGAGTAGCTCTGTCAATTGCTAATCCCATGGTGACGGTGTCGCGTACAACATCTTCATAGGACTCTCGGCTTTCACGGAAGCGAAGGTCTTGATGAAATCGATAACCAGTTAGTCGGGCTCCTGGCGGCTTCCAGTGAATCTGCTGCGTTACTTGCTTGACATTTCGACCGATCAACGGCTCAAGTAATTGCAGATAACGCGGGTTACTCCTGAACTTGTCGAAGTAGGCATCTGCCCATGCAAACCAGTACGCCTGAATGACAAAACGCTTTCCGAAATGTTCTTCCGGAAGGATTTCGTAGGTCAAATTTCCGTGGCGATAGGTAACTGGATGCTGGAGTGCAATCTCTCGCAACTCAGCCGTTTTCTTCTGCAGTTCAGTCAATTCCTCCTCTGGAAGAAAATTACGAACGATCGTGTATCCCTCTGAATGAAACTGATCCATTGCTTCCTTGATTGCCTGTTCACTCAACATCAATTCACCTGCTTTGTGTAGCCGTCCCAATATGGGGCACGGAGTTTGAATTTTTGCAATTTTCCAGTTGCTGTTCGTGCAAGTTCAGCACGGAACTCGACCTTCTTTGGACATTTATATGTTGCAATCTTTGTTCTGCAATAGGCAATCAACTCGTCTTCGGTGAGTTGCGATCCAGGGGTCTTAACAACAAGTGCCATAACCAACTCCCCCCACTTCTCGTCTGGAATTCCAATGACCGCAACTTCGGTGACATCTGGGTGTGAGAACAATGCATCTTCAACTTCGATTGAACT
>Ga0078894_10004536_pt1 | contig 10634 bp, 10 predicted proteins | sample LauGreSu1BDMLBSD_2_FD_67506 | JGI IMG/M metagenome (GOLD analysis project Ga0078894, IMG submission 67506) | Freshwater lake microbial communities from Lake Michigan, USA - Su13.BD.MLB.SD (version 4) (version 4) | ecosystem: Environmental > Aquatic > Freshwater > Lake | place: Lake Michigan... | reverse complement strand
GATTTTTAGAGTTATACTGTAAGGAGAAGGAATATGCTTACGTTTGATGATTCAGATACAACAGGAAGTTCGAGCTCGTCTAACGACGACGGCAATGAAACCGCGAAGCGCGTTAAGGTAGCCGACAAGCGCATTATCAACTGCAGCACGGTTGACGTAAATCAACTCATGCCGCTTAAGTACAAGTGGGCGTGGGAGCATTACCTCAACGGATGCGCGAATAACTGGCTCCCAACAGAGGTACCGATGGGTAAGGACATCGAGCTCTGGAAGTCAGATCGCCTCAGCAACGATGAGCGCCGTGTTATCATGCGAAACCTTGGCTTCTTCAGCACCGCTGAGAGCTTGGTTGGTAATAACATCGTGCTCGCCATCTTTAAGCATGTGACAAACCCGGAGTGCCGCCAGTTTCTCCTACGCCAAGCGTTTGAGGAAGCTGTTCACAACCACACCTTCCACTACATCGTTGAGTCGCTCTCGCTTGATCAGGGCGAAGTGTTCAACATGTACAACGAGGTGAACTCAATCCACGCGAAAGACAGCTTCGAGATGAAGTTGACCGAGGAGATCCTCAAGCCGAACTTCACGACGGAAACCCCAGAAGGTGCTCAAAAATTCCTTGAGAACCTTATTGGCTACTACGTTATCATGGAGGGAATCTTCTTCTACAGCGGATTCGTGATGATCCTCTCGTTCCACCGTCAGAACAAGATGACCGGCATCGGAGAGCAGTTCCAGTACATCTTGCGTGATGAGTCGATTCACCTCAACTTCGGTATCGATCTCATCAACACGATCAAGGCTGAGAACCCAGGACTTTGGACTGAGGAGTTCCAGGCGCATATTGTAGATAAGATCCGTCAGGCTGTAGAGCTTGAGTACAACTATGCTGCTGATTGTCTCCCACGGGGAATCCTTGGTCTGACAGCTCCGATGTTCCGTGACTACGTTCAGTACATCGCTGACCGTCGTCTTGAGCGAATTGGACTTAAGCCTCAGTACGGCTCGAAGAATCCATTCCCATGGATGAGCGAGACGATCGATTTGGGTAAGGAGAAGAACTTCTTCGAGACCCGAGTTACTGAGTACCAGACCGCTGGCGCTCTTAACTGGTAGTAGAATACGACTTGTAAAGGTCGGTAAGGGCCGTCGCGGGAAACCGCGGCGGCCTTTTTTTCATGCCCCGTTCTTCGCACTACCGTCGTCGCGAGGTCTCGGTATATCATCGCATAAACACTGACGCGGCATGGAGCGGGGCATGACAGAGCAGGCGCGGACCGATGAGCGGTCGCAGCTCACATCATTTCTGGTTTTTCTCAAGGGGCACAAAGGGGCGCAGGAGATGCTCTCCTCTCTACGAGTAGTCTCTAAGGGCATTTTCATCGATGAGCGCGCGGTGTCAGCTCTGGTTGAGCACTATCAATCGTGGCTTGAGAAAGAGAGCCTCGGAGAGGCTCATAAATCGGCGGAAAAAAGCTTTCAGTGGTTATTCGAGGGGAAGGACCCGGCGAAGCACTACCTCGTTGAGGGAAAGAACGTGCTTGTTGGTTTTGTCGCCCCGGTTTCCATCTCCAATCCCCAGCAATTTGGGCTGCCGTACTACCTTGGGTCGCTTCTCTCCGGAGAGAGCTACCTCCATCCGGCCGATCCGAGCATCTCAAAGCTCTCGAAGGTTGAGGCACGCCAAGGAAAATTCGGCTTAGAGTTTCATATTACTGCGCGACGCTCCGTTATCGTTGTGCAGGAGAAGGTCATTAAAGATTTCGCCGCCCTTATCAAGGATTCTCGATTTGTCGAACGCCGCTACCCTGATGCCTTGAGAACGCTCGCCGGAGCCTTAAAACTTCTCGTGACGCTTATTCGGCGCGCTCGATCTATCCCACGCACGTTTCCGATAGTGGTTCCTTACGATGTGAAAAACTCTAAGAGTAAGAACGTCCGTATCGCCGGGAAGTTTATGTTTGTCGAGGAGAAGGGGAACTTGCTTCGTACCATTGAGTTGAGTGGACGTAACCTAAGTGGATTCCTCCGAGCCGAACTCGTTAGAGCCCCGCGAGAGAAGTTAGGGACTTTTAAATTAACGCCTAAACATCGCGATTTAATGGGTTTTTACGAGGCTTTTGGCAAGCGTCGTTCGGTGCACGCGCGAGCCTTCGCCGAATTCGAGGAGGGGGTCCGTCGAACCCGTGACGCTCGAGAGCGCTTTCAGGGGTTTTTTACCGCCCCGGAGTGTTTTGAGAAATTTTCACAGTGGTATCAGCTTTCGCGCCCTATCGAGTTCCATAAGATAAAGAGCTCAGTAGAGCGGTTCGGCGTGAAGGGTGAAAAGTATCAGCTCTACGGGGGTTGGATCTTCGCGTTCGATCGCTCTCAGACCTTGGTGCGGTGTGTAGGTCGCCATATCCGTCTGCCCGGACATGGGCGAGGCGCGGCCTAGCAGGATGGAATGCGCACAGTTCCCATGCGCTGTTCCCACACTCACTGGCTCTGCCGTTGAGATCGGCTGGCGGGGACATGACGTCTCCTCAAATGATTTAGGACTGTCCCGTCGGACTCGTCTTGAGCTCGACCTTGGTGGCGCTTCTGAGCTGGGCAAGTTTCTCTTGAAGCGTTTTGTCGTGAACTCCAGCCATCACCTGGTATCGCACCTTATCCTTCGCCTTTTCAAATGTAGGAGCCTGGCTCTCTTGATGTTTTTCAACCTTGATGAGGTGATAGCCGTATTGCGTCTTAACCGGTTCGCTTACCTCGCCCACTTTAAGCTCAAAGGCTGCCTTTTCGAATTCCGGCACCATCATCCCTCGTTGAAAGGTGCCGAGATTTCCTCCATCAACCTTTGAGGCGGTATCGTCGGAGGTCTCCGCGGCGATCTTTCCGAAGTCAGCACCGGGAGCCGACGCTCTTTGCTTAATCGATTTGATCTTGTCGAGCGCCTTCTGTTGCTCGGAGGCGGGCGCGTCCGGTTTCACAAGCACAAGGATGTGTCGAGCGGTAACGGTCTCTGGCTCCGCGTACAGGTTTGGATTGGCGGCGAACGCAGCCTTGAGTTGGTCATCCGATACCGTAATGTTCGCGAGGAGATCCTTCTCGATGAATTTCTCAATCGCCAGTCGGTCATTCATATCAGCGACGAAGTCATCCCACGAGGTTCCATAGCTCTTCAGGATAGGTTCTACGACCTCACGACCACCTTGCTCCTGAATGATAGTGTCGACCTCTTTCGTGATCTCGGCTGGTTTGTAGGATGGGGAGGACTTGGCTGCCTTTAACAGAAGTTCCTTATCGATCATGGTCGTCAACACGGACCCCTTAAGCTTTTCGAGTTCCGCCGGCTGGTCTTTGAGCGCGTCCACGGCGGCTCGGAGGTCGGGACGGTTCAGTTGTTGGTTGAGCTCATCAACGGTAATCGAGTGTTGCCCGACAACGGCGAGAACGGTGGATCCGGAGTTTTGAGGGGCGGACGTCTTTCCTTGGGCAGGAACGTCAGCTTCGCCTGTAGTCGCGAATGTAAGAAAGGTAATCATTACGAAGGAGGCGAGCTTTTTCATAGAAGGTCCTTGAGTAGAATAGCTCTCAGAGAGTAATTTCCAAACGAGCCTCAATCAAGGTTTAATCGTGGAAGTAAGCGAAAGAAGGTTGTACAACGAGTACACGGCCCAAGAGCCGTTTAGGAAGGTCCGGAATATATGAGTTCAGGGGATATCTTTACATCTACCCGCAAGGAATATGAGCGAGGGGCGTTGCTTGAGGATCACGTGTCCCCCGATCCCTTCGAGCAGTTTCGAGGTTGGTTCGACGCGGCGGTAGTATCCGAGAATGAGGAGCCGAACGCGTGCGCGCTCGCTACTGCTGGCATAGATCTTCAGCCCTCCGTTCGGATGGTCTTGCTCAAATCGTTTGATGCCCGGGGCTTTGTTATCTACACCAACTATCATAGCGCGAAAGGTCGACAGATCGGTGAGAATCCGCTCGTTTCGCTCCTTTTCTATTGGCCTTCACTCGAGCGACAAATTCGCGTAGAGGGGCGATGCGAGAAGGTTTCGGAGAGTGAGGCGGATTCTTATTTCGCGTCGCGACCTCGGGGTTCCCAACTTGGAGCAGCCGTATCGACGCAGAGCGGCGTCGCTCCCTCCCGACAAGCGATCGACGATGCCTACGCCGCGCTCGAGCGGAGCGTTGGCGAGGGAGAGGTCGTTCGTCCGGAGCACTGGGGTGGCTATCGAATTGTTCCAGAGCGATTTGAGTTTTGGCAGGGACGGGAGAGTCGCCTCCACGATCGTCTTAGGTATGCTCGACGTAACGACATGTGGGAGATCGTTCGATTATGGCCGTAACCCCACAACCTCATGTTCTTTTGCTCGGAGGAGGTTACACGCTGCAGCGAGTAGCGGAACTGCTCCCAGCCCAAAGTTTTGTAATCACCTCTCGGAGCGCCGCCACGTGCGCTCACTGGAAGGCGAGGGGATGGGCTACGCATCAGGTAGACCTTGAGAATCGCGAGAGTATCGTCAGTCTTTTTGACGCGTATCCCGGTATTCGGAAGATAGTGGATAGCGTCCCTCCTGTTCGTGGCGGCGCAGATCCCGCTGTAGGAGTTAAAAATCTTGTTTCAGCCCTTAAGGACAAAGAGATAGAGCGAATTATATATCTGAGCACCACCGGCGTTTTTGGGGTTCGTGATGGTTCGGTTGTGACTGAAGCGACACCACCAGCGCCCTGGAATCCGCAAGGCCAAGCGCGGCTTACCTCAGAGGACGCGTATCGAGAGAGTGGCGTCCCCTTTACGGCGCTTCGATTGCCCGCCATCTATGGGTTTGATCGCGGCCTCGTATTTTCCATTCGCAACGGTAGCTATCGCATGGTTGGCGATGGAAGCTCTTGGTCCAACCGTATCCATGTTGAGGATTTGGCTCGTGTGATCGTCGCGTCGCTCGGGGTCAGTGACCTGCCACCTGTGCTATGTGTTTCTGATGATGAGCCGTCTCAAGCGATCGATGTCGCCCGATACGTATGCGAGCGGGAAGGTCTTCCGATGCCGGGTTATGTGTCAGCAGATGAGGTGCTCAAGGCAGGGGGCTTTACGATGCTCTCTAACCAACGGGTGCGAAATGATCTCATGAAGAGAGTCCTTGGTATCAATCTTCTTTATCCCTCCTATCGAGAGGGATTTTATCCATCCGCCATGAGGTAAGGTATGTCCCAGTCATCGTACGAAGAGATGCCCTACGCCACCTTTGCGCTGCGGGTTACTGACCCGAATAGACTTTCGGCGATAGCGCGTCTGTACGGTGTCGGAGTACCGGCTCCGAACGAGGCGTCGGTGCTTGAGATAGGATGTGGCACGGGAACGAACCTCATTCATATCGCGGAGCGGTATCCACAGAGTCGGTGTGTAGGTGTCGATATCTCGGAACGTCACATCGCGGAGGGACAGAAGATAGCGATTGGAAGCGGAGTTTCGAACGTGGAGCTCAGGTGCAGTGACATTAGAAACGCCGCGCTCGGACGTGGAGAGTTTGATTATATCATCTGTCACGGGGTGTATTCCTGGGTGGCACCGAGTGTCAGGCACGATCTCTTGAGCGCCATCTCCTCGTCACTGAGTGAGAACGGAATCGCGTTTGTGAGCTACAACGTTCTGCCCGGATGGCGGCAGCGAGGGGTATTGCGAGATATCATGCAGACGGGCGCCACCCACCGAGCCCTCACAACAGGGGATGAGTCTCCGGAGAATCGGCTCGATGGCGCGATGGAGTTGTTGCGGCTCGTGGCTGAAAAGCGAAGCGGTGAGGGGGACCTCTACGGAAGCTACATCAGGGAGGGATTAGAGCGATTCCGAAACGCCCACCACTCGTATCTCTTCCATGAATACCTCGAGGAGTACAACGAGCCCGTCCTCTTTTCGAGCTTCATGCACGCCGCTGAGATGCACGGCTTGCAGTTTCTCTCAGAAGCTAATCCCGCGATGATGTCCGTTGATGACTTGGGAGAAAAGGTCGTGTCATATATCGACAACCTTGGCTCTGATCTTGTGACACGGGAACAATGTATTGATGTTCTTCGAAATCGAATGTTTCGGGAAACCGTCCTGTGTAAAAGCTCTCATGAACTTAAGCGTGACCTTAAAGCGAGCGTTTTTAGCGCGCTTCACTTCGTGTCCGATTTTCGGAAAGGCGCGGAGGAGGGTAATGAGGTGGTGTTTACGGAGGAGCTCACAAAACGCGTTGTTCGAACCCCTAAAGATGAGCATTCGGTATTGCTGGGCATGATCGGAGAGATCGGATGCGCGGGAATCTCCTTTGCGGACCTTGTTGGTCGATTCTCCGCGGCGTTTCCTGGACGATACGATGAGCGGGCGGTGATGCACGGTCTTGTTCGTCTTTGGCGGTGGGGGCTTCTCGATGTGTCGCTGGAGCGAGCGCCGATACGAAACGAGGCGAGTGGAAACGCTCGCGTTTCGCGGCTTGCGAGATATCAGGCCTCTGTTGGAGAAAGATCGGTCACCTCATTACAGCACCGCTCATGTGAGCTTTCTACAGTTGAGCGTGAGATAATCATCGCTTCCGATGGAACTCGTGATTTTAAAGATATCGCGAACGCTTCATCCGCTAACGAAGATACGTTGCGGCGACTCTTATCCTTGGGATTCTTCTACGAGTAGTTGGCTAGTCGTTCGTCGTGGACGCTTAAACTGCATAATCACGCCAATGGCTACCGTGATGAATGCCATAAATGCCCATTCGTAAACGTATCCGAGGTGAATGTCCGGTGGTGGTGTAATGTCGTACGTTGGGATCGGATATCGAATATCAGGGGAGTCCATGCCGAAGTTCTCGACGTTCTTCTGTCCCGTCAGCATGAGCACATCGTTACGGCCCGCGGCTCCCTCTCGTACTATCTTGGAGGCGAGGAGGGGGTCGTTTGGATCCTGCATCACCTCGATGTAGACTGGGAGCACCTCGTAGGGGAGCTGTTTTCGGATCTCAGGAATGTTGACCCGTAACCACTGATCAACCCACGGTCGCCCATCTCCGGCAGGGGGGTCGTTCGGCGCCATAAATTTAGGAGCCATCGAGTTTTTCACGAGACCAAATAGCTCAACGTGTGCCGGTTCCTGGTACTGAGTTCGTTTATCTTTCGCCTCTCGGCCTAGTGGAATGAAGCCACGGTCAACTAAGAGGTAGGCGTCTGAGTTGTCTATCTTCAGCGGAGTGATCGCGTGCGCTCCCGCTCGCCCCTCAAGGTTTCTATTTCGAAGGAGTATCTCATGCGCGAAATCGTACGTTCCCGAAACCTTTATCCTGCGAAAGGTGAGTCCTTCCCACTGAGGATTTGTTGTCAGGAGCTCGGCGAGGGGGACCGGCTCTAAGGTAAGGGTCTCGTGAAGGTGTTGAATGAGTTCCTGCTTCTGAAGGTGTCGTCCCCACTGCCATACGGAGGCGCATACCATGCCGATAGCGAGGGCGCCGGTCACAACGGTTACCTTGAGTGAGAAACGAAATTCCATGATCTGAGTGTAGCGTTCATTCTAGCGAGAGAACAGATTCGCAAAGGTGAGGATTCCTCCATTCCTCTGTGGCTTGATCACGCTCGGAAGGACGGCAGGGGGCTTTGAGGCTTGGGGATGCCGGCTATGCACCCAAGGGGATGTAAAAAGTTTGCAAAGCCCTGAAAAAACTACCTATTTCATCTGTGACCTGATACGCCGAGAGTGCTATTGTTAGCCGGCTCAGAATTAGGCGCCGGGCAAGGCGCTGAGGAGGAAGTTGACGATGTTTATTCTCGGGATAGGTGCCGCACATCCTGATGTTGAGATCACTGATGAGGTTCTCGTCTCATTCGGTATCATGCCAACAGATCAGGAGGCCCGATCGCTCGCTCGTTTCGGAGTTCGCTCCCGACGCGCGTCACTTCCCCTTGAGTATATTAAAGACACCAAGAATAACGAGGTGCTTGAGGGGCGACCTCTCGCGCTCGCTACTCCTACTTCGCTCGCGGTCGCCGCAAGTCGGCAGGCTCTTGAGCGAGCTGGTATCACCCCTGATAAAGTCGGTCTCATCCTCGCCGACACCGCAACCCCGTATCAAACCTGCCCATCTGAAGCTCAGCGATTAGGATGCGCGCTCGGTGTAAAGATACCCGCGTACGATGTTGTCGCTGGTGCGGCGTCGTTGCCGATCTATCTTGAGATGTTGTCGTCGTGGAAGCCTGAGCGCGTTCCTGATTACGTTTTGTGCGTCTCTACCAATACATTTTCTCAGCACGTAGCGTATGAGGGCTCTCCAGCTCTTCCTGCGTACCTCTACGGAGACGCAGCCTCGGCGTTTGTAATCTCTCCCCGTCACGTGGGTAAGATGAAAATTACGAGTTCGTTCGTTGAGAGTTCGACAAAGCGGCCAGCGAGCTCGGTTGTGGAGCGTCACGTTTCATGCCCATCTGATGCTACCCTTTCAACGGGTGAGATCGTTGAGAAGCTTTCGCTCTCGCTCGGTCGTATCGCGTCCACGAATACTCCTTCGAAGGTAGTGGGGCCACAGCTGTATGCCGGTGAGTTCGGTGAGTACGAGAAGGCGCTGGGGCTCGCTCAAGGCTCGATGATTTCAGGAACTCGGGATGTTGGCTACGCTCTCGGCGCGAGCGCTGGTGTCGCGTTGTCTTCGCTGTGGGATTCTGCGCGAGCGGGTGACGCCATCGCGGTGCTTCACGCGGGTGATGGAGCGTGGGGTGGAAGTGTCGTGGTAGCTGCGGAGTAGGCGAGGGAGATATGCTTCATATTTTGGGCATGGGCGCATGCCACCCAGACACGGTAATTGATAACAAATTCCTCGAGGATCTCGACGTTGGGACTAACGCTCAATGGATTGAGGAGAAGATCGGTGTTTTAACCCGCGTTACAACCCTCACCCTTGATTACATCAAGACCACACGCAACCAGGATCCTCGTATGGCGCACGAGGTTGCGTCGATGACCCCTGAGGATATGGGTGTGAAGGCGGCTGAAGAGGCTTTAAGGAAAGCAGGCATCACTGCGCAGCAAGTTGGTATGGTCATCGTGAATTGCTGCACACCACGCAAAACCGTTCCAAGTGAGGCGGTGCGGATTGCTGAGCGGCTTGGGTGTTCTGGCAAGGCGTTCGATGTGTACACCGCGTGCCCAGCGTTCGCGCTTCACATCGATTTCCTCCGTAACTACCAAGAAGAGAAGCTCCCTGAGTTTATTCTCTGCGTCTCCACGGCGGCGATGACACAGCACGTGGATTACAACGATCGTTCTGATGGCGCGATCTGGGGCGATGGCGCGGCGGCGTGGGTCGTTTCACCTGTCCACAAAGGACGACTTGAGATGGTCGATTCAACCTACACAGCGGATCCAAGTCGATGCGAAGCGGTTGTTGTCGATACTTTTCGGCACTTTCGACAAGATGGACGGGCGGTTCGAGATTTCTCGGTTCGTCAGACCGTACGGTTGATCAAAGCGCTTGAGAACTCATATCCGATCGACTGGAATAGAGACATCTTTATCGGGCATCAAGCCAATCGCACGATGCTTGAGCAGATTACGAATAATCGCGAGATCCCACCAACGAATCACTGGCACAACGTTACCCACTTAGGTAATCAGGCCGGTGCTGGCGCTCCCGCCGTGTTGAGTGAACACTGGGATAAGATTCAGCAGGGGCAGCAGATCGTTGTCGCGGTGGTTGGAGCCGGGTTGAGTTGGGGCTCTATCTTGATGCGAGCGGTGTGATCAGCGAGAGATTCCTCGGCTGATTTAGTATGGCCCATCCGCTCTGTGAGGTTGAAGTGATTCTCGCTCTCGAAGGGCCTATTTCTTCCCCTCGTCATCTTCCTTCGCTGTGTCGAACCATAACGGCTTGAGGCTTGCCGGATCCCCGTTGTAATTGACGGTAATCTCCTCTCCGGCTGAGATGTTCCGTATCGCCACGAAGTCAATCTTTTGCCGAATGAGATCTTTGACATAGTGCGCGTTGGGCGAGTACGAGTGGTTGTAGAGAGACCCAAACCCGAGCGCCAGCGCGGCCTCGTTAGCTTCGGCGCCCCATGAGAAATAGTAGTTGTAGAGAACGGTGGTATCTAGGAAGCTTCGTTGCTCAGATGGCACCACGATAATCTCGGTCGACTCAATAAGCTCGCCGGACTGGATTTCGCTTGTGGCAAAGACCCCCCTTCCTTTCCCCGGTGTATCTTTTACGGTTATTCGCATGCTCTTTCTCATTAGTAGGGTATTACACGAGGGTAGGTTTGTTTGCGTTCGTTCTATGAAGTCGATATGCCTATCGGCTAGCACATTCTCCTCCCTCTTAGGGGAGGAGGGAAAGCCTGCTTTTTGAAACAGCTCCAACGACCGAGTGGTGTATCTCACCGACTTGGCTCTTCTTTGTCCGTTAAGCATGCAGCACAATCGCAGCGCCACCGTGGTTCCTTTGTTGTCCAATAATAGCGAGCGCAATCATCATCAAACTTGCCGTGGCCAAAGCCCACGGAGATCGTGTTGTCATCCAGACGGGCGTAAGGATTAGGGCTCCACGAAGGGGCCTGTCGTTCAAAGCCCTTCAAAGATAGTTTAACGAGGCGCGGCATCTCGCCGAGTTTCATATCGGTCAAAGCCGCAG
>Ga0078894_10004535_pt1 | contig 10634 bp, 10 predicted proteins | sample LauGreSu1BDMLBSD_2_FD_67506 | JGI IMG/M metagenome (GOLD analysis project Ga0078894, IMG submission 67506) | Freshwater lake microbial communities from Lake Michigan, USA - Su13.BD.MLB.SD (version 4) (version 4) | ecosystem: Environmental > Aquatic > Freshwater > Lake | place: Lake Michigan... | reverse complement strand
ATAAATTAAACTCCTTGGCAACCTTGCTAAGCCTGAGCATTTTGGAACCTTCTGACATATCGTTTCTAAGGGTTAAATGTAACTAAGTTCACGGGTTTTTACCACATTAATTTTCAAATTCAGATTTTAAAATGGAAATAACCTCTTCAACAACTTCTTCGGTAAGATTAGCGCGTTTTAAAAGGTCTTCACGATCCATTTCTAACACCGACTTGGCGGTATCACAACCAATAGATTTTAAAGCATCTAAAATTTCGCTGTCAATTTCATCTGCAAATTCTTCTAAATCTACATCCTCCGTTTCGGCGCCCATTTCAGAGTCGCGGTAAACGTCAATTTCAAATCCGGTTAAGCGTCCGGCTAATTTAATATTATAACCACCTTTACCAATGGCTAAACTGATTTGATCGGGTTTTAAAAATACTTCGGCGCGTTTTTGATCTTCATCCAGTTTGATGGTTGTAATTTTTGCAGGGCTTAATGCGCGTTGTATTAGTAAAGACTGATTGCTAGTAAAATTAATAACGTCTATATTTTCATTTTTAAGTTCACGTACAATACCGTGTATACGCGAACCTTTCATCCCCACACAGGCCCCAACAGGGTCAATGCGGTCATCATAACTTTCAACAGCAACTTTAGCCCGCTCTCCGGGTTCACGTACAATTTTTTTAATGGTAATTAAGCCGTCAAAAATTTCGGGCACTTCGTTTTCAAACAGGCGTTCTAAAAATACAGGGGATGTGCGCGATACTGTTATAAGGGGCGCACCACCACGCATTTCAACTTGGGTAATAACAGATTTTACAGCATCGCCCTTTTTGAAAAAGTCAGAAGGAATTTGCTCGGTTTTTGGTAAAATCAGTTCATTGCCATCATCATCCACCAATAATATTTCTTTTTTCCAAACTTGGTATACTTCGGCGGTAATAACATCACCCACTTTTTCTTTGTACTTATTAAAGATTTCAGCTTTTTCAAGCTCTAAAATGCGTTGCGCCAGGTTTTGCCGTAATGACAATACCGCACGGCGTCCAAAATCTTCAAGCTTTACTTTTTCAGAAACCTCTTCACCAATATCAAAGTCGGCGTCAATTTTTTGAGCTTGTGTTAAACTAATGTGCATGTTTTCATTATAATCGAAAGAGTCTTCGGCAAACTCATCATCAACAACAGTGCGGTTTTTATAAATTTCAACGTCGCCTTTGTCGGGATTTACAATGATGTCAAAATTTTCGTCAGATCCGAAACGTTTAATAAGCACACTACGAAAGGTATCTTCAATGATACTCATAAGGGTAGCCTTATTAATGTTTTTTACATCTTTAAATTCTGAGAACGATTCTATCAGGTTTGAGGTTTCCATGGTTTATTTATTAATTATTGAAATGGCAATTGAACAACAGCGTTACGAATTTGTGAAAAGGGTATAGTAGCCGATTTATGAACCGTATGATTACCCTTGCCAACCGGTTTAGGTTCACGCACAGAATACGTTAAAGTAATTTCAGTATCAGAGCAGGTACTTAAATTACCGCACACCAAACGGCCGTCATCTAGCGTAACATGCAATGCGCGGCCCACATGTTTGGCATATTGGCGTTGATCTGTAAGTGGCGACGTAGCACCGGGCGAACTAACATCGAGTCTAAAATCGTACTGATCCCGATCCAGATGCGATTCCAGGTAACGGCTAAGCTGTATGCAGTCGGCTAGCGTAATGGCCTGTACGCCGTCAATACAAATTTGGATATGCGCATCGGAGCCGATTTTAAGTTCGGTGATAAACTGGTTTTTAGCATTTAAAAAATCCCCAGCCCAAGTGCGTATTAATTCAGTTTGTAGCATCGTTATCAAATGATTGAGGGGACCGAAGCCCCCTCAATCAAAGTTTATATTTACGGATGCAAATATACAGTAGTTAAATTAAAATTGCAAAAAACCATATTGGAATCTGCCATTTTAAACTTTTGGTTTGATTTTCAGGCAAATACAAAATAATTCGCCCGTGTTTGCTTTTTTATTATTTTTGCCCATTAAATAATTTACTCATGTCAGAAATTGCTAGCAAAGTAAAGTCCATCATCGTTGACAAATTAGGCATTGATGCCGCTGAAGTTAATGAAAGTTCAAGTTTTACAGGCGACTTAGGTGCCGACTCCCTAGATACGGTAGAACTGATTATGGAATTTGAAAAAGAATTTAACATTTCAATACCAGATGAAGCTGCCGAAAAAATTACTACGGTGGGCGATGCCATCAGCTACATTCAGGATAACGCAAAATAATTTTTCATGCAACTTAAGCGTGTAGTAGTCACCGGTTTGGGTGCCGTTACACCTCTGGGAAATTCTGTTGACGTCTTTTGGAATAATCTATTGCAGGGGCAAAGCGGCGCCGATATTATAAAACGATTTGACGCCTCCAAATTTAAAACCCGTTTTGCTTGTGAGGTTAAAGGATTTAATCCCGATCAGTATTTTGATAAAAAAGAAGCCCGTAAGCTGGATGCTTACACCTGGTATGGCATTGCATCAAGTGTTGAAGCCGTTGCGGATAGTGGGCTATTAGAGGCCAACGTAGATAAAAATGAAATAGGCGTTATTTGGGGCAGTGGCATTGGCGGGCTTGATACCTTTCAAAACGAAGCCTTTAATTTTGCAAAAGGTGACGGCACACCACGCTTTAATCCTTTTTTTATTCCTAAAATGATTTCAGATATATGTTGCGGACATATTTCGATGCGCTTTGGTTTTAGAGGGCCAAATTTTACAACCGTTTCTGCCTGTGCATCTTCTACGCATGCTATTATTGATGCATTTAATTACATCCGACTTGGCAAAGCAAATGCAATTGTTACCGGAGGCAGCGAAGCTGCCATTAATGAATGTGGTATGGGGGGCTTTAATGCCTGCCAGGCTATGAGTACCCGAAATGAAAATCCGCAGGCGGCATCCCGTCCGTATGATAAAGACCGTGATGGTTTTGTACTTGGCGAGGGTTCGGGCGCACTGATTTTAGAAGATTTAGAGCATGCGTTAAAGCGCGGCGCTAAAATTTATGCAGAACTTATTGGCGGCGGTATGAGTGCAGACGCACACCATATTACAGCTCCCCATCCTGAAGGCTTAGGGGCTCGATTGGTAATGGAGCGCGCATTAAAAGATGCTGCCATTTCGCCCGATATGGTAGATTATATTAATACGCATGGTACTAGTACACCCCTTGGCGATACCGCCGAGTTAAAAGCCATTACCCAGATTTTTGGTGAACATGCCTATGCAATGAATATTAGCTCCACTAAAAGTATGACGGGTCACTTATTGGGTGCTGCCGGTTCGGTAGAAGCCATAGCATCGGTTTTAGCTATACGAGACGGAAAAGTACCACCCACTATTAATCATGTTACACCTGATCCCGAAATAGACGCACGTTTAAATTTAACCCTGAATGTGGCGCAAAACCGTACAGTAAATATAGCTATTAGTAATACCTTTGGTTTTGGAGGTCATAATGCTGCGGTTATATTTAAAAGGTTTGCAAGTTAATTTAAACGGATTTTAAAAGTAAATAAGGTCAAAAACAAATATAAAAGTGTTTTTTGCATTGCGTTTTTAACCTAAATAGCAGAAGGCAACCGTGATGTAGCATCTCCGAAGCAGACTAGAACTTAAAGTCATCACACTAATAATTTAATTAAAGCCCCGATATACGAGAATGCGCTATTGATATTCTAACCGTATATCACTGGCCAGACGTTTAGCTTTTTCAGTAAGTTCCGTTACGGGCGCATTACCCGAGCATAAAACAACACCCATGCGTCTGTAAGGCCTCGTAAATGGCTTATTAAAAACACGCACATCGCATCCGGTTTCTGAAAACACTTTTTCTATGCCTTTAAACGAAACAGCTCCGCCATCTTTTTGGGCTAAAATTACGGCAGACGCACCATTTTGAAGTAATGGAATTTCCGGCACAGGGTAACCTAAAATAGCGCGTGCATGCAATTCAAATTCATTTAAAAATTGCGTGTGCGCTAAAGTTACCATACCGGTATCATGCGGCCTTGGTGAGAGCTCGCTAAAATATACTTCATTTTTACAAATAAAAAATTCAACACCCCATATGCCAGCTCCGCCAAGGGCTTGAGTTACTTTTTTGGCCATGGCTTCCGCTGTTTTTAACAAGTCGTTTGAAATGGCACAAGGCTGCCAACTTTCCTGATAATCGCCGCGCTCTTGGCGATGGCCAATTGGCGCACAACACAAGGTAGGCCCTTGCTTTTGTGTTAGGGTTAATAATGTAATTTCAAAATCAAAAGGAATAAAAGCCTCAACAATAACTTCTTTATAATCGCCACGTGAACCCTCCATGGCATAGTTCCAAACATCTTCTATTAATGAAATATCGCGTAAAACGCTTTGTCCTTTACCGCTGCTGCTCATTAAGGGTTTTACCACGCAGGGTAAACCTATTTGGATAACAGCCTGTTTAAACGTCTCTATAGTGTCAGCATATAGGTATGCAGCAGTTTTTAACTGTAATGTTTCGGCTGCCAAATTGCGAATAGCCTTTCGGTTCATGGTAATATTGGCTGCACGGGCGCTGGGAACAACCAAAATACCCTGAGCTTCGTAATCAAAAAAGCGTTCGGTTCGTATGGCTTCTATTTCGGGTACAATTATATCGGGATTGTATTTTTTAACAACAGCATCCAACGCTTGGCCATCTAACATGTTGCAAACTTCAAAGGCATGTGCTACCTGCATGGCTGGTGCATTTGCATAATGATCAACCGCAATAACATATTGGCCCAAACGCTGTAAAGCAATAACAAGTTCTTTTCCCAATTCACCACTGCCTAAAAGTAAAATACGTTGAGTCATACTAATAGCTTATCTGTTGTTCTTGAATAGATTCAGGTAAAGTTCTAAACTCATATTGTTGCGTACGTAACTGTGGAATATAGCCTGCCTCACGGATGGCGTCCTGCATTTGCTTGTAAGTAAAGCGATGCGGTGCACCGGCAGCACTAACCACATTTTCTTCAATCATGATACTGCCAAAGTCGTTAGCACCCGCATGTAAACACGCTTGTGCGGTGGCTTTACCAACAGTTAACCAGCTGGCCTGAATATTGTCTATGTTTGGCAACATTAAACGGCTTAAGGAAATCATGCGGATATAGGCATCGGCACTGGTGGTGTTTCGTATTCCTTTTAGGCGGTTAAGCAGGGTGCCATCATCTTGAAATGGCCAGGGAATAAATGCAATAAATCCTTTGGCATCTGTTGGTTTTTCTGATTGTACCTCCCGAAGCCATACCAGGTGCTCAAAACGCTCGTATACAGTTTCAACATGTCCAAACATCATGGTGGCACTGGTTGTTATATGTAATTGATGTGCGGCACGCATAATATCCAGCCATTCTTTACCACCACACTTACCTTTACTTATTAAACGCCTTACGCGGTCGTTTAAAATTTCGGCTCCGGCCCCCGGTAAACTATCCATGCCAGCTGCTTTAAGTGTTTTTAAAACTTCTGTATGGGTGCTTTTTTCAAGTTTTGTAATATGTGCAATTTCGGGTGGACCCAGTGCATGCAGTTTTAAATTGGGGTAAAGGGATTTAAGTGTTTTAAATAAATCAACATAATAGCTGAGTCCCAAATCGGGATGATGCCCCCCTTGTAGTAACAGTTGATCGCCCCCCAGGGCAAAGGTTTCTTCAATTTTTCGTTTATAGGTGCCTATATCGGTAATATAGGATTCAGCATGACCCGGAATCCGGTAAAAATTACAAAACTTACAATTGGCAACACATACATTAGTAGTATTTACATTGCGGTCAATAATCCAGGTAACATAGGGGCTATGTTCTTTTTTTATATTTCTTAAAGTATGGCCCGCATAAACCAAATCCGCCGTGGGAGCCTGTTCAAATAAAAACACACCTTCGTGGGCGGTTAAAAACTCTTGTTGTAATGCACGGTCTAATAAATCTTCTACACGCATGCTTAAAGGTACAAATCTCAACGCAGTAAAATAAAAAAGCCCTCATTTAAGAGGGCTTTTAAAATGTGCAAGGAAACGTTTTAAGGTTTTACAACCGAGCTTGATTGCAGCACCTCATGCGTTTCGCCTAAAATCTGAATTGTGTAAGGGCCTTTAGACCAGTTTTCGGTATTAATTGTAAGTCCGTTATGTAAGGCTTCGTATAACAGTATTTGACCTAACATGTTAGTTACCTTAACAAAACCCACAGACCCTTCTATATGCAATTCGTTTTGAAACGGATTTGGAAACACATGAAGGGCGCTTAAACCTGGCGCAGCCAAACCTACTAAATTACAATTGTTAGCAGTAAATGAAATATTAGCTGTTCCGGTACATCCGGCCGTGGTGGTTCCAACCGCTGTAAACTGCTGTACGCCGGCACTGTTTGCCGTATAAACATAGGGATTAGCCGCTGATGTGCCCGATCCGCTCCACTGATACGTATCTGCACCCGATGCAGAAAGCGTAACACTTGAACCCACACATACTGTTGGGCTGCTGGCACTTAGTGATATTGTTGGATTGGGGTTAACGGCTAAAGTATAAATACCCGCGCTTATGCAACCGTTTGATCCCGATCCCCCAATTGTAAATTGAACGGTGGTAAGTGAATTTACAGATGGTGCAATTAAGGCAATAGGATTTAGCGTTGAGCTACCGCCTCCAAGTATATAGGTATAAGTGTTTGCTCCTGTGGTAGTAACCGTAAGATTTTTTCCTGAGCACACCGCGCTGGGGCTTTGAGCCACCGATAATGTGGGACTGGGTAGCACGTTAATGGTTATAGAATTACCCCCAAAACACATGCCGGACATGCCCCCTACACTGTAGGTTGTAGTGCTATTAGGAGTAACCGTAATAACCGGACTGGTTGCCCCGGTGCTCCATGAGTATTGTGTTGCAGCCCCAGAGGCTGTGAGCGTAACGGTGCGTCCTGAACACACCGTGGAACTGCTGCTATTAACCGAAATTGATAAAAAGGCTCCGGTTGCAATAGTGTTTGAAACTGACGCAGGACAGGTATTGCCTGCACCCCCAAATGCAGTTAAGGTTACAACCGTTGAGGTATTTGCTGTAATGGCTACAGCAGAAGCGGTTGAACCAGTGCTCCACGAATACGAAACGGCAGGAGCAGAGGCAGTAAGCGTAACTGAACTACCAGCACATATGGTTAGATTTTGTGCGCTTAATTGTGGGGTTAAGGTTACAGTTACCTGTGCTGTTTTTGTGCCAACACAACCCGCCGTACTGGTACCTGAAACGGTGTAAATGGTAGATGCAGTTGGGCTTACCACAATAGATGAAGTAGTTTGACCGCCAGCCCAAGTGTATGAATTAACACCAATACTGCCGCTGGCAGATGCCGTTAAACTTACACTATTTCCTGAGCAAATGCCAGGCGCGGAGGCGCTAATATTTATTGAAGGCTGAGAACACGGTAAGGTAAATTTTACGGCATCTAAACCGATATAATCGCTGTTAGCACCTGCAGGACCGCCGCCGGTAACATGGTATCTAAAGCCTATGCGTCCAACAGTGGCTACAGGCATACCACTAATAGTAACGGTATATCCGGTCCAAGTAGCGGGATAACCGGTGGTAGTTAGGCTGGGATTTACGCTCACCAATAAGGTAGAAAATGTACCTACGGTGGTTGGACCATTGCCAACATTGGTGCCGTTTCCGGCAGCACTCATGTAAACCTCTAAACGATCGGGGTACTGTGCGGGATTTGCAGTAGTTCGTGTAAAAAATTCAAGCGTGGCGCCATTTACAAGAGTAACCGTAGGCGTAATAAGCCAACAGCTTAAGGTTACGGCATTATTTTGGTCTGAAGTGCAATTGTAATTTACTGCAAAATAGTCATCAGGATTTCCGTTATAGGCAGAAAACGTTGCGGCAGCGTTACCCTGAAACCAATCTAGGGTTGGATTTGGAGAGGCCGAGAGGTTTTGCACATTCCATCCCGCAGAAGCCGGCGTAAACGTTGCTGTAAATCCTTGGTTAAATAATACCTGTGCGTTAAGACTTGTAAAACACACAATAAAAACTAATAAAACGCGTTGTAAGGATGTAAACATAAAATATGAATTTTACTAAAATTAGCTAAATTAAGTTTATGTTAAGCGCATATTTGTAATAATATTTTAAGTAGTTTTGAAAAATTCAAAATTTATAGATCATTATGAGTGCATCAACTAACAAAACATCAGGCGGCTTTCCACTGGTAATATCGGCTCTTGCCATTTTAATTTGTATTTTAATTGGTATTTTTATTTATAAAGGCATTTTAGGTGCGGCATCTAATTTTGAAGGCGGCGATCCTGATAAAGGACACCCCCACAATATATTGGGTACTATGTACAAGGGCGGATTTATTGTACCTATTTTAATTGGTTTTTTATTAACTGTTATCACTTTTGCCATTGAGCGTTTTGTTACCATTCAACGCGCTTCGGGCAAACAACGTGCCGATAAATTTGTACATACAATCAAACAGCTCATCAGTGAAAAAGATTTTGAAGGCGCACTGGCCGCTTGTCACCAGCAAAAAGGCTCATTAGCTAATGTTGTTCATGAAGGCTTATCTAAATACCAATTTGTAAAATCTGATAGCAGTCTTGATAAAGAAGCAAAAGTGCATGCAATACAAAAAGCATTAGAAGAAGCAACATCTATGGAACTTCCTATGTTAAGTAAAAACATGGTGGTAATTTCAACCATGGCATCAATAGGAACATTGGCCGGGTTAATTGGCACAGTAGTGGGGATGATTCGTGCTTTTGCGGCTTTGGCAAATGCAGGAGCTCCTGATACGTCAGCACTTGCAACAGGTATTTCAGAAGCTTTGGTTAATACATTGGTGGGTATTTTAACATCTGCTTTTGCAATTATTTTTTACAATTTATTTAGTAATCGGGTAGATCAAATTACCTATGCAATGGATGAAGCCGGATTTTCTATAATTCAGGATTTTCAGGCCAGCGAAAAGTAATTTTAAAAAAGCGAAGCGATGTCTAAAAAACCATCCAAAGGCGGCGCCCCATCATTAGACATGACTCCTATGGTGGACTTGGCCTTTTTATTGGTAACCTTTTTTATGCTAACGGCCAGTTTTCGTATGGCGGAGCCCGTAACAGTTGATCCGCCCTCATCAATTGGGCAAATCACATTACCAGATAACCATATAATGGTAACGGTTGATAAAGATGGTAAACTTTTTTTTGGAATCAGCAATGCCGCCGCCAAAACAGCAGCATTGCGACGGATGAGCGAAAAGTATAAAATACCTTTTACAGAGGAACAGATTAAAAAATTTGGAGGTTTACCTAGTATTGGTGTTGAATTGAAAGATTTACCAAAGTATATAGATACACCTGAAAGCAAGCGCATGACCTTTAAGCCTCAAAACGGCATCCCCTTAGATTCACTTAACAATCAATTGCGTGACTGGATTAGTTTTGGAGGAGCCGAGGCCGTAAAAATATATAACGACGCCAAAGAAAAAGCCAAATCCGCCAACCAAGAATTTAAAGCCGAAAAGCCACGCTATGCTATTAAATGTGACAGTAAAACTAAATACATCTTTGTACAAGATATAGTGGAGGTATTCACCAAATTAAAAATTTATCAGTTTAATTTAATTACCGGATTAGAAGCTAATCCAAACGAAAATTAAATATGGCAGAAATAGCAGAAGGCGGTAGTGGCGGCGGCCACAAGGGCGGCAAGAAGCGGGCCAAAAAGCAATCTACCCGAATTGACATGACCCCTATGGTGGATCTGGCGTTTCTTTTACTTACCTTTTTTGTATTAACGTCTACATTTAGTAAGCCAAAATCTATGGAACTTACATTTCCTGTAGAGCCTCCACCGGGAAGTCCGCCGCCGCCAGCGGTTAAAAACGGTATAACCATGCTGTTAACAAAGGATGATAGAATATTTTATTACGAGGGCGAGTTTAGACCCAAGGATGATGAAAAGGGACCTAAAACCAAACTTGCAGAATTAAATTTTGCACCCTCGAGTTTACATAAGTATTTAGCCGATAAAAATAAATGGGCGCAGGATGAAATTCAAAAGTTAAACGACAGACTTAAGAAAAAAGAAATTCCTGATACTACACACAAACGATTGGTAAAAGAAATTAAAGCCAATAAAATAGCGCCTACAATTTTAATTAAAACAGATGATCAGGCGACTTATAAAAATGTTGTTGATGTTATAGATGAACTCAATATTAATCTGGTGGGAAAATATGTTGTGGTAGATATACTTAAACCCGAATACGATTTAATTCAGGAAAATTTAAAAGGAGTACAGCCATGAAAATTTGGGAAGATGCCACTTTTGATGAACGCAATGATATTGTGTTTTCGGGCCGCAACAAAGCTTTTGGGGCCTATGAGTTGCGTAAAAAGTACAATATTACAGTTACCTATATTATAGGTGGCGTTTTAGCCTTTAGCATTATTCTTACCGGGGCAAAAAAATTAATTGATAACCGTTCTAATGAGGCTGAATTAACACAAGACATGAGTAATATTGTGGTTGACTTAACGCCCCCACCTCCGGCT
>Ga0078894_10004533_pt1 | contig 10635 bp, 4 predicted proteins | sample LauGreSu1BDMLBSD_2_FD_67506 | JGI IMG/M metagenome (GOLD analysis project Ga0078894, IMG submission 67506) | Freshwater lake microbial communities from Lake Michigan, USA - Su13.BD.MLB.SD (version 4) (version 4) | ecosystem: Environmental > Aquatic > Freshwater > Lake | place: Lake Michigan, USA... | reverse complement strand
TGCCTATGATGGTGCACAAGGTGCTGCCACATATGGTGGTGACATCATGGTATTGAATGACCTTATCGGAAACAATGCCAACATCAACTTTACTGGAACGTTCGCTGGCCTTACAGATGCTTATCAAACACTGATGACATCTAACAATTCATTTGCTGCTGGCACTTGGATTGCGGCTTACAATACAATTAACCGTTGTAATAATGTATTGTCTGCACTTGATAAAGTAACATCAAGTCCCGCAAAGAAAAGCTCTGTTGAAGGACAAGCATTATTTCTCAGGGCATCAATGTATTTTGAATTGGTAAGGCTTTACGCCAAAACAATTGGTGATGGCGATGCATCATCAAACCCAGGTGTGCCTCTTGTATTGACCAAAACTGAATCAGTAAGCAATGCAGATTATTTGCCAAGGGCTTCAGTGAAGGCTGTTTACGATCAGGTTGTTGCAGATCTAACAAAGGCAGAATCACTTTTGCCTTCATCTAATACGATCTACGCAACCAAGTGGGCTGCTGCTGCACAACTATCAAGGGTTCATTTGATGTTAAAGAACTATGCTGCTGCTGGTGATGCTGCTAACAGGGTAATTGCTGGAAGTGGTAAAACACTTAACCCTGATTTCACCAAGCTTTGGTTCACTTTCATCAACAATGGTGGTGCAAATCCTGCTGAGTATATTTTTGCAATGACCGTAACAGCTCAGGATGGAACCAATTCATTGAATACCTATTTCGGAAGAAATGTTGGTATTGCTGGAACAGCAGGAAGAAGTGATTGCAAGATCAAGGCTGCTCATATTGCATTGTATGAAGCTGTTGACGTTCGTAAAACATACTTTGCTTTGAGCGGAGGAAATAATTATACACGTAAGCACCTTGACAGGTATGGTAATGTTCCAGTTATTCGACTTGCAGAGATGTACTTAACAAGGGCTGAAGCAAATTTCAGAAACAATACTGCTGTTGGTGCAACACCATTAAGCGATATAAACCTTATTCGTACACGTGTTGGATTACCAGCACTTACATCTCTTACATTGGATGCTATCACCAAAGAGAGGTATCTTGAATTGGCATTTGAAGGACACAATTTGCCTGAAGCAAAGAGACTTCAAAAATCAGTTGGTGCACTCAATTGGAATTCACCTAAGTTGATTCTTCCAATTCCACAACGTGAAATGGATGTAAACAAGAGCTTGGTTCAGAACGAAGGTTACTAATACCAATCTGATTTTATTTCTATACTACGGCCGCGCATCGCGCGGCCGTATTTTTTTATGCAACTTCACAGCTTTAAATCATCAATGCTTTTTAAAATTGACATTATAGAATCATGCGTTTAACTTGATTCATTTTATTATTTCCTATTTCAACTTGATTTTGCTTGCATATTCAGTTTGGGATCCATGATTAGGGCTTGTAATCTATAAAATCCAATCAAGGACCATCTTTTGACCTAATTCGCCTTTTAGTTATCTTTGCCGTTATGAAATCAACCCCCTTTACACATATACATCAGCAGCTTGGCGCCAAGATGGCGGAGTTTGCTGGATATAATATGCCTATCTCTTATACAGGCATCAACGATGAACATGCTGCAGTAAGAAATAATGTAGGTGTATTTGATGTCAGCCATATGGGGGAGTTCATATTAAAGGGAGAACATGCCTTGGCACTCATCCAAAAAGTCAGTTGTAATGATGCATCTAAATTAGTGAATGGACAGGCACAATACAGTGCTTTGATCAATCAAAATGGTGGCATTGTTGATGACATGCTTGTTTATTGTATCGAGGTGAATAAGGTTTATATGCTTGTTGTGAATGCATCCAATATTGAAAAGGACTGGGAATGGATCATGCAGTTCAATGAAGGCGATGTTGAGATGCATAATATATCTGATAAGACCTGTTTACTTGCCATACAGGGTCCTAACGCCAATAAGATCTTGCAACCATTAACTGAAATGGATATTCTCAACCTCAAGTATTACACCTTTGTAAAAGGCAAATTTGCAGGTGTAGATAATGTATTGGTGAGTGCAACAGGTTATACTGGCGCGGGTGGTGTTGAAATATATTTTGAAAATGAGGGCGACAATGCTGTGAAGATCTGGAATGCTATTTTTGAAGCAGGTGCTGCATCGGGTATTAAACCAGTTGGCTTGGGCGCACGCGATACATTGCGTTTGGAAAAAGGCTATTGCTTATACGGAAATGACATCGATGATTTTTCTACTCCATTGGAAGCAGGGTTGGGTTGGATCACCAAGTTTACAAAAGAATTCACCGCATCATCCTTTCTTAAAAAGCAAAAAGAAAATGGGGTAGAGAAAAAATTGGTTGGTTTCGAAATGATCGATCGAGGCATTCCCCGTCATCATTATAAGATACGTGATCATGAAGGGAATCTAATTGGGACTGTTACCTCTGGAACACAATCTCCAACCTTGAATAAGGGTATTGGAATGGGTTATGTGCTGAGTGAATTTTCATCAGTTGGTTCTGAAATTTTTATTGATATACGTGACAAGCAGCTGAAGGCAGAAGTTGTTCAACTTCCATTTGTAAAATAATTTATTGATGGAGATGAAGAAAAATCTATATACCTCCCTTTCTCCTGCATTGATCAATACTTACGATATCAGTAATAGCATTGTAGTTATTATTGATGTGTTGCGTGCAACATCCACTATTACTACAGCATTGTATAATGGCGCAGCGTCTGTTATTCCTGTTGCAACAGTGCCAAGATGTGTTGAATTGGGAAAGGCACTTGGTGGTATCACCGCTGGCGAACGTGATGGCAAAGTTGCAGAGGGATTGAGTTATGGCAATTCTCCATTTGAATATCCACGTGAATTTATTGAAGGCAAGGTGCTTGTATTGACCACTACAAATGGAACCAAGCTATTGCACATGGCATTGGATCAGGGTGCTGAAGAGATCATCACGGGTTCGTTTCCAAATCTAACTGCGGTATGTGATTACTTGATCAAATCGGATAAAAATGTTTTGCTAGGCTGTTCCGCATGGAAGGATAGGGTTAATATCGAGGACACTCTTTTTGCCGGCGCTGTTGTATCTCGTATAAAAGATCATTTTAGTGTTGAGTGCGATTCCTCAAAACTTGCTGAAAGCCTTTATCACGAAGCTGGTCCTGATCGTTTTGAATTCATGAAAAAACGAGAGGCAACACATTATCACCGTTTAATGAAGTATGATCTTGAAAAAGATATACGCTATTGTTTAACTGAAGACCAGGCGAATGTATTGCCTATATTTCAAGGAGACAGGTTGGTGATCAAGTCCTGACAAGTTAATTTGATCTTTTAAGAATTACTGACAATCTTTTTTTGTTTTCTTTGTTGATCGTGTACATGTAATACCTGCGGTCTTCTTCCAGCCGAACCCTTTCTATAAGTTCTTCACTTGAGTTGAATATTATTTTGAATTTGTGGTTGATCCTATTGATGGTTTCCGTTCTGATCTTCTTTTGAATTTCCAATGTTTTTTTACTTAGTCCAAGTGCTGCATTGATTTCTTCTACGGAAAGTGTTTTTGATTCGCCTGGCTCATTGGCCAATTTTTTTATCAGCTCCAGTTCGATTTGGTTGAATTCAATATCAGCAGAATGATTTTCTTCTTTTGTGTTTTCAGTTTGGTTTTTATTCAATGTGGTTTTCTTCTTTTTGAAGTAAACGAATATGCCACCTGAAATAATCAGAGCAACTATTATAAATAGAGTTGGTATTATGTATTTATCAATCTTGCTGATAGGTGTATATAGACGATAAGGTTCTTTTACAAAATCATTTCTTGAAATATGAAATGAGTAAAGAGATAATGTCGAGTCGTTGGACTTGCAATAATAAATGCTATCACCTGATTCAAATAGTTGCAACGGCCCTGATCCATCAGATTTTCCAAAAAACACATCAGTTATGTTTTTATTTTTAAGTCTGAAAACAGCATTGTTTTCAAAATCAAAAAGAAATATATTATCAGGATTGAAAGCTATAAAAGTGCCATTTAAAGCAATTGTATTTACAATACGGGTGACTTTGCCCGGATCGGGAAAAAATTTTGTAAGCAATGGATTCATCTCACCCAATTCAGTATTTTTTCTATTTAATACATCCATTAATGTGATGATATATTTCGAATGTGATTCGCCTGTAGATGGATCCTCGTATGCGGTTTGTAGATAATAAATCTTTGTGTTTCCATCTTTCATGTGATATAGCACGCTGTGAAGAGGAATTTCTTTGTTAATTTTTAAAATATTCCATTCATTTTGATTTGGGCTATAATACCTGAGTTGCCCATTCATTCTCCAAAATCCATCACCTCCAAGTGCAAAAAGCGTGTCGTTTTGTTCAAATACAATTTCGTCACCATTGTATCCAAAAAAGTATGTTGAATCAATTCTTGTAAAACAAATCTTTTCAGGCGTTATACTATTTGCCTGGTATACCCTACCTGTTGCATCAATTACAATATATAAGTGCTTTTTGGATTTGATAAGTCGCTGCCTGTAAGTAAAAATATGTTTGTCGCTAATGGGTATAAATCTTGGGTTTCCATCCAGATCAAAATTGTCTATTGCAGATATACTGTTAGTGTCATTATATAAATGGTCTAATAGCGGATTATTGTCAATACATATTTCCTGTCCCAATCCAATGAAGGGTAGCAAAAAGATTAAGGCAATAATTCGGACAATTAATGTCATTTTTAAAGTTTATCAGGGTCATAAATGTACCTTATTGGAATCTAATTTTTAAATAATAAGTAATTACACAATATCTTAATATGTATTATACTGATAATAAATATGTTAAGTGTAAATATCTCATATTTTATAAAACCTACTTTGTATCTTGAATAATCACGTACAGCAGCAAAATGTAATTAAACAACATGAAATTTGTATACGCTCTTTTGATGTAGTATTTAATTAAAGTAAAGCATTGCCCAGTATCTTAAGTGAATTTTCATATAAAAAGAGGGAAAGCGTCTAAGTATCTACAGTTCTACTTTCTAATGATATTAATTCATAGATGTTGCTAACCCTTGAAGCACCGAATTACCCTCTATTCTTAGAGGGTAATTTTTTTGTGAAATGAGATAGGAGGTCTATTAGCCTGACTTTTCAGTTCATAAGTAATGAGGCTATATTTCTGTCGTACATATTCCGTAAATTGTTCTAAATTTTTTTTATGAGCAATGACAAGCTTAGAAGCCAGCAATGGTTTGGGAGAACCGGTAAAGATGGTTTTATTTATCGTGCATGGATGAAGAATCAAGGCATACCGGATGAAGAATTTCGTGGCAAGCCTGTCATTGGGATTTGCAATACCTGGAGTGAGCTTACTCCTTGCAATGCTCATTTTCGTGAGTTGGCAGAATCGGTGAAAAAGGGGGTTATTGCAGCAGGCGGATTTCCTGTTGAATTTCCTGTAATGTCGTTGGGAGAAACCTTGATCAAGCCAACAGCCATGCTTTACCGCAACCTTGCAAGCATGGATGTGGAGGAATCAATTCGTGCCAACCCCATAGATGGTGTTGTTCTTTTATGCGGATGTGATAAAACAACGCCTTCATTGGTTATGGGTGCCTGCAGTGTTGATATTCCAACGATCGTTGTTTCTGGCGGACCCATGCTCACTGGAAAATATGAAGGGAAAAATATTGGCACAAGCGATATATGGCGTTTTAATGATGCTGTTCGCAGCGGTGAAATGTCGCAAGAACAATTAACTGTAGCAGAAGCCTGCATGTGCAGAAGCCAAGGCCACTGCGCAGTAATGGGAACCGCTTCCACCATGGCTTGTATGGTTGAGTCACTCGGACTTACATTGCCAACCAATGCAGCGATTCCAGCTGCAGACAGCAGAAGAAAAGTGCTTGCACAATACTCAGGAAAGCAGATCGTTGAAATGGTAAAGCAGGATCTGAAGCCTTCTGACATCCTTACCAGAGCAGCATTTGAAAATGCCATCAAAGTGAATGCTGCTATTGGAGGCTCTACAAATTTTGTAATACACTTGATTGCCATTGCAAGAAGAATTGGTGTTGATTTAACGCTTGATGATTTTAATACACTTTCAAAAAATATTCCCCTCTTGGTAAATCTTCAACCTTCCGGGAAATATTTCATGGAGGATTTTTATTATGCAGGGGGACTTCCTGTAGTGCTTCGTGCGCTTGAAAGTATGCTGCACCAGGATTGTATTACGGTGAATGGAAAAACGATCAAAGAAAATTATCAAGGCGTGGCATCAAATAATGCAGACGTGATCACAACCTTAGTATCACCATTCAAGACTGAAACAGGATTGGCAGTGTTGAAGGGAAATCTTTGTCCAGATGGTGCTGTAATCAAACCAAGTGCAGCCAGTCCGCACTTAATGAAACATACTGGTCCTGCTGTTGTGTTCGAAAATATCGAAGACTATCATGCCAATGTAGATAACCCATCATTCAATATTGAGGCTAACTCGATCATGGTGCTGAAAAATGTTGGACCCATTGGTTATCCAGGTATGCCTGAAGTTGGCAACATGGGTATCCCAAAAAAATTACTGGAGCAAGGTGTAACAGATTTGATCCGTATATCTGATGGAAGAATGAGTGGAACAGGATTTGGAACGGTTGTATTGCACGTGTCTCCTGAAGCAGCCAAGGGAGGAATGATCGCGTTGGTAAAAACTGGCGACATGATCTCATTGGATGTAGAGAACAGAACATTGGAATTGTTAGTAGATCATGATGAAATAGAAAAACGTAAAGCTTCATGGAAGCCAACACATCCGCAAATAGACAGAGGGTATGTTCAACTCTATCAACAACATGTTGAACAAGCACATCTAGGTGCTGATATGGATTTCTTGAAAGGAGGATCAGGAAGCAAGGTTACGAGGGATTCGCATTGATAAGATGTAAGATGTAAGAAGACTATCATCTTATGTCTATTGTCTCACGTCTCATTAAAAAAATTCCGCAAAGTTAACTCTTTTATCCCATATATTTTATTGCATAACTAGTTAGTTAAATATTCCATGTATTCGATGAAGTGCGGGTTCTTTTGCGTTAATTTCGCAGATTAATCTTTCATCAAGCATGTCCCTTTCACATATCTTAAAGTTTGTTTACAATAATGGCACTGATGAAGTGATTCGCAGGGGTAAAAAAATCCATGCAATTGGATATGTTGAATTTGTTGAACACGACGACTTATTGGGTTCAGTTGTGTTTCGGGTTAAAGATGATAACTACAGCACTTCTTACAAAGTACATGTTCAGAAATACAAGGATCAGCGCGCTATGTCGTTGCGATGCTCTTGTCCTTATAACCTAGGAGATATTTGCAGACACGAAGCTGCTGCGTTGTTGCAGTTGCAAGACTTAGTTGATAAAAATATGCTAGGTGATCGGATCATGAAATATGATCAAAAGCATACTGTTATCAAGATGAAGAGCATCGAACTCAAAACAATTCGACTTCTCTCTGCACCAGATGCTGGTGAAAAAGCTGACCTGATACTACGAAAGGGTAAAGCCAATATCATCAGTGCCAAAGACGAACGGGTTGAGGCGAGGTTTGAGATAGATGGTGATGTATTCCCAATTGTTATTCAACGAAACCAGGAAAGAAATTTTGATACTTCATGCAAATGCAAGGAAGAAAACCATCCATTGTGTATTCACAAAACAGCCTTGTTTTTGCAGCTTATCAATTCCTTTGGGTCACATTATTTTGATACTATAAGAAATTTCGACAAGGAAAAGAATAAACTTCTTGGTATCTATGGATACAGCATGAACGATGCTGACTGGGAAAAGAAATTCGAATTCACCTATAAAGATGGAAAGCCTTTTCTGCGTGTGTTGGACCCTTCTGTTAAAAGAGTAAACACTCCCATCCCAGAAACCACAACATATGCAAGAAAGCAGGAGTTAGAGACTGTTGTTCAGGAAGAAAAAGCAACTGTTACAAATACAAGCAGATTAGGGGTGGTATTTGTTGAGACACCAAAGAAATATCCATATCTATCAATTGACTTGATCAGTGGAGAATTTAGCGAAGAAGATTTATCTTTTGTAGGGAAGGTTGAAAAAATAGATATTCAAAAATACGTTCCAACAATTGGAATGAATCCTGATGATGTGAATCTTCTAAATGCTGTTAGAAAATTTCACCCTTCTGAAGTTGACAAATACTTAAGTAGAAATTCACCTTTTTCAGGTATTTGGGAAAATGTCATCCAATCTGAAGAGGATGGTTTGCCAGGCGAAACAACATCTTTAATTGATGAATACATCTTTCCAAAGATCGTAAAACTTTTTTCTGACTTCAAGGATACAGCGGCATTTATGCATCTGCAAGCTGGCAAACCCTTTACAACAGCTAACCTTAAGAAAATTGAAATTGGTAGTGGGTCGATGCTTCCTGCCTTGCAGGTCGTTCAAGGATCCAAGCATGTTGAGGTAATTCCAAAAGTAGTTATTAGGGAATGGGATATTGAATTCGATGCAAATGAATGGCAATCTTCGCTCATTGCTCTTTTTAATAATTCAGTTTATAATTGGAATTCACTTGAAGACTATCAGGCATTACTAGAATTTACTTCTTCAACTAAAAGAAAAATACCTAAAGCGAATTGGCCATCTTATTTAGAATCAACGATACTTCCATTTGCAAGGCTCTATACAGTTGATTTTGATAAGGAGTTTTTTGGGAATCAGTTTGAAGGCAAGCCAACCTTGCATTTGCTGCTTCAGGAAAAAAATGATTATTTGATATTCGTGCCGGTATTTCAATACCAACAATATGAAGTGAAGCCAAATGATAAAGAAACAATTCTGATTGCAGATGGCGGAAAGATCAAACTGATAAAGCGCGATATTGAAAAGGAAGAAGAGTTTTTAAGAAAAATCACTTCACTCCATTCAAATTTCATAAAAACTGAAAATAGTTTCAATATGATTTTGAAAGGATCGGATGTGTTGAAAAACAACTGGTTCTTTTTGTTCATGGATGCAATGCGAGAGTCTGAAGTTCCTGTAGTTGGATTTGATGTATTAAAAAATTTCAGGTTCAATACTTCAAAACCCAAAACAAGAATATATATCAGTAGTGATGTTGATTGGTTTGATGCAAAGGTTAATGTGGTGTTTGGAGATCAGCAAGTCACCATTGAAGAAATAAAAAGAGCCTTAACGAATAAGCAACAGTTTGTTCAGTTGAATGATGGTACGTTGGGAATCCTTCCTGAAGAATGGCTGAAGAAATATTCTTTGTTATTCAGGGTGGGTGAGGGCAAGCAAGATAAATTAAGGCTTTCTAAATTTCACTTAAGTGTAATTGATGAATTATACAATGGTATTGATGAGACGGAAGTGATGATCAAGCTTGAAGAGAAGTATGAACGTCTTAGGTCTTTCAACAGGATCAACGAAGTAAATCCTCCACATCAGCTTGCTGAAATACTCAGGCCTTATCAGGTTGCAGGTTATCATTGGTTGAATTATTTGAATGAAGTAGGTTGGGGTGGAATTCTTGCGGATGATATGGGTCTTGGTAAAACGATTCAAGCACTATCTTGTCTGCAATTATATAAAGATCAGCATAAATCAATGAGTGCCTTGGTGGTTTGTCCAACTACCCTAATGTTCAACTGGGAAAATGAGATCAAGAAATTTACACCTGGACTCACTTATCTAATACATCATGGTGGAGATCGAGTAAGGAATAAGTCAATCTTTGAACAATATGATGTTGTCATCACCACTTATGGAACACTGCGCAGTGATGTTAAATTCATGGTTGAAAATGAATTCGACTATATCGTACTTGATGAATCACAGGCAATTAAAAATCCACAGAGTAAGGTAACAAAAGCTGCTTGTTTAATTAATTCAAAGAACAGGCTGTGTATGAGTGGTACGCCTCTTCAAAATAACACTTTTGATATTTATGCTCAGATGAACTTTCTCAATCCTGGAATGTTGGGGAGCATCGAATTTTTCAGGAATGAATTTGCTACTCCAATTGATAAGTTTGGCGAGCCTGAGCAAAAAGAGCATCTTAAAAAACTATTATTCCCTTTCATATTGAGAAGAACAAAGGAACAGGTTGCAAAAGACCTTCCTGAAAAAACGGAAACGATCCTGTTCTGTGAGATGGAACAAGAACAGCGTTCTATTTATGATGCATTTAGAAACGACTATAGGAATAAAATCCTTGGAGTTATTTCAGAGCAGGGCATTCAAAAATCTCAGTTGACCATTTTACAAGGTTTGATGAAGCTTCGTCAGATCTGCGATTCACCTGCTATCATGAATGAATCAGATCCCTATCCAAATGTCTCTGTTAAACTTGATGAGATTGCAAGAGAGATCTCTGAAAATATCGGAAATCACAAGGCTCTTGTGTTTTCACAATTTCTTGGAATGCTTTCATTGATCAGAGAAAAGCTGGTTGAACTGGGTGTAAGATTTGAATATTTCGATGGCAGTACAAGTGCAGTGGATCGCGAGAAGGCTATCCAAAGTTTTCAAAAAAATGATGAAGTACGCGTATTCCTTATTTCACTCAAGGCAGGTGGTGTGGGCTTGAACCTTACTGC
>Ga0078894_10004532_pt1 | contig 10636 bp, 6 predicted proteins | sample LauGreSu1BDMLBSD_2_FD_67506 | JGI IMG/M metagenome (GOLD analysis project Ga0078894, IMG submission 67506) | Freshwater lake microbial communities from Lake Michigan, USA - Su13.BD.MLB.SD (version 4) (version 4) | ecosystem: Environmental > Aquatic > Freshwater > Lake | place: Lake Michigan, USA... | reverse complement strand
CCATCAGTCGCAGTGACCACAAAGCTGTCCTTGCCATTGTAGTCCTTTGCCGGGGTGTAGATTACCCTATTAGTACCAAGAACTGCGGTGCCATTCAAAGGCGCAGAAGTAATCGAATATGATAGCGTGTCGCCATCTACGTCGAGGCCTGTAAGTCCAAGGTCGTAGGGTGGTGAATCCTCTTGGATGTCTGGCGTCGCTATAACCGAACTCGACCGCTGCCCCCGGCCATCAAGGAAGGTTGGTGCATTATTAGTCGCAGAGGTATGCGTATTATCGAGCGTAATTAGCTTGTCAGCGAATTTAATCGTTTCTACATTTTTTAACGTGTCGGTTCCTTCCGACGCTGTCTTAACGATATACCCCTCGGCAGTCTTAGTTATAGTGGCATCCTTCGACAGGATGCCGAAACTGGCGTTGTAGTCGACTGTGTCTGCGCCAGAGCCGCCGTCAAAGTAATCGTCGCCTGTTCCGCCTAGGAGTAAGTCATCGCCATCTCCGCCGAACAGCTTGTCATCACCTTGCATCCCGTTGAGGCGGTCATTTCCAGCGCCACCATAGATTGTATCGTCGCCCTCTTCCCCCCAAATACGTTCGTCACCATCACGCCCATCATAAACATCGGAGAGTGGTCCTAGATTTTTTGTGTCAGCACCATCCGTGCCGACAGTCTTCAAAGTCTGACTTGGGCTGGTGGTTATAGTGTAGGAAATGCTATTGCCATTTAGATCAAGTATAGCTCCTGTCGGTATGTTTACGCTCAATACCGATCCATCTGAAATCTGGGCTTTTAGATAAAGATAGAGGACGTCGCCCTTCTGAGTGAACCGCGATGTGTCCGAAAGGCTCAAGCGCTCCACTTCAGCACCCGACGCTGCACGTACGACGACCTCTCCCGACCTCACGCTAAGAGCGGCATCAAATTTCAGCATGATGGTAGAATTTGTAACTGTAGCAGACGCAGGGTCCGTTGACAGCCTCACCGGTGCCGTATCGATTTGAAAATATTGTGGAGGCGTGGTGAGATTAGTAACACCCGAAAGTGCAGTTACAGCTGCAGCAGACAGTTGTAGCGTCATCACTCCAACCACCCCGGCAGAAGGTGCGACCGTAACGAGATAGGTCTTACCGCTACCACTTATCGATTGGATTTCACCATTTGTAATCGAAAAGTCTGACGTATTTAGGCCTGACACTGCTTCATTGAAATTATAGGTGAGCGTGAATTTATCAATCTGCACCCCACTTGGCGCATTCAAAGTTGAATGAAAGGGAACAGATACTGTGGAAGGTGAATTTATGAGATCAGACGCATTTCGGTCACCATCTTTGTAACGCACGGTTTCAAGATTTTTTAGGCGAACAATTGATCCATCCGGCGATACTATTACGAGTGCATTTTCTTCCCGATATAATTTACTCTCAGAACTATCTATGGATAATACTACGGTGTCGTTGCCGTCTCGACCGTCGATGCTGTCAATGCCGCCATTCGGGAAAAATCGATTGTCGAGACTGTTTCCGAAGATGATGTCGTCAAATCTGGTTGCCGAGACATCTTCGATTGCCGTCCCTCGATTAATGGTCACCTGTCCGTTATTCGATATGAGGCTGCCCGGACTGACGCCAAAATAGCCTTGGGTTAGCGGCTCAAGATCCAAGACTAATCGCCTGTCTGCAGAGCTTGCATCAAGCCGGTCTATTCCGCCACCGTCCCAAATAAAATTACGCCCGCTCGCATCAAGTGTGTAGCTGTTGTCAGTGGTTGCATTGGCTGCAGTTTTGCTGGGTCCATAGAGATACTGAAGCGCAGCTATGTCTAACGGCTGGAGTTGGATACCTTGTGGGGCTGCTATGCCCGGCGATCGGCTCCCATACGTCATAACTGTAAGATCAAAGTTATCTTCGGCGTCGCTCAAAACGGGTAGAGTGTTACCAAATGGGTGTTTTAAACCGAGGACATGGCCCAACTCATGGATATAGATTTGAGGCACCCAAGAGCTACTTTGTGGATTTAACAGGGATGTCGCATTTGGATGCACGTTGCTTATGAACATCCCCCACGCTTCATCCCCAGGCGCGCCAGTCATGTAGCCAGCTGAACCCGACCCGCCCTGATCGTTGTTTCCTAAAACAATCGTGTTGAAGCTATCGTATGTTTTGGTTTCAACAAATTTGAGGTCAATGATTGTGGAGAAATAATCAAAGGCGCTTTTTATAAAAGATCGCTGGTTTTCATTAAATGGAGTAAAGCCGGTGTTATTCGATGTCCATCCGGTGGGGACACTCTCTAGGAAGTGGTAATAGACTGTGCGTTCGTTCCCGACCCTGGAAACGATACTATCCCTAAAACTAAAAACTAGGCTTTCGATCCAATAAGGAATGCCCATAAAACGCTCCCCACCACGCAGCAAGCAATAGGCGCTATCTGTTTAACCCTTTATTGTCTATTGCTAAACGTCGGCACTAGTGGCGCAGATTTGATGTAGTGATTTAAGGAGTGCTTTGGTCTCATCGTAGTGCGAGGGAACGAAGATGAGATGAAAACGCTAAAGCTAACCGAAGGCCTGTATCAAACGTATCGCACAGGATATTCGCCTATCAGGCGCCATCCGTTCCACTTCCCGATGCCCGCAGATTACGTGACTTTTTTATACCTGCCGATTTAAGACATAGAGACCACCTACCATACAATGGTAATTGTATTTTGATAAAATATCGTTAGTGGGGGCCACGTCATCTTTCCCGACTTCTCCGTTCGAAGCCGCGTGTGAGTAAATTTCGGAGAGACTAGTGTTTCAAAAATTTTTTTTAATGGGTCCGCCGCTGGGTTTGGCATTGGCATGGTCACAGGCGGCAATGGCCGAGCCGCCCGAACTGCGTGTCCCGCCATTAGAAACTGCCGCTAGCGATGAGACCCCAAATGCCGGAATGCCTTCAACGGCGCTTCATGTTGGCGCGAGCTACAATGTCATGCTTCCCTCTTCCACAGAGGTCAATCCTTCTTTTGTGTGGGTCAATGCACCTGCAGAGGCTCCGCCGGCCTTAGTTGAGGCCATTTCCATCGTAACAAAGAATGATCCCGCCGCTCAGGCCGCATGGCTAGGCGCACGAGCAGCGTTGTCTGATGTGCGCGGGGCTCGGTGGCAGCGCTATCCCTCACTCACAACAGATTTGGGGCTCACAACTGGCGCAAATTCAATCACTCCGTCAGTTATAATAGAGTTGCCGCTTTGGACCGGTGGACAGATATCCTCTAGCATCAGCCGGGCCCGTAAAATTGAGGCGGCATCCGTTGCCCGATGGCACGAGGCGGTCCTAAATCTCGCATTGGAAACGTCGCAATATTACTGGAACATCGTCCTCTATTCTAGGCTCGAGCAACTCACACGCAATAGCCTTGATGAGCATCAAAAGCTGGTTGCCTCGATGCAGCGGCGCGTGGACCAAGAAGTGAGCCCGGCAGCGGATCTCGAACTCGCAAAATCGCGTACGGCGCAGATCGAACAGGAACTTGCATCCGTTCAAGCTCAGAACCTGTCAGCGATGCGCAACCTTGCCGAGCTGGTTCGCGACGCCAATTACAATCTAGGTTTCGACCCGCAGTTTGACGTTTCTATCTTGCCCCGCGACTGGAGCGATGTCGCCACAGAGGTTGTCCAATACAGCCCGGCCAGAACTCGCCAGATACTCGAGTCAGACGCATCCCGGTCAGAGATCAGTATCGCCAAATCCAGCATCTTACCCCGCGTTGTCGCTCAGCACTCCTACAATGAGATTACCGGTAGCCGTTTTGGCATTGGATTGCGCCTGCAAGCCAGCAACGGCCTGTCGCAATTTTCGGCAGTAGATAGCGCAACCGCAAGATACGCGCAGAGCCTCGATCAAGTGCGGCTCATAGAGCGCCAGCTGCGGCAAGAAGTCGCGAGCGAGGTCCAGAGTTTAGAAGCTTCGATCCAGCGCGCCATCGCCTCGCAAGCCGCGGCAATCAGCGCGCAGCGTGTAAGCGAAAGCTATATGCGCCAATTCATTGCAGGGCGGCGTTCTTGGCTTGATGTTATGAACTCGCTGCGAGAAAGCCTCGGCGCTCAGACAGGACAGGCGCAAGCCGAAGTGACAGCCATGGCCGTGTCGGTTCGGCTGAAACTGCGCAGCGGCCGCTGGCAACCTACGCGAAGCTCTTCGAAAGACTGATATGACTAGCCCCATCATCCAATGTATTGCCGACCTTGCCCAACTGCGCCGCATTCAACTGCGACCGAGCTGGGCCGATTCTTATAACAGCGAATTGAACGACGAAGGTGCCCTAGCCGATGCAACCGAGGCATTTGGATGGCCGGCACCCGTTGCCTTCACTGGCGTCCCGAAGGCGCATGAATATCCCCTACTGGCGTTCCACCCCGATCAGGGCTGGGGCGTTGCTGAGCGCTTCGAGGATCAGAACCGGATCGTAGTCTTGCAAGACGGGGAGCGGCATCGCTGGACCGACGATGGCGCGCTTCGCTTTTTTGATGTCATCCTTCCCGAGGCACCTAGCCAGAAGAATTTTGCCAGCGCGATGGATGTGTTCATCGACGGGATTGCGCGCCGCAAGCGCCCGCTGGTCCTGGCTATCGTCGCTACGGTTACGGTGAACTTGATAGCATTGGGCACTTCGATTTTCTCAATGCAGGTCTACGATAGAGTTATTCCGCGCGGGTCGTTCTCGACACTTTGGGCGCTTGGGACCGGCGTGGTAGTCGCCCTGCTGTTCGACTTCATACTGCGCGTGGTCCGCTCTCGCTTGCTTGAAGACCAAGCTGCCAAGATAGACGGCGAGGTGTCGGAATTTTTCTTCGCCCGCGCAAACGATGTCCGCCTGGATGCACGGCCGCCTTCGATTGGTACCATGGCGGCCCAACTGCGTGGCATGGAGCAAATCCGCTCTACCATGTCGTCAGCTACAATATTCGCGTTGGCCGACTTGCCGTTTGCGTTGTTCTTCATCCTGATTGTATTTCAATTGGGCGGCGTCATTGCGCTGGTGATGGTGGTCAGTTTCCCTCTTTCGCTATTCCTCGCATTGCTGCTGGGCAAACTGATCCGTGAGGATACCAAAAAGGTCCAGATCACTGGCAACAAGAAGAATGGCATGCTGGTCGAGGCGCTTGACGCAGCCGAGACTGTCAAAGCGAATCGCGGTGGCTGGTTGTTGCTCGCCCGCTGGAATGCACTGATCGTCGACCTGCACAAGCACGAGCTGCCAGTAAAAGATCTTCAATCGATCTCGTCGTCAATCTTCGGCACGATCCAACAGCTTGCTTTCGTCGCCGTCATCTCTTGGGGTGCGGTCGAAGTCTTCAATAACAACATGACGATGGGCGCACTGATTGCCTGTTCGATCCTGTCTGGGCGGATTAACGGCCCGCTGCTGGGTCAACTTCCAACCATGGTTATAGGCTGGGCCTATACCCGAATTTCGCTGGAAATGCTGGACGGGATCATGAAGCTGCCAACAGACCGGTCGCTGGGTAGCGATGTTTTGCGGCCCAGCCAGCTGAAGGGCACGGTCAGCCTTCGCGGCGTTATGTTTACGCACCCAGGCGCCCGCACAGGGCTTGAAGTTCCGCAGCTCGACATCCGGGCCGGCGAACGAGTAGGTATCATTGGTGGGATCGGTTCCGGCAAGTCCACACTGCTGCGCCTGATGAGTGGCCTCTATGCCCCCGGCGAGGGCAATGTGCTCATTGACGGCCTAGATATTGCGAACGTGGCTGAAGACGTGCTGCGCAGAAACATTGGCTATCTCCCTCAGGATTATCGTCTCATCAACGGCACCCTGCGTGACAACTTATTACTCGGGCTCGACGATCCCGGTGACGATAAGCTGATGGAAGCCGCCGCCTTGACTGGCCTCGATGGGCTAATTGCGGCACACCCCAAGGGTGTAGAGCTGCCAATCAGCGAAGGCGGCAGGGGCCTGTCAGGTGGACAGCGCACGATTGCTGGCCTAACCCGGCTTCAATTGTTGGAGCCCACCCTGCTCCTGCTTGATGAACCGACATCGAACCTGGACGTCCAGAGCGAAGCCCGGGTGCTGCAGGCCCTGCAGGCAAAACTCCGTCCCGAAGATACGCTGGTACTGGTTACCCATAAGCTACAGCTTCTGAATATGGTCCAGCGTGTTATCTTGCTAGCGAACGGCAAGGTTGTCCTTGATGGCCCAACCCAAGAGGTCATTGCTCGCCTTACACAGCAGCCGACGCCTGCGCCGCAAGCGGCAAATGAAACCGCACCTGCACCCCGCCCTGCCGCCACTGCCCAAGCTTGAGAGACCCTAATATGAGCCGTTACTTCAAGTTCAATCTCAGCCAGTGGACCGTGTTGTCCATCTCGCTCTTCCTAGTCGCACTGATCGGCTGGTCATTCTGGGCCGAGCTGGAACAGGTCAGTCGCGCTCCGGGACAGGTCATCCCGACAGGCCGCGTGCAGATCATTCAGAGCTCCGATGGGGGCGTTATAGCCGACATCAAGGTGCGCGAGGGAGACAAGGTACAGAAGGGCCAGATCCTTGTTCTGCTGGACCAGGTGAAGATCCAGGCAGCCGTCTCCGAAACGCAAGGCAAGGTTGCCTCGCTCATGTCGAGCATGACGCGCATTAATGCGGAACTATTCGACAAGCCCCTGAACTTCCCGCCCGAAGTAAAGGCATTCCCAGACTTCGTGGCCAACCAGACAATGCTTTACCAAAAACGGCGACAGGCCGTTCAGGACACGATCGGCGCGCTCGAGGGCATGTTACGTCTCTCACAACAGGAACTTGATCTGAACAAGCCGCTCGTGGCCTCAGGGGATGTAGCACGCACCGACGTGCTGCGTATGGAACGCGGCGTAGCCGACCTTAGGGCGCAGATTATGAATGTCCGTAATAAATATCTGCAGGACCTGCAGGCAGAATATACCAAAACCGAAGAGGACCTCGCCGCAGCGCGCGAGATCCTAGCCCAGCGTACCGACATGCTGAAGGACACTGAAATCCGCGCGCCAGCGACAGGCATCGTTAAAAACGTCCGCCTCACTACGATCGGTGGCGTTCTGCGTCCTGGCGATGAAGTGTTGAGTATTGTCCCGACTGGCGACATCCTGATCGTAGAAGCGCGCGTCGCGCCTTCCGATATCGCGTATGTTCGGCTGGGACAGACAGCGGCGGTCAAGTTCGATGCATATGACAGCTCAATCTATGGCGGTGCCACAGGCAAGGTGATCTATGTGAGCCCAGATACCATCACCGAGAGCAAGGCATCAGGTGAAGTTGTCTTTTACCGCGTCCACACATCGGTGGATTCGCGCACAATGAAGCCACACCGCCCCGGTGAGAAAATCGAGATCCAACCCGGCATGACTGCCAACGTGGAGATCCAGACGGGCAAGAACACAGTGTTCCGGTATCTGGCCAAGCCAATCACCAAGACATTTGGCGATGCGATGGAGGAGCGGTGACGCTCAATTCGCTGTAAGATGCATACAAAGGCCCCCAAGCTGTTGACGGTTTGGGGGCCTTTTTTGTGCGCATCAGAGTGCAAAGATATGTTTTCCATGGTAAGTGAGAGTTCTGCGCAATTGCCTCAGCGGTGGAAATACACGGCAACACCATACGGTGTTCGGCAGCTGGGCGTCCCCAGTTTCCCTCAAATTTGGTGTCTAATTTGGTTCACTCTCTTTGACTGGAGGCGGTCATGAAGCCGCCGTTGTTGCTTGGTTCGTCCAATCATTTGAAGCGGCTTCCGCCCATTGGGGATGCCCTCAAAGAACTCGGCGGGGTCGGTTGGTTTCAAGAAAAAATCGCAGGGCAGCCAAGGTAATAGGCGCTTCACACAACTAACCGAGCTAAATCCACGTTACGCATAATACCGAATATCGTCTTTGCGTAACAAAACGCGCATGTGGGGTATTTTATTGGGTATGTGTGTCCGAAGGCACCGAGCGGGCGATATCAGATCCAAATACAACAAGCCTGCCCATCAACCACGAGCCCGGAAGCCAGAAGGCCAGACGTTGCCGTCGATGAAACTGCCATCTCGGGAAACTACGGTGGGTAGAACCCTACCGTATCCCCAGCACCCAGCAGTGTTCGAAGAATTCGGAATTTAGGTGTGCCCAAAGCAAAACCCCCGCCTCTTTCGAAGCGGGGGTTTAGTTAACTTTAATGGCGGTGTAAGCCTCTACATCGTGCAGCAGCTTCTGGGACATACCAACCCACGCACGACACAGCGTTATGCTCACCTTGAACGCGACACCCTATCGCAAGCAAGTGAGATTGCCGCGCAGACCGTGCTGCGGGCCGTCAGCGGTTGATTGGTCTTTGCCTTTGGCTCGCGGTATTGGCAAACGCTGAGCCGCACGCTCACCTCCAACAGGATACTCTCATGAGAGCCGCAAACGTCGTATCAAATTTAGTCGGGACCGCTGCGCCGCAACCTCGGCCGGTTTGTGATTCGTTTACGTAGCAGTCTTGCCCGTATTGGTCGGCTTTGCGGCGGGCAATTTGGGTGAGCAGATGGCGCGGGATGCGTGGCGGAGACGGAGTCCGCCTAACATGAATTTGGCCCTGACCGCTTGTGATTAGCCGGGTAGCCATAAAGCCCAGTAAATTAGACATTGTCAAAGATATGATGTTCGAGATTGTTCGCTTGCGTTTCTGCAAAGCCACCCTATTTTAGGGGAACGGTTTTGGGAACAGAGAAGGCGATGCCAAAAAAACTTAGCCATGCGTTAACCCAGCTGAAGGTGAAGAACGCTAAGCCCGGCCGACACGCGGACGGGGGCGGGCTACATCTGCTTGTCAAAGAGACCGGCGCGCGGTCATGGGTGTTTCGTTTCATGCTTAAAGGACGGTCTCGCGACCTTGGCCTGTCGCGCTGCCCAGAAGCATCAGTCTTGCTCAAAATATCTGGAGGTTCAGAGCTTAGTTTGGCTCAAGCGCGTGATATTGCTGCCATTTACCGTTTGAAGGTAAGGGCTGGGATTGACCCACTTGAGGAACGTGAGAATGAGGCTGCCGAAAAGGAAGCCGCTGAGCAAGTTGTGAGGGCAAAGACGATTAGCTTTAAGACTGTTGCTGAGGCTTACATTGAAGAGAATGAAGAGGGTTGGCGGAACTACAAACACCGCCAACAGTGGCGAAATACTCTGTCCACGTATGTCTATCCGGTAATCGGCGATTTGCCAATTTGCGATGTCACCACCCACCATGTGCTGGAGATCCTTAGGCCCATCTGGAAAACGAAGCCAGAAACGGCAAGCCGGGTTCGAGGCCGCATCGAAACTATCCTCAATGCAGCCAAGGCTGTCGGTTATCGTGAAGGTGACAACCCTGCCCTTTGGCGCGGGCATATTGACAAAATTCTGCCGAAACTTGATCCGCTGTCCCGTGGCCACCACAAGGCAATGGATTACGAAAATGTCGCAGCGTTCTTGACGGAACTGCGTGCAAAGCAGGGGGTGGCTGCCTTGGCACTAGAGTTTACCATCTTGACTGCTGCTCGGACTGGCGAGGTCATTGGCGCAACTTGGGATGAAATCGATTTAGACAAAGCCATCTGGACAATCCCCGCAACGCGAATGAAAGCTGGGAGTGAACATAGGGTGCCGCTTCCTGACCGCGCAGTTGATATCCTGAAGACCGTAAAACTACTCAACCAAGACCGAGTTTTCGTTGGCAACAAGGGCAGGCTTTCCAGCATGGCCATGGCGATGCTCCTGCGGCGTATGGGGCAAGATTCAACGGTCCACGGCTTTCGCTCCACTTTCCGTGACTGGGCTGCTGAACGGACGGAATACTCGCATGAAGTATGCGAGATGGCACTTGCTCATACCATCGATAATAAATCGGAGAAGGCTTATCGGCGCGGAGATCTTCTTGAGAAAAGACGGCTTTTAATGAACGATTGGGCCGCGTTTTGTTCTGGCTATGGCGTTGATTGCGGAAATGTTACGACAATCACGAAGGCATCATCGTGACGCGGGGCGTTAAAGCAGGGACAAAGAGGGGCTACTACAACCGGTTTAGCAAACCTCGACTGAAAAAGATGGCGGAGCATATCCGTAGCGGAAACTTTGACCGTGACGCTGTAGCGCACGTGTTTGAAATTACGGGCAGTTTCCCAAACTACCTAATCGCCCAAGCAATTCGGGCGGGAGAAGCATTTAATCTCAATAGTTTAGCTATTGCCTTAGAGCAACTAGGCAACCCAGCAAAACCGGTCAAGCACGTGAAAGCTTTACCTATTTGGATGATAAAGGCTGCGCTGAAGTATCAAACGGGATTAAAGCTCAGCAGTGCCCTTGGCCTTGGGCCGGACTATCATGAGGACCCAAAATGGCGGGCTTACCAACGTTTTATGAGTGCTGAGTTTAGGAAACGTAGCGAACCAGACACTGAGCGCAAATTAACCCGTAGCAAACTAGATATTGACCGCGAACTAAACAAAAAATGGCCCCACCGGGTGCCCGGCCAATTTCCGAAGTTAGAACAGGCTATACGAAACACACTTCGCGGTGATGGGATACCCTTGGAGGTTTATCGCTCGCAGGTAAGGCGTAAGTTCAGGAAGCAGCTAGAACTCGAGATTTTAAAAAAGCGTGTCATCTGACAGGC
>Ga0078894_10004531_pt1 | contig 10636 bp, 14 predicted proteins | sample LauGreSu1BDMLBSD_2_FD_67506 | JGI IMG/M metagenome (GOLD analysis project Ga0078894, IMG submission 67506) | Freshwater lake microbial communities from Lake Michigan, USA - Su13.BD.MLB.SD (version 4) (version 4) | ecosystem: Environmental > Aquatic > Freshwater > Lake | place: Lake Michigan... | reverse complement strand
AACCGCGATAGTGTATCCAGTTATTTAAAGCATCGTATTATTATAATTCATATCTTATATTGATCAACTGAACACCGCGAGTCAACGCACATCGTATCTTAAAGTCTAAGAGGTGCGTCTATTACTTGGATGAGCTCGGAATAGTTTAAAGCGTCTAATGAGTATTAAACCCGTAATAGTTTAAAGCGTCTAATGAGTATTAAACCCGGAATAGTTTAAAGAAATGTATATTTAAAACATATAACGGGTAAAACATATAACGGGTAAAACATATAACGGTTAAAACATCTAACGAATGCAAGCAACAGGCAAGTTAATAAAAGCATACAGACGCGTTTCTATAGATATAATGTCCAGCACTCTAACTATCGAATAGTTGCAGACGTATATACGAGATAAATACGAAGCGTTCTTACTACTTCCGAATGACTTCTCCGAATCGATAAAGAGCAAAATGCATATGTACGAGTGTAGAGTCCCTAAACAACGCGATGAACGGTCAGAAATAGAATTCAGCGTATTCTGTGGGTAGGACAGGAGTATAAAAGAGTAATCCAAATTCTATAGAGCAATGATTGACTTATTCACCGATTTGCAAACAGACGATACCTGGTGCGTTAGAATGTATGTGTATAGATAGAAGTACTTAGACTTGAACGACATAACAGGTGCGGTGTTCAACCATAAACTAGAATATGAATTTGATTGATTACATATATATGCTATATTTTTTATGTCTAAGTAGTTAACCATCTCGCGGGTCTATCTACGCATCAAAAAACAACCCAACCGTCCTAGATAGCATCTCGCGGGTCTATCTACGCATTAACAACAGCGAAAGTGTCTATTATTATATGCAGAGTGTCAGAGTAACCGCGACTGTCAATTGAGCCATATAACCCATAACAATAACACGAATACGCCATATATATGAATAGATCGAGAACAGTGGGTCTATAAATCTGTAATTTGGTTTCTATTTAGAGGAATATATACTAAAATACCAAAGCAATGCAAATATATGAAACCGCTATCCAAATGCATATCAACGCGATAAACGCCAAATACCAAGCATAAGACGATATCATACAGCAAGCGAATGAGCAAGCACTCAAACGGGGTGCTATAAGGATACGAAAGCCTTCAACTCTATCAATTAAGGACTCCGCGGTTCTCGAACGACTCTGCATACTCCTCGACTCCATACAGTCACACTGCAATCACTCGGAGCGTCACTTCAGACATATATAGCAATTAATAGACTAGATCACGAATCCACTCGCGACGGTTAAGTACGTCGAAAGTATTAATGTGACTTGTACTTGCTTACAACACAAACTCGAAGCCTAGTCTAAAGCGATCTCTAAATAAATAAACGCAGCCAAGTGAGTCTTTTTTATTGGTTTATATGACTTGTTTGGGAGCTTGCTCGATCCTACGGACCACACCGCGAGTCTCATTGCATTTGTCGTTATTTGATTGCATTTGATATCCAGTTCATACTAATAATGAGACCTTCTCCAGTTAGAACGGAAGTCGCGTGTATATACCAATTGCGATCAATAAGACTAGTTAACCTCAATGCTTCGCTTATAAATGGAACAGTCATTACTCCGCCTAAGTCCTGTTTGTTAGCAAGTACTAGGAGGGGTAAGCCTTGTAATTCGTCTTCTTGTAGTAATAGATGCAGTTCGTCTCTCGCTTCGTCAATCCGCTCATGATCGTTGGAGTCTATAACGTATATAATTCCCTGCATATCCGTATAAAAATGTCTCCACAGCTTGCGAATGATTTATTGACCGCCTAAGTCCCAAGCGGTTATATATACATTATCACTTATAGACACCTGCTCGACATTGAATCCTATCGTGGGAATTGTAACCTGCGTTTCGTTTGTTTTGAGTCTATAGAGCAATGAAGTCTTCCCAGCAGCATCTAATCCGAGAATAAGTACTTTGAAGTCCTATTTATATATACGATTCATCAGCGATCTGAACGCGCTCTAAACAGCACCCATTTATTGATATACTTTTACTATCAATCTGTTTAATATCTCCATACACTAAACCCGAAGTTGATCATTTTGTATATATGGTAAAAGGATGTCTACTCTAATTGGCTCTGCGGATACGAACATACAAATCAGTGATCTTAATGGTATTGAAATATTTGTCGGAAATGTCAAAGCGTTTGCTCTTAATCCAAATCCTGGGGGTGCTGGAGGTGTGGTGCAACAATTTGCAACTATCAGTTATGTAGATAGCCAGACTCTGAATGACCTTTCTGCTTAAACAGCAGATTATGACTGCTAGGGGTTTAAAATAACGGGTTTAGGAGCACCGACAAACGCCACGGACGCAGTTTCGAAATAATACGTTGACGAAATCGCTGCGATTAGTGAAGGCTTTGCGAATGTATCGGTTCCAACCAGCGGGATGACAGCGAATAGTACAGAGATAACGAATGGATCAACGCCTCTAAACATGAATAGCTAAAAGATAACTGAGCTTGCGACTGCGACTTCAGGGACTGATGCTCTCAACCTAGACACTGCAGATGGTAGATACTATAGCAATTCAACCACACTCAACTCTATAACCGCTCCTACTGGATCTGTGTCTCTAAACAACTAAAAGGTCACTAATCTCGCGACTCCTACTCAGAATGGCGATGCTGTTACTAAGCTCTATGTGGATGACTTGATAGCAGATATAAACCCCACAACGATCATAAACGGGACTAATGCTGATTCGAAACTCGTAGCAAATGAAACGGAGCTAACTGCGGGGTCCACGCCTCTAAACATGAATAGCAATAAGATCACAGGACTCGCAAATGCAAGTGCTGGTACCGATGCAATGAATAAGACCACTGCTGACTCCAGATACTATACCAACACGACTACTCTTAATTCTATAACTGCTCCAACTGGTAATGTAAGTCTCAATTCGCATAAAATAACTGGCTTAGCTGATGCAACTGCAGACACAGACGCATTGAATCGGTAGACAGGCGATTCGCGATACTATTTAGCAACTACGACTCTAGACCATATAACAGCACCTACGTCATCGGTATCAATGAATAGTCAGAAGATCACCAACCTCGCGACTCCGACTTAAAACGGGGATGGTGCTACTAAAGGGTATACAGATACCTAAATTGCTTCAATGACGGTGAGCTCTGATTCTATACTAAACCCGACTAATACCGATTCAAAGATAGTCGCTAACCAAACAGAACTCACAAACGGATCAACTCCTCTTAATATGAATAGTTAGAAGATTACAAGTCTTGCTGATGCTACTTCCGCAACTGACGCTTTAAACCGTTAGACTGCAGATGGAAGGTACTATCTAAACACGACTACGCTCAATAACATAACAGCACCCACAAGCTCTGTTTCACTTAACAGCTAGAAGATCACAAGTCTTGCTGACGCGACTCTTGCAACAGATGCTCTAAACATGCAAACAGGTGATGGAAGGTACTATCTAAACACTGCTACACTTGATTCAATTACAGTGCCAAATGCGTCTGTTTCGTTGAATAGTCAGAAGATCACAGGTCTCGGAGATGCTACCCTTGCAACTGATGCATTAAATAGGCAAACTGCGGATGCAAGATACTATTAGACAAGCACAACTCTTAATTCCATAACTGCTCCTACGGGATCTGTATCCATGAATAATCAAAAAATAACTAGTCTTGCTACCCCGACACTCTCAACTGACGGAGCGACTAAAGGATATGTAGATAATAATTTCTACGGAACTAGCACTACTTTGAGTGGAATAACTGCACCATCAGCGAGTGTAAGCATGAATAGCTAAAAGATAACCAATTTAGCAGATGCAACCTTAGCAACAGATGCCTTAAACCGATAAACAGCAGATGGGCGGTATTACGCAAGCACCACTGTCCTAAATAGCATCACCGCACCTACAGCGAGTTTGAATATGAACGGATAAAAAATAATCAATATGTAGAATGGATCTGCTAGTACTGATGCAATTACTGTTGGATAGCTGCAAACGCTTCTGAGCGGGCTTAATTACAAACGCATACGAACAGCTGATATATATATTGGAGACAATCCTTGGAATTCTGCCAATTTCGTCATAACCAGTAACTTTGTAACTGCGGTATCAGTCGGATCGGGGGCGAGTGTTTCGTGGCTCTCAATAACGCATCCAGATCCAGGGTATAGTTATTAAATATACGCCTAATCCTATGCAAACAGGAGTAACACATTTGATAACGACTCGGGGATGCAGGCGATTTGGGTATATCCTGTATCCACTACTAATACAAGAATAAATTTAGAATATAACAGCGGAGAATCCGTAACCCAAGCAACTGGTTACTACATAATGTGGATGGAAGTATGACCACTCACAGGTATTCAACAAATCTCAAGTAAAAGCCTATTTGCTACACCCTACCAGCATCGCCCGCAGAAGTGTATTCATGATTAATTTTTGTTCTTGTAGAGCTCACTTTGTATACCCAGTGACCGTTGGGATTTCCATTGTACCATGGGTCATTTTCATTAGTAGAAGATCGGTTACTATACGGAATCGCGAAGACAACATAATTAGTAAACGGAATGGCAGTGTGATTTACATCCAAAAAGATCATTCCTGGAGATTCTACAGCATTATACCCCGCGCTCGTTACTATCCCACCAAATGTCACAGTTGATGGAGGAACATCGCCTAAATACACATATCCTTACACAATTCGAGGATAACCCAAAGTACTGACTAAACTCTATAACTGCTAAACATTGATCATATCTGCAACTACAGTCCCATCAGCGAGATTCGTTATTTTTTAATTATTCATTGATATAGATCCAGTTGCAGCAGTTATACTATTCAGAGGAGTCGTATTGATATAATATCTAGAATCGCCTGTTTATCGATTAAGAGCATCCGTTGCAAGAGTCGCATTCGCCAATCCTGTTATTTTTTAACTGTTCAATGAAATAGACCCCGTAGGAGCTCCAAACTGATCTAAACTCTTTGTATTAAGCGATAACACAGAATCTGGATATGCTTTGGTACTCATATCGGTGCTTAGAGTCGGAGTTGCGAGGTTCGTGATCTTTTAGCTGTTTAAAGACACCGCAGAGGTCGGTACCGAAATGCTATTCAAGGTTACGGTGTTTAAATGATATCTACTATCCCCTGTTTAACGATTTATCGCATCTGTATCAAGAGTTGCATTCGCGAGATTAGTTATTTTTTAGCTATTCAGCGACACAGATGACGTGGGCGTTGTTATACTGCTTAATGTAGTTGTGTTTAGATAGTACCGTCCATCTCCTGTTTAGCGGTTAAGAGCATCGGTTGCAAGAGTCGCGTCTGCTAGTCCCGTTATCTTGTGGCTGTTGAGACTCACGCTTGAAGTCGGGGCAGTAACAGAATCAAGGGTAGAAGTGCTTTAATAGTATCTTGCATCTCCAGTTTAGCGATTGAGTAGGTCAGCAGCCTAAGTAGCATCTCCGAGTCCCGTTATCTTGTATCCATTCATATTGAGAGGAGTCAGGTTATTAGTTATTTCCGTAGACCCCGCGGTTAGTTTTGAGTCCGTATTCGTGCTATTTACTATGTATTCAACCGTTCCATCGTGAATTTATATTGTATCGTCTACATACTACTTTGTAACTAGGTCAGAGCTTAGAGTCGGAGCTGCTAGATTTGTTATCTTCTAACTATTCATAGACAAAGATGCATCTGGGGCTGTTATATTATTAAGCACAACTGAAGACTGGTAGTACCTTCCATCGCCCGTCTGTCTGTTTAGGGCATCTGATGCGAGGGTTGCATTTGCGAGGTTGGTTATCTTGTTACTACTAAGCGAAACAGAACTTGTAGGTGCTGATATCGCATTTAATGCAGTTGAAGAGAGTATGAAGGAGTTGTCTCCATAATCACGGTTAATACAGTCAGATGCTTAAGTCGGAGTTGCAAGGTTCGTGATCTTCTAGCTGTTCATGTTTAGAGGAGTTGACCCAGCGGTTAGTTCTGTTTAATTTGCAACTATATTAGATGTGTTATCAACCGTATTAGCTATTTAATCTTATGCAATCCCAGCAACTTGAGTGTCTGCATACTACTTGGTAGCCATATCGCTGTTTTATGTCGGAAGTGCGAGGTTGGTTATCTTGTTGCTGTTCATTGATAGGGATGCGGTTGGTGCTTATATACTATTCAGAGGCGTTGATGTCTGGTAGTACCTTCCATCCGCAGTTTGACGGTTTAGGGCGTCTGTTCCGTTAGTCGCGTCTTCAAGTCCAGTGATGCGTTAATTGTTCATATTGAGAGGAGTAGTCCCGTTGCTAATGTCGCTTGTACCCGCAGATAGAGAGCTGGTAGCAATGGTCGGATTAGCTATTCCGAGTGAGATCTGGCATGTTTCATCGCATAATTGCTTATTAACCATATCAGTTGGATCAGTTGCGGTCGCTATATTAGTAAATTTGAATCCTTATGCGTTGTATACACCATCCTGATTCGCGAGGTCATTGATAGTTCTTTGATCTACGTAGTCGACAGTTGCATAAGTACCGACCCCGCCCACGACATTCGGATCGGTAATAATTTGTAGATAGTCCTCGCCATCGACTACAAATTTGAATAACCCGTCTTGGATCTACATATTTGTCTAATCGCTTCCTATTAAAGTGCTCATATTTGTATGTTGAATTATAAAAAATAATAACTCGCTTCAAGCTGGACTCAACTCAAAAGACCTATACTCGTAATTACTCGCGTATTAATACCCAACTATCTTGTTATTATAAACTCTCCCCACTATAGTCGCATTTAGATATGGTTTAGTACTATATTCCTTGACTAAGCGAATCGACCCTTCAATTGGCGCGATATATCCTTTGAGAGTGAATTTGGCTCTGTTATCTACTCCATTTGCTGAAATCTTGTTTGAGGTCTTATCAACTACAAAGTCGCTTATAGTAACCGCGATTCCGGATAAATCGCCTTTCCAGCCCTTTGGCACTGTACATCCCGTGCTTCCTAACATAACAGAGAGCTTTTCAAACGAGGATTCATCCTTCCATGATATAGTCCCATGGTGGTATTCCTTAGTCCAAGTGCCTTAAAACTGCTTATTCTTTATAACTCCGGTTACTACTTCGCCACTATCCCAGTTGAGCTTTAGATATGTCATTCCAGACTATTAATAGTATTAACCAGTCGCAACAATAGGGAAGCCTTACACATCGCCCTTCAAATACACACAAGAACCCGCGGTGCTCAAAGTAGCAGTTAAGTCTTTTCTAACGCAATTTAGATCTACTATATACCCCATTATCCCGCTTTAAGGAGCCTCTGTTATAGTTGCAGATTCAGGAGCTAAACACATCTAAAATCCTTCATAAGTCCACATAGTCTCACCATTGCTTCTAGTCTTTGATAAGTCCATAATGATGTTGTCCTTTCCCTTTATACTGATTTGTGCTTTGGATCCCTCGTTGAATAGTTATATAGTTGCATTGTTGTTAGAAGCTTCGAATTGTATATCAGTGGACTGCGGAGTACGGGACGTGATCGTTTCAAACGCAATGAGCTCAAAGCCTTTAATTATTAGCACCTTATAAGACATTTAAGACTCATAATATAATGCAACAAAAAAAGACATAAACATACCTCAGACTAAGGCATTGAGAGTATAGGCCATTGTGATTGCACCTACTATATCTATCGTGTAATGAGCATACGTCGCTAAAACGACAAATGATTAGAACCCCGCGTTGAGTAGAGATAGCATCGCTTTACCCGTCTAGCCTCTCTATTTATGCATTAGAAACGCGAGGAAGCATATACCGCAGTGTCCTGAGTAGTAGAAGTCTCCTAGGTATTAATACATAACCGAGTAGCTGGGAATAGCTGAGTTGAAGAGTACAGGTTACTTCCATATATAACCAATGGGCATAGGCATAAAGAATACATTCTGTATAAGGGCTCTTATTATATAAAATGCAAGGAAAATGATCTAATCGCGGGTCTAAGTTGATGCGTGTATGACTATACTTATGTATTAAATATCTATTAATAGACTTGATATCGATATAAGAGTTGAAGTCGTCTATTCGTTGTCTTATAGGTATTAGTTGACCCCGCGCAGCAATTCGTGACCTACATCCTTTAATTCGTTCTAATCTTACACTTAATTCATTCCGTTGAGCTGTTTAAAGACAATCGGAAGGATAAGACCTATCAATATAATTACATTGCGCGGTAATATCATTTACTGGATATCTTTTTTAATCATTAATCAAGGATAGGTCCGAGTTCTTCTCCTGGAATGTTCTTAAATACGAATTAACCATCGTCTTTCATTGCAATTCCCTAAGTAAAGTCTACAGTTTTAAATTCCTGAGCTATTACGACTCTTCGCATGTTATTAGCGGTTAGTATATCCAGACTCGCCTTCTTCTTGGGATCGCTTACTTCCATCGCTGGTAAGTCCTTATTGTGGAATATAAATCCGTATTTCAGCTTCGGATTAGGAGCGTCTATGTAATTGGGATCAATAAGGCATATCCTAACCGTCAACAAGGACATAGCGCCAATGGGTTAATTATCGGGGAAAGCAGCTCCAAAGCTCAATATAATTTTGTTTTAGTTGGACACAAGGCCTTTGATGCCTTCATACTTGGTCTTAACCATTGATACATTTTATTGCGAATGCTTCATTTCTACTTTCAACTCGCCAGATGTGTCTATAGTAAGCCAACACGGAACTATTGGAGCTCTGAGTACTATATTTCCAGTCGCGACCATCACATCGGTTGAATACGACGCATCCATATACACCTAAGAGGGTTTGAGGAAGTCATCTACTGCCATTATTCGATTGGACCCGCGTTCATTCATATACTGATCAAAACTCGCATACTTGTGTATATCCCCTGATTCGCTCATAGTAAGTATACCAATAGACGTTTCTGGTTCTGTTTTAATTAGTTTAGTACCGTTTCTGTATTCAATTCCAGAGTCAGTTAGTCTATATACAGAAGCACCGCTGTTGGGACTTGCGAGGAATTCGACTTCCTTGTACGCAGGGTGTTACGACTTATACTTCAGCAAACACGGGGCATATACGAGATTATTTTGCATATTTACGAATGCCACAGTGTCGTTGTTGCCATTTCCAAGGTAATTATCTATCCTGAACTCAGATCTACAGGCTGCGTTTAGGGCTGGCATCATTGCATAGTCTAGAGTGTATATAACCGCGTTCTTTGCGTCTCTAAGCGTCAACGCACCTTCGTCGTCTAGTAATAAGCTCTTTACCTAAACACCTCTGGCTTAGAAATACGAAGGATGAGTCATTGACCATATAGACCTGCCTCTGTTGTCCTTAGCGACCAATCCAACGCTTTCTAGTGTTAATGTACATCCCTTGAGAGGAGTTGATGCAAACAGAGCAGTCCTGAACACCGTTGTACCGCCTTTCCTGACTTGAACCTCGCCATTATCAAGCATCATCAACGCGTATTACATATTCTTGCTATATAGAGCACTTCCTATGCCTTATATCACCTATTCGCCAAGTTTGAGAGTAGCCTTACCCTATTGCATTTGTATATTAGATGCGGAAACGGATCCCGCTGACGTTGATGTGGTTGACGTTGTGGTAGCAGTGTTGAATGTGTTAGAAGCGGTGAACTTAGGCGTTGAGTCGGGTTGCGGAAGGTTAACGACGTAGTAGGCTCCGACTATTATAAGAGCGAGGATCAAAATCGTTATAAACGCAATTGCTGCTTTGGACATTTAATTGGTATATAATTGCTGCATATGTTATGAATGTTCTAACTACTAAATGAAACGATCCGAAAGTGCATTATAAACCAAATACAGCTATTATAACGATGATCCCCTGCAAATAAAGACAAAATACTGCCTTAATAGCTCTAACTAACTGCATGGATGGTTTGAACTGTATGCGTTGGATAAGTAAGTGTTATATAGATCTATTTGGACCCGCGGGTCTGGCACTGCTGCTGACTCTATAGATGGAAAGACCGTTACTCGCCTGACCGACTATGTTGATGGGTTGGAAGACGGGTTTGACATATTCTACCTCCCAGAGACCGGATATCAGTATATAGTGCGATAGTATAAGCAAGGTATGAGAAACGGAATATAAGAGATATACTACACTTCTGGCACTATTAGACAGTCTTCAACGTTCTTGAATGGAGCTCTGCACGGTAATCTATACGATATCAATATAGATGGCGAAATGGTTAGTTTTATGCAGTTTGAATATGGTTAGTTGCACGGATAAGTCATCAAATACGACGATAACGGAAATGAATACGAAATATACGAATATAACCGCGGATAGCTAGTAAGTCACAGAATCGCTGACCAGAACTACAACGCGTATATTGGCATTGCTTCGTGTATTATATTCTGTGCGGATTCGGATGAATAGTGTCCAGTTTGCTTTGAAGACGTATAGATCGCGATTCCGCAGTGTAGGCACTCATTCTGTCAGAGTTGTATAGAGTCGTGGTTAACCTATAATGACACATGTCCAGTATGCAGACAACCAATATGACAAAAAAGAAAAATGAAGTCCTGTAGCCTTGATACAA
>Ga0078894_10004530_pt1 | contig 10637 bp, 7 predicted proteins | sample LauGreSu1BDMLBSD_2_FD_67506 | JGI IMG/M metagenome (GOLD analysis project Ga0078894, IMG submission 67506) | Freshwater lake microbial communities from Lake Michigan, USA - Su13.BD.MLB.SD (version 4) (version 4) | ecosystem: Environmental > Aquatic > Freshwater > Lake | place: Lake Michigan, USA... | reverse complement strand
GTCCGCCTCGCGATCGCCGGGCAGGCGGGAATCGTGGCCCTGGGCTTCCAAGACGAGTTCTTCGACCGGCTCAAGTCGATCCTCGTCTATCCGCGCGACTGGGTGGGGAAGAAGGCGACGTCGCTCGAGGGGGGCGTGCACCTCGAGTGGCGGGAGCGGCGCCTCGGTGAGGCCTGGGATGGTGGCAGCGTCGTCCTCGCCTGGCCGGCGGTGCGCCGTGGGGGGCTCCTCCAGGACGGCCCCCGATCGGTGGTGATCCACGAGTTCGCCCATCTGGTCGATGCGATGAACGGCCCGTTCGACGGCCTGCCGCCGCTGCCGCGCGGGGTCGACGGGCGTGCCTGGTCCAAGCGGTTGGCTGTCTGTCGCGATCGCTACGAGGAAGCGCTCGACGAGGGACGCGCGGTGGCCCTCGACGACTACGCGGCGGAAAGCCCGGTCGAGTTTTTCGCCGTGGCAAGCGAATGCTTCTTCCAAGACCCGCACCGGCTTCTCCGCCACGACGCGGAGCTCTACGACCTCCTTGCCGCGAGCTGGCAGCAGGACCCGAAATCCCGCGTCCCGATGTCGAGCCTGCGGGGCCGGTGAGCGGGCTCGCTTGTTCGGTCCCGTGTTCGGCGTGGCCTGCTCCCAAGTCCAAGACGCGCAGATGGTTGCACTCATCGCCCAAGCCGCTGGCTCCGGGAGGGCGGCGCGGACCTCGGATGCGGGGGGTAGAATCGGATGACGGACGAGGGTTTGGAATCCTTAAGAGAGGTGCCGAGCCATGGCCACGGTGACGATTCAAGAAGCGCAGGCCCGTCTTGCGGAGCTGATTGATCACCTCCGTGTGGGGGAAGAGTTGACGATCACCCGCGGTGACCAGCCGATCGCCAGACTCCAAGCCGAGCGACCGAATCCCGCGATGCCGCGGGTGCCCGGCTCGGCTGCCGGCAAGCTGGTTGTCGTTTGCGAGGACGAGTCGCATCTCGACGACTTCGCGGAGTCGATGCGGTGAGAATTCTTCTCGATTCGCACGCCTTCCTCTGGTTCATCCTTGGCGACCAGCGGCTCAGTGACCGTGCTCGAGTGGCGATCGCCGCAGCCGACACTGACGTCCTCATCAGCCCAGCCACGCTTTGGGAAATGGCGATCAAGGTCCGCCTCGGAAGATACACGCTGCCTGGGCCCTTCGGTCCGTTCATGGATACACAACTCACGTCGAACCGGATTCGTCTTCTTCCGATCGAAGTGCGGCACACTGCGATCCTGGCATCGATGCCGTTTCACCATCGCGACCCCTTCGATCGGCTGATCGTTGCCCAAGCCTTGGCCGAGTCGATTGGCGTGGTAAGCGTTGACGCGATGCTCGATGCCTACGGCGTCTCCCGGCTCTGGTAATAGCCCGCTTCCCCTCGGGCGCCCGGCCCCTTGTTCGGCGTAACCGCCGCGACCCCGCAGGCAGATCGCCCGGTACTCAGGCCGTGGGAAAATCGACGTGAATACGTGAAGAACTGTTCGTCCGCGAGATGACCGGATTCACACCTGCGCGGGCGGTGAAGGGCTCGCCTGATCCGGCATTTCGAGCATGCCGGCCAACAAATCCTGCCCAGGCAGCGAAATCAAGTCAGCGATTCGGCAGTCGATCCGCCCGACGGGTGGAAAAAAGAAAAAGCTGCCAGCCGCCGAAACCAGCGAAGCCGGGCGACTCGGCACGGCAAACAGTCCATCGTTTGTTTGGCACAGACGAAGTCGTTGGTCAGTCATCGCTAAGGTCGGCCGGCTCGCATCCAGAGGACCTGCGAGAATCGCCGCGTGAGCGGAGGTGCCGGTGGCGGACCGATCAGCAGGCCATGTCATAGGGATGCCACGGCGGATCGGCGGAGTGGATCCAGGCCGGAGCGCCAAGCGACCACTTCCACGCCGCGAGGGCCGCTGCGCAGGCGGCGACGAAGTGATCACCTGGATCAGGGCCGCAGGCAAGCCCCTCCAGTCCCTCCCCCTCGAGCCAGCGGAGCAGTTCATGCCGCGCCGCTGCGCTTGACTTGAGAGCACGCACGATCTCGACCGGCGCCCCGCGCAACACGCAGGCCGCCCCTGGATGGACCTCGACGATCCTGGATCGGGCACCACTGATCGTCGCCACGATCCGGGCGGCGGTGATCCCACGCAGCGTCAGGTAGGCCATCCTCGTGAGCGTCGGCGGCATGATCGAGCCGGGGAGCAGCCCCGCAGCGATAGCCCGCGCGCGGAGGAGCCGATCGGCAGGACGATCACCGCCGCCATCGTTGTAGGAGAGCGGGGCGTCGAGGCCGACGACCAGATCGGCGTCGGGCCTGGCCCGTGCGACGAGCGCCGCGATGGCGGCATCGTCAGCGCCGACGAGGCGATCCTGCAGCACGAGCCTGCGACCGTTCGCCCGGAAGGCCGCGACCGCGGTGTCCGCCGCGTTGCAGGGACCGGAGAGATCGATGCCGATCACGTCCATCGGGAAAAAGGTGCCAACCACCAAATCCACAGAAGCTGGGTGATTCGGAATGGCCAGACCCCCTGGATTTGGTGGCAGGCACCTTTTTCACACCGCTCACGAATCGCGGGCGTTGAACGGGTCGTCACCGCTCGTGTCGTCGGCCGGGGGCTCGTCGTCCATGCCCGGCTCGGCGCCGAAGCCGCCGTCGGCGTCAGCGTCGGCGGGCGCGTCTTCGTCCATCGCCTCTTCCGCGGCGTTGTCGGCCGGTTCGTCGTCGAAGGCGTTGCTTTGGAGATGCTCGGGGGGATTCGGTTGCGGGGCCGGACGGGCGGGCTTGGCCTCGACGTCCGGTTCCGGAAGCGGCTGGAGATCACTCCACGACTTCGGTGCACCTGCCCCCTTGGCTTTGAGGCAGACGAACGTCCCGGAGGGGCTCGCCAGGATCAACCGGTCGGTCTGGTGGTTGACGATGAGGTGCTCGAAAGCCCCGAAACAGTACTGCTTGAGGGGCTCGCCGGTGTTCAGATCGATCGACGAGAGATGACTGGTGCGGTCGCGGATCCAGATCCGATTCCCCATGACGGCGAGGATCTCGCCCGGGCAGCAGTTCGACCAGAGGAGGTCGCCGGTCTCGGTGGAATAGCAGCGGAGCCCCTTTTCCCCGAGCGAGACGACGATCCGGTCACCCGCCACGAACGGGCCATCCTCTTCCGGTCGGCCATCGAGGAGGACACGCCAAACGACGCGCAACTCCGCGCCGGCGTCGAGTGAATCGATCCGGGCGAGGTCGCGGTTGGTGGTCGTGGCGAAGATCGAGGCACCGCGGGTGGCGAGCGGACCGGCCTGGGGGCTGTCGAGATAGAACTCGTTGCGCTGCCAATCCCGGTCTCCCTGCTGGAGCGAGATGATCGTGCCGTCACGGGCGGTCCAGATCACGCCGGTTCCGAACGGGATCATGTTCCGCTCGATGATTCCGCCGCCGTTGAGCGCCAGCGGCGTGAGGCTCTCCGTGGCGTCCATCCGGGCCCGCTTCTGGGCCGAGGTCAGTGCCGACACCGGCTTCCCCTTGCCGGTCCGGGCGGCGTCGGCGGCTGCCGCGTCAGCCCGGGCAGCTCCCGACTTCCGAGTCCCGGTGCGCGACTCGACCGAGGTCGGGCCGATGCCGCTGTCGCGCCATGGATTGGTGGGGACGCGGAGCACGGTGGCCGAGCCCTCGGGCTGGTAGACCCACTCGCCGACCACGGCACCGCCGGCGAGCGGCGACTTGCCGAGGTGCTGCTGCCAGCGGACCTGGCCGGTCGACTTCTCGAGGGCATACAGCTCGTTGCCCCGCGGCACGAGCACGAGTTCCGGCCCCACCGATGCCATCACGATCGGCTGCCCCGGCGACCCGACGTGGGTCGACCAGATCACCTGGGGGTTGCAGCGGCCGTCGGGAGTCACCGGTCCGGTGTGGATGGCATGCACGCCTCCGTCAGCGGCCTGAATGATCACGAGTTCGTCGTCGATCACGACATGGGAAATCCCCCCCTGGGTGGTGTCGATGGGGAGGGAAACCATCCATTCCAATTCGAGCCCGGCTCGTTCGGCGGTGAGCTCGTCAGCCAGCGTCCCGCAGATACCGGCAGCGCGGGCCACCGAAGCAGGGATGCCGAGTGGCGAGAGGATCGTCATGGCGGAGACCACCGCCGGGATCGACCAGGACAAAAAGCTGGACAAGCAACGCATCGCGGCGAACTCCCGAACGGACCGACACCCTGTGAAACGACCCCGAATCCCCACGCTCTGCAACCATACCCCGGGGATTCGCCTCTGTCGGTGATGGCGCCCGACCGACGGAGGGGGAGATGGTCGGGGTTGGCCGGTGGGAACGGTGATGACGGTCGTGCCGCTGCCGGGACAGGGTGAGCCGTCGCGTCGACCGACGATTCATCACGGAATCCTTCGGGGAAACAGCCGTTTCCGGGCGGCTTCCCGGACCGCATTCGCCGGCGAACTGCTTTATCCACCGCCTGCTACGATGGAGGTTTGCCGCCGCACCCCGCGCCGACGGGGGTTCCGCAGGACACCCGTCGATGTCGATCGCTCCGAAATCCCCTCGTCCCGCCGACCCCGCCGCCATTCTCCTCGGCTACCTCAACTTCTCTTCCGGGGCGTTCGATCCCTCCGTCTGGCGGGCCTGCACCGATCTGTTCGCCGCCATCGAACCGGATGGCGAGCGTGCAAGCAGTGCCACGCTCGTCGCCGGGCTCCTCCGCGAGAGGCTCGGGGCACTCGAAGCGATGGAGCCGGCCTTCCGCGATGCCGCGCAGGCCCGCGCCATGATCGGCGTGGTGTTTGACGAAGTCCTGCCCGGCTACCGGCGGTTTCACGACGATCTCCTCGAACACCAGCCCGAGGGCGCCCTCGAGCGGCCTTTTGCCGTGATGGCCGCCGCGCAGGCGGTGCTCGCGGCCGGAGGTCCAACGGTGCCGGAGATCGTCGCCGAGGCGATCGGGCGCCTCGATGACTACGTCGGCTGGCGACCCGTGGCGGTCCTCGAGAACGGTCGCCTCTCCGAGCCGTATCCCCACGAGCGTGTCCGTCCTGTGCCGCTGTGGATCGCCGGCGCAGGCGCCGCCCATGGCCGTTACAGCGACCTGGTGAAAAACGCCATCGACATCCTCTCTTCGGCGCCGGCTGCACTGCTGCGTCAAGCCGACTTCGACCTCGAGGCGCTCGAGGAATTGTCGATCGATCCGCGGGCCTTCGACTTCCTCCATCCGGCCGCCAGCCGTCCTAATTATCTGTTCGGGCTGTGGGATCCTTCCCGGATCGACGAGCAGGGCCGCTATCGGAGGATGGTCGTCCAGCAGGCGACCCTCGACGGCATTCTCTCCTGGCCGGAGGTGGCCGCTGGCGCCGTCGCCGGGAACGAGCCGCGACCGGCGGCGGAACTCAGGATCGAGTCGGCCGCCGTCCTCGCTGGCGTGATGCTCATGGCGTCGGGGCTCTCCGGCCACGGACCCGGTGCCCATCAGGCCGCCGCCCCCCTTTCCGAACTCCTCCCGAGGATCGCCGGTTACCGTGACGAGTTCTATCGATGGATGCTCACGCGCCTCGATCCCGAACACCGCCGCAGGCTCGACGCCGAGGGGCAGCGGCTCCGCCAGCCCTTCGGCGGCGTGCGGCGCCACATCAATGCCCTCCTTGCCAGTCGCCGGGCGCGACAGGTGGAGTCGGTCGCGTTGGCCGGCGTGTTTGCCCGCCTGGGGCGTGCCGAGGGTGCCGAACGGATGGCATCACTCGTGCCGGCCGCCTCGGCACGGATGTTCGCGCGGATCACGAGCAGGGTCGTCGCCGCCCAGGCAGCCGTCCGCCGGGGAGGGGCCACCGGGGGCGCCGCGCAGGCCCTCGACGACCTCGACGAGGCGACGGAACTCCTCTTCCGTGCCGTCGGCTGCGGTGCGGCGGTCGATCCCTGGAACATCCTCGGGCTCTCCGGGCAGTTCCCTCTCCATGAGCCGGGAGGGGAGAGCCTCCCCGATCCCCGCGTCGATGATCTCGTCTCGACCGTCGGGTCGATCCTCGACGGCTACGCCGCCGCCTGGCGTGCCGCGAGTGTCGAGGGACCTGCGGCGCTGGCCGCCCGTGCCGGCGCCGCCTGCGAACGCCTCGCCGCCTGGTGGGATCGGCATGCCACCACCACCGTCAGCGGCGTCCCGCACCTCTCCGGCCGTGAGATGCTCGTCTCCTCGCGCGAGGTGATCGGGGCCCTCGGTCGCCGCCGTGAGACGGCGCCATCGCCTCCCCCCGCCGGTTTTTGGCGCAACGAAGTGGCCGAGTTCTCTTCGCCGCGGAGCCACGCCCACGCCGCCGAGGCGCTGCTCCGCGAGGGGGATCTCGACGGCGCGATGGGCTTGCTCGTCCACTGGGCCTCGCTCCTCGAAGGGGTGGAGGTGGAGCGCCTCGGGCCGGTCTGGCTCGCCGCAGCGGCGAAGTGGTTGGCGCTCGCCGTGGCCGACCGCTCCGAGACGGGGCGGAATCGTGTCCGCCGGTTCCTGGAACTCATCGAAGCGAACACCACCTCCGTGGCCGACTGCATCGAACGAGTCGCGCAGCGTCCCGAACCGCGCCGGCGACCGCGCCGCGACGATGACCCGTCGGCCGGTGACGACGAGGACGACTCGCCCGGCTCCGAGGAGAGCGTCGCTGCCGCCTACGAGACGTTTGTGTGGCGCGATTCGACCGACGACGGCATCGATGGCGGGATGCTCGACGTCGAGGGAGCCAGCGGCTCGCCTGCCGGCGGGATGGGCGAGGTCGAGCACGCGGCCGAGTTTCTCGGCGGACTGTTCCGGCTTCTTCGTCAGGCGGTGACGACACTGATCGCCGCCGATGTCGCCGATGGAGGGGTGGCGACGCCTGCCGAGATCGATTCGGCAAAGGCCTGGCGGCATCACCTCCGTCGCTTGCGGCGTTCGATGGTTCGCGCTGCCGGGACGATCTCGGCGACCGATCCTGTCCCACCGCCCGGCATGCCTCCGGCCGAGTATGACCGTCTCCGCTGGCAACGCGACGCCGCCGCCGAGCACCTCGTCGATGCGGCCGTCCAGGCGACCGAGACGCTGTGGATGCTGTCGGCGCGGCTCCACGCAGGTGTCGCGCCCCGTGCCTCGGCAGGCCCGTCCGTGTTTCCGGAGGTGACGGCCTCCGCGGCCAAGGGCTCCGTCGGGCGGTTGCTCGGCGCGATCCTTGCGGGCGATGCCGACGCCGCCCGTCATTGGCTCGACGTCGTCCGGGGCCGGCTCGTGGGGCAGCCTGTGCTCTATGTGCCGCTGTCGCGCGGAGGTCGCCCCGACCGCATCGTCCGCGCCCGGGCCCGCGAGCGACTCCTCGAACGGCTCGCTTCGAGCCTGCCGCGGCTGGGGCTCGTGGGAGAGACCTCCGCGGTCGTCCACCTCGCCAAGGCGCTCGAGAGCCGACGGCCCCAGGGGGCGGCGAGCGTCAGCGAGTTCGATCGGGTGTTCGAGGCGGCGACGACGGCGCTCGCCGAACGGATCGTCGTCAGTGCCCGTGCCCCGCAGGCCGACGGCACGTTGCCGGCCGAGCCGGTCGTCACGGAGCGGATCCTCGACGGGCTTTCGCTTCTCGTCCCGCGGCTCCTCGATACCTGGATGACGCATGCCCGTCAGCTCCGCCTGTCGGTCCTCGAACGCGTCCGCGATCCGCGGGCCTTCACGGCGCTGCGGGAGTTCATCGAAGCGTACGGCGCGGGATTGTTCACGCAGCATCTCCTCTCTCCGCCGTCGCTCCGCGGCATCCTCCGCGGGGGTGTGCGACGGTGGCTCGATGATCTGGTCGATCGCCACGGCAACGATCTCCCCGAGCGGGGTGGGCCTCCGCGGCCGCGGGCCCTGATCGCGGCCCTCGGCGACGGCACCCTTGCGCTCAAGCAGGCGGCATCGAGAATGCGACTGGCGCTTGAGTGCATCGCGGAAAACCATGCCGAGTACCGCGATTGGAACTCGACGACGACCCAGTCCGACCGCGGGGAATGTCTCCACATCCTCCTCGACTTCCTCCGTCTCAAGGCGGAGTACGAGCGGATCGCCTGGACGCTGAGGCCTGTGAACATGGCCCACCGAGTCCTCGCCCGCCGGGGTGTGCCGGAGGCGGCAGCCGCGTGGCGCGGAAGAATGCGCGACGAGACACAGGACACCGCCGCGGAGATCGTCGACAAGCTCAAGAAACTCGAAGCCCAGTGGGGCGTCCGTCTGGCGTGCATCGCCGACCGCGTCAGTCGCCCGTTCACGGCAGTCCTCGAACAGGACGAGCTCGAGGCGCTCGTCGAGCCGGCGGTCCGCGAGTTGGCAAGCGGCCACGACGACGGCGCCGGTGACCGCTTCGAGGAGCGGGCCACTTCCTTCATCGGCGTCGCGGGGGGCTCTGGGGTCGAGGTCCCCGATTGGCTCGACCGCCTCGGCAGCACCGTCGACCGCGAACTCGACAACCTCGGCGACGGCGGCCCCGCCCAGCGTGCCTTGCTCTCGCTCCCCGACGCCGTTCCCTGGGTGCCGGTGGCCTGGGACGACCTGCGCAAGGCCCTCGAGCCCCGCCCACCGGCCTGATTGCTTGCATCACCTTTTGTGCACGGAGTTGATCCATGGATCGCCGCCGCTGTCTGTCGTTCACACTGTCATCGATGTGGGGCTTGCTGTCCGTCGTCGCGATCTCGGTCGCCACGGCGAGTGCCGAGGACCCCGGCTTCGAGTCCCTCTTCGACGGCAAGACGTTCGCCGGCTGGAACGGGGATTTCGACGCCACCTGGCGGATCGAGGATGGCGAGATCGTGGCCGGTTCGCCTGACTCAGCCGCCCCGCGAAACGAGTTCCTCGCCACCGCACGCGAGGTTGGCGATTTCGAACTCCGCCTCGAGTACAAGCTCGAGGCCAAGGAGGGGGCGAATGCCGGGGTTCAGTTCCGCTCGGTGCGGATCCCGAATCACCACGAGGTGAGTGGCTATCAGGCTGACATCGGGCCGGGCTATTTCGGTGCTCTCTACGACGAGAGCCGGCGCAACACGCTCCTCGCCGTGCCGGCGGAGCGGATGGTTGCCGCGGCCCTCGCCGGCGGGATCGACGGCTGGCATTCGTACCGGATCCGCGCCGAGGGGAAGCGGATCCGCCTCGAGCTCAACGGCGTCGAAACGGTCGACTGGATCGAGCCGGATGACGCGATCGCCAAGACGGGGATGATCGCCCTGCAGATCCACGGCGGCCTCGTCGGCACGATCCGCTACCGCAACCTCCGCATCCGTCCGCTCGACGCGGGAAAGTGAGCGGATGTTTTCGGGGCGGGGCCGCGGGCCTGCAGGAGCCCGATGATCATCCGTGGCGGCGGGCCGCGGGCGGGTGTTACAACGGGGCATGGCCAACGCCCCGTCACCTCCGCCCCACTCCGCCGTCCGCCATGGCCGTTCCGCCCGCCGGGGGGTCGCCGTGTGGCTCGCCGGCCCGATCGGCCTCGACGCCTGGGGGGCGATGAGCGAGCGCCTCGCCTGGGATGTTTCGGAGCCCGGAGGGCGGCCGCCGACGCTCGTGATCTGCGAGCTCGAGCGATCGATCACCATCGGCCGGCTCGGGTCGAGGCGCGACGTCGGGCTCACCGATGAAGAGCTCGCCAAGCGCCGCCTCGAGGTCCGTTTCGTCGGCCGTGGCGGTGGCGCGATCCTCCACGGCCCCGGGCAGGTGCACGCCGCGCTCTTCGCCACACTCGAGGATCTCGGGCTCGACCGCCACGACGCCGGCGGCTGCGTCGAACGGATGGAAGCCGGCCTCGAGGGGGCGATCCGTCGCCTCCGCTGCGGCGCCGCCCGCGACTCCGGCGTCAACGGTGTCTTCGGCCGCACCGGCCTCCTCGCCGCTGTGGGGATGGCCGTTCGCCGCGGCGTCGTCAGCCACGGTGCCTGGCTCAACGTCGCTCGCTTCGCCGATACCGACGGCGCGAGCGACATCGGTCATCGCATCCGCACCGCCGCGGCCACCCCCCGCGGCCCGGTGGCGATGTCGTGCGTCGAGGCCGACGTCCAACGGCCCGTCAGGCTCCAGGATGCCCGCTCGGCGCTGGTCGAGCAGCTCGTCGACGCCTACGCTTTCCCTTCGTCCCACATCCAGTCGGGCTTCCCGCTGCCGGTCAGGCAGGGGGGCGACTCCCGGGAGGTTTTCAGAAGTGTCGGATGACCGCAGTTCCCCGTTTGCCTCATTGCCGATCGTCGAGGTGTCGGCGCCCGCCGCGGCCTCCTGCGCCGCGCCGCCGACGGCGTTCCCCGCCGGGCGACGCCTCCCCCCTTGGCTGCGGCAGAATCTCGCGCCGGGCGGCGGCCATGGCGAGACGGCCGGCCTGATCGCCGAGCTCGGCCTGGAGACGGTCTGCTCCTCGGCCAAGTGCCCCAACCGGCTCGAGTGCTGGTCGGCGCGAACGGCCACGTTCATGATCCTCGGTAACGTCTGCACCCGCCCCTGTGGCTTCTGCTCGGTGCCCCGCGGCAAGACCGAAGACCTCGAGCTCGACGAGCCCGAGCGAGTCGCCGAAGCGGCCAAGCGTCTGGGCCTCGCCCATGTCGTGATCACGAGTGTCACCCGTGACGATCTCCCCGACGGCGGCGCCGACCACTTCCGCCGCACCGTCGAGGCCGTCCGCGCCGCCA
>Ga0078894_10004529_pt1 | contig 10637 bp, 9 predicted proteins | sample LauGreSu1BDMLBSD_2_FD_67506 | JGI IMG/M metagenome (GOLD analysis project Ga0078894, IMG submission 67506) | Freshwater lake microbial communities from Lake Michigan, USA - Su13.BD.MLB.SD (version 4) (version 4) | ecosystem: Environmental > Aquatic > Freshwater > Lake | place: Lake Michigan, USA... | reverse complement strand
GAGAAGTTCCGAGTCGCAAACAGCGGATTGCTGACCGACGACAAGGGCAACATCCGCGCTGTACCGCAGACTGGTGCAGCCAAGACGGGCAGTTACTCGTTGGCGACGACCGATGTCGGCACGTTTGTCCATGTCAGCACGGGCGGCTCGGTGACAATCCCTGACGCGACGTTTGCTGCTGGCGACATTGTCTCTGTGTTCAACAACACCTCGGGCAATATCACGATTACTTGCACGATTACGACCGCATACATTGCAGGAACGGATACGGACAAAGCATCTGTCACTCTGGCAACGCGAGGTGTGGCGACGATTCTGTTTATCAGCGGCACGGTCTGCGTGATCTCGGGGAACGTGACCTGATATGTCTGCATCGTCGATGCTATTGCTGGCTGCAAATGCAGGCGCTGCTGCTCCAGTTGCTCCTTCGTCAGTTGAGTATCTTGTCGTTGCAGGCGGTGGCGGTGGCGCAAACTATGGCGCTGGCGGCGCTGGTGGATTTCGCACAGCCACAGGCTTGTCAGTATCAACCGGCTCTGCAATTACGGTGACGGTTGGTGCAGGCGGCAGCGGCGGCCAAAACGAAGTAAGTTCGCCAACAAGTGGCAGCAATTCCGTATTCAGTACGATCACATCGAATGGTGGTGGTCGAGGCGGATACAACGGGAATTCTGGCAACCCGGCTGTTGCTGGAGCCAGCGGCGGCTCTGGCGGTGGTGGCTCTTTTGATACTGCCGGTGGAAGCGGGAATACCCCGTCTACATCACCATCTCAAGGCAATAACGGAGGCAGCACAAACCAAGGCTCCCCGAACTTTGCAGCAGGCGGTGGCGGCGGCGCAACTGCTACAGGCAGCAGCGGAACGTCGTCTGCTGGCGGAACTGGCGGAAGTGGAACGGCATCAAGCATATCCGGCGCATCTGTAACTTACGCTGGCGGTGGTGGCGGCGGCGCGTTTAGTGTCTCTGGAGCCAATGCTGCTGGCGGTTCTGGCGGCGGCGGCCAAGGCGGTAAGGCTGGCACGGGACAAACGGCAGGCACGGCCAACACGGGTGGTGGTGGCGGCGGCGCCGGAAACACTTCTAGTAGCGGCTCTGCTGGCGGCTCTGGCATTGTGATCATCCGTTACGCTGACACTTTTACAGCCGCAGCATCTACCACCGGCTCACCAACCATCACCGTCTCTGGCGGATATAGAATCTACAAGTGGACGGGCAGTGGCTCGATCACATTCTAATTTGAGGAAGGCACATGGCAGACTCTAGAGCCGCAGAAGTTTTGGAAGGCTATGACCGCCTCAAGGGCGCACGATAACGGAGTAGAGCATGTCTACAATTAAGATTTCGCAACTGCCTAACGCATCGCTTCCCCTTAGTGGGAACGAATCGGTGCCGGTTGTCCAAGGCGGCGTTACCAAAAAAGCCCCTTCTGGTTCAATCACCCAAGGAATTAACGTCAAGTCTTTTGGCGCCGTGTGTGATGGCATAACGGACGACACTGCCGCTGTCCAGGCTGCAATTAACTATTGCGCTGCAAACAACTGGCCGACGTTGCTTGTAACCGGCAAGTGCAAAATCACCTCGTCGTTAATTATTAACCGTTTGGTTGACCAAAACAGCGACGAGTTTGTCATTATGGGTATTGGCCCGGATGCTGGGTTTTATACCGCTGGCAACGTTGTTATCTTTAACTCAACGCTGCCGTACACGACCGCGCCGCAGTCAGAGTTCGTGACGTTTGAGAACATCCGTTTTGAATCGTCCAGTTTCTTTAACGGAAGTTATGTGTTGTCACCTAACTTCTTGCGTATCAAGTTCCAGAACTGCGTGTTCTTCTTGATTCGTTGCATCTTGTCGCCAATCTACGCGCAGACCATTTACTTTTTAAACTGCAACATCCGCAACAATCCGCCTAACTTTATCAATGTCACTGGTTCTTACGACATTAAGTTTACGCAGTGCATCATTGAAAACGGCTTTACGATTGTCCGTTGCGTTGACGTTGCTCGTGGAACCAACGGCCTGTCGTTTACAAGTTGCGTAATTGAAGGCATCCAAGGCAGCATTTGCGACATTACGGGAGCCAGCGGCTTTGCCCTAACCAACTGCCACCTTGAAGGAAACTTTACCCCGGAATTTAACTTCTTTGCGGGCGGCGTTACCAACAAGAGCATTTGCATCACCGGCAACTACATTTACAACCCGAATGGCCCGACGATGTATTACGGGCCGACCGAATATGTGTTCTCCGCTGGCAACACGGTTTTTCCAAATCGGTTCCATGATAACGCTATTCAATGCGTAAGCCTGATTTCGACCGCTGATTATGCTCCGGGCGGTATCTCTAACGCTGCCAACGTGCAGGTCGTAAATGGCGTGTATCGAGCCGGCAACGCGGCAACGACTGCGTGGACGGATACAAGCAACCAATTTGCTAAAGACACCAGCGGTCGATTTGGCATCGGATACGCAATTCAATCCAACGCCAGGATGGTTGTTGCTGGTTCAGACCAGACTTCATCTAACTACGCGGCTGTGTTTTACGACAGCGCTGGAAACGACATTATCGGCTTAAGAAACGATCGTTTGATTTCAATGCCAGCCCTTAGCAACTTTGCTGACGATACCGCCGCTGCGGCCGGAGGAATCCCAGTAGGGTTCCTATACCGCACCGGCTCTGCTGTTAAGGTCCGAGTCACTTAATAGTGCTGCCAACATACGCAAGGTAAACAAATGACTACTATTAAGATTTCGCAGTTGCCAGATGCAACGACTCCGCTTACGGGTACAGAGGTATTTCCTCTTGACCAAGCCGGAGTTACCAAAAAAACGCCTATTTCAACCGTTTTGCCGTTTGTAAACATTCAAACATTTGGCGCTGTTGGCGACGATTCAACAGTCAACACTACGGCCATACAAAACGCTATCAATACGTTAACTTCTGGAGGCGTGCTTTATTTTCCGACGGGAACGTATGTTTGCGGCGCATTAACGGTCGGTAACGCTAACGTATCTTTTGAAATGGCTTCTGGCGCGGTGCTAAAATTTTCCACGCTTGGTGTTGGCGTGGCAGCCATCACAGTCAACGCCAACAACTTTGCAATTACGGGCGGCAAGTTGCAGGGTCCTGCCGCTTCTGCTTATGTCGTCAATGAGATCGGCATTAAAATGGTTGGCACCTCTACATCCGTTCGTAAAAGCGGCCTAGAGTTGCGTAACGTTGAGATTACGCAGTTTGGCCGTGCGGGTGTGTCCTGTCAGTTTGTAGACAACATTGTTGTTAACGAGTGCCACATTCATTACTGCGGCTATGCAGGAACGGAGTTTCTTTCTTGCAATAACGGCGTAGCGACCAAAAATCGCGTTTTGAACATTACGCCGGGTACAGTCGGAAACATGTACGGCATCACGCTGACGCATGACTCGACCGGCTACAACACTGACCCGAACGCGGGTACTAAGTTGGCCGCTAACCCGTTCTGCTGGAACTGGTACGTTGGTCAAAATTACCTTGCTTACAACGCTTGGGAACCTATTGACTGCCACGGCGGCTACGAAATCACCATCGACAGCAATCACGTTTATGCCAGTTATGGCGGTATTGCTTGCTGCTCCAGCAGTGGTGACGCTGCCGGATACGCTGGCTACGACAACGCCGTCATCAACAACATCGTGGATGCCCGTAACCCGGACGGAACGGCCTCGGGCTACGAGAACGATAACTACGGCATCAACCTTAACGGCGGTTCAACGCTCAACCATAAGAACGTGGTTTGCACGAACAATATCGTTGTTAGCCACGGCATCTTGGGCAACACCAACTCGGGTGCAATCCAAGCCGTGTTTGTCCAGAACGCCAACATCTCGGGCAACATTGTCCAGAAGTGGGGCGGCTCGTGCATTATCGGCACGGCCAGTTCGTCTATGGTGATTAGCGGCAACACCTTCCTTGAGTTGGGCGGTACGGCTGCGGGCGCTGAAAACGCCATTATGATTGAGACAACTTCATCTCTCGGCAACACCATTACGATCACCAACAACAACATGCAAGCCAATGGCGGCACGGCTGGATTGGTTGGCGTTCGCGCTCCGCAGTTAACGACGCTGCCGTTGTTTTCGGGCAACGACTTTAATGCCGCAACGTCTAGCGCTTACGTGGTGCCAAATGACTTTTTGGTTAGTGACATCTCCTCGCCCATCTATCGCGTTGCTGTTAACAACGCAGGAGGTGGAGCGGCTGTCAACGTGGATGTGGCCGCGCTTAGTCGCTACCCCACGTTTCGCATGGACATTACATCCAGCAACGCGGCGTCTGCGATCTCTAATTTTACAAATGGTGTCTACGGTCAGATTATTTATATCCACTCACCTGACTCGACGGCGTTCGTCCTAAACACGACTGCCAAGCGGTTGTCCGGCGGTACGTCCTTTACGGCGAGCCAATGGGACACCATCACGCTGTTGCAGACCGGCGACACCGCAGGCGTAGGCGGCGTGTATTGGACAGAATTAGGGCGTTCCGTCAATGCTTGATGTTGCATCCACGCAACTTGTAAGTTAAAGTTTAACCGTACTGGTGCGTTTCACCAGGTTTCCGTAAGGAAGGTTATGTCGGACGAAAATGTAGTCCCTGAAGTCGTAGCGGAAGTTTCCGCGCCGGAACCGGTGGTCACGGCTACCCCGGAACCCGAAGTCGTTGCAGAAACGCAACAGCCGGAGGAAAAGCCAGCCAAATCGTTCTCTCAAGAAGAGTTGGACGCGATGGTCGGCAAGAGGCTTGCACGGGAACGTCGCAAGTGGGAAAGAGAGCAGGCGCTAAAGGCCACGCCGTCACAGGCTGAAGCCGCTGCCCTGCCGAGCAGAGACGAGGACCCGGACGCATACGCAGAGGCTTTGGCCGAGCGTAAGGCTACCGAACTCCTCGCCCGACGTGAGGCAGAGCGGGAGCAAATGGCTCTCTTAGAGGCTTATCACGACCGCGAAGAAGCAGCGCGTGACCGTTACGATGACTTTGAACAAGTCGCGTACAACAACGCTCTGCCCATTACAACCGTGATGGCTCAGACGATTCAGGCTTCGGAATTAGGACCCGATATTGCATATCACTTGGGTTCTAACCCCCGCGAGGCTGAGCGTATTTCCCGCCTGTCGCCGTACTTGCAGGCAAAGGAGATCGGGAAGATTGAGGCCAAGTTGGCCGACAGTCCCGCCCCGGTGAAGAAAACAACCAGTGCGCCCCCGCCGATTAAGCCTGTCACGGCTAAAGGCGCTGGCACTCCGGTCTACGACACGACAGACCCACGGTCAATTTCGGCCATGAGCGCGTCAGAGTGGATCGAGCGCGAGCGTCAGCGACAGATTAAGCAGTGGGAAGCGCGTCGTAACCGCTAACTTCTTTTAGAGGACATTTAAAGTGGCTAATACACTTCTTACTATCGACATGATTACGCGGAAGGCGTTGGAGATTCTTGAAAACAATCTCGTGCTGACCCGTAATGTTAACCGCCAGTACGACGACTCCTATGCCGTCGAAGGCGCCAAGATCGGCACCACGCTGCGTATCCGCTTGCCGGACCGCGCTCTCGTGACCGACGGTGCTGCCCTTCAGGTGCAGGACGACAACGAGCAGTTCACCACGTTGACCGTTGCTTCGCAGAAGCACATCGGCGTGAACTTTACGACTGCCGAAATGACCATGCAGTTGGACGACTTTGCCGAGCGCGTGCTGAAGCCGCGTATCAGCCAGTTGGCCGCCAGCATCGACGCCGACGTTGCTAACTCGTTCCTGAACATGTTTCAGTCGGTTGGCACCCCCGGCACGACCCCCAGCACGACCGCTGTTCTTCTCGCTGCCCAGCAGAAGTTGAACGAGTCTGCCGCTGTGATGTCGCCGCGTTATGCCACCGTGAACCCGGCTGCGAACGCCGCGCTCATCGAGGGCATGAAGGGTCTTTTTAACCCGGTCAGCACCATCTCGTCGCAGTTCAAGAACGGCATGTTTGGCGAAGGCATCCTTGGGTTCGACGAACTCAACATGTCGCAGTCGATCAAGCAGTTCACGACTGGTAGCCGCACGGGCGCTCACTCGGTCACGACCACTGTCTCGGCTCAGGGTACTTCGACCATTGCCATCACCGGCACTGGCACGCAGACCATCAAGAAGGGCGACGTGTTCACGATCAACGGCGTGTTTGCTGTCAACCCGCAGACCCGCGAATCGACTGGCTCGCTCCAGCAGTTCGTGGTCACTGAGGACGTGGCGGCTGTGGCTGGTGCCTACGCGGCTGTGAAGATCAGCCCGGCGATCTACACCTCGTCGGTTGCTCTGGCGACGGTTTCGTCGTTCCCGCAGTCTGGCGACACGATCACGTTCTTGGGCGGTGCGTCCACGCAGTACCCGCAGAACCTCGTGTACCATCGTGACGCCATCGCGTTTGCCACGGCTGACCTCCTGCTCCCGCAGGGCGTTGACATGGCTTCGCGTCAGGTCCACAACGGTGTCTCCATGCGCGTTGTCCGTCAGTACGACATCAACAACGACCGTATGCCGTGCCGTATCGACGTTCTCTATGGTTACTCGGTGATCCGCCCGCAAATGGCCGTCCGACTTTGGGGTTAATAGCATGAGTTACGTACTCGGCAATCTTCCAAAGCAGGCGGTCATCAGCGTTACGCTGTCACCCGCAGCCGTTTCCGCGAATACGTCTGCCGAGCAGACTTTCACGGTCAACGGTCTGTTGGCAGGAGATCACGTTGCGGTCAACAAGCCGACGGCCCAAGCGGGCCTCGGTATTGTTGGCTTCCGTGTCTCGGCAGATAACACGCTGGCGATCACTTTCGGCAACTTCACCGGTGGCTCGATCACACCGACGGCGAGCGAGGTCTATCGTGTCCTCCTTAGTCGCCCGGATCGGGTTATCACCGATGGCATTATTTAATTTAGGAGTATCAAAACATGCCTCTTCCTAATGGCACTGGTGGCTATCAATATAGTGACGGTAATCTTGGCGAGCCGTTGCTGTTCGTCCAGGCGGCCCCGACGGCCCTGACTGGCGCCGCAACTCTCACCCCGGCTCAGTTGGGCAGCGGGCTGTTCACCTACAACGGTGCAGCACTTAGCCTGACCCTGCCGACGGTCGCTGACCTTGAGTTGTTCGTTTCGTCTGCTGAAAAGCCGGACGTGGCGTTCGACTTTTTCATCATCAACACGGGCGCGAATACCGCCACGTTGGCGGTGGGAACGGGTTGGACGATTGTGGGTGCGGTTGGCACCGCGACGGCAACTTCGTCTCAGTGGCGCGCTCGCAAGACGGGCGTCGGCGCTTGGACTTGCTATCGTATTAACTAAGACGATATGCCAAATATCTTCCTTCGTCACCCCAAGCATGGGGAGAAAGTAGCAATCTCGGTGCTTGAAGCGCGGGAAGATATGGAGCATGGGTGGGAGGAGTTTGACCCCTCTAGCCCAGATGATTCAGAATCCCCGGTGTCGGCAGGCTTGTCGGCATCGGGGACTTCTGATAATGCACTAAGGGCGCGACGACGACGCCGGGAGTAATACATGGCAACCACCGCTGCTGACCAGATCAACGGTGCGCTGCGTCTGATCGGGCAATTAGCAGAAGGTGAAGTGCCTTCGGCAGCCACGTCTCAAGACGCCCTCGCTGCCCTTAACCAGATGCTTGACTCTTGGAGTACGGAGCGTCTGGCGGTCTACTCGACCCAAGATCAAATCTACAACTGGCAGCCGAACGTCCGGTTCATCACCATGGGACCGACGGGTACGTTCGTTGCCGAGCGTCCGATCCTCATGGACGACGCTACCTATTTCCGTGACGCCTCGACCAACGTGTCGTATGGCATCAAACTGATCAATAACGAGCAGTACAACAATATTGCCGTTAAGACGGTTACCTCGACTTATCCACAGTTGATGTGGGTCAACATGACCTACCCGGACGTGGAGATTTACATCTACCCAGTGCCAACTCGTGTGCTGGAGTTCCACTTTGTGTCTGTGCGCCCGCTGTCGCAGGCTGCCACGCTAGACACTAACCTTGCGTTCCCGCCTGGATACCTGCGTGCGTTCCGCTTTAACTTGGCCTGCGAACTTGCAGCCGAGTTTGGTGTCGAACCGTCTCCGCAGGTGCAGCGTATCGCTATGGCGAGCAAGCGCGACCTCAAGCGCATCAACAACCCGGATGACTTGATGGCAATGCCAGCAGCACTGATCGTCAACCGTCCGCGCTTTAACATCTTTACCGGAAACTTCTAAGTGAAGACGCCGATCTTAGGGTCGTCGTATGTCATCCGGTCGGTCAACGCTGCCGACAACCGGATGGTCAATCTTTATCCCGAAGTGGTGCCAGAGGGCGGCAAGGAGCCTGCCTACCTGCAACGCTGCCCCGGCATAGCGCTTCAAACAGTTGTTGGCACTGGCCCTATCCGTGGGTTGTGGGAACACGCAGGGTTCTTGTACGTTGTTTCGGGCGGAGAGTTTTACAAGTTAGACCGTAGTTACAACTTTGCGGGTATCAACCAACTGACGCTGGAGACTGAAGGTTTCATTCTGTTGGAAGATGACGAAACAATTTTGCTAGAAAACGGTTCTACCTACGTTGGCTTGGTGTCCGGCACTGGCCCAGTGTCAATGACCGACAACGGCACGCAGATTTTTATTGCCGCCAATCCTGACGGCTACATTTACAACACGGCAACCGACCAGTTCCAGCAAATCACAGACCCAGATTTCCCCGGCGCTGTGACCGTTGGCTACCTTGACGGTTACTTTGTGTTTAACGAACCGAACTCGCAAAGAGTATGGGTGACACAACTCCTTGATGGTTTGTCTATTGACCCCTTGGATTTTGCGAGCGCGGAGGGTTCACCAGACGGGCTAGTCTCCCTGATCATTGACCACCGAGAAGCATGGTTGTTTGGCACGAACTCGGTGGAGGTCTGGTACAACTCGGGCGATGCCGATTTCCCGCTGACCCGCATCCAAGGCGCCTTTAACGAGATCGGCTGTATTGCGCCGTACTCGGTCGCCAAGATGGACAACTCCGTCTTTTGGCTAGGCGCAGACCCTCGCGGTCAGGGCATCGTCTATCGAGCCGACGGTTATCAAGGCGTGCGCGTGTCTACCCACGCGGTTGAGTTCGCTATCCAAGGCTACGGCGACCTGACTGACGCGGTGGGCTACACCTACCAGCAGGACGGCCACACGTTCTACGTGTTGAACTTTACGAACGCCGATACGACGTGGGTGTTTGACGCTGCAACAGGCGCATGGCACGAGCGTGCTTCGTACCGTAACGGAAAGTTCAAACGTCATCGCGGCAACAGCCACGCTCGATTCAACGGTCAGCCGATTATTGGCGATTACCAAAACGGCAAGTTGTATGCGTTTGATTTGGACGTGTACGCCGACGAAGGTCACGCCCAAAAGTGGCTGCGCCGCTGGCGTGCGTTGGCTCCGGGCAGCAATGACCTGAAGCGTACCGCTCACCATTCGCTCCAGATTGACTGCGAGACGGGCGTTGGTCTGAACGGCATTGATCCGTTTGACCCGCCTGTAGAGATTACGACCGAAGCGTCTATCTGGCTTAATACCGAATCAGGCGCACCAAACCTTACGGCCAACCTCGGCACTAACGTGCCGCAAGACATCAACACGCAAAACGACCTGTACACGCTTGGCGTGCTAGAGGACCCTGGTTTGACGTTAGCGCTTGATGGCCCGACGGTAGTGGGTGCCAATCCGCAGTTGATGCTGCGCTGGTCGGATGATGGCGGTCACACTTGGAACGGTGAGCGCACGACCTCGATGGGTCGTATTGGTCAGTATGGCACCCGAGCCATATTCCGCCGTTTGGGCATGACGCTAAAACTGCGTGACCGCGTGTACGAAGTTAGCGGCACTGATCCGGTCAAGGTTGCCATCATGGGCGCCGAACTACAGATTAGTCCGACGGCATCGTAATGGCACAGAACATCACGCAAATCCCTGCGCCGCGTGTTCCGTTTATTGACGAACGGACCGGCCTTATTTCGCGTGAATGGTTCCGCTTCCTTAACAATCAGTACCAACTGACGGGCGGCGGCACCACGTCTACTACGCTGTCTGACCTTGAACTGACGCCATCGCTGTCGTCTAACACCGAAGATGAAATAGCGGTTCTGCAACAAGAGATTGAGGACATTCAGAAGCAACCTCCGCTTGCCGAGGTTGTAGCCGCCAAAGTCTTTACTGTTAACTACGGTTCGTTTTTCTCGACGCAAACGCAAGTTGCTGCTGCAATAAATACTGCTTACGCGATGACGTTTAACAACACGTCAAGCCAATACGGCGTTTATGTTGATCCAACAAATAACACTCACATTAAGGTAGGTAGGCCGGCTATTTACAACATGCAGTTTTCCATTCAGTTGGATAAAACCTCTGGTGGCGTGGCGCTTTTCTACGTGTGGCCGAGAGTTAACGGCGTTGATGTTCCAAATTCGGCATCTCAAGTCCGTATTCAAGGCAACAACGGCGAAGTATTTGTCGCCGCAAACATATTTGTCCCCATGTCAAACGGCGATTATTTGCAGTTAATGTGGGCAACCGACAGCACTACCGTGCAACTTTTGGCCGAG
>Ga0078894_10004528_pt1 | contig 10638 bp, 10 predicted proteins | sample LauGreSu1BDMLBSD_2_FD_67506 | JGI IMG/M metagenome (GOLD analysis project Ga0078894, IMG submission 67506) | Freshwater lake microbial communities from Lake Michigan, USA - Su13.BD.MLB.SD (version 4) (version 4) | ecosystem: Environmental > Aquatic > Freshwater > Lake | place: Lake Michigan... | reverse complement strand
ATACTGAATTGTTATATCGTCCAGCAATAATTAAACTGCATAGTGATATTAATATTACTATTAGTCAAATTATAGCGACGAATTACGTGTATAAACGCGAAATTTATAAAAGTAGTGTTAATTCTGTAGCTCCTGAAACGGAGGCTCTAGAATATTATATATACCGTCGTCAGGAGGACGATTTACGACAGTGTAAGCGGAAGAGGGTTTGACTTTCATAATTTAAAAAAATTGAACCATTTTTTCACCCTACTATTTCTATCACAAAATGAAAGTATTACATACATATAACGATGGCTCTACATTGAATCTTATGACTTCTCGTGAATTAATTGCTATTCCCCTCTGGAAGGGACAACGAATTATCGATAATAATCATGTGAATAGCATAAAATCGTCTATTGGTACTAATGTACAATCTTTAGATTCGGGATATAGTATCATTAAATATAGGGAAGAGGCTACAGACGGTAAAATGGTTATGCAATCATATCTTATTGATGGTCAGCATCGGGCATCTGTAATTCGCGAGTTCTATAATTCTACAGTATGTGAACCTGATTTTAACATAACATACACTGAAAAGATTGTTGAATCTGAATCGGATGCGATTGAATACTTTAATAAAATCAATAATGTAAAGGCACAGCAATGGAAAATGGATCCTAATCTCTTGATTAATAAGTACATTGTAAGTCTTGAACGACGATTTAATACGAATAAGAAGTCTCTTCTAATCCGACCAGATTCCACGACTAGACCATATTTATCGGCAACGAAGTTAAGAGAAGAATTTAAGAATAATATTAATTTATTAAAAACCAATAATATAAATAAATTCATATTGGCGGTTGAAAAATACAATTCAACAACCATAAACAACTTTAGCATTGAAATGTCTCAATTAAATGCTAAAGATGTCACTTTAAAGGAAAAGGCAATTGCAGTAAACTTTGCTCTCGCCTATGATACTAAACTAAAATGGGTAAAGGAGCTTTTAATACAATCCAACACTAGTTTGGATTAGTAGGATCATTACCCCTATTATTTCCGTTATTTCCGTTAATTACAAGAGGATTCATACCGTTAGGATTATTATTGTTATTTACATTGTTATTGCCATTGCCGTTATTTTCATTGTTATTGCCATTGCCGCGACTTCGTCGCCTTGTACGATTATTATTTCTCTGAAGAGCTTTGAACTTCTTTTCCATATCCTTTAGCATATGTATCAAGTCGCCACATAGATGAGAATGATTATCTAACAAAGATCCCACATCATCATTAATCTTATCACGCACATTCTTTCTCACCCATTGTTTTTTTAGACGCGAATCCAAATTTAAGATCTTTTCACTAGTCTTTAAACTACGAAGCTTTTCCTCTGCACGCACAAGTTCATTATTTATATTATTTCTTGCATTTGCTATAGCTCCTTCTCTATTTGAGTTCATTATCTATATTGTTATTATAAAATTTTTACGGACATGATACTGTAACAGGAGCAGAGTTTGATGTAGGTACGCCATTTACCGCATTACATATTTCTTTATTCGCTGTAGCTGTTGCAGCCAAGACTGCTGGAGGAACTAATGAACCAAATGAATAATCACCGCTGAATTCACGCTGATTCCAGTGTTTTTTACTTCTAACATTGTTTGTGTACATTCTACGAATTAAACCAATTAAAAGAACGATTGCAATTAATACAATTCCAGTATAGAGCGCAAAGAGTCTGGAAAAGAATCCGTAGTTTGATAAACTTAATAGAATGATTGTAACTGCAAATGCGATAAATAGTAATTGTAGTGTAAACAATGTCTCCATTTTATCGTTATAGTTCCACTCATTAATTGCAATCTGCTTCTTCTTTGAATCGCTTGTCTTTAAAACGCCTTCCATTTCTTCAGACGAATCCATTCCTATTTTGAATACATAATATAGAAAAGTAGACCTATAGCAGTAACATTTAATAAGCCATACATATTTGTAAGGCGTTCTGCATAGAGATTTTTCTCTTCAGAAACATCTAATGCTCTTTTGTCTCTCGCCTTTATAGTTCCACCGCTGTTAATCATTGAATTATTATCATTTACTATGTTTTCCATTTCTTGAAATGATTCACTAAAGTTCGCAAATGGATCAACTGTAGCACCAAGGAATCCCTCCTTTACTTTATCAAGAGGCATTGAAAGTATTTGCCGGGAAACAGCAATAACATCCTGCATATGTTGATTCTTTTCCTTCATAAGTGTAAACAGCTTTTCATCTATCTTAGTCGTCTCTGACCGGGCAACACTTGTAACATATTCATTTAGTAAAAAACTGAATTGATTATTTAATTTACAAAGTGTTGTTCTAGACTCCTGTAGCACTGCCGTTTTATTCAATTCAGAATCAATTATAACACCAAGGCTTTTTAGTCCCTCAATAATTGTTGTCATTGAGTCCTTTGTAAGATTTCCACTTGCATCACGGCGCAATCCCTTTACAGGTATAAGAGCAGATAAAACCGGTGCTTCTGCTTGCTCTCTATTAAGTACTGGATCACACTGTGAAAGAACTGTATCACTCATTCACTACTATTTTATCAAGGCTTTTATTTTAGGTTTTACGTGTAAATCCGTATATTACTAATGCAAAAAGTATTACAGATACACCAGATAGTATAATAAATGGTCTTGATGTGTATAAACTCTTTGATCCGTAGCTTTGAACTGGTCCACTACGGAAAATTGGTATATCTACAACCATTTGTAAATCAATTCCAAAGAGATTCATAAAATACAAGAATGATAGTACAAAGAAAAAAATAGATAATGCAATAAGTATTGGAATTGTGTAGTGTTTCAATGGACGATTTATAGGAAACCATCCATCGTAATAACTACGTGTCAATTCAGGATTTCTAGCAATCTTAAGACGGTCATGTGTGATTTTTACATCGTTTTCACGTTGTTTAATTGTACTTTTAACCGTATCTAATTCAGTCTGTTTCATAGACATATCCGTTACAATATTTGCTGCACTAAGAGCCTGACTACTTATACAATCCTGATGTGCTTTCACATCAGGTGCAATTGTGTACACTAACTCATTTATGTTTTCTACCGTAGGATCTGTTGATGAAGATAATGTATCTAGACGTGTATTAACACGATTTACCCATTGCCTAAATGTATCTGTATTTTGAAGATCCGCTTCTATTGATCTTGTACACGCCATACCTGTTTATAGTATAGACTTCATCTTTTCTAGAGGATAACTAGATTGTACAAATCCGATATGTTTCACACAAACCTGCTTGAGGACTTGGTCGTGTTATCTTAACTATATCACCGGGAACAAGTCCTAAAATGCGTGCAATGATATCTTCATGAAACTTAATAATAGGAAGTGTATTCTTTGAACTAATGTAGTTCGCTTTCATAAATTCTGCATGTTTTGAATATGGGAACAATTCATGTTTTGGAACAAGTACGTGGTCTAGAGGATTATTAACAATCGTATTTGCATCAAAGAAGCTGATACGAAGTTTGTTAGTATTCCAGGCAGATAAGGCAGCCTTGTTAAAACTCTCTCCAATTGGATCAAGTGTTATTACTATCACGGACGTTTCATCAGGATCAATCGATACATTTCCATCTTCATCCTCAATTAATTTCTTCAAGAAACTGTTAATTCTGTTCTTTATACTAAATGCATACTCTACACGACACTTTGGAAGCACACCTTCAGTTTCCACTTCAGATTCAAGCTCCATTCGGAGTGCTCCTTCCTTGGAAGCTCCAGTTCCAGCAAGCATTGTCTCAATCTCAAATGGTCCAAATTTCAAATACGGTTTTACATTATATCCCTTTGATTTAAGAATACTTAGTAGGGTCTGACGACTCCTAAAGATAATATCTACAGTCTCAAAGTCCATCCTATATATTTAATAATAAGTAGATAATCCACGCAATTTTATTTTGCCTAACCCTCTTTCACAACATTTACACGAACATTGGGATTTGAATTTGAGTTTGTACCAACCGATGAGTTACTTCCATTACTGTTTGTTCGTGGACGAGGAGCGGGTGAGTTACTTCTCGACCTATTTTCGGATGGTTGTAGTCCAATATTTTTCATAACCTGGTCACTCGTATCAAAGCTTAGGGTTGGAGGTGCTCCTGGAGCAGGAGATGGAATTATCTGTGATGCAGCTGGTTGAGATACATTCATCGGAACTACAAGTACTGGTTGAGAGTTAGTTTGAACATTAATAGATGAGTTCATTTGACTGGAATTTGTGGGTACATTCATATTTCTAGGAGCAGGTCTATCCTCTGGGGCATCTAATGGCTCATAGTCATCGGCTCCCATCGGTTCTTCTTCAGAGAATGTTGCTTGAGGTGCTTGAGGTGCTTGAGGTCCTTGACTTATTGAGAGTTGCATCGAATTCTGCGCATTTACCTGCTGGGGTACAACGGCGTCTGAAGGTGCATCTACTGAGTTTGCAGCATTCACCGCTGCATTAACTGCAGCATTTATCGTTTCACTCTGAACCTTTGATGGACTTTTTGATGTTGAATTCAGTGCTGCATTTACTGCTGCGCCAAGTGCTGCATTTAGTACCTTGGAGTTCACAGGTTTATTTAAACTGCTAGTATCCTCTTCTGCAATTGCCCCTAATGATGATAGGTCATCAATTGACACTTCTGGTGTCTTTACAGGTTCTATACGCTCTGGTATAAGTGTTTCTTCATATACACGTGCTGGAAGTTTTGCTGATAGGGCTGCCGTCTGTTGGTCCTTGCTTAATTCAACAATGGGCACACGACGTATTTGTGATACGTCCTTCGTCGTAAGATTTCTCATTCCAATATTCATAAAGAATTCAAGTTCTTGATAAAAAAGTTTAGTAGAATATGGAATCTCAATCTTAGAAAATGTTGTGTTACTCCTTTTATTCGGCGGAATTATATCAATCGTATTTGCCGATGATGTACCTATATATTGTACTGGTCCATCACACATCGCGCATATATACATTCCCTTATCCTCATTATAAATTGGTATAGTACCGCATCCATTACATACGATTGTAGAGTATGCATCAGCTCGTTTTGTGTAGGTTTCTTTGACAAAGTCCATGATTCCATGACCTACAATCGCATCACGTTCCATTTCACCAATACGAAGTCCACCCTGATTTCCTCGCCCACCTGTCGGCTGATGTGTCCGCTGTTCCCTTCTACCTGCACCACGCGCATTCCATTTATCCTCAGTCATATGTTTGAGACGCATAATGTATATGTTTCCCATAAAAATCGTAGATGGTATGATACGCCCAGACATACCATCATACAAAAGGTCATCACCCAGACAATTCATATTCAGTTGTTCCTGTAAAACCTTACCGATTCTTTCGGCTGGATTGCCCTCATTCATAAAGGGCGTTGCGTTACCAATCGCACCAAGATGAGGTGCTGCCTTACCTAATAATGATTCTAGAAGCTGCGCCATCGTCATACGAGAGGGCATACAATGCGGATTAACAATCATATCAGGTACTAAGCCATCCTTCGTTCTAGGCATATCATGCGCCCTCACAAACATTCCCATAGTCCCCTTCTGACCATGACGAGTACTGAATTTATCACCCAACTCTGGTAAACGGTCCTGTATTATACGGATTTTTACTAAGGCTCTACCCGCATTATTAATCATGACCGCCACCTTCTCTACTCTTCCAGATGTCCATACTTGAGCTGTTAAAGATGCATCGCGCATATCACCAGAAGATGTCTGCATGTATTTACCAACGAGCACAGTGTTCTCATCACAATATTTGCCTACACGAATTATTCCGCGCTCATCCAATTTAGAATAATCAAGCCCAGCCTTCATTGATGTCCATCCAGGTATATTTGCAGGATTTCCAATACGCGTGTTTGTTTTGGAAACCTCATCATCTTCTTCAAATGTTTCATAGGAGCGCATTGTCATATTACGAAACATACCACGTTGAAACGAATCCGCATTAAAGACAATACCATCTTCCTGATTATATCCGGTGAAACACCCTATTGCAACCATTAAATTCTGCCCATAGGGCATCTGACCATCTGCTAAATAGTCATAGTACAATGTTCGTACTAAGGGCGCTTCTCCATACGAAAGCACATGCACCATATTATCAAACCGATTCGGATAATTTGTTGTGTAAACAGAAAGAGCCTGTTTACTTTGACTGCAACTGAGTTGATTACGAGGCGACTGATTGTGGTTTGGAAATGGAATTATAGATGTTAGTAGTCCCAACATAGTACTTGGATGTATTTCTAAATGGGTTGATTCAGAACTAATATATTCAGGGTACATTGCAATATAGGCTTCATTCGCCTCATTCGGGTCAACGTATTCAATACCTCCTTGATATTTTTCAAGTTTTTCAATATAATCCTCTAATTTAGCCTGTTTGTCATCCTTTAATGGATCTACGAACCCAGTTTGATAAATCTCTCTATTTTTTGTGTATGGATAGGTCCCCAATATTAAATCGCGCCATGTAACCTCCTTTAGATTGGGAACCTCTCCGTCCTTTCCTAAATGTATGAGTGGTCTGATTGGTCTGCCCTCGTCTAAATATATCTTAATACAACGTTCTGCAATTGCAAAACTTATAGATATTGATGATGGAAGACATCCTGTCCATTTCATCATCTTTAGCACATTCTTTAGCAGAATTGGTTTCATAGTGTATCCAACAATTCCACCATTTACATAGACTGGTACGGTGATTATCTGTAATTCCCAGGTAACCTGATCACATCCGAGCACGTTTCCGCGAGTCAATAGCCATTCAACAAGAGGCGTAGGGTCAGTTGCAATAGATATTGAGGTGAGTATACTCAGATTTTTTGTAATACCGATTGATCCTCCACCAGGTGTTTCACTCGTACAGAAATAACCGAATTGGCTGGTGTGAAGCCGGCGTGGTCCAGCCATCTTCAAACCAGTGTCAAATTCCAGAACGACACGACGGCAATGTGACATGAAATCTAAATAGGATAGACGTGAAAGTGGCTGAATTACACCAGCCTTCTCATCCCCGTATTGGCTCGTCCCCCATTTTCCTTTAAATCCCTTCATAATTTTCTCCGTAATCATACCAGCGTTCAACATCTTTGACAGAGAGCCGGTTTGAAAGAGATTCTGGAAGTTAGCATCAGAGTATACACTTCTATTATTCTGGTATTCTCTGTCAATCGTGAGAAGACTCGCCTTCTTCCATGAAAGATATGCCCCCTTGAACAACATGCGTGTAAGAACTCCGCTTGTTAAGCACCTCTGATTACGGATATCATCCTTGTCCGTATCTTTATCAATATTTGCAACGACACGAATAATCTTTCTTACGCATTCTGCTAGGAAGGCAACACGAGCACCAGGCTTATTATCAACATGAATAAAGGTTTGATTGTACAATATGTCCAGAACATGTTCTACTGAAAACCCCTTTGTGAGAACCTTCATGTAATGTATTGCCGAGTATTTATCAAGGAATGGAAATGCTTCTATTATAGATTGTTGAAGGAGAGGCTCTAATATGTCGGCATCCGCGGACTTCGCATCTGGTATAATCGCTCTCACAATATCCTCGTCTGAGATAAGTCCCATTGCCCGAAACAGGATGAAAATCGGTATAGGCTTTCGTACAAATGGTATAGTAACCTGTAGGGTTTGTGAACTGTGCACCCATTGAAATGAAACGCGTATCATTTTACGATTTACAGGGTTTAAGCACACAATTGATGCATAGACCTTCACATCAGGGTCATTATCCTGTCTAACAATATTCAGCGTATTATGCGCCTGTTCTTGCGTTGTAATAAGAACCTTTTCAGAACCGTCGACGATGAAGTAGCCTCCAGAGTCATAGACGCATTCACCAGCCTCCTTCAAAAATGACTGTGGTTTTCCATGTAATAGGCAATAACGACTATGCAACATGATTGGAATCTTAAAGAGGGGGACCTTTGACAGAAATGAAAAATCATCCCCTCTTTCTGGACTAAGTTCAATAACATCTTGTATAAATCTCCCCTTTACAGATGGGTCTAGCCTTAGATTTGTTATTCTTATAACAATATCGACATGTACCATGGAAGCGTATGTCAGATTACGAAGACGTGCTTCATTCGGAAAAAGTATGCGAATTTCAGATGTCGTCGTCTGACTAAGTGCAGGAGTTCCAATGTATATTTTATCACCGTTTAATCCACCTATGAATATCTCAGCCTTGTATCTATACTTATCTGTTGTTCCAATCTGATCCTGTAGAAGGGTAAATGGATTCTCAGCCTTAATAATTGCACCAATATCCTGTGATATAAACTGGTCATAACTTTCAATGTGATGACGTGTAAATGGATAATCTTGCGTTTGAAAATATGAGCGTATTAATGTTTCTGCAAGTTCTCTTGCATCGCTTCCTTTGAGGGACCCTTCCATTCTAAATAAGATGACGAATGACTGTTTAGGTTTAGAGCACGTCTTTTCTTAATAGAAAAGTGTGCATGTCTAAAAGACATATATTTAGACCACATCATTTGACCCTATTCCACGCGGTACAACTGCAGTAAAATCCTTTGTACCACACTCTTGGAACATTCCCTCCTGATTTATTTTATCGTAATTGTCTAATCCACTCGTCATATATGCTGGAAATGAACCATATGTACCATTAACACCCGGACGGGTGGTAAAATCAAGCGGCGCACCAGCAAGAGGGGTAATGGAGCCACCCTTTTGCTTTCTCGTCGTGTTATTTCTTCTTTTTGAAGGAGATCCTTTTACATGTAAAAATGATTCAGCCGCCTCAGCAGATACGGGGCGATAGAAGACAGACTTCCAAAGAGCTTGGAATTTCTTCACAGTTTCAGGCATAGGCTTACCCTCCTTCAATAGTTCTTGTGTCTTTTTATCTATAATCTCAAATGACTCCTTTAGTTCCGGAATATTCATTATTTTTCCGGTTAATTTGTTTGCTTTCCGTGTGCCTTTTCCATTTCTTGATACAACCATTCTATTCCTATCATAAGCTCTTAAATTAGTCTATCTATATCTGAACTATACTCTCTTCCTTCTGACTGCGTTAAATTTGATTGCATTGAATTATATTTATCGTCTGTTGTCTTCGCCTTCTTACCTGAAAAGAAGCTAAAGGGATTTAAAGATGATACTGCTGCTACACTCGTATTCGCCTTTTTGGGACTATCACTCTTAAAAAAGTATATAATGTAAGCTATACTCATTAAAACAACTGTTGCTATAAGAAGTGTTGGAGCAAGATTTTGTACCCATGCTCCTGTAGACATAACTCTGTATTCAGTGGAATACATGTACACATGGAGATATAATGTATATACGACTAGAACCAGAGCAATAGATGCTATTAATGCATTTGGAAGTTTCAATGTTGAAAAAATACCAACAATAAATATTCCAAGAATAATAACATATACTGGCGATAGGTATATTTCCATTTATTATAGTGGGTCTTTTTATATTTTATCAATCAAATCGACTTGCGTCAAGAAGTGTTTTCTACAACATGACCTTTTAAGATTCAACAAATCAAGGACCTTCTTCTCAGCGGTATCAGGAATACTGTCACCATCAAAGTATACTCGTTGTTCACTATTTATATTCTTTAACTCTTTTAATTTATTTTGATAAAATCGCCATTTATCTGCAATTAAATTACCACAATTCATACACCTAATCGGAATAATCATTTCTATACTTAAGGATATAATATTCCTTAAATCAATTTTATTGGGAGGGTCTACTAACGATACTCCAGTTGAAATTGTCTAAACAGTTTCAAATCAGTAGATGACCAACGTCTTCCCCTGCTTTTCGGATTAAATGGATTTTTCCACAGAAATTCTACATGTTCAGCATATGGATGTTTCCTTGCTAGTTCCCTAAGGGCACGTATAATTTCTTCTCGTTTCATTTATATTTACTGGATATAAAAATTCTCCTTTTATACCGGTTAGTACTTAATTTAAGTACTAACCTCTGCTGTCTAGAACAAGAATTATATGTATCCTCCAAGATGTATAAAGCCATCAGCGCTACGCTAATGGCTTTATCTATGGGGAGTACTTAAATTCGGTACTAGACGGTACCCTCTTATAAATATAACATGACGATGTATTTGACCACGACATTGGTATAGTGCAATTCTTCTCTAGAACAGCAAATTTGCTCGAATCAATCGCCAATGGTCTTGAGCAAATTATTACAGTTCCACTATCAACCTCTCGTTGAATCTTTTCAACTAAGGAATCCTGTGTTTCAGAATCAAAACATGTATTGGATATGAATATCCAATTCACGTTTTTCAAAATTATATTAGTATTCAAAAAGGAATCGTGAATAAAGGTGACTCTCTTCTGTAGACTTGACGATTTTATTTTGGAGTGCGCTAGAGAAGCAAGACGAGCCCTATCAGACACATTTTCAATTCCATAACATTCAATCTCACTATTAAGAGCCGCCATTCCAACAACAACCTTGCCGACTCCACTCCCAAGATCATAAAATTTAGGTCGCACTGAAGGCGCCTTCTGCAATGGAGCATAC
>Ga0078894_10004527_pt1 | contig 10638 bp, 9 predicted proteins | sample LauGreSu1BDMLBSD_2_FD_67506 | JGI IMG/M metagenome (GOLD analysis project Ga0078894, IMG submission 67506) | Freshwater lake microbial communities from Lake Michigan, USA - Su13.BD.MLB.SD (version 4) (version 4) | ecosystem: Environmental > Aquatic > Freshwater > Lake | place: Lake Michigan, USA... | reverse complement strand
CTTCATCATTTACACCATCCTTATCTGTATCTGGAATAGGACAACCATCATATCTTGTCAATCCAGAAACAGTAGGACATTTATCAGCTTCATCATTAATACCGTCAGTATCTGTATCTGGGATTGGACAACCATTATACTTTTTAGTACCTGGAACATTTGGACACTTATCCGAATCCTCATCTACCCCATCCTTATCTGTATCAGGAACAGGACATCCAAAATATTTAATGGTTCCTTTTTGACTAGGACACTTATCTAAACTATCTACTACTCCGTCATTGTCAACATCAACTGGCAATGGAGCTGGGGGCAATAAAATAGGTTTTTTGTCTTTTAACTTCAATGGTAAAGAATAGCTAATTGAGTAGCTGTTATGTTTTTTTGTCAAACCAGACGCTTCTGCATTATGCGTTGCCTGTAAATAAATAAAAGAGCCTTGATTCGCTTTAATTTGTAATCCAGCTCCTACTGGCGCGTATGCTGTATAATAAATTAATCGATCTAAAGCTAAACCTAAACCTGCCGTTAAATAAGGAACTACAGGATGTTCATCGGTTAATAATTTATAATTTAAAGCAAAATCAAGTGAAACAAAATCACTCGATTTATTTAGTTTGGGTTTATTCAAAGATGTATAATAAGGATATTTCAAAGAAGCAAATTGTAAACCTGCCACGAAATCAACTTTTGGTTTAACCCCTTTAATATATTGAACACCATAGTTTACAACTGACTTAGATAAGCCGTCTGTATTATTGGTTTTTTTGAAATCATAAAGACCCAATTTAAACGCCACGGATGCAGGTTTAATATTGGATGGCTTTTTTGTTGTGGTATCCTGTGCAAAAGTATTGATAGACAATACCATTAGCATTAAAACTTGTGTAACCTTTTTCATATTATTGAACGTAATTTATGTTTAAAATTAATATATAAATTCGAGAAGTTTAATCGTTTTTGGGATTTAATTTGCCTTTGTCAACAGCTTCTATTATTACCCTAGCTATTCCTTCTCCTTTTTTTGTCATAGATAATTTTTTTGCAGCCGCTCCACTTAAATCAATAACTCTGCCTTTTTTTAACATATTTGGATGCATTCTGTCATTTACTCTAACTAAAACAGATTTTCCATTTCTCATATTGGTGACTCTAACAACTGAATTAATTAAAAATAAATTTGAAGCAGCTGTGTATTTTTTGGGCCTGTATAATTCACCACTCGCCGTTTTTAATCCATTAAATTTAGAACTATAAAAACTTGCAATTCCAGAAATCTTATTAAAGGAAATTTGAATTCTGCTAGTGTCAATGTACTTATTGTATTTTTCCATTAATCCACTATCAATACAATTTACTAATGTAAAGCTTGGAGGATAAACATCTTGTGCCTTTATGGTCATTGGCAATGCAAAGAGCAATATAATGACTAATACTTTCATTATGTAATTTCAATTATATCTACAACACTTTCTAAATTTAATGCACCATAAATATGTGGAAATAATTCATCTAAATCAACAGCTAACTCAAATAGAACCGGCCTGCTAACCTTAGCTTTTTCAATTTTCAATTTCACTAAACCGGTTTGACCTTTATAAAAACGATCCAACACTCCTGGCACTTGTCTTTCAATCGAACAATGAATAAAACCCTCTGCATCAAAACCCGCAGGCAGATACTCACCTTTTATTTTTGCTATCTCCCACTCCTTTTGAGTAGTCACATGATATATGTATTCACTTTCCATTTTTTCTTATTTTGATTTTCAATCTTAATTTTTTAATCTTATTTATTTTATAATGTTTGATTAAACTTTTACTTACTTTTTTTATTTTAAAATGCTTAATTGAACATTTAATTACTTTTTATTTTAAAATTCTTGGTATTCTTTGTTCTAATAACATTAAATCCGCAATCACTAAAGCTGTAACAGCTTCCAATACAACTGGCACTCTTAATGCAATGCATAAATCGTGCCTTCCTTTTACCGAAAATACTTCCTGCTCATTGGTTTCCCAATTCCATGTAGTTTGATCCTTCGGCGTTGAAGAAGTTGGCTTTACCGCAATTCTAAACACTAAATCATTCCCATTCGTATAACCTCCTACGATTCCACCTGCGTGGTTTGTTTTCGTTTTTCCTGATGCATCAATAATTGAATCATTGTGATCAACGCCAAACATATTTGCTGCAGCAAAACCAGTGCCAAATTCAATACCTCTTATAGCTGGTATGGCAAAAACCGCATGGCTAATCAGTGATTCTACAGAATCAAAAAAATGCTCCCCTAAACCTATCGGCAATCCTTTTACCACACATTCAACAATTCCACCTACGCTATCCTTTTGATCAATTGCTTTTTGTATTCCTTTTTCAACATCTGCTTCTCCACCAATGCTTACAATATGTGCTTCAACTTTTATACCCGTTAATAGTTTTTTAGCAATTACGCCGGCACCAACTAAAGCTGCAGTTAACCTTCCACTAAAATGACCTCCACCTCTGTAATCCTCAAAGCCTCCAAATTTATGATGTGCCGTAAAATCAGAATGACCTGGACGTGGAACTGCTCTTTGTTTTTCATAATCACCACTTCGTGTATTATTATTTTCAAATAACATAGTAATCGGCGCACCTGTTGTCATATCATTAAATAAACCTGACTTAAAAATAGGCATATCATCTTCCTGTCTTGGAGTAGTCCCTTTTTGCTTACCTCCTTTACGACGCTCCATATCGTTCACGAAATCATCCTGGGCTAATTTTAACCCAGCTGGACATCCATCAATAACAATACCTACACATGCGCCATGTGATTCGCCTAAAATTTGTACTTTAAATAAGGTTCCAAAACTATTCATGTTAAACTTAATATTACAAGTTAAGAATTTAATTGTTGCTATACAAAACACGCTATTTTATTCTATTCTATTCTATCTCTACCTTCCCACCTAATTGTATCAAATGATCAAAAAAGTCGGTATAAGACTTGTTAATCGCCTCAGCGTCAGTGATTACGACAGGGCCATTGGCTCGCAATGCAGCCACACCACAAGCCATAGCGATACGATGATCATGTTGCGAAAACACGGAAGCTGCTTTAATTTCTCCACCTCCATGTATTTTCATAATATCTCCTTCAAGGTCAATTGGAATGCCCAATTTTGCAAACTCAGTTTGCAAGGTCAATCCTCTATCACTTTCCTTGTGTGCTAAACGGCTCACGCCTTTGATTTCTGAAACACCAATACAATTAGCAGCAAGGGCAACTAATGGAGGAAATAAATCCGGACAATCAGTTGCATCAAAATCAAATGCTCTTAAGGAAGTACCCTGGTCAGATCCTATTTTAATTCCATTATTATCTATTGCGATTGAAACATTAGCAGATTGTAATGCATGCATCACCGCTTTGTCAGCTTGAGTTGATTCCATTTGCAATCCCTTTACTATAATAGGCCCTGCAATTGCACCGGCAACTAATAAAAATGCTGCTCCGCTCCAGTCACCTTCCACTGTATATTCAATTACTTCTTTTAAAGGTTCATGAGGTAAAAAAGAAAATTGCTCGTAGTTATCATGTTGAACTTTCCAACCAAATGCATTTAAAACAGATAATGTCAAATCAATGTATGGCTTACTTTTTAAATCTAATACTTTTATAACTGAACCTTCCGCGCCATTTGCAGCATAGGCCATTAACAACCCTGTTAAAAATTGAGAACTTAATGAACCATCCACCGTAATGGTTTCTGGTGTTTTTAATGGCCCTTGAATTTGAATTGGTAAAAAACCATTTTGTGATTGGATTTTCACACCTAATGCTGGGAAGATTTCATCAAAAAAATGCATGGGACGTTTAACTAAACTTCCTTTACCATTTATTAAAATAGATTGGCTACTTAAAGCCGCTATAGGTGTAAACATTCTAATTCCCAAACCACTTTCGCCGCAATTCATTTCAGGACCAATAGGCTGCACTCCTTTTGAATTAACATTTATTGATTTAACAATGGAAGCTCCATTTTCATTTAAAGCATTATTAATTTCAAATTGAGCACCTAATTTTTGAATTACATCCAATGCTGCTAAATCGTCGTTTGAATGACCTGGATTGGAAATAATTGTTTGTCCAACATGTAATAAAGCGGCTGCACATGCTCTTTGCATACTACTTTTACTTGCTGGAGCCACTTGAACTCCTTTTAATTTTCCTGGATATACAGTAGCAATCATATTACGAATACATCTTTATTAAATTATACAATGTTTTCATTGGGATCGTTTCATAAACAGCTTTACCCAATTTATTGAGTAAAACATATTGCATTCCTACTTTAGCATTTTTCTTATCCTTTTGCATAACTGCCATGGCAGCGTCAATATCAATATGCATTGCCGTTGGTAAGCCATACTTTTTCAATGTTTCCACTAACAAACCAACTCCATTAAAGTCTTGTAATACCTGTGAAATTTTTGCGGCATAAACCATCCCAATACTTATTGCATGTCCATGCAATAAAGCATGTTCATTTTCAATCGCATGACCTAGGGTATGTCCAAAATTCAGCAGCTTACGATCTCCTTTTTCAAACTCATCCTTTTGTACCACTTTTACTTTGATAAGCACATTTTTTTCAATTAATGCAGCTAATGCTTTTTTATTTTTTTGATAATAGTTAATATCATGAGCAGCTAATTCTTTCATCATGGCAGCATCCTTTATCGCTGCATGCTTTATAACTTCGGCGAAACCATTTTCCCATTGGTGTTTTGGCAAACTTTGTAAAAAATCAAAATCGTACAATAAAAACTGAGGTTGCCTAATTAAGCCAACCATATTTTTATATAATCCAACATCTATGCCATTTTTACCTCCTACAGATGCGTCCACCATGGCTAAAATAGTTGTAGGCACAAAGCCTACAGCAACACCTCGCATATACACGCCAGCAACATAGCCAACTATATCAGTTACTACGCCTCCTCCAACACCAATTAAAACTGCTTGTCTTGTCGCCCCAAAATTTAACAAGGCTTCAATAATAAAATCCGCAGTCGCTTGGTGCTTATGCTCCTCACCTGCAGGTATCACAACAGTTTTTTTACCCTTGAATTTTTTTTCATGCAAGGCATAAACATTTTCATCTGTAATATAAATGGCTTGTGATTTGTCTACTATTTTATCAATAGCTGCAAACTTGCCATCAAAAACAAATGTCACTGTTGAACTTGAAAATTTAACCTTCCAGTTTTTCATTTTACTTTTTAATTAATAAATGAGACGAATCATTTGGTTTACTATTTTTCAATAATAAGTCCCAAAATCTTCTAGCTATTCATTACTTTATTTTGTTGATTGATACTTTCCATATGAACAGCATCCATATATTTAGTAACGAAATCATCACTTAATCCTAATTTACTTCCTTTTGAAACGGCACGATCTAAAATTTCATTCCAACGATTAGTTTGCAAAATTGTGATGTCATTGTTCTTTTTATATTCACCAATTTTTTGTGCCACTTTCATTCTTGTAGACAATACTTGTAACAACTCATCGTCTAATTGATTAATTTGTTGACGCATTGCTTCTAGTGCACTTTGGAAATCTTCGTTTTGAACAGTCTCTTTTCTCCAATGCATACTATCCAACATTGACTTTAATACTTCAGGTGTGATTTGTTGTTTCGCATCACTCCATGCATTATCAGGATCTACGTGTGATTCAATAATTAAACCATCAAAATCCAAGTCAATGGCTTGTTGTGCTACTGATTGTAAAATATCGCGACGTCCACAAATGTGGGAAGGATCATTAATCATTGGAACATTCGGGAAACGACGCTTCATTTCAATAGCTAAATGCCACATTGGAGCATTACGATATTCCGTATTTCCATAAGAACTAAATCCTCTGTGAATTAAACCTAAATCCTCGATTCCTGCTTTTGCAATTCGCTCCATACCACCCACCCATAATTCTAAATCTGGATTTAATGGATTTTTAATCAAAACTGGAACTTTAACTCCTTTTAAAGCATCTGCAATTTCTTGCACACTAAAAGGGTTAACTGTTGTACGAGCACCAACCCATAAAACATCTACATCAAAATGTAAAGCATCTTCAACTTGCTTTGCAGTTGCTACTTCCACCGCAACAGGTATGCCTGTTTCTTTTTTTGCTTGCTGTAACCATGGTAAACCTTTTGTGCCAATCCCTTCAAAACTTCCAGGACGGGTTCTTGGTTTCCAGATACCTGCGCGCATAATATCTACTTTTCCTGTAGCTGCTAATCCTCTTGCAGTAGCCATTACTTGTTCTTCAGTTTCAGCACTACAAGGACCAGATATAATCAATGGAGCTTTTTTTAATAATGCGCTTACTTTTTGTTGTTGTTCAGTTAAGGTTCCCATTTTAACCAATTTTAGTATTTGAATATTTATTTTTTTTCAAGATTTAAAAGCGTCCTCGATATTTATACTCAAGGACGCTCTTATAATTTATCCTTCGTTTTTGTTAAAGCCTCTTGGACCACCGCTATCTGCATCATTCATGCGAATGCGACGACCTTTATAACTTTTGCCATCAATAGCACTAATCATTTTTTTAGCAGAACTTGATTCAATTTCTATCCAGCTATTCATGTCTCTCATATCAATTTTGCCAAGTACTTCTTTTTTCAAGTCACTCATATCTAAAACAAATTGTAAGAAACTAGCTTTATAAAAACCGTCCTTAGTACCCAAGTTTACAAATAAACGAGTTGATCCTGCTGAAGCACGATTTGCTGTTCGGCCACGGCCATCACCACGATCTCCTCTGTCACCTCCACGGTCACCGCGATCATTAGATCTATCACCACCGCTTCTTCTATCTGACGAATATTCATTACGTCCTCTCTCTCTATTACGATCTTGCATACCACCTACATCACGACGACCTTTTTCGGCTGCGCGTACATTTAAGTCAGCTGCATTTTCATAATAAGCTAAGAAACGATTAAACTCTAAAGCAGCAAAGCGCGTTAAAATTTCCTCTTTGCTCATGTCTGCAAATTTCTCTGCAAGCATTGGCACATAAGTTTCATAATCACCATGGCTAACGTCAGTTGACATTAACTTGTCCATTAAATGGAAAAATTGTTTTCTACAAACATCTTTACCACTAGGAATATCTAACTTATGAAAAGTACTTTTGTTGATATTTTCAATTTGGCGTAATCTGTATGATTCTCTTGCATGTACAATTGAAATACAAATACCTTGGCTACCCGCACGACCTGTACGACCGCTTCGGTGTGTGTATACTTCCACGTCATCAGGTAATTCATAATTAATTACGTGTGTAATTCCTTTTACGTCAATACCACGCGCTGCAACGTCAGTCGCAATTAACAACTGTAAAGTTTTGTCTCTGAATTGACCCATTACTCTATCACGTTGTTGTTGTGTTAAGTCACCATGGATCGCATCAATGTCATATCCCTCACGTGTTAAACGAGCTGCAACATCTTGTGCATCTGCTTTAGTACGTGTAAAGATGATTCCATAAATACCTGGGTTAAAGTCAATGATTCTTTTTAAGGTTTCATAACGGTATTGTGCCGAAGTAACATAATATTGGTGATCAATACTTTTATTAGTAGCATTTACTTTACCAATAGTAACTTCCACTGGCTCTTTCATGTAACGCTTACTTACTTTTCTAATTTCAGTAGGCATCGTTGCACTAAATAACCAAATGCTTTCGCGATTAGGCGTGTTCTTTAAAATAAATTCAATGTCGTCCTGGAAACCCATGTTCAACATTTCATCAGCCTCATCCAATACTACATATTCAATTTGCTCTAGGTTAATTGCTTTACGCTCAATCAAGTCAATTAAACGACCTGGTGTAGCTACTACAATTTGAACACCTCTTTTTAAATCTCTAATTTGCATGCCTATTGAAGTACCACCATAAACGGCTAATACTTGTACCCCTGGAACATGTTTTTTAAACAAGTTAATTTCATTTACAATTTGCATACACAATTCACGTGTAGGGCAAACCACCAAAGCTTGAGGATGCTTATCAGCAGCTTTAATTAATTGAATCAATGGCAAACCAAATGCTGCTGTTTTACCAGTACCTGTTTGCGCTAATCCTATAAAATCTTTTGTTCCGCTAATTAATACCGGAATGGAACGTTCTTGAATTTCTGTTGCGTGTGTGTATCCTAATTCGGTAACTGATTTTACCAATTGCTCATTTACGCCCAATTCAGCAAAAGTCATTTTTGTTTTTACTGCTTCAATTAAATCATTCTTTACTTCCATATCTTCTGTTTTCTTCATTTTGTTGTTTTTACTTTTCTTAAATAAGAATTCTATTTTAGAATTCTTTTAATCCCATTTGCATTTTCAATCAAGTCCGATAAATATTCAAAGTTTTCTTTTTCCAAACAAGACTTGAATTTTTTCAACTGACTGATATGCTCATTTAAAACGTCTAATACATTTTCTTTGTTTTGCATAAAGATGGGTACCCAGGTTGCTGCATTGGACTTTGCCAAACGCACCGTACTATCGAAACCACCACTCGCTAACTCGAAAATATTATCCGATTCTTTTTCCTTCTCTAACACGGTATTGGCCAATGCGAAAGAAGTTATATGTGAGATATGACTCACATAAGCCACATGAATGTCATGTTTAGTAGCATTCATGTTTACAATATGCATGCCCAAGGTTTTGTACAAACGCTCTACTGTTAAAAGTGCGTCAGTATCCACTTGTTCTATATTGCATATTACAGTTGCTTTATTTTCAAAAGCATCGCTTTGTGCTGCACTCGGACCACTAAACTCTGTTCCCCACATTGGATGTGTAGGAACGAATCTTCCTTTTTTCGCATGCGCACTGGCTATGTGTGCAACAGCTTCTTTGGTGGATCCTAAATCAAAAACGATTTGTTGGTCAACTAAATCTAAAATTAAAGGCAATAACTTTTCAGCAGTATTTACGGGTGTTGCAATGGCAATAATGTCTGATAATTTTACGGCGTCTTCTAACGTCATAATTTCATCCACAATACCTAATCGCAATGCTTCGGCTTGGTGGTCTAGGTTATTGTCCACGCCAATCACATTGGACACAAAACCTTTCTTCTTCAATGACAATGCCAATGAACCTCCCATTAATCCGATGCCTATTACTGCTAAACGCATGCTTTCACTCTTTTAATTGCTTCATTAAATTTCTCCATTGAACCGCATAAGCTCACACGGATGTAATTATTACCTGCAGAACCAAAAATGCCACCAGGTGTAATAAAGACATTCGCATCGTACAACACCTTATCGCTTAATGCATATCCATCTTTATATGTGGCTGGAATTTTAGCCCAAACAAACATCCCTACTTGTTGTTTTGAATATGCACAACCTAATGTGTCTAATAATTCATACACTTTTTCACGACGCTCGGTATAAACTTGATTTACTGAATCATACCAAGACTTATCTAAGCTTAATGCTTTTGCCGCTGCTAATTGCACAGGTAAAAACATACCACTATCCATGTTGGATTTAAATCTTAATATTTCGTTGACTCTTTCTTCGGCAGCTATCAACATACCTACTCTCCAACCTGCCATGTTTTGGCTTTTGCTTAAAGAGTTTAATTCAATCACTACTTCTTTAGCACCTTCTACAGATAACAAACTTTCAGGTTGGTCATTTAAGATGAATGCATAAGGATTGTCGTGACAAATTAATATTTGATGCTGCTTACCAAATGCTACTAACTTTTCAAAGAGTGCTTTAGTAGGCATTTGACCTGTAGGCATGTGTGGATAGTTCACCCACATCAATTTCACTTTTGATAAATCTGTTTTTTCTAGATTTTCAAAGTCAGGCGCCCAATTGTTATCGGCAGTCAACTCATAGTATAGCGGAGTGCCCCCTGCTAATTTAACTGCACTTGTGTATGTAGGATAGCCAGGGTTTGGAATTAACACCTGATCACCTTCATTTAAATAGGTCATACAAATATGCATGATCCCTTCCTTGCTCCCGAGTAATGGAAGCACTTCTGTTGCTGGATTAATATTATCAACATGATAATATTTTTTATACCACTCGGCAATAGCTTCTCTCAAAACTGGAGAGCCCTTATAGGATTGATAACCGTGTACATTATCCTTTGCTGCTTCGTCATTTAAAACAGCAATTACAGATGGATGAGGCGGTAAATCGGGGCTTCCAATACCCAAATTAATTATTTGCTTACCTGCTTTATTGAGTTCATCAATTTCACGCAATTTGGTAGCGAAATAATATTCACCAATCCCATTCAATCTATTTGATAATGTTAGGTTCATAATTAGCCTTTTACAACTTTACCTTTTTTATACAATCCAAAAACTTTAAAACTATTGGTGATGGCTTTCACCGATTCCAATACTTTTTCAATTTGCTTTTTATTTTCAAATTCTAAATCTGCATAAAACCCATACTTAAAAGTACTTCCTGGAATAGGCATACTTTGCAACTTGCTTAAGTTCACTCCGCCCTGCGCAACCTTAGCTAATACCTTTGACAATATTCCTTTGGAGTGATCGGTTTGAAAATAGATAGATGCTTTATTGGC
>Ga0078894_10004525_pt1 | contig 10640 bp, 9 predicted proteins | sample LauGreSu1BDMLBSD_2_FD_67506 | JGI IMG/M metagenome (GOLD analysis project Ga0078894, IMG submission 67506) | Freshwater lake microbial communities from Lake Michigan, USA - Su13.BD.MLB.SD (version 4) (version 4) | ecosystem: Environmental > Aquatic > Freshwater > Lake | place: Lake Michigan, USA... | reverse complement strand
GGCTGTGACGGCAACATGGGTAACGCACTCGGCGAAAACTTCGACTCGGGTAAGTAATCCCTGACTCTGTCAGATTAAGAAAGGCCCCCAGCCGAAAGGTTGGGGGCCTTTTTATTTGCCTAGAAAAGAATCAGCCACCGGTCATTTTGGCGAGCGTGCCCAAGTACAGCTTGATCACATTCGGATCTTCAAGCAATTGACGACCAGTACCTGTGTAGGCATTTTTGCCTTGGTCGAGCACATAGCCACGATCGGTCACCTGCAGACATCGACGTGCATTCTGTTCCACCATCAAGATGGCAATGCCCTCAGCATTGATGCGCTTGCACTGAATGAACACTTCATCTTGCAACACTGGTGATAAACCAGCACTCGGTTCGTCAAGCAACAACAATTTAGGTTCCATCATGAGCGCACGACCCATGGCCACCATTTGACGCTCTCCACCTGACAACGAACCCGCACGTTGATTAGCTCGTTCTCGCAACTTTGGAAACAACGATGTGACGTACTCAAAGCGTTCATTAAACACACTCGGCTTAATGAAGCAGCCCATTTCCAGGTTTTCAGAAACGGTCAAGCTTTGGAAAACGTTTTGAGTCTGCGGAACATATCCAACGCCTTGTTCAACAAGTTCGTGTGCCTTCATGCCGGTGATGTCGTTGCCGAGGAAGCTCACTTTGCCACCACGCACGCCGCATTGGCCAAGAATGGCTTTCAGCACAGTCGACTTACCAGCACCGTTCGGTCCGATCACTCCAACAAACTCGCCTGCGCGTACTTCGATGTTGCAACCGTTCAAGATATTTACTTCTGGGACGTAACCGGCAACCAGTTCATCAACTACAAGAATGCGATCATCGGACATTATGCATTCTCCTCTTCGAGTAGCGACTTGCCTTGGTGTGTGCCGAGATACGCCTCGATCACCGCAGGATTGGCCGAAATCTGCTCTGGTGTACCTTCGGCGATAATGCGACCCTCTGCCATCACCACTACCCAGTCCGAAATGTCATGCACCATGTCCATGTCGTGTTCAACGAATAGCACAGTCATTCCATCGTCGCGCAAACCACGAATGTGTTCATTCAAACTTTGCTTTAATGCAGGGTTCACTCCAGCCATTGGTTCATCCAACATGACGAGACGAGGATTGGTCATGAGTGCACGAGCCATCTCTAGTAACTTTCGCTGCCCGCCTGACAATGTTCCCGCATATTGATCACGCATGTGGTCAAGTTTGAACCGCTTGAGCAATTCGTCGGCGCGACGTTCAATAATGGCTTCCTGTTTGCGGTAGCGAAACGGCAACAAGCCATTCCACCACTTCTCACCCATTTGATGTGTTGCACCGAGTTTCATGTTCTCGATTACGGAAAGTTTAGTGAGACTCTTGGTCAACTGGAATGTGCGAACCATTCCAAGGCTTGCAGTCTTGTGGGCGACAACCTTCTTCAAGTTCTTGCTATCGAACATCCACTCACCCGTGTCGGGCGTATCGAAGCCGGTGAGCAAGTTAAATAGCGTGGTCTTTCCAGCACCGTTTGGCCCAATAAGTGCAGTAATTGATCCGCGCTGCACTTCTAGATGCGCAACATCAACGGCGGTAACTCCACCGAAATTCCTGCGCACGCTTTCGGCAAGCAGAATTGGATCAGGTTTAGCAACGCCTGGTGACGCATTAACCGACGCAAGAGCCGCGCGAGCGCGCTGTGCGAGCTCTGAGTAAGTCCGATCAGCGTCCATCAAGGGCCATCTCTTCTTTGCTTCCGAAAACACCTTGCGGCCTAAACGTCATCAACAACATGAGCCCCAGTCCAATCAACATGTAATTAACAGGACCAACCTGTGCCTTCTGAATGATTCCAACACCAAAAATGCTGAACGGTTTATCCTTCGTCAACTCACGTAGGAAGTTATCGCTAAAGACATACAAACCCCAGAACATCATCGGTCCGATAACTGAGCCACGAACTTTGGCAACTCCACCAAGCACCAACGCAGTGAGCACATAGAACGTCACGTCACGGCTGTAGTTGTCTGGCTGCACCGACCCACGGTCGAGTGCAAAGATCATTCCGGAAAACATTCCCACTACTCCACCGATGATCAATGATTGCATCTTGTAGCTGTACACATTCTTGCCAAGGCTGCGCACGGCATCTTCGTCTTCGCGAATTGCTTTCACCACTCGACCCCAAGGACTCTTCATCAGCATGTACACAAGCCCAGAGAAAATGATCACGAGAGACCAGCCGACGATCATCGTCCAAAATGAATAGCCGCTGTATCGGAATGGGCGAATTCCGTATTGAGCAGCAGGGTCGAACGGACTCAAATCGCGGAAGGATGCGCTGAAACTATTGATTCCATCGCTGCCACCGAAGTACTGCTTGAAACGAACAGAACGAACAACGAGCCGCACAATCTCCGCGGTCGCGATAGTCACAATTGCCAGATAGTCGGCTCGCAAACGCAGAGTGGGAATACCAACGAGCAGTCCGAGGATGACGACGAGGGCTAATCCAATAAGGATTCCCCACCACATGCCAACACCGAAGTACTGCGAGGTCATTCCCAGCCCGTATGCACCACAAGCCATGAACGCCGATTGACCAAAGTTCAACAAGCCGGTATAACCGAACTGAATGTTGAGTCCAATTGCTGCGAGTGCAAAGTACGCAGCATCAATACCAAAGAATGCAGCGATGGTGTTTTCAAGAATTTTGATGATGTCCATATCAGCCAACCCTCTGCTTGCGTCCAAGAATTCCCTGCGGACGAACAACGAGAACGACAATCAAAATGAGCAAGGCTGGAGCATTTTTCAATTCTGCTGGCACGATCAGCGAGGCAAGTTCAACGAGTAGACCCACAAAGAAGCCACCAATAAGCGCTCCGTAAGCAGAGCCGAGACCACCGAGTGTGATTCCAGCGAACATCAAGAAGATCAGACCGGACCCCATCTCGAAACCGACTTGTTCATCCAAACCACGAAATACTCCGCCCATAGCAGCAAGTGCTCCACCAGCAAACCACACAACCCGAATGATTTTCTGTGTATCGATACCAGTAGACGATGCGAGCGACGGATTGTCTGATACGGCTCGAATTGCCTTACCCGTACGTGAGCGTTGCAAGAAAGCGGCAACGCTGAGCAACACAAATAACGAAATAATTGCGGTTGTTAAATCGCGCATGGTGATGCTTACGGGTCCAAAGCTTTTGGCAACCTGCAAACTGAAGTCATCCAGCGGTCGCGTACGTCCACCGAACTGATACAGGTACATGTTGCGCAACATGATCGACAGACCTACCGAAACAACAAGCTGAGAAATCAGCCCAATACCCCGCTTTCGCAGCTTCGCAAAAATGATGCCGTTCATCGCAAGGCCAAGAACTCCACCCAATGCAATGACTACAGGTGCTGCGATGAGTAGCGGAATGCCGAGCAACACGTTGAACCAGAACGCAATTAGCCCGCCAAATGTGACCATTTCACCGTGAGCGAAATTGGTAAGTCCAGTGGTTCCGAAAATCAACGAGAGACCAACTGAGCAAATGGCGATGATGAGACCGAGTCGCACTCCATCAACCAATCGCTGGGCAATCCGATCGAACAAACTTGCACCCGACTCACCAACAGAACCGGCGAAAAACGTAACTCGCTTGGAATTTGTAGTGAACGCGTCCTTAACAATGTTCACAACTGTCTTCGTTCCTTCAACAAGCGTGACTCCGCTTGGCAAAGAAGCGACATCGAGCGTGACTACGTAATCATCCTTTGCCGGAACGGGAATAGTTGCCGAGCCCGAACTATCGGTGACACCTTCGCCAATTGCAAGACCAGCAACATTGGCAACTGAAACTTTCACTCCTGCAACAGGCTTCTTCTCTGAGACACCGTTGGTATTGGCTTGATTCTGCACAGAAACGATGATCGAGTTTTCCGAATCGGCCGCATTCGCCACATCTGGAGCAGAGAACATGAACAATGAGGCAAGGACCACAGCGAAAGCCCGACCTACAGCAATGATGCGGGATCTTGAATTGTTGGTATTAGTCACTGCATCCCCAAACTTTGCTTGCTTCTAGTCAAGCACAAGCAGGGTGCTGGCAGGCAGAAAAACTGCGAAAACACAAAGCCACACAATTACCGATAAGGCGATATGGACGGCGACCAGAGGGGCAGGAACTCCAGCAAAGTACTGCACATAGCCAATGAAACCCTGGGCACTGATAGCTGCAAGTAGCCGCAATATTGCAGGGCCTTCTGTAATCCACCGAGCAGAATTTCTTCGGGCCCGAACCGCGAGCACAACGGCAACACAGACCAAAATCCAAACTGAGGCGGAGTGCAATTGAGTGGCGAACCTGACGTCAATCCCGAGTCGCGTCACCTGTTGCGCACCCGAGTGCGGTCCGGCCCCTGTCACGACCGTTCCCAAAAACATCACAAGGCAGGCGCTGATAAAGAGCAGCACACGAAGCCGCTTATCAGCACATTCGCCTTGTTCTCGTTGATGAATAAGGAGTTCGACTCGCTTAATCAGTAAAAAGGCTGAGGACACCAAAACAATCGAAACCAGAAAATGAGCCATGTTCGACCAAGGATTCAGTCCCGTGAGCACTACATATGCCCCGAGCACAACCTGAACGAGTACTCCAACTACCAATACACCTGCATTAGCGGTGATTTTCCTTATTCGGGGATTCAGAAAAATTGATGTTGAAACCGCCAAAATCACCGAAGCTGCAACGACGCCGGTGAAGAGTCGATTGATTTGCTCTATCGCAGCGTGACCTGACGAAACGTCGACAAATTGAGTTTCATTGCAATTTGGCCAGTCGGAACAACCCAAGCCAGACCCGGTTAGGCGGACCAAAGAGCCTGAAATGATGATGGCGTACAAGGAACCAAAAGCGCTCCAAACAACCCGCCTAAAGGCTTGAGGGGCTATTTCAGGCTTTCTCATCGTGCCGCGACGCTACCCCGTTCTGCGTTGTTGATGGGTCCACGAAAGCCGATAATCCCAGCTCAACACGATTTGTGGTCATTTGACTACAGATTTGGCTAATTGAACACTCAGCGTGGTTAGTTCAACATTTTCTGTGATTATTTCCTCAAGTTCCCGTGAATGTGACCGATCCCTAATGCGGGTCTCACACCAGCAAGTCAAGGGAGCAAAACATGAACGCAGGAATTATTCGCAAGGCAATCATTGCAGCAGCAGTGTCAATCAGCATCACTGCCCTCGCAACGTCGGTTTCTGTAACGCCGGTTGCCGCTCAATCGGCAAGCGCAAAGTCAGCATCGCTTCCTCAGTTAGGCGAATCTGGCCCTGAAGTGACTCGTATGCAACAAGCAATCGTTGCTCGAGGATTCACCATCAAAGGTGGTATCGACGGTTCATTTGGTTCAGCTACACAAGTAGCTCTTAAGTCACTGCAAAAAGTTGCAGGATTTGCTCCGACCGGAACTCTTGATGCAAAGACCGCAAAGTTTCTTGGCCTTGTTGATGTAACTCCATTGACTAAGTCAAACTTCCCAACGGTTGGCGCATCTGGCGACGCTGTGTGGTCATTGCAACAAGCATTGATTAACAATGGCGTGCAGGTCAAAGGTGGAGCCGATGGAAAATTCGGTTTGGCAACATCAATTGCTCTTGGCAAGTTCCAGTCAATCAAAGGGCTTGCAGTAACCAAGACTGTCGATGAGTCAACGGCAATCGCACTTGGCTTGCTCGCTGCTCCAGTTCAAAAGACATCAGTGAAGAAGACTGTTGCCGCAGCATCTGCTCCGGTAGCTGCACCAGTGGTTGCTGTAACTCCAGTTGCAACATCAACGATCACTATCGATTCACTTCCAGTGCGTGGCCAAAAGAGTGACAACGTTCGCACATTGCAAAATTCATTGATTAACGCTGGCATCGAAGTGAAGGGTGGAGCCGACGGAGTGTTCGGTGTTGCTACTTCAGTAGCGATCGGAAAGTTTCAGTCAGCACAAGGAATGAATGTCACTACAGCTCTTGATGCACCAACTGCTGCTGCTCTTGGATTGATTCCATCACTTGCTGAATTGGGTTTGCCAACACTGCAGGCCTTCCCTGTTCAAGGACGTTGCGGATTCACAGACACTTGGAAGGCACCACGTCCTGGCGGTCGCCAACATGAAGGTGTTGACATCATTGGAGCACGCGGCTTGGCGATCTATGCAGTTGCTGATGGCGTGATTACCAAAATGCTCACCGGTGGGTCACTGAGTGGAAACTCAATTCGCTTAACAATTGCCGATGGCACGTACTTCTTTTACGCCCACCTGGATGGCTTTGCTGCCGGACTTACAGCAGGACAGTCAGTTCGCGCTGGACAAATCATCGGATATCTCGGTGCAACTGGTGCAACATCAAATCACCTGCACTTCGAAGTACATCCACAGGGTGGTGCTGCAGTGAACCCTTACCCAATCGTCAAAGCTGTTGATGCTTGCAACGTTACGGAATTGCTCCCGCAACCATAATTTTGCAGCCGAACAAAAGTTGAGAGAGTCGATGGTGATGTGAGAATCATCATCGGCTCTCTCAACAAGTAATCAGCGTGTTCGATCCTCGTGAGAGAGGTGCTCTACATCGCTCAACCGTTCCAGACTGAAGGCATATCCATCACCGAGCTTGATTGCTTTAATCGTCGTGATCGATGCATGGTTGATGATGAACCGCTCCCACTCCCAAGGCGTAGCCGAGATACCGAGAAGGTGGCAGATCAGAACGCTGTTAGTTCCGGCGTGAGCGAAAAAAGCGAACCGTTCTCCTGGTTCGTCTATATGCCAGACAGGCAGTTCGGTCTGTAACCGATGAACACCGTTTCGTTCTAGAAATTCAGTCGCTCCTGCATGGATTCGGAGAACGAAATCCTTAACCGATTCGCCACCCTTTAGGCCATTCCACCTCTCGTGCGAAGCATTCTTCACTTCGTCGCGATAGGCCTTAATCGTTTGTTCGGCAGGTGCCCCATGCCACGAAGGTTCTCGAATTTCTTCAAGAAATGGCTCTATTTCAAGTTTGCGATTTTGACGCGTCAACGTCGGCTGTGCGGTGAGATGCGTTCGTTGTAGAGGTGAAGCAAAAACATGATCAAATTTCTCTTTTGCCAACCGCTGTCCGAGTAACTCGGCCTGACGACTTCCCCGCTCAGTCAACGGCGGATTGACGACACTCTTTCCGTCTTTGACCCACTCAGGTTCTGCGTGACGGATAAGAACGATTTCCATGTCGTGCAATCTACTTGATAGCTATGCCGCACTCGTTGAAACTTGCCGTCAATGTTGCCTCAAATACGGCGTCGCTCATTGTTGGATCGCTCTGCGCGACATTGATCATTCGTGTACCGAGACATATCGCTTGTTCAGGTGTAATTGCTAGGCCACGTTGCTCTGCAATGAAATAGGCATACGACTTGATCGCCGTTTCTTCGTTATCGAAACCGTAATTAATATCTGGTTGTGGGTCGACCACCACAGACGATGAGCTGATGGATTGGTCATCTCCCGGTGCAGCGTTAATACCTTGCGAGATCTGCACCTTGCACTCATCAGAAATAAATTGTCGAAGGCTTTCAAGAGCCTCAACATTGTCGTTACGCACAAGGTTCTGTGTTGCATTCTGAACATTGTTGTCTGTTTCTGCAACGGTGCCATCCCAGTACACATTTTGTAGAGCAACTGACAACTCTTCGTATGCGCGCATCGTTTGCTCAATGTCTGATTTAACCGACGACGGAGCAATGTCGCCAATGATCGAAAGCGTTCCCGTCAATACCGCGACGGTGCTTTGTAGCTGCCGCGGTGAAATTGACGAAAATCCGTCAATGGCGACTCCCGTGGCTACCAAGGAAGACTCAAGTTCTGCTGCATGCGAACACAACGCCTTAGTCTCCTGTGCTTCGCCACATGAAGTTAAAACAAAAATGCACAAAACAGTGCCGGCAAAAACTCTTCTACTCATACGTCTCACCACCTGTCGAATTGAGCCACGCTTCATACAACGATGCATACTTACCCCCAGCCTGCATCAGCGCAAGATGTGAACCATCTTCGACAATTCGCCCAGCCTCAAGCATCACAACGCGGTCTGCGCGCGAGGCCGTTGACAATCTATGGGCAATGGAAATAGTGGTCCGTCCGAGTGCCAGTCGTTCTAGAGCACGAGAAATTCGGACTTCTGTAAGCGAATCAACCGAAGATGTCGCTTCGTCCAGCACAAGAACATCGGGCTTCACCATGGATGCGCGTACTAGGGCAACCAATTGTCTTTCCCCTGCAGACAAAGACGATCCGCGTTGCCCAACATGGGTGTCCAAACCGAGCGGAAGGCTTTCAAGCCAGTCAGAGAGACCCAATTCAGCGAAAGCCTCAATCATGTTCTGTGTTGTTGCGCTCGGCTCGGCGAATTGCAGGTTGTAGGAAATGGAGTTGGCGAACAGGAATGGTTCCTGTGGCACGACGATCAACCGACGTCGCAATTCATCATTCGATACATCGGTGAGTGTGACTCCACCAATCTGAACTCTCCCAATCGTTGGATCTGTCAAACGAGCGATCAGTCGTGCGATGGTTGTTTTGCCTGATCCTGAAGGTCCGACTAGCGCAATATGTTGCCCTGCCGAGATATGAAGAGAAATATCGTGCAGCACTGGCGTGTCATCATCTTCTTCTCCGAGTCGCGCGCCGTAAGCAAAACTCACATCTTGTATGTCCACCGACAGTTTGCCTAGAGGCAGTGGACGCGGGTGCTCAGATTGCGGTGGTCCGATGGGAGTGTCTAATACTCCCAGAACGCGACGCAGACCAGCGACTGCACTTTGCACTTGGTCGATGATTTCTGTGAACTCGGCAATCGGCTCAAGAAATCGATACGTCAGGAACACGAATCCCACAAGGGCGCCAGAAGTCAAACCACCGGCTGGGCCTATGAGCAACCCGGTTCCAACTACAGCCATGACGGTGAACACGGCAAATACTTCGCCGCTCGGGAACAGAAAAGCGCCAATTACACCTGCTCGGATGTTGCTCCGCCTGCGGTTTCGCATCGAAGATGCAACCGAGTCAATCATCGACTGTTCAGCATCGTATGCACGAAGTGTTTCTGCGCCGGCCATCAATTCGGATACGTTTCCTAAAAAGTCGGCATTGCGCTCCCGCGAAAGGTTGTGCGCATTCACTAATCGCGATTGAACAAACCGAAGTACGAAAATGAGCGGAGCACTTGTGATGAATGCAACTAATGCCAATCTCCAGTCGTAAGCAAGCATGACGGCTGCAACTGCAAACATTTGAGATCCATCGAGAAGTAACCCAAGACCACCCCACGAAAAGAACTGCGTGAGGGTTTCGATATCACTGGTAACCCGCGAGACCAGTGCCCCGCGTTTTTCATTGTTGTGATCTTCGAGGCTCAACCTGTGAATGTGATCAAACAACTGTGACCGCAACGTGAACAGTCCATTTTCTGCTCTAGTCCCTAATCGTTTCGTTGCTTCACGCAAACAGAAGGAGGAAATGACGACACAGATTGCTCCAATTACGCACAGCCGCACGATGTACGACACGTCGACACGGCCAGGCTGCAGGCCATGGTCAATCGATTGTTGAATCAGTATGGGAATCACCAGGCGGGCACCAGTTCCTAATAACGCAAGCAGAAACGTCAAGCCAATGCCGCTCTTGAGTGCTGGAGCAACGGTTACACCTCTTCCAATGATGCGCGCGGATGGAAACCGCTGTTCGATATCTACACTCACGAAGCCTTCCGATCAATCTCGAACGACATCATCAAATTCATATAGGTCGAACTGGTTCTCATGAGCTCGTCATGCGTAGCAAGATCATGAACAACGCCTTCGTTAATAAACAGGACATAGTCAGCGATCTTGATTGTTGTCGGTCTCGATGCAACCACGATCGTTGTTGTCGTGACGGAAAGTGAAGCGAGTCGTTCGATAACCATTGACTCGGTCGTTGGATCAAGAGCGCTTGTCGTGTCGTCAAGCAATAACGTTTGACGGCCACTAGCGATGGCTCGAGCCAATGCAATTCGCTGCCTTTGCCCGCCGCTCAAACTGATACCGCGCTCGCCCACGATTGTGTCAATACCGTGTTCAAGTTCCGACACGAACTCTTCGCTGACGGAAGCCCACAACGCACGAGCAATATCTGTGATTGGAACTGACTTTCCCAATGTCAGATTGAATTGCAACGATCCAGAAAAGAGAAATGGTTCCTGGAAAACCAGTGCTGACCCACCAGCAGACACATGAACTGAACCATTCTGGACACCAATCAAACCAGCAATCATTTTCAACAGGGTTGATTTACCTGAACCCGTTTCACCAACAACAGCCACGATGGAGCCAACTGGGACCGAAAAACTGACGTTCGAAAAGATTGGATCTGCTTCCTCGGCATACGAAAATGATGCCCCTTCAATTTGTACGGCGAATTGCGAGTGAGTTGACAATGGGTGCACCACTGGCTGTGCTTCTAACGGTTCGTCAAGAATCTCTCTCACGCGCTTGAAGCCACTTGACGAGTGCGGTATTTCACTGAGTAAATATCCGATGATGCGCAAAGGAAACACCAGCAG
>Ga0078894_10004522_pt1 | contig 10645 bp, 9 predicted proteins | sample LauGreSu1BDMLBSD_2_FD_67506 | JGI IMG/M metagenome (GOLD analysis project Ga0078894, IMG submission 67506) | Freshwater lake microbial communities from Lake Michigan, USA - Su13.BD.MLB.SD (version 4) (version 4) | ecosystem: Environmental > Aquatic > Freshwater > Lake | place: Lake Michigan, USA... | reverse complement strand
CGAACGACATCCGTTTTTGACTTTATTCACAACTCAAGATAAACTGTTGAAATGTATAAAGAGTTGTCACAAAAGTGACAAATACAAGAATCGGTTAACCGAGCTTTACGGTTTGATACTCGACTTATTTAAGAGGTTGCTGGCATCGGACCACGATGCATACGGCAGTTTTGTATTTGACGAGTCCTCTATACAAGTTGGAAGCGTGCAGTTAATTGTTATCGACGAAACAAACAATCATAGAAATGCGATATTAATGAATAAGCTGATTCAACAAACGCAGATGGAGCGAGACCAGCGAATGGTCGAACAACTAAAACGAATCGCCGCCGGCTTGGAGGCGAATAAACCTGCCATAATCGTGTCGGTTGGTAATGAGCATTTTGCAAACATAAAACGAATTTTAAAAGAGCAAGAATTTCAAATAGAATACGCTGTTAGCACGATGCAACCGCCGCAAAAAGGCGCCGTCGTGCAAATACGCCACGCTGCGGAATTAAGTGGGTCGTACGGTTACATCATTGACAATGCCACGAAAGACGGATGGCCAGTTTTTACGGCAACTACGCGCCAAGTGCTCATGATGGATGAAGACCACTTCACAGTGGAAACTGTAGACCCGGACGTTGAAATCCTGGAAACACTCTTTGGTGATGTGGCAGGTACTCCAATTGAACCGGTTATATCCGAGAAGTCATCCAATCCCGGCTTTAACCATGGGGGCGGTCGCGTTCGTTACACGGCGAACCAAACCCGTCATAAACGTGATAAAAGAAACCCGCGCGCTCAGTTTCCTAAACGAATACGGTTGTACTCGAACCCTCGCACCGCCCAGCGCATGGCGCACAAGTATTTGGGAAAAACGGCAAAGCTGTATCCAGCACGAAACCCTGCAAAAAAGTATTCAATATACGACCCCAAAAACAAAAAGTGGGTGAACTTTGGGCAGATGGGGTACGAAGATTATACCAAGCATCACAATAAGACGCGGCGCAAAAATTACTTGACCCGCACCAAAGGAATGTTGGGCGACTGGAAGCGCAACAAGTACTCAGCTAATAACTTAAGTCGGCACATTTTATGGTGAAACTTGTCAACCATTTATATTTATAATGATATTTATAATGATTTAATTAATATTTAATTATGGGCCATCAAAACAAAATAATAACTTGATACATTATTAAGGTACTAAGTTAATAGTTATTAAATTTTAAATTTATAAAGATAAAAGATAGAATGAGTTTTGACATTAAAAAATTTACAGATTTTGGAACCATCGGAGATGCATTTAAAAATCCTGGTGCGGGCATATCGTCCACATCCTTCCAAAAACCCAGCGCCGATGATTTAACCACATTGTTTACCGACGCAAAAACCGCATTCATGGAATTTGTTCAAACCCTTATATCAGGTGCAAAAGCATCCACTCTGGGTGCGTCGTTTATGGAGAACGCGCCTCAAATTGTCGGACTTGCCGTTTTTATTTTGGGGATGGTCCTTTACATCCAAATCCAACTTGGAAACGAGCAGGCGGCGTCAAGCCACAGTGACAGCAAGCGCGCCAGCAGCATCACCGACTCCATTGATTTGGAAAAGCCGTCCACTAAAATAACGAAAAAAGTGACGCTGGAACTTTTTACACCTCAAGCGACGTCGCGTTCATCACCAGATGCCGAACCGCCCAACCCACACGACCCGCCGGGCCTGGCTACTCGCAGCATGAAGGGTGGCACCGTATCTGCTTCCACCATGGGAAACAACATTGAAGACGCGATTATAACCGCCGTATCGGCGGTGATTCCTAATGCGCCGTCCGCCCAAACCCGTGAAAAGCTGGAACAAAAGTCAGCAAGTTGCAAGTCGACTGATAGCTTCTGTAAGCACAACCATGCCGATTTGGAAAAGGCATGCGGTGATATTAAAAGCCAGGGCACGTGCTCCGAAAAATGCTGCTGCGGTTGGGTAAAGTTTTCAAACGAAGGAAACGATAAAGGCGGTAGCGCAGGAAAGAGCGTGCTTCATTCGGTCGGTATTTCGCCTGATGGAAAGTGCGTTGCCGGGGACGTGAAAGGGCCTGAACTCACGTTTGACCGCGATATTGATTACTACTACTATATGGGCGAGTGCATGAAGGGCGTTTGCAAGCCCAAGGGTACATGAATGAATGAATAGCTACTGAATCATTTTTCGCGTTCCGTGTCGAAGTGCTGACGCCGGACGGTACTCCAATAAGTCCGCGCATTTCCCTGTGGTAGGAAACAGCTCCACGCCGTAAATATCCTGCAACAAAAGCCATTCGAACATTCCACCCACGTAGGCGCAAACGTTGGAAATTCCCAGCGTCTTCAACTGGGCGCATTTGGTCGCCACAGTTTCGTCAGTTGCATTTTTCCCGTACACTACAACTGTTATGAGCTCGCCGTCATCATCTCGTCCAGAAATGATGTCGTTGATGCGCGCTTCTTCGTCGGTTGCATCCACCGTATTCCGTATAAGACAACCCTGCTGATTGGCTGGTAGAGTATTGATGAGTAAAAAGCGCTCCTTCGCATTCCATCGACTGGTCGCGAACGACGGACCCTGTCGGATAGCAGTGACGTCAACATTGATTATAAACTGCACATCTTCAAAATTCATTGTATGACGCGCCCGTTGGCGCCGGGCAGTATTATCCAATTCTAATTCATTTGAGTCATAGTGGCTTCCGTATGGCTCGCCTTCGCCGTAGGTCGATAACGCCGAAATGGACAGTCCGTTCCCCATTTGATTATTTATGTTTGTATATTTGAAATATTTGAATGAACGAATGAATGAATATAATAAACATCGAAATATGTTTTTATTATATTTTTATGTTCGATACAACCTAACCTAACCTAACCTAACCTACTCTAACCTAACCTAACCTAACTTAACATAACTTAACTACATAAGACTCCAAGCATCGTGATTGAACGGCGCAACCAGAATGTCCGATATCTTATTGCGCCAGTAGTCCACCTTTTCTTGGTGCTTTATGTCGTTCATGTTCTTGGGGTAAATGGGCGTTTGCTGCATGAGTTTCGCAGACTCGGCCGTCATGGGCGGCTTGTGGCCGTAGCAGTTCACTCCGTACTTGGCCTTGGGGTTATCAATGTACCCACCGTTCACGCCGGGGCGACCGCAGTCCTTTTCATGCCCCTTTATCTTTTGCAGCTTTTGCCACGTGTCCTTTTGCGTGGGAAACAGTGCCATTTGGTTGTCGGACCAGCCGTAGAAGCACCACTCGGCGCCCTTGTTGTACGCCTCTTCCATTTCATTGTAGGATGCCAGTCGCGCACCGTACGCGTCGCATATCGCCTTTGCGTCTTCATAGTTGTAGTAGTTGCCTGGAATGTTGAACACTTGTTTTTGCATTTTCAAGACGGGTAACGCGGTGTTGCTGTAGGGCTGGTCAACGTTAATTTCAATTTCCGGCTTGTCGGTAAACAAATTTTTCACTTCGGCAGTAAGGTTGACGTTGAACAGGTACTGCATGCCGTTCACTAAAATCAGGACAATGAAAACGGACCACACCAAAATCTCAAACAGCCGCGTGAGACGTGGGTTTGCGTTCGTGCTAGATGCGCCGTTGCTGCTACCAGATGACCCGAACAGCGAAAATCCGGATGCACTGCCGTTACCCGCGTCACCGCCATTTCCAAGCCCGCCAATCCCTAAAGACGAAAACAGTAGATAAAAAACAACAATAATTACAAACAAAAATGCCACCATGGCAGTGTTCCCTTTATTGTTTCCGACCATACCAAATGCTGTGTTCTCTACACTGGTGGTGGGATTATAGCTTATATTCATTATGCTATTATTAACTATTAACTATACGTATACTATATATTATAGCGTTATACAAAATTATACAAAAATTAAAAAATATTGTCTCGGCGGTTATATTATTTTTAATTTTTATGTTTTTAATCTTTTTTATGGGTTTATTGGGTTGCGTTCGTTCTTCTCCGGTAAAACAAACAGTACGGTGACGTTCCGTGAATGTGGGACTCCGGCATGTTGGTAACTTCGCTCACCGTCGCGTCATCAAAGTTGAACCATCGGCCATCAGCTACTTTAACTGTGGCAGTATAATGCCCGCCGTCGGTGGACCCGGTGTGGTTACATACACCAAACAAGTCGTACACGTATTTTTCAGAGTTGTAGCCCGATACGTATTTTGAAAACGACACATTGCGTACGGGAATCGCAACAGACGCCGTGTTCTTTTTGTACCGCCCATACGTGCTAGTTTGTGAAAACCGCTTCAAATTGATAATCATCACCTCCGGCAAGCTCCAAAACGTCAAGTACTTGTCGACCGGTTGTTTTCGGTTCGTTTTTTCATTCCACCAACTGTTTTCACCGTCCAGCCGCTCGCGCGCACAATACGCGTCAAAACACTCGTGCAGCGTAACCGACGACCGTTTGCTGCGTCCGGGTTTGTTACCGAGATTTCTTTCGGCTTCTTCAGACCCGTTGCTTTCTTCCGGTGGCGATGGTGGCTGTGCAACCACCATGTCCAGAACCGAAAACGGTTCCGGATTTGCACTGAGCGCGCTGGTCGACCCAGGGTCTGAAATAATTGATATTTGAACGCCGTAAAAAATGTCCAGTATTTCCGAGTAATCCTTGGCATAGCGCTGTTTCATCATGCCGTAGCATTGCTTGGCCACGATGTCGACGCCATTTTTTTCCACGCCTTCCACGCGCATGACCACGCTCCTGGCGAGCGCGTTATGAAACGCGTCCAATAAAAACAGTAAAAACTCGCCGCCATCGCTTTGATTCCACCCCTGGAACTGAAAGTTGTCCATGTGACGCGACACGCGCTGCACGGCACTAACGAACCCGCCTGGGGCCACCGTACAGTTTTGCGCCCACAACATGTTGCGCAGCTCGTTCCAGTCGTCAAGGAGCCGCGCATTGAACTTGCGGTCGCCCAGTGTTTTTCTTCTAGCCTGGAGGTGTACATTGTCGAGGAGTTTATGCAGTTCGTACGTATGAGATAGCACGCTCAAGCACGCGTTCATATAGCACGTGTTTCCACAATTGACAATTCCGGATATTCCACGACCCTTATACGCATCAGTCCAGTATGGGGCGGGCATGGTATTATTTTTTGCGTTTTTACGTTTTATAAGTAATTGTATTATCGTGCTGGTATCGTATTCTTATTACAGAACTATTACAACTATTTATTGAGTTGTTTTTATTTACTTTCTCATTAATTCATACTATTGCATTATTGCATTATTGTGTTATTCAATTATTCAATTATTCAGTTCCGCGGCTTGATGCGCCGAGTGGTCCTTGATTTTCCACCCGGATGCACTGGTTTGCCTTTACCATGGTTGCTGCGAGTGGCGGCCTTTGGATGCCAGTATTGCTTGGCTTCTGATTTACTGGGCGACAGCATTAAAAAAAGACGTTCGTACAAGTCATCCGGAACTACGTCATCGACGTCAGAATACGAAGATGTAACTTCAGGACCGTCATATAAGAATCTCTCAATATTTTTGGACAGACTTTCATCTTTATTGGTATTATCATCGGTCTTAACTGCAATGTCGGCATGAATCATGAACAACCCCGCCGGAATGACTAGCGCGTCAGTGGAACCCGTATTTCTCTCAAGTAAAGAAGAAACTTTCATTGTATCCGTGTTATCAGTGTCGGTATCGGCATTGGCAATAGCAGCATCGTTTAATGGGGACAATGACCTTGACCTTGACCTTGACCTTGACTTTGATTTTGACATTGCCTTTTTACCTCCCGTTTGTAGTAACGGCGGAATTCCGGCATTTAAAAAGGAAGAATTAAGCGTATACCCTCCGCCAACGAACTTGTTTGTTTTTTTATCGTGTGTTAACAACAAATCGGAAAACATTTAATAGATTGAATAAATTATCTACCTACTATTGTTTTATCTTATTTTATCTTATTTTATTTTATCCTTTTATCTTTTAAATCTTATATTCAATTCATCCTCAATCTAATCCCACCCAGTTTAACGTTTTTTTAATTTTTATTTTCTTATTTTATCTCGTGTTAGGTTATATATAACAACATAACTATACCCAACCCCTAATAGTTGCATCTAATGTCACTTATAACAAAAGGTAATACGCCTGACCCTCCTCCGGGTCCAGGAGAGCTTGCCCCGAAACCATTACTGGTAGACAAGGCTAATGAGTCGCCCGCTGCAGCAATGAACGCTGTTAGGGCCCAGGAGAACAGACAAAATATGACAAATAACATGCAAGGTGGCTGGATTCCCATGGGAAGCAACGCTTACAACATCGACCAAGTGAACGCGGTTGTTAACCAGAATCCCCGCAATGCATCGGTTGGGCGTCGTCGATTGCGTCGCAGAGAGCGACGCGCATTAAGACACGCTAATGCACACGGTAATAATAACGGCCCGTATCCGCACGGCTACAGTCAGCATCGCGTAACCGTGAAAGGTCTTGGCGGTGGTGGCGGCGCAAAAAAAACGGCTCGTTTTTCGCTTATACGGAACCGTAACCGTAACCGTAGTCGGTCTCGGTTCACTCGGTTCAGTCGGCGGTACCATGGCGTTGCAATTGGTTCGATTCAAAAACGCATAAGTCGCCGCGTTCGTATGAACTTGCTCCACCGAAAAATCCGCAAAAGTAAAAATAATTACACGCAGCGCAGAAGTCGACGTCGAAGTCGCAGTCGCAGTCGCAGTCAGATGCAGTGGGGCGGCGAGACTACCGTTCCACAACACGGGGTCTCGTGTGCGGGAGGAGCCGCACAGCAGAACTGCCCAGGGAATACGTCAGCGGCGCTATTGGATGCCAGTCGCCAAGCAGCAGCCAATGCACAAGGCGACGCGACGTAATAGAACTATTACTATTCATGTCATCATATATATATATCATCAGCACTTCCAACGGTTGCCGCACTTGATGCAAGTGACAAATGTGGTCATAGGTTCGTCTGCCGAGCGGGTCTGCATCTGGTAATACGTGCATTCCCGGGACTTGCATTTGTGACACTGGAAGTTGTCAGTGGATGCTTCCAGATGAATCTCGTACTTGTTTTTGTCGCGGATGCGTTTTTGTTCAATCAACGAGTTCCACTTTTCGGGCAACATTTGTTGGTGGCTCATGAAGGGTAAATCCTGCGCTTTAATTTCGCGGGAAAGAATGGCTTGCTTGATGCGGGCGACTCCGAGGTTGACGTACACGCTTCTGGCGTGGTCGGTATACACTTGAACAAAGTAAGGATTGCTCCACTTTTTGACAATTTGCTCCTTGGTTGCTTTTTGGATAATGAAGTTATAAATCCCGCGCTCCAAGTTCATGGAAAGTGCTTCCATGGCTTCCTCGCTTTCGCACCCTGCCTCCTGCAACACTTCTTTGAACTTCAATCTCAAGTTATTCCTGAACCCGGCAGGATTGGTAACGGTTCGCATTGCTTGTCCGATATTAATTGCTTACTGTTTGTAGTTTGTATTTCAGTTGTAAAAGGTAGACTCGTATAAATTTAAATCAATTTTATCATTTAATTAATTTTTACACGGAAATGCAAGAAGTGGTCAATTGATTTAAATTTGTATTTTATAAGAGTATATATAAGATATAAGATATATAAGATATATAAGATATATACTATATATAAGATAAGATAGATAATATACAAATAAAAAAAATCATGCGTATTTCCAAACTGGTTCCGGCTCGGTACATTCCCAAAATACTTTCAGGACGGGATACACGCATCGTGAAACGGGAGCTGGCGCTTTCGAGGCGCTTGTATCGCCGGGGGCTGTATCACACGCGCCGTAAAGTGAAAACGTTCCCAACTAAAAAATCGGACCACATTATTCGCGCCGAACGGGTATACGGCATAGACCACATCGTTCCGTCCAGACTACTTGCGAAAAAAACGGGATGCAGTATAAACGCGCTTTCAAAAATCGAGAGAAAAGGACAAGGCGCCTACTTTTCATCCGGAAGTCGTCCTAACCAAACGGCACACTCGTGGGGCAGGGCGCGCTTGGCCAGCGCAATTACGGGCGGTAAAAGCGCCGCAGTCGACTTTTCTATTCTGGACCAGGGATGTAAACACGCCACCAGCAAAGCGTATAAACTCGCATTGGGCGCTGTTAAAAAGTACGGACACGGTCAAGGCCATACAAGGCGCGTACAGCTATAGTGCATTGAATGCACTGAATAGATGGTTATCTTATTATATTTTATTATTTTTTATTTTTTATTGTAGTCAATGACGTGATACGCAATCCAGATAAATAACGAACCAAAAAGCGCATACTGCACGTACTTTACAGACGGCGCATTGTCGTCATCTGCCCTCGCGATGTAAATGATTCCAATAATAAATAGTGCCGCATAAATCGCGTACAGGACGTACGTGTAGCGAACTGACGTTAAAAACACGGCTGACTCGGATTCATCCATTGTGTTCGGGTCGGATTCCATTTTCGCGAGCTTGTCGCGGTATGACCATGCTTCAGGTTCCCACTTGGTCTGCATATCGAAAATCATTTGGTCCAACGTGGTATTCAGTTCATCTGCGATGTCCGGAATTGGTTGAAACTTGTCATCAATTTCACGCTTTAACTTCATGATGGCATTATACCGTTCGCGCAAATCCTTTGCCATCTGACCTTTAAGAATGGGCGGTCCCGAGTTTTCATTTTCTCGAACCCCTTCCTCGCCTTCAACGCTGTCCGTGCAGCGCGTCTGGTACGACGTTGTTGCTCCAGTGACATCATTAGTTACCGTTAAAACCACGTTGCTCTTGTTGAGCGCTGACCAAAACTTGTAGCCCGTGTTATGAGTCGAAGTTACCGTCACGCTGACGTACCCGGAATCACTGTAATTAGGGTTACCATTTATGGTCCATGTCTGGTAGTTTGCCGGCTTTTTAGGGTCCTGAATGACAATTTTCCCATTCGACTGAATACCGCTCGTGAACGCTTTATTCTGAAGGTCGGTTTTCGAAATGTAAAGAACAGTGGCTCCGGACTGGGTCGCATTATTCCAAATAATGCTCCCTTTCGCGATGCCTGCCCCGATGGCTGACTCGGTGTTCACTTTATACAGAAAAATAGCGTTTGAAGCAACCGGAGCACCGACTCGACCGTAGCAAGTCCCCCTGAGCGTCGCCGTTCCAAACGTTTTATCAAGGTAAAGAACCGTATTGAATGCTTGGTTTTTAGCGTAGGGTGCGGCAGGAATCATGGCCACTGATGTGTTGTCCCGTTTTTTAATAGTGACTGGGCCTGTCGGATTTTTTGCCAACTCTTTGCAGCCGTGCAGTCCAAACTCGTTCGTGCTATCGTTTGCGCTCTCAGGATAGCTTCCGAGGTATATCCAGCCCTTATAGTTGACGGGATTCGTGGTTCCAGTGGGAGGCAGAACGGTTTCGACGTCAGCCGAAGTAACGGGCTCGTCCACCCAATACGTTCGGTCTGCCGTGGTTACCCCGATTGAATTGAAACGTGGGTTAGTGGACGTTTTTGACCCAGGTACGCTGCCGTAGCAGCCGTATTTCCAGTTGCCCTTGTACCCGTTTTCAGGGGTATAATGAATAATGCGGGTATACATTTTATCGTCACGCAGCGCGGAGCGCTTGCAGTCTTCTACCGTTTCTGTGTCACCCAAGTAGTACCACCCAGCTTGTTCATTTTGGTCGCCTGGCGACAGGCCTAAACCGCCCATATCATTTCTTCCTATAAAGTCGTTCCAGTCCCCACCCCGGGCCTCCATGTACGCGTTGTATGCTCGATACCGTCGGTAATAGTCCCTGAGCATGTTTTCCAACTTTCGGCGTTTTTCCTTGAGTTCAATGATGAGATTGTACTTTCCGTTGCTATATTTGTCGGTGTAGTACGGCCGATTTTGATAGATGTCGGCGTTTTGCGCCATGGTGTACGTATAATCCGGTGGCGATGGCATCGTGGTATGTATATCGCGTCAGGAGTATTATACGTGTGATATATTCTATATTCCGTTATCTGTTATTATCTATTATTATCTATTATAACCTATTATAACTATTATAATCTATTATAATGTAGTTCGATTACTTTTTTACTTTATTTTATTTTATTTTATTTTATTTCATCAATCAATGAATCAATGAATCAATCAATCAATGAATCAATGAATCAATCAATCAATGAATCAAACAATCAAACAAACAATCAATTATAAGTAATTATAAATACATTGTTGCAGCCGGACCCGCCAGCTGTTGTCCCCGGCCCTTGATTTCATCCGTATTTGAAAACAGCTCAAATCCCGCGTCCAAGTCCTTTATGGTGAGTTTTCGGCGGTCCTTTGCCGAAAGGTAGAACGCGCGCCGGCCGTGCGCGATTTTAGTTTTTGTAAAAAACACTTCAATATCGCGACCAAAGTACTTGAAATAGGGTTGCTTGGTCTTGAACCATTCGTCCTTTACACTGTCTCGCTCTTGAAACGTCCACTTATTATCCTTGACGATTTTTTCGAATATTTTTCGAAGCTCCACCGCGTCATAGCTGTCGATTTTGTAACGCCAGGTGAAGCGCGACGAGAGTCCTTCGTTGTAGCTGAAAAAACAATCGTTTAGCTCCTTTTCA
>Ga0078894_10004521_pt1 | contig 10646 bp, 10 predicted proteins | sample LauGreSu1BDMLBSD_2_FD_67506 | JGI IMG/M metagenome (GOLD analysis project Ga0078894, IMG submission 67506) | Freshwater lake microbial communities from Lake Michigan, USA - Su13.BD.MLB.SD (version 4) (version 4) | ecosystem: Environmental > Aquatic > Freshwater > Lake | place: Lake Michigan... | reverse complement strand
CCAAAGAAATATGTAAAGGTGTATTTCCTTCTGAGTCATCTATATTAACATTAACAATTGGCATGGTTAATAGAGTACGTAAAAAGCCTTCTCTTCCATGAAAACATACATTCATTAAAAATCGGGACTCATTAATATCAAATTCTGGTCGGCTAATAATGTGTGTAAATAAATAGTCAAAGTTATGTTCACAAACCATGTAATGTGTCTCCCCCTGAAGATTCATATCTAAATGTGGATTCGATAAGATCATCTGAATCATCATCTGGATTGGGTCCTCTGTCGTATATTCTTTATTTTCATATCCAAGTTCATTAGAAATTAACATTTGTAATCCAGTATCTAATGCGGTGCAGTGTTTTAGATCATATTGATTAATATTCATATCTGGAAGGATTAGTAAGATATGCATCATTTCGAATAGATGATCTATCAGCCTATAATCATATTCATTTACGTGCCCAAGATGAATCATATTCATGATGTATTGTAATGGTGTATATGCGGAACCATCTCCTAAAACGTATAACTGCTGTGGATTAAAATTAGGATGTTCAAATACTCTTTGAAAAAGCTCACTGTGTATGGTATTTTCTGTATATTCAAATAAACAATCATATAATGCACCCATGATTGATTGGAAATTAAATAAATCAGCTGGTAAATCAAATATGATATTAATATGTTCCAATACAAATACTCTAGTATTATATTCCAATATTTCAGCCATATTAACATTCATGTCAATACCTTGAGATAATTCGGGATGATTTCTCATAAATTCTAACATACCTACATTTTGTTCTAAACATATGATGTTTAAGATAGGTAATTGTTGTATGATACCTTCTTCTAGTAAAATCTGGAAAATCTGTCCTTTTTGTTCATCAGGAATACTAAATAAAATACGAATTCCTAGTATACGAAGAGCAATAAAATTTATGTCTATATCCCCCTGGTCACTAAATGGACTAAATGTTTCTACATCATAGGATAGGATGTTTTTATCAAAACTTGGATGATTAATCATACGAAGCAACGCGTCTGTTTTATGTTGTTCCAATAAATTTTCATATGTTTCTATTTGCATCTTGATAGAATGCGTACGAAATAATATATCGATAGCATTCTTATCATCCGCAAACATTTCAAATAAGGAAAGAAATCTATGAGGTGAAAATAATTGTCGATGGATCTCTCCATTTTTCATCGCATATACAATAATTTCTTTTTGATTATTTTCTAGTAATCCATTTATTTCTCCTTCCATATTAATTCCTGCACCATTCTTCACTAATTTTTCTACAAGATCAAAATGCCCTGACTCTATTAAGATAGAAATAGGAGGAAAATTATTAGGCAATCTTTCTTTTAGTGAATCTACTAGATGATGTAGTAACTCAAATTTACCTAACTGTACCAATGCAACGAATACATAAAACCCTTTTGCAATAAAAATATCTTTTAGATCACCCAGAACAAGCCTATCATCTTGCATACAGATTTGGAGAAAAGACACACTAGGTTTGTTTTTTAGTAATATTACTAATTCTTTTTTAAATCGTACTGCCATTTCTGTTTTCAAGAATTCCTGTAATAAAATATCATTTTTAGAAATCAAAATAGTTGCAAAAAGATGTTCTTCATCAAGGTGTCTTGTATCGTGTATTAATCGTTTCATTAGTTCGATATTTCCAATTGCTTTTTCTATAAATACTTTATTTCGCAAACAATCTGTTCCTAATAATTGTTCTAATAGTACATTATCTTTTTTACTAAAAGCAATTTGTATAAAACGATCTGTATCCTTGATATCTTTCAAGTGTGCTAATAGAAAAGCATGTAATGACGGATCACCTATTTGAATGATTGCTTCGGCAACCGAGATTCTATCCTCTATTATAGTATTCATATCAGCTCCCCTTTCCAATAATTGGAGACTTACACCCATCATCCTATGTTTTAAAGAAAATTCTAATGGTATAGTCATTCCCATCCAACCAACATTGTTTAGATCGATTCCTGGTGCACTTAAAAAGATTTGGAATGCTTCCGGGTTAGACATAGATTGGTGGAATGCAATACTATTTTCATCTGTTTCATTTTCTTGCAAAAGGTCTATTCGCGGATGAGTCACTAGTTTTTGTAAAAGATGCATCTTGTTTTGTTGTATCGCCAATCCCATTACACATCTTTTACCTATTTTTAGATTTACATCACATTTAGGGTGTGCTAATATTGCATCCATGATATCATCTCGATCGGTCACTAGTAATGCCGGTAATTTTAGTTTGGAATGTATCTTATTAATATCTAGATCTGGATGTTCCAATAATGCGTTGATAAATGTGATAGGAATATCTTTGTGATGCTCTAATATATACAATAGAACACCATTTTCCACAGCATCATTTAGATAAAACTTTGGTTGATAAATCATAGCTCGAAAATCGTCTAGATCATTTCGTTTGATAATATCGAGGAGCTGGTCATGAATACTCATCTTCTATTCTTTATGTAGAAAAATATTAAATGAAATTGATTTCAAAATGACATAGTTCAATACAATACCATGATTTCCGTTGAAAAGACACACGTTTATGAAACGTATCAAAACATTTCTAGCCGTTTCGATAAAACAAGAGGATACGTTTGGCCTTGTGTTACGGAATTTTTAGACGGTTTGCCAGCTGGTTCAAGTCTATTAGAAATTGGATGTGGGAATGGTAAGAATCTAATGTATCGTTCCGATCTAAAAGCTAAAGGTGTTGATTTTGTGCCTAATTTTGTAGAAATGTGTCAAGCACGTGGTCTAGATGTCATCGAAGCCAATGCATTAACATTACCATTTGAAGACGCCTCATTTGATGCGGTCATTAGCATCGCCGTCTTTCATCACTTGGTATCAGAAGAAAGACGAAGACAGGCACTCGCTGAAATGAATCGAGTCTTGAAACCGGGCGGCAAAGGAATGGTAATGTGTTGGGCATATGAACAAGAATATAATGGTCAAACAGCTACTTCTAGGCGTATTGTTGGTAAAGGAGATCAATATGTGCCATGGATAGATTATAAAGAGAGAAATCGTTTGGGTGAACGATTTTACTATTTTTACGGTAAGAAAGAGTTCGAAGAGTTTAGTGAATCGATTCCTGTTGCAGAGAAACAGATTTCATGGGAAGAAGGTAATTGGATTCTAGGATGTACCAAATAAGTTAAATCATTGGTTTTCCGTTTCTAAAAAAAGGTGGATTAATACTGCCATTGTGTCCTACTATTATTTTATTACCTTCTGTTGTATCAATATAATATGTTGATCCCTTTGTTATTGTCGTTTCTTTGAGTACGATATCTATTTCTGCTTTCATTCGCATGTATCTAGGGATTGTATATTTCATATATCCAATTTTATCATCTGGATATAGAATCACGTAATTCTTCTTTAGTGGTTCCATAGAATGAGACATAACCTTTATTTTTTTACTATCAGTATATGCCTTTTTGTTTTTAATAAACCAATCAGTTGCGTTATGTGCTAATTCTATTTGTTCATGGGTAGGATTTATCCATATTTTTTCATCATCGCTATATAAAATAGACATTCTTATCTTCACACAATATTATTTTTGATGCTAGAAATGGTAAACTTCCTTGTGTTGATAAACTAACACTTACACTAAGGGTCGCACGCAAGAGCGAGACTTACCAAGTTTCCTATCAGAGATAGGAAACTGCTAAGAATTTTCATCTTTGATGAAAATTACTTACACTAAGGGTCGTGTTGATAAACTAACACTTACCAAGTTTCCTATCAGAGATAGGAAACTGCTAAGAATTTTCATCTTTGATGAAAATTACTTACCAAAAACAATACAATAATGCAGTAGTAATACCTGCTCCTACAAAATAATTCACATCCCAATTACTTGGATACCAAAAGTCTGCATCATAAAAGGGATGACTTATAAAATTCCAATAACTTGATACATTGATTTCACGTACTCCCTCACTATTGATACGATACCATATATTGGTCAAATCCGGATTGATTTCTATGTAAATACTAAAGAGTACAAAGTACAATCCAAAACCCCATAATAAAGATGGTGCAAGTAACATGTCTACTCATATATGGGATAATATTTCCTTGATTAATAAAGCGTTATTTAATCCAATCGATTTTGATGTATCGATAGGATCCTTTGTCCACTACAACTGTATGATCTCTATTACGAAAACTTGGCATCTGGACTCGATCGCCTTTTTCTGTAATACCATGATTGGTTATCCCTAATTTTGTTAGATTCTTTCGAATCTTTTGCATTCGATTCATCTCTTCCCTATCGGTTATCATAATAGAATTTACTACCAACTGTAATTGACCTTTAATCATAAAGGTACATTGAATCTTACGTGGCTTTTTCATTTGTAATAGGGGGTGATCAACTGACTGTATCTTGGTTGATAATCCATTTTTATCTATCTGTTCGATATCAATCATTTCCAAATCATAATAGTGTTTTGCAAAATCCTGTTCCGCATAATGAAGCTTCCAATTTCGATGTGCACGAACTTTTCCTAGTTTTCGTAAGATATCAGAATGGTCGAATCGTTGTAAAATAAAAATTTGACCTCCTTCCTGGACGGATCCGATACGTTCTACTTCTGTTTCAGTTAATCCGACTGGAACAAACCCCAACTTCATTGCTTTTTGGTATCGAGATGCTTTTGGTGTAGTATAAAAGTAAGTTTTATTTGTTCTATGACTAATCTTTGTATCCATACCAATATAAGTATGACCCATGTAAATCCCACATCGATTATGACTGTTATCAAAACTAGATAAAATCTCAGCCGGTGTACCATTCGTAGTGACAATCAATTGAAGGGGATGAGTTATCTCTTTTATCATAATGGAGTAAACACTAGGACCTACACGAACATAACCAGTAATCGTAAAATGTCTTTCTAGCCAGACTAAAAGTTCATGTATAGACTCAAGTAAATCAACTGTAAAATACTCTCCATTTTTAATAGGCTCTTTTGTTAATACATATAAGTCAATGTCACTCGAGGAAAGGGGCTCTCGATTCATATAGAGCTGGGTTGGAAACCCACCTGCAATGAAAAGATGTGGTTGTGTTTGTACATAGTGGAGTAAGAGCTGTAATGATGTATCAAATACGGGCAACTGAAACTGGTCTACTAGAAAATAATCCATTCGATACAAAAGTTGTTTTTCAAACGCATGACGATAATAAATCCGTTCTTTCTGATTTTGAAAGAACCGGTTTACATGAGATAGATTTCGCAAACTACGAGAATCTAAAAAATCGATTACTTGGTGGAGCGCATCAGTACATAATAGTAACATCACTAGATTATTTAGTTATGTAAAATATTTATCAATTTCATCTTTTGGCTCATCCATTCGGTATCGTTTTGATTTATACCAATACATAATTGGATTCTTCATATCAATATATAAATCAAAACAACTTCGTTCTGATGGTAATGTGTCTCCTTGCATTGATCCAACCATTCCAATCGAAAGATGTTCCTGCATTGGCAGTTTCATTCGAGATCGATAGTGATCTAAATAAGGACGAATCGTTGTAATGAGATCCGTATCAGACGAGACATTACATATTTTTCCCCAGCCGCGAGGAATGGAATAACTACTAAATAAAAACGATACATGCATCATTTATATTATTATCTCATTTTATTTTAGTCATGAAGTATATAAACTACATCATTTTATTAATTGTATTTTTACTCATTTATTTTTTATTTCATCGTTTTGTAAAACGCTCTATCTTAATTAAAGGTGTGGATTCCGACCACATTTATTTAGGTCAAACGATTAATCTTAAAAACCCAGATGCCCGCGCATTATCCGATGGAATAGTATTGGCAGCTTATCATAAAAACAAAAAAGGTGGTCTTCATAATAAAAGAATGCTCCATCTTTTAATTTATGATGATGAATATATACCAAAAGAAGCAGTTGATAATGCCAAACTTCTTATTGATTATCAGAATGTATTAGCACTAGTAGGAACATGGGGTACACAAAACAATAAAATGGTATACCAAAACGTTATTGATGATCGAGATTGCCCACTTATTGGCACATACACAGCAACAGAATCCATGTACTCCACGTTTGATAAACGTGTTGTCATTACAAGAGATTCCAATAAAAATGAAATGAATACTATTTTAAGACATATTATAGAATCAAACCGTAACAAAAAAAGCAATATATGTGTTTTCTATCAAGATGATCATTTTGGCACAAGCTGTTTGAATAGTATAACAGAATGTATAACAGATCAAGAGTTTCCTATTAACATTTTGTTTACTGGAAACTATCCTTCTGGAACAACCTTTTTTTACAAACAATTTGAAAAAATGTTTCATAGTCTTCCCTACCAGTTTAATAATATTAATGATTTGTTCGAGTCCATCGATGCAGTCATATGTATCTGCACTACCATACAAAAACCAGATTTAATTAAATATTTTAAACTGTTAAAACCAACGGTTTCCATTTATACTACGTCTGCCTCAGGTGGTTTGCCCAATTTTAAGAAAAAAAAGATGAATACCGACAATATCTATTACACGGATATTCTTCCTGATGTACAAAAATTATATCCAAAGGCATATAAGAGAATAAGTCAAGAAATACGTGACTATAATGAGAGTCAGACTGACAATAAAGTTAAATTGTCAGAAAAGTTTTTTATAGGTTGGACGGTTGGAAACTTAATTATTCAAGCGATAGAAAATATTCCACATGATAAGATTGCTAGAAAGACACTTCTTGATAGTATTTATAAGATGAGAAACATTACGATTGAAGATTATCAATTCGGACCCTATATAGATGGAGTTAATCATGTTGGTCAAAAAGGTATTTGTTTATACAAATATGAATCAAAATTAAGTAAATTTAAATACATAAAAACCTACAAAAGTACATATTAATTATTTAATTGATTTTAATAGCTCATCTTTTTGGGTATTAACTTTTTGATAGGTAAATAGATTAACCGAAATGGCTACAATAAACAGCACAATCATTCCTAATATGATAGGATAAGTATGATCGAGAGGATCTACCATTCTTGCTATTAAAGAACGTACTAAATCTACTGTTAATAAACCAATTAAATAAGAGGTAGATAAGGTTAAAATTGCCATTAATTGTTCATAATATACCTTTTCGTATACTTGTTCTCCTGTTAAAATCGTAGCTTTTGTATACTTGACAAAATCCATCTTGTATCTATTAGTTGCTACGATATTAATTTATTATCACAAAATTAAGAATTGATTAATCGTTTTTCACGAGTAAATACTCATGGTTTATATCGTTCTCCATTACAATGTTCCAAGTATTACTATTTCAGAGGCACAGGTTAGTGAATATTCTTTTCGTCCATTCGAAATAGTACATCCAAATGATTCCTCACAACACTTTACGTTACATCTTAGTGTTTCAGATAAGCATGTTAGAAATCTTGTGAAACAAAACCAAACCCTAACTTCTCTTCATAAAAGTAATCTACAAAAAGCCATTCGTCTAGGTAATGTAACGGCTGCATTGTTTTCATTTGATTGGTTATTTCGATATGAACCGGTTGAACTGTTTCGTCGATTGCCGATTATTTTAATTGAAGATTCGGCTCTACATGCTTTTTTTCCCTCGCTTGTCCTATATGGCGTTGCTTATGAATACATCGATCCGATTCATGACGATATGATCTATTCTCATACTCGGGAAGTCATACTAGATACCCTCGTAAATAAAGTGCATCAACGAACCCTTGTATATTCAGAAATAATAGAAGATCTAGAGGAAGATGACTTTTTTGGAACACATGAAAAAACAAGTGATCCTTTTCGACTATGTCTATTGATACGATATTGCTACGGTGGTCTAGCTGGAGATTTACGAATGATTCGAAGGTTCCTACGAGCAAAATGTCTTTTTTATACATCACCAAATGCATGCAATATGGATAGTTCAAAGAAAGACCAAGAAGAGTCTTATTTATTGTCTGCAGTTGATTTTCATGTTTTTCCTAGTTTGCTAGAAGAGATTAGAAAAGAACTATTAAAACACCGTATTATAGTAGACTGTGATACTATTCAATCTGCCATTTGGAACATACGTAGCCGAACTAATTTTCGAGAAGATTATACACCTGTTATTCCAGAATGGTGGGAGCCAATTGTATTACCCTATTTGTCAACCATATCAAAACAATATTGGAGTGTATATTTGAGTATGAGTGGCAAAGAAGTAAAAATAGGTAAACGGAAACCAAATACGGTATTGAATTATTTTTCTCAAAAAAAGAAATAAATATTATTATATATGCTTATCATTTGTGACGATAATCGCTTCCTCTATTTTATAGAATATGTAAATAGTGTCTTTGATACATATACAAAAAACAAACACGTTAAAAAAACACAAGAAACGATGATGTCTATTAATAAAGAATATGACACGATAAAATATATCATTTGCACGGAGCAAACTACATCATATTGGATCACTACTATCACGGACTGGTTAAATAGAGGTAAAATAATACTACAATATAGTTTATATCATGTCAAACAAATACCGCATCCAAATCATATCTTTATACCATACCAAATAAAAAACAAAGAACTAGATTATTTAAAAAATTGTTTATCCAGAAAGAAACAATATGATGTAGTATTTAGCGGAGGAATGAGTCCAAGGAGACAAGATATTTTAAATAAATTAACAAGCTTTGGTGTTAATGTATTAATAGTAAGGGGTTTTGGTAGGGATAGAGACGAAATACTATGTCTGGGTAAAATATTGCTAAATATTCATTTTAATGATGAATATAAAACATATGAAAGTATTCGTTGCGATAGATGGTTAATGAGTGGTATGATGGTACTGACAGAAAACAGCCAAGACGATGATATGTTAGATGTTAAGGACTTACTTATTATAGAGAAATACGATAATATAGTAAACAAAGTACGTAATGTATTATCAAATTATGGTACATACTATCATCACTATAAGAATAAATTAATTGAGCTACAACAAAATATTATAAATAATAGAAAAGCAAGATTAGATATAGCAATAGAATTCATGAATTCCAATAACTGGAGCCATAACTAATAAAAAGCTCTTCTCCAGCCAGGATTTTCCGAGTTGACCATATGCTAACGAGATCTTTCTCTTCGTCAATCTCAAATGTACAGTTATTAGTGAATGTACTTGTAAAACTATCATTTAACATTCCCATATAACAACGAGGGTAGGATCCGGCATCAATGCCCCAATCATCCCGAATCATTACATAATAACGACTAAGTGGGATCCTTGAATATTGTCCTGTATAATAGTCAATATGTGTTTTTTCGGGTATATCTTCTTTAGCAAACACGCCTGATCCTGCATTAGGAATACTACTTGTACGGATCTCGAGTGAAAAAGGTGAATTATGATAATAACTTGGGATGATTTCAACAAAATGGTAGGGATGTTTTGACTTCCTCTTTTTTGCCATTTTCTCTATACTGCATTTTTCTCTTTCAATTCTATTTTTATCTAGCCGATAATAGTCCAGAGAAAACAGGTATATTATTTTGTGATTTCCTGGGTGGCAATGGCGGCGGTGTTTGATTCTCCTTTCTCGCAGAAATGGGTGTCTCTAGTGTTTCTAGTGAAAGTTTAACCGGTTCTTCGATAGATTTGTGTGATACTTCTAATACGACTTTAACCAATGTTTCTGATACTGCTTCAACTACATCTTCAGCTAAAGGTTCAACTACTTCTGGTGAGGCTTCAATTACTACTTCCGGTGAGGCTTCAGCTACTACTTCCGGTGAGGCTTCAACTGCTGCTTCCGGTGAGGCTTCAGCTACTACTTCCGGCGAGGCTTCAATTACTACTTCCGGTGAGGCTTCAGCTACTACTTCTGGTGAGGCTTCAGCTACTACTTCTGGTGAGGCTTCAGCTACTGCTTCTGGTGAGGCTTCAGCTACTGCTTCCGGTGAGGCTTCAGCTACTGCTTCAACTGCTGCTTCCGCTGCAACTACTTCTGGTGAGGCTTCAGCTACTGCTTCAACTGCTGCTTCCGCTGCAACTACTTCTGGTGAGGCTTCAGCTACTGCTTCCGGTGAGGCTTCAGCTACTGCTTCAACTGCTGCTTCCGCTGCAACTACTTCCGGTGAGACTTTAGCTACTACTTCAACTAATGGTTCCGGTGAGACTTCAGCTACTACTTCAACTACTGCTTCCGGTGAGGCTTCAGCTACTACTTCAACTACTACTTCCGATGAGGCTTCAGCTACTGCTTCAACTACTGCTTCCGCTGCAACTTCAGCTAAAGGTTCAATTACTTCTTTGACATGGACTGTTTCTGTTGGCTCATCTATATCTAATTTAATCACGATAGATTCAATCTCCCCATCTTTATCTTGTTTGATATGAGCGGTTGCTTCCTCTAATACTGGTGCGAGTACTCGTTTTTCAACTTCTGCAATACAATCTTTTAATTTTCTTTCAACTTTATCTAATAAAGAAGTAACAATCGTAGATTCCATGTGATTTAAATTAGACTGTAATAATG
>Ga0078894_10004520_pt1 | contig 10646 bp, 10 predicted proteins | sample LauGreSu1BDMLBSD_2_FD_67506 | JGI IMG/M metagenome (GOLD analysis project Ga0078894, IMG submission 67506) | Freshwater lake microbial communities from Lake Michigan, USA - Su13.BD.MLB.SD (version 4) (version 4) | ecosystem: Environmental > Aquatic > Freshwater > Lake | place: Lake Michigan... | reverse complement strand
CCGCGACGACGCCACCAGGATGGCACTCGACCTTCGTCAAGGGGCGCGGGTCGTTATTGTCGGGATGGGGGTGATCGGTGCTGAAGTGGCAGCCAGCGCGATCAAGCTGGGCTGCGAGGTGACTGCGGTAGAACCGCTGGCGGCACCGATGGAGCGGGCGCTGGGCAAACGCTTCGGCCAATGGCTGGGTGAGCAGCACAGCAAGCATGGAGTCAAGACCTACTTCAACCGGGGCGTAACGGGGTTCAAGTTCGCGGACGGTCGCGTCTCCGCCGTGGAGATCGACGACGGCACCCTCATCCCTTGCGACGCGGTCGTTGTCGGTGTAGGAATCATTCCCGCAACGTCGCTGGCGATAGATGCCGGGCTGACCGTCAACAACGGGATTGTTGTCGATCGTCGTTGCCAAACCAGTAGTCCGGTGGTGTTCGCCGCCGGTGACGTGGCCGAACAGGACGGTTTTTTTGGCGGTCGTTTCCGACAGGAAACCTACCAAAACGCAGCAGACCAAGCCCAGGCTGCGGCCTTGGCGATGCTTGGCCACGAAATCGACTACTGCAAGCCGATGTGGTACTGGAGCGATCAGTTCGATCTGAACATCCAATTCTGTGGACAAATCCCCGTACAAGCCGAGATTGTCGTCCGCGGCGACATCGATAGCAACGCATTTGTCGCCTTCTTCCTGTCCAGCGGAACCATAGACGGCGTCCTGACAGTCAACCGAGCGGCCGATATGGGGATTGGCAAGCGGCTGGTCGAACGGCGGGTCAGCGCCAGCGCGGAGCGGCTTGCGGATGCGAACGTGTCGTTGCGCGAGTTACTCAAGCAGACGGCCTGATGTCTGCTTGCAGCGTGCGAGCGTTTTAGCCGATACCGCCGCCCGCTACGAAGAGTGTCTGTCCGGTGACGTAGGAAGCCTCCTGAGAGGCGAAAAAGCAGATTGCTGCCGCCAGCTCTTCGGGTTCGCCGAATCGACCCATCGGGGTGTCGCGCAACGTCTGTTCCATGACTTGGGCAAAGCCGAACTTGACGGCTTCGGTTTGTGGTGCTGGATCGCGCGGAGTAACCCGCGTGACGTTGACGCCCCCCGGCGCGACACAGTTGACGCGCACGCCGCAGGTTTCCAGTTCCAGCGACAGGGCAGCGGTCAGCGCAGCGACCCCGCCCTTGGCGGCGGCATAGGGCACCCGGTTCACGCCGCGCGTGGCCACTGAACCGATATTGACGATCGAACCGCGCCCGGCAGCGAGCATATAGGGCACCACTGCGTGGCAGCACCAAAGAGTCGGCCACAGCGAGCGGTTAATTTCTGCCACGATCTCGTCTGGTGTATAGTCCCAATAGGGTTTGGCCCAAATCGTGCCGCCCACGTTGTGAACTGCCACATCGATCCGGCCGAATTGATCGGAAACCGTCCGGTAAAGCTCAGCCGCTCCCTCGCATTTCTCAAGGTCGAAAATGGCAGCGTGGACATCGGAGCCAGCAGCCCGCAGCCGATTGACCGCAGCCTGCGTGGCTTGAGCCGCCCGGTCAGCGACAATTACGGTCGCGCCTTCTTCTGCCATGCGCTGGGCCGTGGCCAGCCCAATACCCTGAGCTCCGCCTGTCACAACCGCTACCTGGTTTTCGAACCGTCTGCATAAAGTCATGTTCAGTCTGCTGCTCCTTCCCGAACTCATGCAACGATACGCAAGGTCGAATGACTATCTTGTTTATATTCACGCTTTATGTCATGCAAGGAAAAGCGTTACACAATGTAGAATGTCCGGACGCTGCGGCAGTAATCACCGGACTCAAATTCTAGGAGAGCGACGAAAATGACACGTACACTTATGGCTCCCGGCGACATCAAAGGCGCATGGGCGATTATTCCCACTCCGGCGAAAGACAATGCCTCGGATTGGCGCGCGACAAATACCGTTGATCTCGATGAGACCGCGCGCGTGGTGAACGGTCTTATCGACGCGGGAATCAACGGAATTCTAAGCATGGGCACGCTTGGCGAAGCGGCGACTATGACCCATGATGAAAAGCTCGATTTCATGAAGGCATTGGTCGATGCTGCCGCTGGCCGGGTGCCGATTTTTGTCGGGACCACCTGCATCAACACCCGCGATACAGTCGCGTTAACCCGGCAGGCGCTTGAGATCGGTGCGGATGGCACAATGCTGGGAGTCCCGATGTGGTGCGCGCCCAGCCTTGATGTTGCCGTGCAATTCTACAAGGATGTCGCTGAAGCCGTACCTGAAATGAACATTGCGATCTATGCAAATCCCGAAGCTTTCAAATTCGATTTTCCGCGTCCATTCTGGGCACAGGTAGCCGAGCTTCCGCAGGTCGTTACAGCGAAATACATCGGTGTCGGTAACCTGCTAGGGGATCTTTCAGCGATCCGCGGCCGTATCAAGCTGCTGCCGATCGACTTCGACTATTACGGTGCGGCCCGCATGGACGACTCAATCGACGCCTTCTGGTCCAGCGGTGCCGTTTGTCACCCGCTGGTGACAACTACGCTGCGTGACCTCGTGTCGCAAGCGCGCGCGACTGGCGACTGGAGCGCGGCGCGGGCCTTCCAGGCGCGGCTCGCCCCCACCGCAGCGCCGCTGTTCCCAAACGGCAGCTTCAAGGAATTCTCAACCTACAACATCGCACTTGAGAAGGGCCGGATGGACGCAGGTGGATGGATGAACGCGGGTCCGGTGCGCCCGCCTTACCATCTTTGCCCGGAACCCTACCTCGAGGGCGCGCGCCAGTCGGGCAGAATGTGGGCTGATCTCGGCAAAGCACTCGAATCTGAGAAATGACATAATCGCGATAATTGGAGAGAGCGGATGACGGAAATAAAGCTATCTTGGCCAAAGAATTATAATGAAGTTCCTAAAGAAGCCTTCGTTCGCGAGGACATTTATGCGGAAGAGGTCAAACGCATTTTTCACGGTACCGAATGGCAGCCGGTCGCCCATGAAAGCGAATTGCCCAACCCGGGTGATTTCAAGACCTACCGCTTGGCCGGCGTACCGTTGCTTATAGGGCGCGACGTTGAAGGCGTGGTGCGGGTGTTCTACAACGCCTGCTCGCACCGAGGCAATCAACTCGAGACGGCGGTCATGGGCAACAAGACCGAATTTGAATGCCCCTACCACCGTTGGCTGTTCGATTCGAAGGGCGACCTCGTCGGGTGTCCCAACCCACGTGAATTTCTGCCCGGCTTCAACAAAGCCGATTATCCGCTCGCCCAGCCCCGGTTCGACATTTTTTTCGGCCTGATCTTTGTGACCCTTTCGGCAGGAACCGAGCCGCTGCTTGAGTATCTCGGTGACTCGCAGAATACCTTGCGCGAGCTGCTCGCGGGCGACGGCCGGCTCAAGCTGCTCGGCTACCAGAAAGTTCGTTATGATTCGAACTGGAAGTCGTACACCGATAACGATGGCTATCATGCGCCGCTGTTGCATCAGGCGTTCAAGATGCTCAACTGGCAAGGCGGCAAGGGTCGCCAGTTTGCGGTAACAAAACGCGGCCACATCTGTTTCGAATCGGCACTTTCTGTGGCAACCGGGCCTTCCGTACTCAAGGACAAGTCGCTGATCGAGTTCAAGGGGCAGGATCCTGCTGTCGGATCCCGGATCGTCTCACTCTTTCCCACCTTTGTTTCAACGAAACATCTTGATGTGATCAATTTGCGCTTCGCCACACCGATTGATGCAGCGACAGTCGAGGTTCACTACGCCTATTTCGCGCATCAGGATGACGACGAGGACATGGTTCACCACCGCTTGCGGCAAAGTTCCAATCTGCTGGGTCCGTGTGGTCTGATCAGTATGGAAGATGCCTCGATCTTCCATCGCATCCACATCGGAAATCACACGCCAGGGTCGGCGATCTTCCAGAAGGGAGTGCATGACCCTTTGAAGCTGGAATCGGAATTTCTTCAGAATGACGAGAGCGGCAATCTTCCGCGCTGGGAATATTACCGTTCGGTCATGGGCTTCGAAAGGGCGACAGTATGATGCAGACAGATATATCGCTCGAAGCGGCGCTTAACGCCTTGCTGCTGGCCGATGCTCACGCGCTCGACAGCAAAGATATGCCGGGGTGGCTTGGTAATTACGCGGACGAGGAGGCTGCCGCCTACTACTGCCGTTCGGCGGAAAATTCGGAGCACGGACTCGCCCTTGGCTTCATGTACGACGACTGCCGCGCCAGGCTTGAGGATCGCGTCACCTTCGTGAACGACATCTGGGCCGGCACCTTTCAGGACTATCGTACCCGCCATTTCGTCCAGCTCACCAGCTTTGATCGCGTTGATGCAACCACCCTGGAAATGCGATCAAATTTTTCGGTGTTCATGACGCCTAAAGACAGCGGTATCACTCAAGTGCTGGCGGCAGGGCAGTATCTCGATACTGTTCGGCAAGACAAGAATGGCGAACTGAAGCTGTTATCGAGGCGCGCTGAGCTCGATACCTCGGTACTTCCGCGATATCTGGTCTATCCGATTTGACCAAGTGATCAGCTGCAGCGACAGATATTTTCCGTCAAAGCGGTAATTAGCGAAAGAATAGTAATCAATGATCATCGACTCCCATGCGCACCTTGTCGCACCCTCGGCCCTCTATGCGCATAGAAGTAACCTTTTGGTGTCAGGGGGGCAGTATGGCAGCAGCTATCGTGCTCAAGTGTCCGATCAAATGTTGGAAGAAAGCGCCAACCAGAACGTAAAGATTATGGACGAGGTGGGAACTGACCTGCAGCTGCTTTCTCCCCGTCCTTACTTGACCTTGAACGGCTCCGCCCGATGGAACGACATCGTCGACTGGACCTGCGACACAAATAACATGATTGCCCGGACGATTTGCATACATTCGAACCGTTTCCGGGGAGTGGGAGCTTTACCGCAGCAAGCAGGGCGACCTGTCGAGTCCCTTTTCGACGAGATCGATCGTGTCGTAAATGATCTCGGCTTCGTCGGCGTGCTGCTCAACCCAGACCCGAGCGAGGGGATGAACGGATCGCCACCACTCGGAGATCCTTACTGGTACCCATTGTATGAGAGACTGTGCGAGCTAGATCTCCCCGCCCACATCCACTCAGGGCAATGTTGCAACGGGCGAGAGACCTATGACGAGCATTTCATCGCGGAAGAAGGGCTTGCGATCACCTCGATTTACCGGGCCGAGGTGTTTGAACGTTTCCCCGACCTCAAGTTGATGATCAGCCATGGCGGTGGCCCCATTCCTTATCAGATCGGGCGCTGGCGCTCACATCGCGAAATGGCGCGGGCGCAAGGGCGAATTGCCGCCGACGCACCGCATTTTGACGACATTCTGCGAAAGTTCTGGTTCGACACCGTTCTTCATAATCCCGACTCTCTCGATCTCCTGTTCAAGACCGTGGGCCATGACAGGTGCTGTTTCGGCACTGAAAGGCCTGGATCGGGTGACGGCATCGATCCCGTATCCGGACGTCACTATGATGACCTTAGACCTGTGATCGAGGCTCTGCCTTCCCTGGACGATGCAGCGCGAGCGGGCATTTTCGAAGGAAATGCTCGCCAGTTGTTCTCCAGACTGGACGTTTGAAAACTCCTTTGCAGTCGATGCTGTTTGTCAGGAACGTCAAGGACAGGTGAATTGCGGACAAGGATTGGTAAGTATGACACGGCGCAGTATCGAAGTTGAAGGTCTCCACCATTCCGGCAATCCGATCCCGGCAGCCAGTCGAGTAGATCGCCTCGTCGTGACGGGCGGTATTTACGGCCTGGACCCGGAGACCGGTGCCGTGGCTCCGGATGCAACCGATCAAGTCCGTTTGACATTCTGGCAATTGGGCCGGGTTTTGGAAGCAGCGGGTGCAACTTTCGACGACATCGCCAAACTGACATTCTATGTAAAGACCAAAGAACTGAGACCCACGATAAACGAATTTTGGCTCCATCATTTCCCTGACCCATCATCGCGGCCTGCCCGGCACATGCTCGTTTACGACAATCTACCTGGCGATATCGTTGTGCAATGCGAAGCAATTGCAATGGTGCCTGACGATGCCTGAAGACGCTTCACCCTTGCCATATTTGGCTGCGGCACGGCGCGTTGCGGCTTTTGACACTTGCACAACATCCGACGCGCTCGACAAGCTCGGTCTTCGCGGCGCCGTCGCAGGACTCAAGCGATTGACGACTCAGGGTGAGCGTATCGCCGGCAAGGTAGTGACTGTAAAACTCGGGCCTGCGATCGAAGGGCTGCCCAAACGGCATCTGGGTGCTTCTGCGATAATGGCGGCTCAACCCGGTGAGATTATCGTGGTCGAACACCGTGGACGCACAGATGCATCGGGCTGGGGTGGCTTGCTAAGCCGGGGCGCAGTTCGCAAAGGCGTAATGGGAGTGATCATCGACGGTGCCTGTCGCGACGTGGAAGAGAGTAGTGAGCTTGGCCTGCCCATTTTTGGCCGCGAGGTAGTGCCCATCACGGCACGTGGGCGTGTCGCTGAGCATGATTGGGGTTGCCCCGTCACGATCGGAAACATTGTCGTCAATCCCGGCGACTGGGTGGTGGCGGACGGAAGCGGGGTCGTGTTCTTCGGGCAGCAGCATTTGGACGAAGTGATGGCTGAGGCGAAAAATATCCATGCGCGTGAAGCAGCCATGATCCTTGCGATAGAGAAAGGCACTCCTCTCGATCAAGTCCTGGGCGCGAACTACGAAGATATGCTAAAATAAGGGGAGGTTACTATGAGCGATGAAGCACTCGTTGCGAAGCTAAATGTGCTAGGTGTTACCACTTTGTCCGATGCATTGGATCGCCTCGCAATCGCCGGCCAGGCGATTGGAATCCTGCCGGTCGCGCGGGGAATGAAGTTTGCAGGCCCGGCCTTCACAGTGCAGATGCTGCCGGTCGGACTGACAAATGGAATAGTCGGAGACTATATCGACGATGTGCCCGAAGGGGCAGTGGTCGCCATCGATAACGGTGGCAAGCCGGACCAGACCGTGTGGGGGGACATTTTGACCCGAGTGGCCCATAGCAAGGGTTTAGCAGGTACGGTGATTGATGGCGTTTGTCGGGACAGTGATTGCTGTGTTGCGTTGAACTATCCAGTGTTCTCATGCGGTGTAACGATGCGGACTGCCAAGGATAGATCGACGGCCCATGCCTACAATGTTCCCATTCAACTTGCAGGGGTACGGATCGAGCCCGGAGATTGGTTGGCGGGCGATTCTGACGGCGTCGTCGCAATTCCAGCCGGTCGCATCGAAGATGTGATCGGTGTGGCTGAACAAATCGATGCTGCGGAAAAGGCTATCCTCACCGCCGTTGATAAGGGAATGCGGCTGGACGATGCCCGGCGAGCCGATGGTTATCACGCACTTCAGTCTCGGGTGGCGCGGTGACCTCCCGAAGGCGCATGTTTTAAATCAAATGCTGCGCTCACCTTTCGTGCCCTCATTAGCCCAACGGGATAACGTTCGCACATAATGCAATGTCAGGGTAGCGCCGCAAAGAAGTATGTAGCAGGCTGATACGCACTGGCTTTGCGCGAATGCCAAGAGGCATCTCCAAGTTTGCTGCCATTGCAAAGAGCCCACATGTGGAGAGAAATTGCCAATGGCTCCGAGCGGATTCCCGAACAACATGCATGAGTTTTTCGAGCAGCTGTGGAAACCAACGTTCCTCGCACTCTTAATGGTCTCATCATTTATCTTTTGTGCAGCGTCATTCGTGATGCATCATATTATTCACTGTCACGCGTGGGATGGCTTAATGGGACGGTCCGGGGCAATCAGTCTTTTCTTAATTAGCGTTGCTTGTCTTACTTCCTCACTCTGTACTTCACACCGCTTGAACCCGGATCGGCGACCAACAATGGGTATGGGCGCCGGGCGCTCAACGGGGCTGCTTGACTGCAATGTCATTTTAGGATAAGAGTTGTATATTGTACAACATATGTCTATAATCCGCGCAATGAGCAATTGAACACATAACATGGAACGCCAAACCGAGTTGGCTGAACCCATGGGTTAATTAAGATTTGGGAGATGTGGTATGGCTGCGAGTGTTTTTCCAAAAAGCCAGGAAGAGTATTTCGAGCAGTTGCGGCGGCCGCCCTTACTGGCGCTACCAACGGCCTTGCTTTTCGTTTTCTCGATGGGTGGTATTGGCGGCGTTTGGTATCTGGCATTGACGGGGCAGATACCTATCTGGCTCGGCACCATTGCCAACGGTTTGATCACCTATCTACTTTTCAGCGTGATACATGACGCGGCCCATTTGTCTCTGTCTAGGGTCAAATGGTTGAACGAGACGATCGGAGCGATCGGCCTCTTCTTCTTGTTCCCATATGCCCCGATGGTACTTCTGCGGTGGGTGCACAACAAACACCACAGCTATGCCAACGGCCCACTCGACCCTGATCGCTTCGAACACGAATCGTCATGGTGGCAGGTGCCGTTTCGCTGGACGATGTTTGATGGCGCCTATATTTATTATTTTATCAAGTACGGCCAGAATGTTCGCAAAAAGCACGGCAAGGAACTCGTCGCTTTTTACTCGGGTTTGCTCGCGCTGTTTGTAGCGGCCCTTTATTTTGGATACGGCTTCGAACTCTTCATGTTGTGGTTTCTGCCCTCGCGAATCACGCTGTTCCTGATTGCGATCGTTTTCGTGATTTTGCCGCACTATCCGGCGATAGTCGCGCAGGATGAAGAGCCCTATATGGCGACGACGATGCGCTACGGATGGGAATGGCTGCTGACACCGTTGCTGGTTTATCAGAACTACCATCTCATCCATCATCTCTATCCGGAAATTCCCTTTTACAGGATGCATAAGGCCTATTTCATCAAGTTCGATGAGATCAACCGTCAGAACATCAGCCGACAGACAGCCTTTGGGGTCAAGCCGGAGAACATGGAGTCCCATCTGGCCTACCGCCAGGAAAAAGACGCGGCATTGCAGCCAGCTGAATAATAGCTGGCCCGACAGGCTGCCCGATCAGATCACTGCCGTCGTCGCCGTGCTTGCCGCGGCGAACGGCCCCTCGCCGCGATCGGCCGGGCTGGGCGACTCATGGACAGGCGCTACGCTGCGTGAGTTCCCGCCTTCCGCACTGCGCCGATCACAAGGCACAGGCCAGCCAATCGGCAGCGCGGGCTGGTTAAGGTGCTGGAACAATCGACCGGGCGGAGCATCATCCCCAGGAAGCTCGAACGGAGAAAGTCCGCTGACGAAGCGTATTTGGGAAGCAAGCAAAGGGGCGTTCGGCAGGATGGCGCAATTTTGCTCAACCATGTAGACCAGCGAAAACAGCAACGGCGAGGATGTCCATTATGAGTGCCAAAGAGATTGGGGGCGGTGTGCCCTCTAATGCCACCCCGGCGGGTCGCCCCGAATTCGACGTCGGGTTTGCTTCAGACACATCGCCATGGACGCCCTATCAGAAGCTGGTGCTGTTGCTGTGCTCCCTCGTGATCGTGCTCGATGGTTTCGATGCGCTGGCACTCGGTTTTGCCGCCCCGGCGATGCTGCCCGACCTTAACCTGACCAAGGAGGAACTTGCGCCGGTGCTGGCGATCGGCCTGATCGGCATGACCATCGGTGCCACAATCGGCGGCATCCTCGGCGACCGGTTTGGACGCAAGATAGCCCTGTTGGCCAGCACGATCATCTTCGGATCGATGACGGGTGCAATCGCTTTCGCCAACGGCTTGCCGACGCTGGGACTATTCCGCTTTATTGCGGGTATCGGTCTGGGCGGAGCGCTCCCGAATGTCACCGCACTGGTTGCAGAGTATACGCCGCAGCATCGTCGCAGTTTTGCGGTTACTCTTAGTTTGGTTTGCATGGCGGTCGGCGGAGTGGTCGGCGGGTTCGTTTCTGCCGAAGCGCTTCCGGCATTGGGCTGGCGGGGATTGTTCGCCGTGGCGGGCGTCTTGCCGCTGGTGCTGGCATTGGCGCTGTTTCTGCTGCTGCCGGAATCTCCGCGATTTCTGGTGACTCGGCCGGAACGGTCGAACGAATTGCGCCAGATCTTCGAACGGATGCGGTTCGACGTGCCGTCGGACGCCGTGTTTATCGATCGCGCCGAATCGGGTGTCAACAAGCCATCGGCGGCAACCCTTCTCCGCCCTCCCTACTTGCGTGATACATTGCTCTTGTGGCTGGCCTTCTTTGGCTGCCTGCTGGCGGTGTTCATGTCGTATAACTGGCTGCCGACCATGCTCGCCGATGCCGGCTTCGACCTTCCGACATCGAGCCGCGGCCTGCTAACGTTCAATGTGGGGGCGATTGTGGCTGCGGTGCTGGTATCCTGGGTGATCCTTTTCACCGGGTCGCGGTTGCCAATGCTGATTATGGCGCTTGGCGGTGCCGGGGGAGCCTTGGCGTTGAGCCGCATGGGGTTTGACCCCGGCGCGCCCAAGTGGCTGCTGATGACGGCGCTGGCCCTGCTTGGTGGCTGTATCGTAGGCCTTCAGGTGATACTCTACGTGCTCGCGTCACACGTCTATCCTACGTTGCTGCGTGCAACCGGGGTTGGCCTTTCGGCGGGAATCGGCAGGATCGGCGCGGTGTTGAGCAGCTTTATCGGTGCAGCGGCCCTGTCCGGCTTCGGCCCGGTGGGCTTCTATTATGTAGTGGCCGCCGCCATGG
>Ga0078894_10004519_pt1 | contig 10646 bp, 4 predicted proteins | sample LauGreSu1BDMLBSD_2_FD_67506 | JGI IMG/M metagenome (GOLD analysis project Ga0078894, IMG submission 67506) | Freshwater lake microbial communities from Lake Michigan, USA - Su13.BD.MLB.SD (version 4) (version 4) | ecosystem: Environmental > Aquatic > Freshwater > Lake | place: Lake Michigan, USA... | reverse complement strand
GCGGCGGCGGCGGCACTCGGAATACTAGAAAAAAGAAGTTGAATATAACAAATGTTCAGTTGTATGTTGAATCGGAATGATAATCATAATAATGATAATAATGATTTCTAATCTTCATTTAGGCGTTTATTCGTAAAGAATATAAAGATTTAAAAATTGAGTATTCTATATACGATACTTTTTTAATATTATGTCATCCACACAAAACGGAGGTGGCGCGATGGTTGCTTCGTCATCTTCCGGAGGTGATAATCAATCACAACAACAACAACAGATTAGCCGTGTTCCAACCTATGCGTGCTTTCAACACGCCACCAAGCTGGCTATTTTAGAAGACAAACCGATTGTTTTAGATTATTGGACCAGTTCATTGGAAAAAACGTGCCTCATTGGCGTTCGTTCCAACAATGAGAAGCTCCTTGTTAAGAGCGAGGATGAGTACACGAGTCCTATCGCTAAGATTTTCAAAGTGGATACCGAGTATATCATTGTCACTGCTAACTCAGTATACATTGTCGCGGCGGATATTAGCACAAGACGGATTAATTAATGGGGTTGCGTCCCCAAACGACGCCGTGCGAGTAAGCGGTGCGTGGGGTTGCGCCCCCAAACGACGCGGTGCGAGTAGTGGTGCGAGTAAGCGGCGGCGAAATAATTCTTATAATCAGTGCAATATTATAAGAATACCTGAAGTATATAAAGACAGCTGAATCGCTAGTCCGCCCGGCAGATCCCCCCCCCCCCAAAAGAACTTAAAGAGAATCACAGCCGATGTCATCCATTGTCTATTTAAGCGATTGTACTCCACTATACACTGTATTAGGCGCCCCTGGACGTATTACCAATGTTATATTTAGTCCGTTAAACAGCTCCATCCGTCTTGAATGGTCACCGCCATCAAATACAGATAATGTCCTCATTGATAGTTATATTATTCGGTATAAGTTATCTGGTGCGCCTATCACCCAGAGACTCGGCGAACTAGTCTCTTTTTTCCCGACCATCACCGTGACGGGACTTATGAACGGCAGTTTATACGATTTTTGGGTCGTCGCAAAGAACCGTTTTGGCGAAAGTCCGCATTCGGACACTGTAAGTGTCGCACCTGGCGCAGAACCATCTGCGTCTCAAATCGTGCGTCGCGCGTATCATTCTACCTCTGTTGGTAACGGTAATGGTCAAAAAGTCGGGTTAGAATTCACGCCACCGGTTAACCAAAATGGCACATCACCGCTCGTATTTATGATAAAGTATACACGTATCGGCAGTGGTAGTGGCACCATCGATACGTCATTTGTCATTTTAGATAGCGTTCAAACTACACAGATTATGAGAGACGCTTCCAATAATCCCGCCATTACAACAACGGGAGTGAAGGGGAATTACATACGTAAAGAAATCATACCTCCAGCCAGTCAGTTATTATCCGGCTTATACCGATTTGAGGTATTCACAACCAATATTTACGGGATTTCAGCGAGACCTGACATATCATTTTCCGTTCAATTATATTCTAATGCGGACTCACTAGCGATTCCTCGTTTCACAGCGCCATCGTTTGCGTCATATAGTATCCCGGCCAATGCAGGTGCGATCTCCGTTGTTGGAAGCGATTCATCCATTCGGTTTCGTTGGAAGCAATATCGCAAGACGGATGGCACTGGAAGCACCGGTGTTGACGCGTATGCGGGTTGGTCTTATCGTATTCAGTATACCGATGATAAAGATTACTGGTATTATCCGCAAGTGGTGACAGGAGACCCAAATACCGCGAAATTTCCGGAATATACCCGCGCATACGACCGGACAAGTACCGGCGCGAATACGGAGGACTTTGAATATTTCATTGATATCAGTCGCAATGTCATCAATGGTCGGCGCTATTATGTCCGGTATTGCGTGGTCAATGCGTTGGGTGATACGAGCGAAACTACGCAAATCACCGATACAAATCTTCAACTCACGTCGGGTGTTCCAGGGAAATTTCCACCACCACCGCCTATATTCCGCGCATCAACCGATGACCGCCTTGTCCGCCTTTATTTCAATTGGACGGAAACCGGCAAACCTCCTAGTTTAGATGAAACAGGTGGTCTGCCAATTTTAGATTATCGTATTGAGAGATACACTGTATCACGTGATGGCGGAGTTTTCACAATTTCGTCAACTCCGAATGCCATATTTGAAAATATAGTGGGCCCGTTTTATGAAGACCAATTTGATATCCGCGTCAATGGTATTGAGTATTATTATCGGATATTTTCACGAAATGCGTTCGGCCTTTCTGTCCTTTTCACAACCGTCACCGCAATTCCTACACGTCAGTCGGATATCGTATGGAACGTTACTTCTGCTGTTGATAGCGGGCAGATAACCCTTGAATGGAATGAACCCAATGAAACAGATGAAGAGACACCAATCAATCAATATTATATTGAATATCGCTTATACGATATTTTTTCAATCCCTGCAATTCCACCTGAGAATATCGTCGGCGGATTTTCCAACGATAATACGGTTGCGACCACAATTCAAGATATGAATTCTATTTTAGTAGATGACCGACTATGGAATTCTCTTACAACAACCATAGTTAAAACGTTTACAAATTCTATGAACTTGTCGTATACGATACGCGACCTTATCAATAATCGGCCATATTTATTTCGCGTTGCGGCAGTTACACAAGACAGTCTACGTCGTAAATTGGTCGGAGTATTAAATGTAATCGGCGAGTTTAGTCCTTATTTACCGCGACCTACGATTATCGGTAAAGTGCCGACACGAATGACCAACGTAGAATACATCAATGGCGACGGAACCGTGACAATAAAATGGAGCAGCACAGATGTACATAATTCAGAAGGGATTATACGCTATATCGTGGATTACCGTATTGCTTTGTCGGGGTCAGCATATTCACGACAGTCATTTGAATATGCGAATAGTATTGTATTTAACGATGGTACGAGTAATGTATCGTTTACAGTATATGTTACCGGGTTGAATAATAATGTTCCGTCAAGGGCTGATACTAGCAAGAATAGTTACGAAATGACGATTTATGCCGAAAATTCGGTTGGGTATACGAATGCGATAGATAAAGTAGATTTACACGAGGATTTGGTATTTACGGATGTATATGAAGGACTTGTCTTACCGCGCATTGTGCGCCCAAGAACGAGACCGAATACGATTTCGGAATAGGAATACGCGGAGCGCGGAGCGCGCAGATGTTTTACAATATTTATAGTATGTATAGATGACAACCATCATCACACCTATACTTACAAATTTCATCGTCGCATCGCGTGACTATGGAAGTGTGCCGTTTGAAATCATAAACCCTGTCTCCACAAATACCAATTCTGCTGCGACATTTACATTTACAAGTAGCAATACGGCCGTCGCAGACATATCTGGGCGAACTGTAACCATTATTAGCGCAGGTCAAACCGTAATCACTGCGACACAGGCCGCAACGCCTGGATATTCGTCGGCGACCATTACTGCGAATTTCACTGTAAATCTCGCCACACCGACAATCACCGGATTCGCGATTGCGCCCAAATCGTTTAATGACATATCTTTCAGTTTGACTGCGCCATCATCCAATAGTCAAGGCGCATTTACATTCCGAAGTCTAACGACGGATGTCGTATCTGTGTCGGGTCTCATTGCGACGATATTGCGTGTTGGGCGCGCGCGAATTGAAGCAATACAGTTTCCTGCGACCAACTATAAAAGTGGAAGTGTTATCGCGGAATTTGATGTTCTCACAAGTATCGTTCGTGTCGGAGTCCAAAATCAAATAGATTTATCGTGGAATATACCTATCCAAAATGGCGCAACGATGAAAAACTACTTCTTTTATGTGGAAGAGCGAACAGCTACAACAGTGCCCGCGCCACCTGTATCTACGATGGTCGCGACTGTATCGCCAACAAATGGGTCTTATTATTCATATGCGTTGCCCACACCGTATTCCGCGCAAATTCTCTCGGCAGGTGGTATCCCTACGGGTATTGATGTGAATTCAACCGCTCAATTTAATATCAATACAGCACTTCCATTTACAAATAAGAATTACTTTGACCTCGGTTATTACGGTGAAATAGAAATTAGTTGGGAATATCACAACGACAAACCTATCGTGGAACTTAACCCAAATTTGGTTGCCTCTACTACGGTTACATTATCATTATGGAAAGAATCCAGCGCAGTCATTGGCGATGGGCGTGTCAATTTTATATTGAGTAAGTCACGTGTCTATGACTCCGATAAAAATTGTTTAGGCCCACGGCCGCAAAATAATGACAAAATAATAACTGACATTTATGACATTGTGTTTGATTCTACCGCGACCAGGGCATTGAAATACCTGAAACCTACAGATATTGTATCTGGAACCATTCAATTATCAAGTATATCGTATTCAGCCGATGATGTAAATATTCCAAATCGCGAATATAGTATTATTGTGAAAAGTGTGCGCATTGCGCCTTTCCGATTCCCCATCACGAGAGATTTTACAACATTAGGGTTCGGATTAGGGAGTTCAGCGGTCGGAGCAGGATTCGTCGTCTCAACGGTAAATGCGTCTGCGCCCCTTGCGCCAGGAGGAATATTGTATCATATGCCGAAAATGACGCGGTCTCTCACCGATTATAATAGGGGGTCGTGGTCCTTTTCATTGAATTATGCTGCGAATCTTACTCGGCTAGAGACGGATATATCCTTTTTGCCTGTGAGTGGAGGACTCATCACCAATCTCAATATTCCTTATACACTTCGGATTCGTGGATATTCGCGCCCTTATATACGATTCTTAACCGATATTTCCGTAGAAGAATATAATACAACCAATGTTGCTCAATTTCTGACAAGTGTAACTGAGGCGCGATATAATACACGTTTACTGTTTGACGTCTCGTTAAATGACGTTGCATCCTATTCGCAGTTATCGGCTACGACGGCGCCTGTGATTACACGAACATTTGATGTATCCGGCGTTAGCGGCTTCCCCCCCTTTTCAGAAACACAAGACACATCTCATACACAATTCGTATTCTTATTCAATTTGACGATTACCGATAATAGCTATAATCAGTATTTTCAAACGATTACGTCGTCGTCGTCGTCGTCGGCGGCAAATGACGCATTTCAGGTGAAAATGTTGTCGCAAACGATGACACCGCATCAAGAATACCGATTTGCCGGCCCAGATCCAACACTCGCTTCGTCCAACGATCTGACAAGTATGACAAATACGTTATACACGATTGTTGACCCGTATACAAATATACTCCCATTTTATCGGTTTTACAATTTGACAAATGGAGTGTTTTATTCCTACAAAATCGCGTCAAATAATATTGTCGGCACAAGCGCATTTTCCGAATTATTTACGCGACGTTGTGGGTCAGTCCCAAACGCGATTGTAAATACTGTAAATAGTGTAGGCACCGACACACTCAAGATAGAATCTGAAAGCACATCAAATCAGGTGAATATTTACTGGGTCAAACCGTCGTTCAGTGGGTATGAAATCCAATATTTCGTCATTCAAATGGCGATTGATATTTCCGGGTCGTGGTTGAATATTTTGGATTATACGCCCGATATTTCGCATAATCTAATCACGTTTAATGAATTTCAAGATACGGTTGTTCCAATTGGTCTAGAAACCCAGGTAGCATACAATAAAACTATCAATACATATACATATAAATCTCCCGCATTTGCGGCGGCATTTACGCAAAAGACGGGTATTCCTATTGGAGTGTCTGGGTCACTTATCAACGGATACAAGTATTATTTTCGTCTAGCCAGTGTAAATCAGCTCGGGTATTCTGCGTATTCTGTGGTTTTGACGGGAATTCCATTTGCGCGTCCAGAAAACGCACCCATTCAATTTGTTAGTAACCCGATTGTTGGTGACAGATTGGTCTATTTCACCTGGAGAATACCGCAGGATGACGCTGGTTCGCCAATCCTGAATTACATTATTGACTATGAAGAGGTGTCTGATACGACTGGGGCGTATTCAAATAAACGGCGATATAAATTAGATATAGATGAACCCCTACAGAATATTCGCCCGTCTTACCCTTTTGACGATTTTCGCACGGTATATGCTGGATACAAAAAATTTGACACATTGACTTCTGGCGAGCAGACACGAATTTCGGATTTGCGTTCATTGTTAACAAAGTATATAATTCCACCGATACCGATTATGATTTCGGATTCTGATGCGAAATTGACGCCGTCTTCCATTCCAAACCGTAATGTGCTTTTATCCTACAATTCACGGTCGTTTACATTTATTAGTGCGGAGTTAACCCAAAATGTCTTTGATATCTCAAATATCCAGCTCAAGTGGTATTATTTCAGCGACCCCTCCGGCGAATCCTGGATTGGTGACGGAACTACGGTCTCATTTCGGATGTCATTGCGCGGTCACCTCAAAGCTGTAAGTGGGAGTGGCGCACAGGATATCAGTAATATTTTTCATATTCCTGGCGATGCGGCAACGGGAGTGACATATACGGTAACTCGGGCGAAACTCGGTCTAGATGATATAACTGGCGCATACAAGTATATTAACTATACGAATGGAAATATCATCACGAACAATGTGGTTCCCAAAATATTTATCCCAACACTTCCGTCCATTGATGCGTCCAATAATTCGCATCGGTATCATTTACAAATTGACTACGAAATCACCTATATTTCAGAGAGCCCGCACAAATTCTTATTGTATTCTGCACCAATTATTATAAATGGAACGGCACCGGTTCGGACCCGCGCTGGAATCAATACACGGTTTACGCTGAAATTACAGAGTAATATACATTCGCCATTGGTAAACGGGCGAAAATATCGTTTCACGATTACGCCGTTCAATATCAACGATTATTTTCCCGACCCGAGTAATAATAATAGTGTAGAAGTGCGTATTGGAATAAATAATTCGGACCCCATTACAGATATGAGTTATTCTCTCATTCCTACGAGCCAGGGAGGAAAGGTGCGCCTTCAATGGAAGTATTCTCCGCCGTCCGATTATTATATCAATATCCAAATTCCGAGAGATTATCAAAATGCGAATTTTCCGCCAGAATACCCATATCAAACATTTGATGATAGTGGTGATGTCGCGCGCTCAATTTGGGTGAAAAATATAACACCGGTCCTTGGTGTTGTTTCGTATACTATACCTTCCGATCTTCCCGCCGATATTGCGTCAGGCAATGCTCAGTCGTATTTAAAATCTGGGCGTGGATATGCTATCTCTGTATCCCCGGTTCAAATTGTGGAAGTAAGTAATCGGCCGGTTTCGCTTGTTGCGCCGGCTCGTAATATGTTCGCGGATGACACATACATTATCCCGTTTAGAACTCCGTTATCACCATTATCGCTTTCCGCAATGGGAAATAATGGTTTGGTGAATTTGAAATGGGTTTTGCCAGACATAACCAAAGACCCGAATTATTACATCACTGATATAACATCCAGTTATTACCGTTATCGTTATTATATACTTGAGCATCGCGATATTTCCGCATCCATCACGGCGCCTTGGATATTAGATGCTTCAAATATTGAAATTCCTACTCGCGATAATGGGGGGGTTCCCGGGTATGAATTCGCGTATACTATGTCTGGACTTATAAATGAGAACAATTACCAATTTCGCGTGCGGTTATTAATTATCAATGATTATAATGGTGAGCGTGCGTTTTCGGAGTGGACGTATATGTCCTTCATTAATAATGTCGCTGTGCCTGAAAGTTCGGGGAATAGTATGTATCCGTCGGCGTATCCTTATAAACCATCGGTTCCTTTATTGCGTTTTGTGGAGAGAACGACCACCGCGACAGGTGGATTAAATGGGCTTTCTGTTTTGTTTGTGTATCCGTCATACAACGGCAATGCGGACTTTTATGAGTGTGAGATATTTTACACACCGGTCGGTAGTTTCGGCGCCATCTGGTATAATATATTTGATGTGAATAATGGAATCGCAAATATTGGCGATAATACGTCAATATTCGTGGGCGGTAAAATCGTGACCTCAACGGCGGTGCCTGGCACCGAACAACGAATCAATGTCGTATGTAGAACGACCGTTCTGCGATATGGAATCCGTATTCGTGTCATTGGGCGTAAAACGGGAATTTCCAATTATCCATATACACTGTATTCGGATGATTCAACGGAGGATTATATTGAAATTTAAGGGCTTCGCTTCGGTTTCGCTTCGCTTCGGTTCCGCTTCGCTTCGGTTCCGCTTCGCTTCGGTTCCGCTTCGCTTCGGTTCCGCTTCGCTTCGGTTCCGCTTCGCTTCGGTTCCGCTTCGCTTCGGTTCCGTTTCGCTTCGGTTCCGCTTCGCTTCGGTTCCGCTTCGCTTCAGAGTCCGTTTTGAAGCGCTGTGATTTGCTCTAACGTAAGTGTTTCTGGAAACTCTACATTGAATTTGATTTTAAGAACACCTGTTTCACCGTTCTTTTCCAACCCCAAACCAGGTATTGTTTTGATACTACCTGGTTTAATGATGCTCCCTGGTTTGTTCGCAAGTTTGAAAATACGACCATTAAGATGATTTATTTCAAAGTCAAACCCGCAAAGTGCTGCTTTGAGTGAGATTGTTTTTTCAATGGCGAGGTCTATGTTTTCTACCTTGAATACTGGATGTTGAAGCACATTAATGACGATGCGAATATCGCCTTTCATTCCAGCTTCATTCATATGTCCGCATTCGGTTAAAATAATGGTCTCTCCTCCTACGATACCCTTCGGTATTTGCGCGTGAATCGTCTCACGTTCAATCTTGATGATATCGTTGTCTGGAACCTGGCGGTCTATTTCCAGCGGAATAGAGCATCCATTGAAGCATTGTTCAAGTGTAAGCGAAACCGTTTTGAGGATGGTCTCTGGGGCCTGGTAGACGCGAACGTGCGGCTGTTGCTGCGTTTGCTGCGTTTGCTGCTGATGCGCACTCATCGGACGACCACCATTATTAAATGACTGAAACATGAATCTCGGGCCTGCGCCGCCTGGGCCGCCGTGCGCTAGACCTCCGCCAAACAACATATGAAGTAATTCTTCGGGAATTCCTGGGGGGAAACCACCGCTGCCTCCGCCACCACCGCCGCCGCCGCCACCGCCGAAATGGTGGAATCCACCGCCACCGCCACCGCCACCGCCTTTACGCATCATATCATAGGTTCGCCTTTTGTTTGCGTCAGAAAGCGTGGCATACGCATTATTCAATTCCTGGAACATTTGTTTGCTTTCATCCGTATTTCCGTTTTTGTCAGGATGATGAACCATTGACAAACGGCGATACGCCTTTTTGATTTCGTCATCGCTGGATTTTTCGTCCACTCCGAGGATTTTATAATAATCCTTATCCTTATCCATATCTGCCGAGTTCATAAAAGGGAAATCGTCCTCTCCGAAGCCGCCACTGGTTTCGAAGAAGATATTCGGTCCGGGACCGTGGCCTGGGCCAAACGGAAAACTGAAGAACATCGCGAATCAATGATGACGATAGACGTATGTGCCTCTCTGCGAATGTTTATGTTATTTAAATGGATTATTTTATATACTTTATCCGAACGCACAAATGAATACGGATACTTCACCAGATATTCCATTTATCGCAAAATATCAGCCAGTTCATATTCACGATTTTGAACAATTGGACGAAAATACCGTGACTATTATTCGCAGTTTGATTGAAATGGATAATCTCAATATTATGTTTTATGGTGACTCAGGTTCGGGGAAAACATCCATCATCAATGCGACGATTCGGGAATATTATAGGAAATCAAGTAACTCCGTGATTCAAGAGAATATTATGGTGTTAAATACTCTGAAAGAACAGGGGATTCAGTATTACCGCAATGATGTCAAGGTCTTTTGCCAAACGATGTCAATGATTCCGAATCGGAAGAAAATCGTGCTTTTGGACGACATTGATTTAATCAATGAACAGGGACAACAAGTATTTCGTAATTGTATTGATAAATATAGCCACAATGTTCATTTTATTTCATCGTGTACCAATATCCAGAAGGTCGTGGATACGTATCAAACCCGTAATATTATCATCAAAATCAACCAATTGAATTATGGATGCCTAAATAAAATTATGTGGAAAATCAAGAATAACGAACGTCTCGCAATAATGAAGGATGCGGAAGAATTTCTACTTCAAGTATCAAACGGGTCGGTGCGGACATTGATTAATTATTTGGAGAAAATCAAACTCATTGGACGAGAGATTACGTATGATATTGCGAATAAAATATGTACGAATATCAGTTTTCATCGGTTTGAAGAATATACGCGAGAAGTATTACGCTGCGACACGGACCACGCTGGACTACGTGCTGCGAATGCTATCCTATTTCAGTTAAATGATGAAGGATATTCGGTTCTTGACATATTGGATAATTATTTCTTGTTTGTGAAACTGACACCACTCTTTGATGAAGATATGAAGTATCGTATAACCTCACTTATTTGTAAATATATCACAATATTCCATAACATACACGAGCACGATATTGAATTGGCGTTGTTCACGAATAATCTCGTGGGGTTGCGCCCCCAAACGACGCAGGGCG
>Ga0078894_10004517_pt1 | contig 10649 bp, 12 predicted proteins | sample LauGreSu1BDMLBSD_2_FD_67506 | JGI IMG/M metagenome (GOLD analysis project Ga0078894, IMG submission 67506) | Freshwater lake microbial communities from Lake Michigan, USA - Su13.BD.MLB.SD (version 4) (version 4) | ecosystem: Environmental > Aquatic > Freshwater > Lake | place: Lake Michigan... | reverse complement strand
TGCCTCTTCTGCCTCTTCTGCCTCTCCTGCCTCTTCTGCCTTTGCCTCTGCTCCTGTCCCTGCTGTGACTGCCTCTGTCCCTGCTGCCCTCGTGATCGAAGAACAGCCGGTCGCCGAGTACAAGCCCTTTGAGCCCGAAGAGGAGTTAGAGCCACTGGAGTCACTGGAGTCACTGGAGTCACTGGAGTCACCGCAACCGTCGCAGCAGTCGCAGTCACAGTCGCAGTCACAGTCGCAGCAGCAGTCGCAGCAAGACTACGAAGCGATGTCCGTCAAGGAGCTCCAGGCACTGGCCCGTTCCCGTGGCGTGACGGTGGAGAAGGGAGCGAAAAAGCACCAGTTGATCGAACTGCTCACCGCGCCGGCGCCGGCTCCTCTTCCCTCTTCGCTTTCGCTAGAGATTCTCGATGCTTGACCCTGAAAATCTTCGCCACACGATAGAGGTATGTCAAACCCTTTTAGCCGATCTACTGCTCCTGATCTATACCACACTCCTTCGGTGGGCGCAGTCTACCGCACAATGGCTGAGGGACCTAAAGAGGCAACACCTGCCCGAGATGTCCGATATCCGGCTTACGCCGCGACCTTGTCAGACGGCCGTTTGGTGACCGACTACCGACCCCAGTGTACGAAGAACATCCCCGCAGGGAAGCAATTCCATACGAAGCACTGGATGATCCAGCATGCTTCCGAGTTGATGGAAGAGGCGCGACAGCGCCACGTGGAATGGACCGGCGCAAGTCTTCCGATGGCAAACACGGTCCCCCCTCCCGCGGGCATCGTCCATAGCACGCCCTTCCTCTCCGATCTGCGTCCGACCTATCTCCGTGATGGAATCGGTGTAGAGCGCGCCAACGCCACCGCCCCGCCACTCTTCGGCACCTTCTCCTACGAGCCGACCATGGCCGAATTACGCGCCAACCGTAAAGAAACTCAGTTGACCACCTACCACGAAGGCGGTCGCAATACCATTCGAGGACGCACCTAACTCGTCTCTGCCTTGCCCTCCAATCCCCAAGAACAGAGCCTAGAGCCCCTCGACCTCCCCAACGCCAGACATGACCCGCTTTGTCTTCATCACGGGCGGAGTGACTTCCTCCCTCGGCAAGGGCATCGCCGCCGCCTCCCTGGGTGCGCTCCTCCAAGCCCGAGGCCTGACCGTGCGCCTTCGAAAGCTGGACCCCTATTTGAACGTCGATCCAGGTACCTTGTCACCCTACCAGCACGGCGAGGTCTTTGTGACCGACGATGGCACCGAAGCCGATCTCGATCTCGGGCATTATGAACGCTTTACAGGGGTGCCGTGTACGGCGGCAGACTATGTCACGACGGGTCAACTCTATTCCTCCGTCCTCGCCAAGGAACGCCAAGGCGCCTATCGGGGCGCGACGGTCCAGATCATCCCCCACATCACGGAGGCGATTCACGCGTTTATCAAGAAGGACGCCACCGCGGACGTGATGATTTATGAGATCGGAGGAACGGTAGGAGACCTGGAGTGCGCACCGTACTTGGAAGCCATACGCACCTTTCGTCGTCAGCACCCCGCGGATTGTCTTTCGATCCATGTCACACTGGTACCCTATGTCAGCGCCGCGAAGGAGCTGAAGACCAAGCCGACACAGCACTCGGTCAAGACGCTGCTTCATGCGGGGATTCAACCCGATCTTTTGCTTTGCCGTTGTGAACGACCCTTATCCGCGGCGTTAAAGCAAAAGATTGCGCTCTTTACCAACCTAAAGACCGAGGATGTCCTCGCGGGACTCGATGCGGCGTCGATTTACGATGTACCGCTCCAGTATCACCTCGAAGGTCTCGATGTCCGCGTGTGCCAGCAGTTTGGGATTGACCTTGCCCAACATCCCGTATCGCCGGATGCGTGGTGGAGGACTGTACCCGATACAGTCCCTTCGATGACAGACTCTATCGGGCACGTGAATACAGCCCCTACAGCTGTCGCAGATCCCGCCGATCGCCCTCGCATCGTTCTCGTCGGCAAGTACGTCGCTCTCCCCGACGCCTATCTCTCACTCTTACAAGCCCTGGAGCATGTCGCGCCGATTGACCACCACATTACCCTTGTGGACGCGGAAGACCCCGACCTCCTTGCCCATCTGGAGGGTGCGGCGGGCATGATCCTGCCCGGTGGATTCGGGGAGCGTGGTACGGCGGGCATGATCCGTGCGCTGACGTATACCCGCACTCACGGGATCCCGACGCTCGGCATTTGCTTCGGAATGCAGTTGATGGTCATCGAGGCCGCGCGGCAGCTGCTGGGCGTGGAAGCGGCATCGTCTACCGAGTTTGGTCCCACCTCCGAGCCCGTCATCGATCTCTTGGAGCGTTGTCAAGACAAAGACCTCGGTGGTTCGATGCGTCTCGGAGCACAACCCTGCCGTCTCCTTCCCGATTCCCAGCTCCATCGGATCTACCACACCACCGACATCCAAGAGCGTCACCGCCATCGCTACGAAGTCAACACGCGCTACCAAGCCGCTCTGGAAGCCCATGGCTTACGCATCACGGGTCAGAGTCCCGATGGTCTGCCCGAAGCGGTCGAATACGCGCCCCACCCCTGGTACATCGGTGTCCAGTACCATCCCGAGTTCCGATCGCGCCCGTTCGAGCCGCATCCGTTGTTTCTGGACTTTCTCCTCGCCGCTCGCCTCGCTTCAAAGAAAGCATAAAGCCCGCCCACGCCAAAGGGCAGCATGCGTGTCCTCGCCTTTGATATTGGCGTAAAGAACCTCGCCTACGCCGTGGTCACCGAAGACCGTAAGGTCCATGCGCTCGAGAACGTGAATCTTCTGGAGCCCGTGGAAGCCCTCCACTGTTCCGCACTGGCCTGTCCCCATGCGGCCTCCTGGCGCACGCCCGACGCCCTCTTTTGTAAACGCCATCTTCCCAAGTCGCACCCCGCCGCCCCTGCGCCCCTCCTCGCCAAGAAAGTGACGGTGAAGGACCTAAAGGAATGGTTGCGCGCGCAGGGTGTCGCCCTCGATGCGAAAGCCACCGCCCCGGTTCTCTGGTCACAGGTTCATGCCCGTGTGGCGCTCCCCGTCGAGACTCCCAAACAGCCCGTCGCCAAACTCTCGATGGATCACCTCCATGACGCCCTCCGTGCGTTTGTCCGGGAACGCGCGGGCGACTGGCAGGGCGTGACCCATGTGCTTCTGGAGAATCAACCCGTGTTCAAGAATCCGCACATGAAGACCGTTCAAGTCCTATTGTATGCGACCCTTCGAGACTGGTTGTATGATCACCACGACATGCCCGAGTTCCGTCTCGTCCACGCCAAGAAGAAGGTCGCGGGGGAGAAGGGCGATGCGGGGTATGCGGAGCGTAAGCAAAAGTCGGAGGCGCGTGTGCGCGAACTCTTCCAGACCCATCAAGTCACCAACGACGCCTTGTACGAGAAATGGACGAAAGCCAAGAAAAAGTCGGACATGGCGGATGCGCTCTGTATGTGCGTGGACTTTCTCGAGTCGTAACATGATTGTCGCCGTCACACTGACAGTCGCCATTACAATCACGTGGTCCATTCTACGCGCTTGCTGTCACGATCGTCACTACTTCGAACTGGAGGAGGCCCTTGAGCACGAAGAGAATCCCTATCTACAGTAATACCCTGATGCGTCCCGCCGATCTCGTCTCCTTCTCCGTCATCGGTCTCTATCTCCTTCCCTGGTATCGCTATGTCCAGTCGCATGCGCTCTCCGATCTCATTCCTTTCGTGGGCATGATCGTCACCGTCGCCCTGAATGAAACCCTAAAGCACCTCGTGATTGGCGATGCGTCTCCTCGCCCTCCCCGAGCCCGAGACTGTAATTTGTGGGTCAACGATGGGCCGCAGGGGGGTCGACCCGGGGCGCCGTCGGGACATTCGGCACAGGTGGCGTTTTTTGCGACGTATGCGCTGATGGACCCTTGGTGGTCGCCTCTCTCCCGTGGCGCCCTTGTCGTCTATGCTCTCGCCGTCATGGCCTCCCGTGCGTGGAAACAGTGTCACACCCTCGGCCAGATCGTATCCGGTGGGATACTGGGTACCGTGCTTGCGGCAGCGGCAGCATCAGCAGCAACCGCATCCCCGCGCGTCCTTTCACGTACTTAAAAAACCCCAAGGGTGGGAAGAGTAGTCATGGCCTCTGTGACCTTGTCGGATATGCACCAATTTGTATCGGGTATGGCGGAACCGTCTTCGGAGATCGGGAACATCATTGAACTGGGTGGGGAGGATCTCGGCGATGATCTGGGTGCGGGCCTGCTGAGTCATCACCGTGTGTCCTCGTCCTCGTCCTCCGCCCCCCGCCAAGAGATCCAAACGCTCGACCCCATCTCGGACATTGGGATTCAGAGCGACAGCCTCGATCCCTTGGAGCCGATCTCGCTGGACCTGCCCTCGAATGGCCCGAAGTCGTATTCTCCAAAGGCCGCGCTCTTCCCCGAGATCTCGATCTCCAAAGACCAGAGCCCCGATCTCTTCTCGAATGCGCAGACGGCGACGGGTCCCTCGATCTCGTCGGCTTTCGCCCCGCGCATGAGTCCGGAGGAGGAGCGCAAACGCAAGACGGAGCTGTTGAACCGCTTGAACCGCCTGGAGGGGAAGGGCTATCCGCTGACGAAGCGCTTTACGATGGACAACTCCTTAGACGAGATCCAGCAAGAGCATGACCGTCTCGTAGACGCCAAGAACCTCGAAGCCTCCTTGCGCTTCCAACGTCAGTGTATGATGGGTGTCGTCACCGGTGTCGAGTTCATGAACAGCAAGTTTAATCCCTTCGACTGGGAACTGGATGGCTGGTCCGAATCTGTCCATGAGAACATCGAGGACTTCGACGAGGTCTTTGAGGAGCTGTACGACAAGTACAAGGGTCGTGGAAACATGCCGCCGGAGGCGAAACTCCTGATGTCCCTGGTGGGCTCCGGGTTCATGTTCCACATGAGTAACTCCTTTTTCCGTTCCAAGGCGGCCCAGTTCACACCGGATGACATCTTTCGCAACCATCCGCAGCTCGCGAAGCAGTTCGCTGCCGCCGCGGCCCAACAAGCCGGTCCAGGCTTTGGAAACTTTATGGGTGCGGCGATGGGCATGCCGCAGTCACAGTCACAGTCGCAGTCGCAGCAGTCGCAACAACAGCAGTCGCAGTCGCAACATCCAGGCCCCTTCTATCAGGCCGCGAATGGGTTGAGTCCGCCCCCACAGGGCCCACCCATGATGTCCGCCCCCCAGGGTCCTCGTCGGGAGATGAAGGGTCCTACCGGCGTGGATGACATTCTGAAGACGTTCCAAGAGGTCCGCGCCGCAGAGATGGTCCAGCCCGTTCTGATCCCGAATGCCCCACCGGCCCAGCCCGCCGTCCAAGCCGTTCAAGAGATCTCGAGCATCCACTCGACCCCCATGTCGTCGATGTCCATGGGATCCTCGGCCTCTGAAGCCCCGCGCCGTCGTCGCAAGCCCATGCCCCCCGCAGCCAATACCATGACGCTGAATCTATAAGCTACTCAAGCCCCTCGCACTCCTCAAAGCCCCTCAAAGCCCCTCGAAACAGCCGGGCTCTTTTCCGTGTTCGAACACAGAAAAGAGATCGTATGTGGTTCTACACCCATTAGGCCCCCATCAGACGCATATTGGCCCGATACACATCCTCTACGCCGACGTCCTTGTCACTGTCACTGTTGCCACTGTTGCCACTGCTACCGCCGCTACCACCCTGTGTGCCCTGCGTATACCGTGCGGCTTTGGAGCTGAGACGTTGGAGGATTTCGCGCTCTTCCGGCGTCATCTCCCCCTTTTCCTCGCAGGACGCCCCCGCTGCCCCACCGGACCCGAAGAGACAGAGCGCCGAATTTTCATTGAAGAGATAGCCGAGACATAAGACGACAATCAGCGTCATCCAGAACGCCACCCACAAGTTGCGTGTGGCGACGAACAGAACCGTGAAGATCAAGAGACGTCGCACCCACGGGAGTTGAAGGAACTGCTCCTGTTGCTTCGTCACTTCCAAGGAAATGAACCGGCCACCCAAATTCAGGAGGAGCATCATCAGCCCGATAAAGTACGGATTCTGGTTGAAGACCTGGAGGAGCGCATCGAGGGGAGACACGGCCACACCCCCGATCGCCGCACCCATGTTCATCGCCGGAAGACTCATCTACCCTATTACGATAATTCAGGCAATGGCATCACCAGTCGATTCATGTCATGGAGATACAAGAAGACGATGAAGGCGACCAAGAGGCCCACACGGGGACACCATGCCGCCCCCGCGAGCACCAACAGGACCACAAGCAGGCGCCACCAGGGATACGTATAGAGCAACGCCAAACGCTGATGATACGGGCGCTCCATCAGCGTGCTGTAGTAGACAATGACGAAGACGGCGAGAAAGACCGCGATGACGCGAAAGACGTCGTGTGTCGATTCCATCTACTAAGATTGGACAGGAAGGGTCGTCACTTTATCGGTCGCGATGGCGACGGGATGCTCTCCCAGGACGCGCTCCACAAACCATCGACGCCCTCGGCGTTCCTTCTCAACGACTTCAAAACCCTCCACGCCCCTCGCATGGGGAGACAAGTAGACGATGCTTAACCAGGCCAGGGCGACGAACAACCCGAACAGCCATCCGAGGGACTCGACGGTGAGAAACAACCACGCCACGCCCAGAATACGACCCAGTACGGTATCCGCAAACAGACGGATGCGGTCAGGCACTTCACCCCCATAGACGATCAAGAGGATCAACACGACACCGTAGACGATCTGAAGGGGCGCGTCAAGGAGCGCAGGGAGGTGGACGGAGGGAAGGAACATCTACTTAGAAGGCGGGACAATGGTCGCAAAAGAATGGCCCCCAAGAGATAGAGATGAGTGCGTACTGTCCCTTGGAGGACGCCTTTCAGGATCCGGGGTGTGCTCCGTCGCGGGGAAAGGAGGAACGGAAGAAGCGTCGTAAGGTACCCGCGCCCGCGCCCGCTGCGCTGCCCTACGCGGCGCAAGATCTGGATCGGCAAGCCTACCCCGCTCCCGAGACCGTCCCCGCGATGCGGGGCTCCGAGGACTTTGATCCGTACAATAAATCCACCTATCATCATCCCTCCAACGGCGTAACCCCCGATCCCTTGGAAGAGTACGCCAAATCCGAAGAAGCCCAACACTACATGGCCATCCCCGTCAATGGTGCTTCTACCGTCATTTCCAAAAAAGGGTTTTTTGGTGCCCAGGGTCCGACGGATGAGCCGTTTGCGGACTACGAGCCGGCGGAACTCGCCATGGCCTTCCAGCGCCCGTCTCTCTCGACTTCGACCCTCCATCCGCAGATACAGCAGACCCAGTCGATCCAGCAGACCCAGCAGACCCAGCAGACCCAGCAGATACAGCAGACCCAGCAGACACAGCAAGCAACTCTAGGGCTCTCTCCCCCCGTTCTCGATTCCTACTGGAAACCCCTGACGCCCAGTGGCGCCCAAACGGCGTTTATCGAACACTTGCCACCGGTCCACCCGATCCATTCCGAGTCGCGCAGTCGCAGGGATCAGCGGAACCAAGACATCGACGCGATGATGCGCAAGCTCGATCAGATGTACAACAAACTGGAGGAGATGAACCGTTCCACGCCCGAACAACTGACCTCGGAAATGCTCATGTTTGTCTCCAGTGGAATCTTTGTCCTCTTCTTGATGGACCTCTTAGTCAAACGCGGGTCGTCGATGCGCTTCTAGGCGTTCGACTCGTAAACCCTCCAAGGGGTCAACGTCTTCGCAGCTCTTGTCCTCCTTGTCCTTGTCTTCTTTGTCCTCCTTGTCCTTGTCCTCCTGTGCCACGCCTTCCTCACGGTACGGACTCGGAAACGCCCGACGAACGGCCTCCATGTCCTCTTTACGGGGCAACTGACGACCGAGGAGCGCCGCACTGGACGTCATGGTATACGTCACGGGCAAGAGTTGCGCATTACTGAGCTTCAGACCAAACGTGTCCTTCAGGAGCGTGGAATGGGAGACGACAAAGACACGGAAGACGCGCTGACTCGGATCTTTTTGATGGAGTTCGAGGAACAGTCGGCGTAATGGACCGTCTTCAAACGCTCGAACCTCCGAGGCGCGCCCTCGCTCGCGATCCACCACAATGTCCATCCCCGCCTGTTGGAGGGCCTCCTCCGTCACACGAAAGATTTTGTCCGGTTGATTGTCCGCCGTCCACCCCTTTTCGGACAAATGCGGCACGACCTGGAGCATGGGGGCGATATCGAGCTGCGCACGCAAGAGCATACCCGTCTGAATGGCACGATAGAGCTGCGACGTCAAGAGCGCATCCACCGTCTCCCTCGACGTCTTCTGCCATGCGGCAATGTCCCGACCGAGTGCCACCGCTTGTTGAATGCCCCGCGAATGGAGCGGTGGATCCGAAACAAAGGTATGGGACTTAAAGGTCTTACTCAGCCCCGACGCCGTGTTACGGACCCAGTTCGCACACGAGTAGCCATGACGGACGTAGTAGACGACGACGGTGAAGGTATCCAGACGATTCGCGGAGGGCGCGACGGCACCTAAGCGCTGCTCCAGTTTCCGCATCGCCCGATCCACAGGCTCCATCTCTTTCGGATAGAGGGCCCGATAAATCGCATGAACCGGCTCCACGGTTTCTTTCAAGAGCTGCTCGTAGGCCTGGATGTTCGTCGCGTTGGGTCCCTTCTTCTCGTCCTTGATGGCTTGTGCTCGTCGTAAGCGCATCTCGATCTCTCGCTCTGCCTCCGCGTGGACCAAATACGTATACCCCTTTGCCTCCTGTTGAGCCATGAAGATGTTCTTTTTGGCTTGAGAGACTTCCTTATCTTGAGGCGTGCCATAATCCACGATGACCGAGGTCGAACCCGCTTGGCCACTGTTATGGATGAGGTAGGCGCCCCCTGGGGCCTTCACGAACTCGGCGCGTCCGTTCGAGATGGACGCCGACCATGCGTCATTGCTGTACTTCTTCCCATCCTTCTTTTGACGTGCTAACCCACTCTCGGTACATCCTCGGCACCGCCAACCGACGGGCATATTACACTCTTTCCCTTTGCGGTGCTGCCAGATCATCAGGCCAATCCATTTGGGGTCCTTCGTCAGGTCCTTGTAGGCCTTGTACACGGATTCACAGGAGCCGATGAGACAACCGCCGAGGGTTTCAGGGACGTACAAGTGGATGGGTGTGGTTTGTCGGGTAAGGAAGGGGAGCACGAGGCGGATGGCGGCTTTTGCTTCAAACAAGGAACCGAGCACGGCGGACACGCCCGACGACACCAGATTGTCAAAGCCTTCGGCACAGACGCGATAGGCTGCCTCTTTAACTTCTTGGTACGCGAGGGACGAGGAACGATAGGTGTCGCCATCGATGGAAAGGAAGACGGTGGGGAGTGTTGGATCGGCTTGACGAAGAAGCGAGAGAACGGTACTCGTCAAGTACGTTTTACCGGACGCACTGGGTCCGAAGCCCATCACCAAGCGTCCTTGGCCGCCTGCCTCACCTTCCAACGCCAGTCGGCCTTCATCCTCGCTCCATCGGCCGGTGAGCGGTTCAACACCTTCGATGCGAACGCGGAGCGTGGCGGGTCCTTCGAGGGAGAGCATTCCTCGGGCCAGACAACGAAGCATGTACGCCGTCGAACCGCGTTCTTTCTCGATGCCCTCCTTTGCCGCGTTGCCACATTCTCCGCGACAGCTTATCCATTCCGCCTCTTGATCGGGTGTACAGGGTGTACGCGACTTCTTGAGCGAGGAGAGAGCGGCGTCGAGCTTCCGTCGCATCTCCTTGACGAACACCATGGTTTCCATCAAACGCGCTTTGACGTCTACCCCCGCTCCCACGAACTCGACGCCGTCGAGGTAGTCGATGGTCGGCTCTTTGGCCCCGTTGGCCTGCTCCTGCTCCTGCTCCTGCTCCTGCTCCTGCTCCTGCTCCTGCTCCTGCTCATCGCCCCCCTGCCCCTCCCGTTCTTTACGTTCCAGAGGACGATACTCCAGCGTCAAGCGCCATTGATCGGGCGTCATGCGCTCTAACGAAACCCATGCGTCTGGATCTTTCTCCACAGCGCGAAGAACATCCGGCGAAACCGCTTTGTGTTGAAGAAGTCGCATCGCGAAGGCCCGTGCGGCAGGAGCTAAGGTACAGCCTTTGAGGGATACTTTTCCGTTGGACAGGACACATCGACCCGCCGCCATTTCCGCGAGTACTGCGTCTCGATCGGCCAACTGCTCCGGATCCATCCCTAGCCAGTACAAGAGTTGTTGTTGCTCTTCCGTAAAGGCCATCTATCTATGTCCCCTGATTTTGCGTGTGCGTCTTCTACGCTTGCCCTCTCTGCCCGCTCCTTCCGTCGCTTTGCCCGCTCCTTCCGTCGCTCTGCCCGCTTGCGCTTTGCCCGCTCCTTTGGAGCTCTGCCCGCTCCGCTTGCCCGCTTGCGCTCCTTCCGTTCGGCCACCCCGCTTCGGAGTAATACCCGATTGTCGTTGACTGGCCGAAGGTTGCGCGGCTTTCATGGAAGCGGATGAGGCGGCCGAGACCACACGTGTCCGAGTACGATTCGGTAGATACAAGCTCTGCGGGACCACCGGCGCTCTCGATTTCGAGGTTGCGGCGGTTGCGGCGGTTGCGGCGGTTGCGGCGGTTG
>Ga0078894_10004516_pt1 | contig 10650 bp, 11 predicted proteins | sample LauGreSu1BDMLBSD_2_FD_67506 | JGI IMG/M metagenome (GOLD analysis project Ga0078894, IMG submission 67506) | Freshwater lake microbial communities from Lake Michigan, USA - Su13.BD.MLB.SD (version 4) (version 4) | ecosystem: Environmental > Aquatic > Freshwater > Lake | place: Lake Michigan... | reverse complement strand
CGTTTAGTTTTTCCACTTCATTACCTCCTTGTACGTTTGCCTGTTTTGCTATTGTTTGTGTTGCAGGCAACGGAACTCTTGACTTCTTGAATGAAGCAAGAACTTTATCTATCTCTTTTGATTTGTTGTGGTCTGAGCTTTCAACCCATCCAATTAGCGTAGCATCTTTTCCAGTGACTGGAGAAGAGTATGTCTTGTCTGTTGAGATAAAAACAGAATCGCTATCTTCGCAATAAAAAATATTTTCTGTGACAACTTCTGTTGCCATTCCCTTAAAAATAAATTGACCATTCATTTTTTCAATTGATATGATATTACACATTTCGTTTGCTGGAGAATCTACAATTGAAAGTTCAACTAAATCGTAGCTCTTAATAAATCTTACAGTTTGTCCTGTAGCTTTATTCATTTCATTGTCTGACTCTTTAATTTTTCCGCCGATTGAAAATCCTGAAAGTGTTCCGTCAAGAACTTTTTCCCATGTGTCTTGTGCGCCTTTGGAGATGTATGTTGTTACAAAAACTCCATTATAAAATTCTTGTGTCTTTGGATCATAGTATGTTTCTGGCTTAAATGAAATCATTTTGCCAACAGCAACTGAGCTATGCATCTCTCTAATATTTCCACGGAAACTGTTAAATGCGTTTAGGCTAGCTTCTGCTGTAACAACGTCACCAGTTTGATCAATATTGTCAAGTGTGGCAAATCCAGAAACAGTTCTGTTTTCCCTGTTTACTTTTGTAAACGGGACAGCAAGGTGTATGTTTTGGCCATCGCTGGACCACTGAGCTTTTTCAATGTTCATATGCTTAATTTTATACTTATCTATGTAAAAAGGCAAATCGTAGTCAATTAGGTTTAGTCGACTCGACTGCCGTCGCCTTTAGCATTTCTGCCTTCTCCGACTTTGTCTGATGAGGCAGCAGATCTTTCAGAATCCCTGGCTCTGGTTTTTCCAGCAGTAGCTTTTTGATCGGCTGCTTGCTGAGGTTTTAATTCAACCATTTCGTCTCCGCCATCAACTGGAATTAATCCTTTTCTAATTCTAACTTCGTTTGGAGTAATTACCTGCATTCTTAAATATCTTTCGTCTATTTGAGACTGGGTATCTTCATCTGTCAAAGTTAACTCTTCGAATTTAATTTTTAAAGCATCTGTTTTTTCTTCAATTATTGAATTAATTCTTTTTTCTAATCTCATTTGTGCTGGACGGCAAACTTGCTCTTTAAAGGTTTTATCTGCGTCTCTAGCGTTTGCTAAAGATACTCCTTCTGGCACACCAATTTTATTAATTGGAACTCTATGGGCAAGCAATATTTCATCTCTATTTGATTGTCTGTAAATATTAAATGATGACTCCTGTGCCCCAGCTTCAACTGGCTCCATTTTAAATTCAACTTTATTATCTGGAGTATCTGCTGGCAGAGGTATATAAAGTGATCTATGGTTCTTGCCTTTTAGTCCAACCTGGAAAAATTCAAGTAATTTTCTTTCTGACTCTGGAGAAAGCTTTGCTCCCTTTACTGTGATAATATAACGTGGTACAGCTTTATTCTCAAAGTAATCTAGGTTATATCTTCCAGCAAATTCATTTCCAGCCAATGACATTTGAGCTGCAACAATATCTGGGATACCATAGTAGTTATTCATTGGGGTATATTTCTTCAAATGAATTATTTCATTTGGTCTGTCTTCTGACTCTCCAATTGGATTTATAGTTTCTGTGTCGCCAAAGTTTCTAAAGAAAACAGCTTTGCCATAAAGCAATTGCATGAAGCCGTCTCTTAGTCTTCTAACACGCATTGTTTTAGCTGGAATATGTCCAATATATCCAATATCTCCTGCTGTAGTTCTTCCAATTTCAATATAGCCGTTACCTGTTGCTTCTAGATCTGTGTATACCTTTATAAGAGTTTCTGTAAAAGTATCTTCATCGTTTGTTGCATCTAGCCAATCTTGAAGGTCCTGCTTTAATTTATTTAATTTTCTGCGAGCCCTATCTAATTGCTTGTCATCTGATATTGCATCAATTGCATCATTAGTTTTTCTTGTTTCCATAAAAGAATATCCAAGCCCAACAATATTTGCCACCTTTGCATTAATAGCAGCATAATTATAAGTTGAAACTTCATAAATCTGAGATAAGTATTCTAAGTTATATACTGGCTGCACAAGATCAAACATTGCATATCCAGTAACTGCTGACTGCAATAAATTCTGTTGTGTTCCAGATCCATCTTTACCTGTAAATGATTTAGCAAAATCTCTGTTGATCTTTCGTTTAAAATTAGTGCCTAGTCCTCTTACTTTTTTAAGATCTTCCATTCCAATGGCAAATGGGTCTACGTGCTCTTTTTCTTTTTTGAATGAGAATAAATCTGAACTATTTTTAACAGAGACTTCGTATATATCGTCTGGTCCATCTTCTAAAAACTGTGTCATTTTACTGCTCCTCCTCTTAGAATTGAATCTTTGTACTCTCCAATATCAAGCGGGTCTGGAGTAAGTCCCCATTTAAGTCTTTCGTTTTGATGTTCAAATTCTTCATCATCAATTTTTCTTCTACCAGAAAGAAACTTTGGTTGTCCTTCATAAATCCCATAGTGTCTGACGGAATCTGCCAAGGCAGCTATCTTTGATCTATTGCCCTTTGTAGAAGTTATAGAAAGGAAATTGCCATCGTCGTCGCCTATCCAGCGACCATCAGGCATTTCCCAAACATATATCCCAAGTCTGGTTTCTTCTATGATCTGGCTTTTCTGATTTAAGATTTCCATATGTATTACAGTTTACCATTACTCTTGACTAAAGTCCAGTTTTTGATTGTAGATTGACAAATATTTTAATAAATTGTCAGTATGTTGTCAAAGGATCTTGTATAGTATGCTGTATTGTCTGCTCCGCTGACATCTTCTGATATTTGAAGACCTACCTCTTGTACTGATGATGAGTTGTCTGAGCAATATAGCTTGTAGTTATTTAATATTTGAGCCTCTGTAAATTGATCTTCATAAAATGCTATATTACTATATAAATTAGCCCCGCCACTTACTGAATCATTTTGATTCTGATTAAATTTAACATTTGAAGCTGGAGAATTTAATGTTATTACTATGTGATGCATTATGTCTGACAATAGCACATTATATATATTTGTCTCTAATGTCCTGTTTATTCCATTTATGTATATTGAGTTTATCCCACTAGAAGATATAGCACCTTGGGCATTCCAGGAAAATGATGAAGATGCAGAGGAGAACAAAACATTGCCTCCGCTCTTTGGGGCAAAAAATAGCTCTATTGTTTGTGGGGGGGTTGAAAGTTCTGCTGAGAATCCATGTCCATTAATCATTCGTATTCCATTGTATTCGCTTTGCATTCTTATTGGATAATTATACTGGCCCAAAGAATAGTCAAAACTTGAATATATTCTGTTACCACTATTGTCTGAATAAAAATCTTTATCTGAATAAAAGTCTATCTCTAGTTTATCAAAATAAGGTATGTCAAAGCTAGAGTCTGTTGTTGTAACAGTCACTCTTAAATCTAAGATCTCGCTATTTAGATTTTGATTTTTATTGTAATATGGAAGTGGGTTATTATTTTTACAAACTGCCCAAGACTGTCCTGGGACCTTAACCTCTACTAATACATTTTCTACGTCTTGTCCATAAACAATTGAAGAAGAAACTATTGCTTGTGGATTTGTAACATATATTCTTTCTTCAAAAGAAAATGTTTTGCTTTCTTGCAGGGATGTTTTTTCAAAGGTGAGTCTGGAATTAATTTGATCGTAGTATGCGTCTCCAGAAATAAATCTTTCTAGGCCTTTAATTCCAGGATATCTATAAGAAAGAATTGGCCTAAGCGTAACAGAATTTAAAGAAAACAGAGTTCCATTTTGTGAATATACTATCTGTGAATATTTAGTATCTTTATACCCCGCAATATAGTGAGCATAAATTCTATTTAAAGGAAGCTCATATGAATAAGTTGAAACTCCATCTATAATAAATTTTTTATTTGCATTGGCTGGTCCTAGGTTTAAAGATAGCTTTTCATTAGAAAATTTTACTGGCTCTGTAAAAGTTTTTTCATTAGCTAGACTGCCATTAATATATAAAGACATTTTTGTTTTAGCAAATACTCCAACGACATGTATTACCTGCTTTCTAGATATTTTATGCTGTAAAAAATTAGATGCATTTACTTTAAATACAACGTTTTCATTTTTGTAAAATATGCCTAAATTATTTATTGTGTCTGCAAGTATTGGGTACTCTTGTAGATCTGAAGAATCTGGCTTAAACCAAAGCTCTATGGAAAAAGAATCGTCTGGGTATTCACTTGTAGCTATGCCTAAAGCCTTTAACTGGGTATTTGCTAACTCATTAATTTCTGTACCACGAATTCCTGCTGCAACAATCGGCATTACTTCAAAATCAGATGACCTTGTTGAAAATCCTTCCATGCCATTTCCAGAGTAGTCTATTATTGGAAGACCTGTAAGTGAAGCATATGAAATTCCATTGTCTTTTAAATCTTGATAAGTTAAGTATGTGTTTTCTAATAAAGTGTAAGAATTTATTGAGCCAGATTTAACTTCATCTAGCAAAAAAAATGATAGTGGATTATCTTTCAAGACAGTGTATTTGTATGACATGTCTTATCTCGTTTCTAGTGCTTGAACTCTCGCTGTAAGCTCTTGGACTGCTTTAATTAATGGCGCTACAAATTCTTCATATCTTAGCGCTTGATCTGATTCTTCATCTAGTCTATCTATTAGGACCCACCCGCCAAAATCTTCTATCCCAGCATCATCTAATACTTGCTTAACTTCTTGTGCAATTAAACCATAGTGAGTTCTTGATCCAGGAACAGAAACATATTCTCCATTTACGAGATCTTTGCTTCCTTCAATAAATTTATAACTTACTGGATTTAAATTATTTATAAAGTCTAATCCAAGTGTGCTTGTCTGAATATCTTTTTTAAGTCTTTGATCTGATGTAACAATTGCTCCAGTATTTGAATAAATTGTTTTCCAGTATCTGGCTGCAACTCCAGTAACTCCATTTGCAGGAGTACCAATGTTATAAGCATTAGATCCAGATGGATACCAATCAGATGTTACGCCATAATCAAATGTAAGTGGCTCTGGATTTAATCCAACTGTAAATGCAATTGGATCTAAATTAGCTTGTGTTCCAGGAGCACCATTTGCACCATTTGCTCCTGTAGCTCCTCTTGGAATAGTAAATCTAAGTATTGCATTTTGATTGTCTCCTATATTAGTAACACTTGCTAGTGTTCCTGCTGCGCCTGTTATTGGAGTAACAAATGATACAGTTGTAGGGCCAGGTACTCCTTGGTCGCCTTTAATGCCTTGTATGCCTCGTGGGAGTATAAGATTGAGTACTTGTGCTGGAGATGTGCCAGTAATACTTGCGCCATATGTATTTTCATCAGCGCCAGGGGTTACTGTTCCTATTGTAAGAACATTTGACGGTCCATTGCCACCAAGTACGCCATCGGCTCCTCTTGGAATATTAAATGTTAAAGTTTGTGATCCAAGGCCTCCTACAATTGTTTGTGGGGAAATTACTACAGATGCAGGTTGGCCAGCATTAATTGTATTAGTTGCAGCAATTGATAATGTATTTGCTGGACCTGTTGGGCCAGGAGTAGCATCAATTAAATCAGCAATGTCTTTAGCCAACAATGACAAATCTCTTGGTACGTCTGGAGAGTCTGTGTAGGCTGGAAAATGTAAGCCATGCTGATTGGATACTGTAGTCATTTTTTAATTATACCACTCATTACCTTTTATATATGTGTGCTGGGCTCATATATCTAGTACCAGATGTAATTGGCTTTACCTCATGTACAAATGGCTCTTGTGAAGGGAATATTACAAGGCTTCCAGCTTTTGGCTTAATAGTAATATTTTGATTAGGGAAATGCAGTTCTCCGCCTTCGTAATCATCATTTAAATAAGCGACAAGGGAAAAAGCAAGATCTGTATTGCCATCTTGTCCATCAAAATGTGGTCCCATAGATTGGCCTTCATACCATTCTTTAATTGGAATTCTATCTATTGCTAACTCGTGATTTGTTTTATCTATTCCACGACCATCAAAGTATCTATCTGTACACATTTCAAATGCCATAATTAAACTATTTGCAATATACAAAGTTTTTCTATCTACAATTTCAGAACCAGTTGTTTGTTTAAGAGCTGGAGTATTTATAAATTTTGTTCTTCCATAGACTAAAGATTGATCATTGCTTGCTGTCCAGTCTTCCCATTTTGAAATTCTTGAATAAGAATCTGGCTCTTCATCAATTGCATTGATAAATCCAACAAGTTCTTCTGGGTAACTTAATACGTTTTCCCAGTAATGAATTTCAGGATTAAGTGGTTGAAAGTCAAACATTATATATTGCTTAAACGGAACATTGCCTTGCATTATTCAACTTCCTCTGCTGGATACTTAACTCCGTCTGATTTAACTCTAAGCCCTTCTTCTCTGATGGCTTCCCATTCCGCTTGCTCTTCTTTTTGATAGGCTCTTACTTTTGCTAATTCTTCTGCCCATTGATCTCTTAACTCTTGTGGATAATCTGATTCTTCACGATCATCCCAGAATGAACCAAGTGTGTAGCGAATTGCTTTCTTTACTGTAGTTACCTCATGAATATTTTCAAATCCTCCAGCAAATGTTGCAAGCTTGCCGACTTCTGGAACAATTGTTAGTCCATGCTTAAAGTTTAACAGACCATCTTCAAAATCATCATTTAAATATATAAATGTTGCATATCGGCTTCTAGTAAATGCACCTGAATTACCATCATTGTCTGTGTTATCTGAGTGCATGTTTGCAAATGCTCCTGGTGCCCATCTTTGAGAATGGAAGCTAATCTGAGACATTTGTGCTGGATCTTTTCCAGCCATCTCTGCTGTAACCTCAATAACTTTTTGTTTTAACACATCAAAGAAATCTCCTGGTAGGCCGCATGCAATTGTATCTGGGTCATTAGTCTCTGGCATTCCAGAAGAGTATGACTCATAAAAAGAAATTGGCATCCACTCTAGTTGCTTTTTTTCCATTTTAATTGCTAGCACCTTAATTACTGCAGCACATTCTTCTGGTGTTAGAAAATTATCGTAAATAACAATATCTGATTTAGGTCTAGTAATTGTAACGTTTTCAAACATTATGCCATCCCTACTTCTTCTTTATTTTTTAATTCATCAAACATTACTGGCTTGCCATCTTGCATGTATCTCATATTTCTTGGGTCATCATACTCGACTCTTTCAAGTTCCATTTTTGCCCACTTATACGCACCATAACGCTTTTGATTTTCTAGCCATTCTTTAGTTCCGTCTGACGGAACCATAATAAAGTTTCTAACAAAGAATTTTTCATTTTCTCCAATAGTTTTAACACCGTGATAGTAAGGTTCTGTAGATGGGAAAACTAAAATGTCTCCAGCCTTTGGCTTGTGATTAATTAGCTCACCATCAATTAAAAACTCAATGTCTCCGCCTTCATAGTCGTCATTTATGTACATAGTACATGTAATGAAAAACTTATCTCCAGGCATATCTTTTTGAGATGTAATGTGATCTGTATGATACTGCATTGTCATTTTATTGTTCATGAGGTCTAGAGCTGGTCTATACTTAGAGTATGAACATCCGCTAAATCTCCAAAATTCTGGCAATTCTATTCCATGTCTTTGAACATAGTCCATAATTACACGTCTGTAGGCATCTTCTACTTCATCAACAAAAGCCTTTTCTTTAATAAACATTTCTTCAGACTGTATCTCAGATTCAACTTCTCTCAAGTCTTTCTTCTGTGTATAAGTTCCAAAATGTGCCCATGGGTCCCATGTCTTTAAAAAGTATTTTCCTTCAGATGTTGTTTCTGATTCTTTCATGACGTCATACATCTGCTTTGGATCTTTTAATACATTTCTGTATACATCGACCTTTGGATAAATTTCTACATATTCTAATTGGCTCATGGTTGTCTTTCTCCTGTATGTTTAAGTATCGTCCAAAAGAATGGCGATGTGAATCTATTCCCAGATTTTACTGGTCTAACCCCGTGAGCATAATACATGTCTCCTGGGAAAAAATATGCTGCTCCAGCTACTGGCTGGAATTCAATTCCATGTTGTGGGAAATAAAGCTCTCCACCTTCATAGTCATCATTGAAATAAAATAGTCCTGCTAAATCATACCAAGGGAAATCGTTTGGCCTTCCTTTTTCTGGACCTGTATGGAATTCTTTATCTGCATGTGGCTCTTGTCTAGCCCCAATTGGCCATCTAACAATTGCTGGACCAGTTTCATGTGCATCTACATCAAAGAACTTGTCTACTTCAATTTTTAATCTTGCAATCATGCTGTAAATAAGATCAAGGATCGATGGGTCTGATGCCATTAAAGAATTATATGTGCAAACTCTATCTGCCCAAACTGAGGCGTCATAAAGAACTAATCCATCTTCATCAACATGCGTTTCTGTTATATCCCATATCTTATTATTTAGCGCAAAATCCATAAGGCGCTTTCTTTCTTCTAAAGTAAGGAAGTCTTTAATTTCTACTATGTTGTTAATTGAGTCTCCAAAAAACCCAGAAGGGGTTAAAGATGCTTGAGATTTTTTGCCGATGTCTTTATTTGAAAATTCCATTTATTTATCTCCTGTAAAAATTATACCATACGTACTATTTTTGATCATTGTTTACCTTTAATCTAATTGCTTTTACCTGATGTTTACCAATTACATTTTTAAGGTGGTCAACTGCATCTCTATAAAAATTAGACCAGGTTCCAGAACGATTCATTTCATAGACAAAATTTCCATACTCTTCATGATTAAATGATTCTGGTGGCAAATCAGTGTATGGCTTATATGTAATTTCAGAGTTTTGTAGTTCTTCTAAGTTTATTGGAAGAATTGCTATTACTGGAGTTCCCGCCTTAATTGTTATTACCTCATTTGGCTTTGTTACCATCCAAGCAATGGGTAGCTCTCCTCTAAAGAATGAAGAACTTATAAGTGTAGTAAATGGAACCGCACCATCTATAAATAGGTTTGGAACTGGCATAGAAAGTAAACTTAGGTTGTCTTCTGACTTTATCATTATCCCACAGTTAAAACTGATAGTTCCGTTTGCTCTTCCACCGTATGCATACTTTTCTCCAGACAAGATTTTAACATGATCTGGAGTGCTATCTGTAATTCCATCCCAAATAAATGATATATCTTCGGGGAAAGATATTCCCCACCCTAGTTGATTTGTTAATCCAACTGGAAAACATTTATAGGCATGTGCCTCATATGTATTTTCCATCCACTCTCTTTTTATAGAAAGTGGCTCAATAATTCCGTATCCGTCTCTTAGCTCATAAGCTGAAAGATCATACATTTTTTAGCCTATCTTCTTCTACCCACTTTGAACGCATTTCCATAAATTCTTGTCTATGGGCATGATCATTGTAGTCAAGCATTGTAACAATTGAAAATTTCATTCCAGATTTTACTGGCATCGCTCTATGTGAGAATAAGTATGTTGATGGGAATATATAAAGATCTCCTGCTTTAGGCTTAATGTCTAAACCAAGTTTTGGAAATACTAAGTTTCCTCCTTCGTAGCCTTCATTTGGATATGCTACAAGAGAGACTGTTGCGCTGTATGAAAATCCATGGTCTGCATGTTCTTGGAAGTGTTGTCCTTCACCATATCTAATGCAATTCATTACTTCCCAATAATTCATTTTTAATGAATATTTTCTGCAGTAATCATCTACAGCAATTCCTTGGTATTTTCTTAAATCTTTCCAAAGACTACCAACTAATTTTTCTGTTTCGTTTGAAGGCTCTACAATTTCAGCAATCTTAATGTCTTCGCAATTTCTGTATTCTGGCATTTTTTCGCTATATCCAACAAAACCAAAAGTCCAGGCAAATCTTTCTGCGCCTTCTTTATCAGCCGATATGCCAATTTCATTTAGTCTTTCAACAATGTTTAAGTCTTCTGGCAACGCATTTCTATATACCCATATTCCTGGGAACAGTTCTTCTTTATTTAGCATCATTAGCCTTTCTAGATACTTTATTATATCATTATTCTAAAGTTTAGACAATGCTTCTTCAATATTTAAAATCTTATTTTCTAGGTCTTCTATTTTTTTTGCCGCAAGTTTAAGAGCTTCTACTGCATATACAGATAGAAGCTCATATTTAATTCCTGCTGGTTCATTTTGTGAATTATAATATACCACATATTTAAATGCATCAATTGCATCAAGTTCTTCTGCTATATAACCAATATGTCTTTTTTCAGTAGGATCTGATTTATAAACCCAAGTAACTGGGCGGAGATTTTGAATCTCCGCCCAGAAATCAATTTCTATGTTTTCCACAGAAATTAACCCTTGTTTGATTTTTTGTTTATAACTCCTGCTAAAGATTTCTTTAGTTTTATTGAAGAGTAACCGAATCTAGGTGGGAAGAACGGTGGGAAGAACGGTGGGAAGAACGGTGGGAAGAACGGTGGGAAGAACGGTGGGAAGAACGGTGGTGCGAAGAATACTGGTGGGAAGAACGGTGGGAAGAACGGTGGGAA
>Ga0078894_10004514_pt1 | contig 10654 bp, 6 predicted proteins | sample LauGreSu1BDMLBSD_2_FD_67506 | JGI IMG/M metagenome (GOLD analysis project Ga0078894, IMG submission 67506) | Freshwater lake microbial communities from Lake Michigan, USA - Su13.BD.MLB.SD (version 4) (version 4) | ecosystem: Environmental > Aquatic > Freshwater > Lake | place: Lake Michigan, USA... | reverse complement strand
CCTTATTTTTGCTACCGGATGCCTCTCGTCGGCTAATCGTCCTCATTTTGACGGTGACCATCTATTCGAAGGCGATACCTATCACACAGGTGAATGGCCGCACGATGGCGTGGACTTCACAGGAAAGACAGTTGGCTTGATTGGTACTGGCTCGTCTGCCATTCAAAGCATTCCGTTAATTGCCGAACAAGCCGACCATCTCACCGTTTTTCAACGGACAGCATCGTTTTCTATTCCTGCTCGCAACGACAACATTGATTCTGACTATGTTCAACGCGTCAAGCAGAACTACAAGACCTTTCGAGACGCCAATCGTTTACAAACTGGTGCCTTCGGATCCACAATTGAGCGCGGCGACTCATCTGCGCTTGAGGCCAGCGATGCCGAACGTCGAGCCGAGTTTGAACGTCGATGGCAAAAAGGTGGATTCGGATTTTTGTCGTCGTACAACGACTTCTTACTAAAGAATGAGGCAAACGACACGATTGCCGAGTTTGTGCGCGAGAAGATTCGATCAATAGTGAAGAACCCGGAAACGGCAGAAGCGCTGTTACCACAGCAAGTTATTGGTTGCAAACGCTTGTGTCTCGACACCAACTATTACGAGACATTCAACAAGTCAAACGTGTCATTGGTGCCAGTCGACAAGCACCCCATTGAACGAATCACTTCTCACGGACTGGTCGTTAACGGAAAAGAACACACTTTTGACGTGCTGGTTTATGCAACAGGTTTCGACGCGATGACCGGTTCTCTCTTGAAGATCGACATTCGCGGGAGAAACAATGTTGCACTCGGCGATGCCTGGCACGCTGGCCCTGTGACATACCTTGGTCTGAACACAGCCGGATTCCCCAACATGTTCATGGTGTCTGGACCAGGTAGCCCATCGGTGCTCACCAACATGATCATGTCCATCGAACAGCATGTTGAATGGATTACGGACTGCATTTCACACATGTCGTCACATGGACAATCCACCATTGAAACAACTGAAGACTCGCAATCCCAATGGGTGGCGTTTGTAAACGCAGTTGCGGACATGACGTTGTATCCATCGTGCAACAGTTGGTATCTCGGCGCAAACGTTCCTGGCAAACCACGAGTGTTTATGCCGCTCATTGGCTTTCCTACATATGTTGAGAAATGCAATGAGGTTGTTCGCAATGGCTACGAAGGATTCGTCCTCGCGTAGCTAGTCAACTTACTCAACGATGAAGGCGTGGTGCATTCCGTTTGCGTAATGCCCTTCAATGTTGCACAGCAACTCATACGTGCCTGGCTCAAGATCAATCTTTAGAACCTTGGCTTCATTGACTGGCCATTCAGGGATTTCGTCAATCACGTCAATCCCATCAAGATCTTCGTCGAATCTATTGTTCTCGCCAAGTGGAATCTTGCCTGGCTCAAACGACGTCTTCGTCACAAGGAATTCATGCTGAATGGTTCCATAGTTGGCGATTGCGAAGATGACTTCCCCGGCTTTTGCCCTGCCAGCACTGATGTCCACCTGCCACTCAAATACCTGTCCAACGATCTTGTTTGCAACAACATCGTCCACATCAGGACCTGGCTGACTAGTGGGGTCGGCGCCACATCCCGTTAGAGCCAGTAAAAACATCACAAGTGTGAAGGACAACTTTTTCATCATTCACCCTCTCTAGTTGCGAAATCACTTCTGATACAGACCGATTTGTTCCATTTGTGAAGTACTTTCATCACTCGAACTAGGGCAAGACCTGTCAGGTTCGCCTAGCGTGTTATCCAACCCGGTTGCCGGGACAACAACAGAGGAAGACAGATGACTACCTACGACAAGATCTATATCAACGGACAGTGGATCGCCTCCGAAGGCACTTCCACCATTTCCGTGTTCGACTCATTGACCGAGCAGGTCATGGCCACCATCCCAGAGGGCACAGCCGGCGACGTAGCCAAAGCAGCCGCAGCCGCAAAAGCCGCATTTGAATCGTGGAGCACACTTCCAAAAGAAGAGCGTGCAAAGTACATGAACCGCATTGGTGATGCGCTGGGCGGACGTCTCGACGAAATAGCTTCTGCAATTACACGCGAGACCGGCATGGCAAAGCCATTGTCCAACATCATTCAAGTGGGAATTCCCATTAACTCGTTCAAGCAGGCGGCAGCGTTGGCTGAGTCATTCAACTTCTCAAAAGAAATTGGAAACTCACTCGTCGTGCGCGAGCCAATTGGCGTTGTTGGATGCATCACCCCATGGAACTACCCACTGCACCAAATTGCAGCAAAAGTTGCATTCGCAATGGCCGCAGGCTGCACCGTTGTGCTGAAGCCAAGTGAAGTCGCACCAATCGATGCATTCATGCTTGCCGAAATCATTCACGAAGTTGGTTTGCCAGCAGGTGTCTTCAACTTGGTCACTGGTACAGGTCCAGTAGTTGGCGAAGCAATCGCTGCTAGCACCGACGTAGACATGATTTCATTCACTGGCTCCACACGTGCCGGTAAGCGAGTCATGCAAGTGGGCGCAGAGACAATTAAGAAAGTTGCGCTTGAATTGGGTGGCAAGAGCGCGAACATCATCTGCGATGACCTCGACGATGAGACTTTCGCAAAGGCAATCATGGGCGGCACTGGACAAGCATTCTTGAACAGCGGTCAAACATGCTCTTTGTTGAGCCGTATGTTGGTGCCACGTTCAAAGCTTGCAAAAGCAGAAGAGCTCGCAGCAGCTGTTGCAGGGAACATCAAAGTTGGTGATCCATTCGCAGAAGGAACAAACGTAGGTCCACTTGCCTCAGCAGCACAGCGTGACCGAGTTCAGATGTACATCAATAAGGGCATTGAAGAAGGCGCCAAGTTGATTGCCGGCGGAACTGGCGCACCAGAGGGACTCGACACTGGCTACTACGTGAAGCCAACTGTGTTCTCCGACGTTCGCAACGACATGACAATTGCTCAAGAAGAAATCTTCGGGCCAGTGCTGTCAATCATTCCTTATGACACCATCGACGATGCCGTAGATATTGCAAACGACACCGTGTACGGCTTGGCTGGCGCAGTGTTCGCAAAGGATAAGGAAACTGGCATTGCAATTGCGCGTCGCTTGCGCACGGGCCAAGTCACAGTTAACGGTGGTGCTTTTAACCCGAACGCACCATTCGGTGGATACAAGCAGTCCGGCGTTGGCCGCGAACTCGGCGAATACGGCTTCGAGGAATTCCTCGAGATCAAGAGCCTCCAGCTGTAACAGCACTTTCTGAAACAGGCCCGTCCTCTTGTGGGGGCGGGCCTGTTTTGTTTACGTGGTTGGCGGACTGGCCGGCACCGTTGTTGTCGTGGTTGTCGTGGTTGTCGTGGTTGATGTGGTTGAAGTGGTGGACGTCGTTGTCGTGGTGGTGGTGGTTGCTGGTGGAATAACAAAGCCATTTGCCCATCCCCACCGAATATCCATCGGTCCACCAATTGGTGTTCCAATTGCACTTGGAACTGCATCCATTGCACGACGCAATTGGGCCCATCCATCCCACGCTGAGATCCCAGTTGTTGGGCATCCGCCACGCACCTGGCTGCACGCTGCAGTTTGAACGGTGATTGCACCTAGTCGCAATGGCATCGCCATTGACGCCGCGCGTGCCGCCATCACCGCCCATTGCCGAGATTGCGAGCCACTTTGCGTGTGAATTTGCGGCATCGCAAAAACATTGGGGCCAGCATGCGACGACACCCACAAGACATCGTCAATTGTCCAGCCGTTATTGCACGTGAGATCTGAAGAGACTGTTTGTGGGCATCCGTCTGCAGAGCCGAAATTCCATAAGCGAAGCGACGATGCACGTACGAATCCATCCACCCATGAACGTGCCTGCCCTGGTGGGCCCCAGCCCGGCTCCAAATCAACCGCCGCAGAGATTGACACTCGCGGGTCTGACGACGCACGTGCTTGTTCCACCATGCGTGCCCATGTTGCCCCACCCAAAAATCCGTTGTGCGCAGTAACGGAGCCCGAATTGCTGGTGCCGATTGATACTTCCCATGGGCCCACACCACATTCAGCTAAACCGGCCGCCCATGCAGCCGCAGTGGCCACAATGCTGCTGTAAGGAATTGTACGCCCAAACCCATTTGACCCGCCTTCCACTTGTTTGCCGAAAGAGAGCACAACAATTCCGCGCGGCACCTTCTTCGCTTGGTCGCACGCCGCGGCGCGAATCACTGGAACTGCAGTATCGATAGGTGTCACGTCTTGCCCACGCACATAACTTCCGATAGCAACATTCCAGTCGGGCGACGTTCTTAATGGAACTGCCGACGGATACCACGCAGCATCGCCAAATGCGATGGACGGTGGCGTACTGACTTCAACGTGAATTGGGTTCTTCACGCATCCTGCCGCACATCGTCCAGATGTAGGAGAAAATGCATCAACATTCACCTTCGTGCCACGTGAGCGCGCATTGCGTGTTGACAACGCCACCACTTGAACAACATTTGTTGTTTTAGTTCCAGACAATGACACCGACCGACGCACAACTTGAGGTGAATACTGATCAATTGTTTTCACGCGACGACCATTAACGAGAACAGCGAGTCGACCTTGTGCAGGCCCAGCCACGTACCACAATGCAAAACTCTTGCGTTTCACTGTGAAGCTGGCACTGGCACCCGTTGTTGATGCCGACAACAACACACCGCCATGAGCAGTTCTACTCTTCCCTGTCGCCCATGAACTAGCAGACACTGTCGAAGCAGTAGAAGAGGCATGCGCCAACGGCGGAGCAATCAATGCCACTACCAGGACGCTTATCGACATCAGTATGGTTCTCGAGCGCTTCGCCATCCAATCAACTTAGGTGCAGATACTGATCAATAGTCATCGCCCATCGACCACGAAACTATTTATCGGTATTTCAGTACCCTATGAACCTGTTTCATGAAGTATCGCCTCTTCTCCCCCCTCTATGTCGCAGCCATTGCAGTTTTCCTGTCGGCTCCATTCGTTGCCCTTGCAGGCACAACAACTCCGATGACCACCGTCCCCGTGCGAACTGGCGACGCAGATGCGGGCATATCTGTGGTGTGGCTGGTACTAGACGAAGCACCCCTCTACGCACTTCTGCAAACAAACGGCGACATCAACGAAAAGAGATATCCAGGTTTTGCAAAACTCGCAAAGACATCAACCTGGTACCGCAACACACTCGGAACTGCTCAACGCACTACTGAAGCGGTTCCGGCAATGCTGGATGGCAAGTGGCCGACCTTACGGAACTACCCAGTCCTCGCAGACCACCCCGTCAACTTATTTACGTTGGCTAGTGGACACAAAAAATTAGATGTGTATCAATCCATCACGAATTTGTGTCCCCCGAAGATATGCGCTAACAAAATCCCAGACCAAGAACGCCAAGCAGAATTTCAAATTGCAGCGTTTGAACAACTCATCACGAATGCTTCCGAATCCACCAATGCCACAGTTCATTTTTCACACATTCTCCTTCCCCACCGCCCATGGAGATTCGCCACAGACGGCCGCCTAGGTAGAGAACTTGAAACTGACCCGCGCCCGAGCACTCAACTAGACCGTCGACGCGATGCATATCAGTCACTGCTTCGCCAATTTGTCGCAACAGATGCATTGCTACTCAAGTTCCTGACAACACTTGAGCAATCTGAAAACTGGAACCGCACCATGGTGGTTGTCACTAGCGATCACGGAATGACATTTGTGCCTGGTGAGTCGTTTAGAGACAAAGTCAACCCTTCTAAACCAGAAACACTTGAAGACATTTACCGTGTGCCCCTTTTCATTAAGTACCCGAATCAAAACTCTGCGGACGTGAATGACTGCCCGGCATCGTCAATTGACATATTGCCCACTGTTGTGTCAGTTGCACAGATTCCAAATACTGCGAAATTCGATGGAGTAGACCTCAGCGCCACCTGCCCGCAGCGCACATTTCGAAAAGTGCGCTGGCCGTATACCGGCAAAGATCTTTCAACTGATTTCTCTGACCTCGTAGCGCGTGTTCGCTACTACGACAAATGGGTTGATGCCGAAGGAGATGTAGACGACATTCATCGTGTTGGACGCAGTGGATCACTGCTGGGCACTCGCGTGCCAACCAGTGGCACACGACAACGCAACGACATCAAGTGGACCAACGTTGACCCCAACGGTTTTGTAGGCATCGGTGATGCGCCGTACTCCTACGTGCCCGCTCGCCTCTCCGGTCGCGTGACGTCAACACGGCCACTGTGTGCTCGTTGCGAAGGAATTCTGGTAGTGGACGGAACCGTGGTGGCCTCACTACCCGAGCTTGCTGGCATGCGACCCAGTTCGAAACCGGCGTACTTCACCACGTCGGTCATGACATCCCAGATCTCGTCTGACTCCAACGCTCCAGAACTATGGATTGCCGACTGGACCACTCCTGAAGTGGCATTCTCTTTTATTGGTATCTCCTCTTAAAACCCGAAGCAAGAATTGTCTCCGCCCAATTCCGTCCATCTCGGAGAGACAGAGACTGTCCGTGTAGCATCCTGGAATGAGATCTCTTCCATCACTGCGAGCAATTGTGTCACCACTACTCGTTGCATCTGCTCTTTCTGTAACGTTCGTCGTCGCCACAACTCAATCAGCTAGCGCAACATCGGTACCCGCCATCAACTGGGTTGCGCCAATTGTCAACGGCTCAATGAACGTCACGGCCGGACCCAATGGAACCAGCTACGCATTTGGGGCAATTACATCGAATACAACGTTTGGGTCAACAAGCGTCACCATCGCAGGCACGAATGATGTTGTACTAGTGAAGAGGCTTGCAAACGGCAACGTTGATTGGGTGTTGCAAGTCCAAGAGTCAACAAATGCCGTAGGCGCCTCATCTGTTGTACTGGACGCGAACAACAACGCGTATATCAGAGGTTCTTTAGGGGCTGTCACTGCAACGTTCGGTTCAATATCGGTTACTGGTTCAGCAACGGGCACAAGTTATCTTGCGAAAGTCAACTCGTCGGGCGTTGTGCAATGGGTCAAACTCATGAGCTCGTCAACGCATTTGGAGACCTTCTGGACCACGATTGACCCATCGTCCGGCGATATTTACGTAAGCGGAAGACACCGAGGAGTCACGTCAGGAACTGTCACCATTGCATCCCCGGGTTCACACATTGACGCATTCGTTATGAAATTCGATTCAAGCGGAAACGCATTATGGGGCAAATCGTGGGGTGGTGCTGGAACAGACATGGCTATGCGTGTCCATGTTCAAAGTTCATCGCACATCATCGTGAGTGGCACTATCCAGTCGTCATCGGTCGCAGGCGCGGTCACTGTTGCTTTCGATTCTGTCGCATCACTTACTCCAGCAGGTACAAGCAGGTCCGATGGCACCGTTGCAAAGATGAATACTTCCGATGGATCGTTTGTTTGGGCGAACATGGTCACTGGAACTGGCGATGAAGAAGTTCTAGGAATCAAAACTGACCCAGCAGGCAATGTGTACGTCACAGGATGGTTCTCATCTGCATCGCTTGCAGCTGGCTCCACCACACTTTCCAACTTTGGTACGAATGACGTGTGGGTAGCAAAACTCAATTCCAGTGGACAATTCCAATGGGCCCGTTCCGGTGGAGGCTCCGATGTCGATGCAGCGTTCACCCTTGAAATAGACGGCGCAGACAATGTCTACATTGCGGGTTATTTCGGCGCATACGGAAGCACTACAAAGAACGGCGTCTTTGGAACAACAACTCTCGTATCAGGCGGAGCAACATTGGGACTAGGCGACGGCTTCATTGCGTCGTATTCATCGTCTGGAACATTCCGCTGGGCACTCTCGACGGAGACTGCAGCAGGTCACGGGTTTGTAGGGACACTTAGCCTCAGCGACAACGGCGACCTGTTTGCAAGTGCTGGAAGCATTTCAGGCAACCTGGTGGTTGGGACAACCACAACCACATACGGTGGAACCTCTGGGGCCACAATTATTTCTTTTGCGAATGTTGGAAGCGCTCCATCAACCACAACGACAACCACCACTTCCACAACGACAACGTCGACAACTTCAACAACAACCACTGTTCCATCTGGTGGATCAACAACACTTGCCCCGTCAACAACTGTTGGATCGTCTGGAAACAACTCTGGATCGAACACTTCTGGAAATTCAGGATCGACTACTTCAACCACAACACCATCGGGACTTGTGGTGAATAGTGCTACGTCCACTACTTCGTCCACCAGCACAACCACCACCGTTGCGCCAAATGCGCCAGATGTGTCTCTGGGTGCGGCTGGTGTTGTGATCGGAGGAAAGACTGCTGCCACTACAGTTACTCGCGCGGACAACACCATCCTTGTATCCGGTGGAGGAATTGAGGCCACCATTTACGGTGAGTCATCCGATGGTCAACGAATTGATCTAGACGAAAACGGAGACCTCAGATTGACCATTAGCGACAAAATTGTTGTGGAGGCAGAGGGATTTGAATCTGCGTCAGAGGTTGATGTGTGGATGTATTCAACACCTACTCGTCTCGGCGCATTGGAAGTTTCAGAGTCTGGCACTGGAGTTAGTTCATTCACGCTGCCTGCATCTGTTGATGAAGGTGAGCATCGTGTTGTACTCGACGGCGCCAATGACAATGGCCAAGACGTAATACTTGGCCTTGGAATTGCAGTCGGAGCACTCGAAGGCAACTCAGTCAACAAAGTGCTCATCATCGCGCCATTGACCCTTGCCATCTTGTTTGCACTTCTTCTTCCATCAGTCCTTCGTCGCCGTCGCAAAGAAGTAATCGCCTAAGCCATACGGGCAATGACGAAATCCAGTAACCCACTATCTACATGTCCTCGTGAAGTGAGGGCTCTGTATTTACAGAGCCCTCAACCGCACCGGGACACCATGGTGGAAATGCGGCAACGCATCTTGGTCATCCTTCCCGACGCCGAAGAAATTGTTAGCTACGGGATGCCAGCATTTCGTGTGAACGGGGTAATTGCGTGCGGAATGAAAGCCGCAAAGAATCATATGGGGTACTACCCCTTCTGCGGATCAATCTTGCCTCTGTTTGCAGAAGAGCTACAGAAGTTCTCCTCAACCAAGAGTGCGCTTCATGTACCGATTGACAAACCCCTCAGCCGGTCGCTCTTGAAGAAACTTATACACGCAAGACTTTCGCAGGCACGCAAATAAGTTGGGTGAATACTGATCTTGATGCCCACTTGTCGAGATTTCATACTTTTGAATGGCTCACTGCGCGATCAAGAGAGCAGAAACGAAAAATACGTATAGCAATGTCAGCACCAGGCCACTTTTGCGTCCAAGTTCTCCGGACTTACTCGGAATGACAGCCAGCGTTGCCGCAAAAGAAATTAATGCTGCAATCAGCGTTGGAAGAACTGAAATTTCAATGGGAGAGATCCATCCAGCAGTTCCTACAATCAACATTGAGTTGAAGATGTTCGACCCAAGTACTGTGCCAATTCCCACTCCAACGTGACCTCTTCGCGCAGACACAATTGTTGTAACTAGCTCTGGTGCCGAGGTACCAATTGCAACAACAATCGATCCCATAATGAATGGGCTCCACCCCAGCACCTCTCCAATATCTTTCGCGGCCACAACAATCAAACGTCCTGACACCATGAGCAGCACAAGTCCAAGAACGAGTTCAACGAGAATGAGGCCTCTACGAGTCTCAGCTAAATCGTGAACGGCTTGCCGACTCTTCTTCGCATCACGTACCACCCACGTCAGCCAAAGTACAAAGATTGCAATCATTGAAATTGATTCGGTTTGAGCGATCCGGCCATCGATGGAACTCACAAGAAGAACCGCCAATGCCGCAATAAAACCGATGATCTCTCGTTGCACTTCACGACGCTGAACGCGAAGTGAACCGAACAGCAACGTAAATCCAAGTACGACTCCTAAATTCACCATGTTCGAACCAGTGGCATCGCCGAGAGCCAACTCCGATCGATTATCCAACGCCGACACAACACCGACAGTGAGTTCGGGGCTTGACGTGGCAAATGCAGCCACCGTGGCCCCAACAACACCAGCAGGAATTCGCAGCCACGTGGCTAAACCAACCGCACCGCGGACAAACCGTTCGCCACCAACAGCAGCCAGAAGCAAACCAAGCAATAACAAAGCAATGGACATGGGGACGCCTTTCAGTAGACGTCGACCCGGCTTCCCGACACTCCACTCGTCAGTGTAGAGATTCGAAAACGTCCTTGGCCTTGGAGATTGATACAGAATTAGAGATATCTCTAGTACCCTCGGATCGAATGAGAATCAACAACAAAGTTGCATCGGTCGTTGTCGCTATAGGGCTTTCTGCACCACTTCTCCAATCTGTTCGTCCTCTCGCTGCGTCCTCTCAACAAACTCAAACCTTTACTGCGATAAATAGTCAGGATTACTTCACAGTGCCTGCTGGTGTAACCCGACTCTCTCTCGACATCGCTGCCGGTTCTGATGACTGGGAGAGCGCGCTTGGAGGAAGAGTGCTCGTTGACATTGCGGTGACCCCAGGAGAAGTTCTTGAGGTGTATGTCGGCCATTCGGGGAACATTGGTGGCACTGGCGGGTGGCCCGATGGTGGCCAAGGTGGTGGCCAAGTGGGCAACTCAAACGCGAGTGGAGGCGGGGGTTCAACC
>Ga0078894_10004513_pt1 | contig 10655 bp, 11 predicted proteins | sample LauGreSu1BDMLBSD_2_FD_67506 | JGI IMG/M metagenome (GOLD analysis project Ga0078894, IMG submission 67506) | Freshwater lake microbial communities from Lake Michigan, USA - Su13.BD.MLB.SD (version 4) (version 4) | ecosystem: Environmental > Aquatic > Freshwater > Lake | place: Lake Michigan... | reverse complement strand
ATCCAGAGCATAGTCGTCGTCACGTCGCCTAGTGGCGACCAAGCTCCGCCTGCATTTGCTGCTATAATTATCAACCCTGCTGCCAATAGTTTTTCTTTTGCATCTTCAAAAATTTTTCGACTCATAGAAGACATAATGATAGCCGTAGTGAGATTGTCCAAAAAAGCCGAAAGAAAAAAACTGATAATACAAATAGTAGCAAGTAGGTATTTTTTATTTCTAAAAGTTAAATTTTCGAGTACTACATCAAATCCATTATTCAAATCAATGATTTCTACTATAGTCATAGCGCCCATCAAAAAGAAAATAATTCCCGCTATTTCTTCAATATGATGCAATAATTCATGCTGAACAAAATCATTTTGAACATGTATACTAGCCATCACAATCCAAAGAAGCCCTCCTAGTGTAAGTGCTATCGAAGATTTGTCATGGGCTATTTTTTCTTCAAAAATAATAAGCAAATATCCTAAAAGAAAAATAATCGATAAAGTCAATATCATATAATTTGAAATCAGTTGTGAAAAAAAAAGTAGTTTTACAACTCACAAATGTAGCAATAAATAGTACAAAAATGGTAATAATCGTAGATAGTGGGAGCACCAAGGCACACTGGGCATATTATATTCAAGATTCCTTGCATATATTTGAGACCAAAGGAATGAGCCCTTATTTTGTAGATGCCGAATTTGTATTTAAAGAGCTCAATAATTCTGAAGCTAAAGATTGGAAAGAAAAAGTAACAGCCATTCATTTTTACGGAACGGGCTGTTCACATGAAAAAATGAATGAAAAGCTAAAAACGATCTTAAAAGATTATTTCACCAATGTGATCCAAATTGAAGTGAAGCACGATATGATGGCTGCTTGCATAGCCTTATTTGGCAGTAATAAAGGACTTGCATGTATTATAGGAACAGGTTCTAATTCATGTGTATACAATGGAAAGGAAATTACTGCAAATATTCCTGCGCCAGGATACGTTTTGGGGGATGAAGCAGGGGGCGCTTATTTAGGCAAGTCGCTTTTAAGAGCTTTTATTTACAAGAAATTATCACCAGAAGTAATGACCTATCTTGAACATGAAATGAACCTAAAAGAAGTAGAGATTTACGAAAATATTTATTCAAAACCACAAGCAAACCGCTATTTAGCGAGTTTTGCCCCTGTTTTGTATCGGTTCAAATCAGATAAGTCAATACAAGAAATCTTACAAAAAGCTTTTGATGAGTTTATTATATTTCATATTCTTGACTATCCCGAATATAAAGAATTAACCATAGCGGCGGTTGGCTCTGTTGCTTTTTATTTTCAAGAGGAATTTGATTTAGCGCTGCAAAAGTATGGATTAAAACTTACTCATATAGAAAAAGAGCCTATTGCAGCATTAGCAAAATTTCATTATGGAATAAAATAAAAAAATTACTTTTGTATTATTAGTTTTAGCAAATAATAGAATTTATGAACTTTAAAATTTCTTCAAGAATAGCCGATAATATTTTTGCATTCATAATGCTCATTTTTGGAATCATGCATATCTTTGGAACGGGTCAAATGAGCTCAATTGTTCCGTTGCCATTTCAAAAATTTTGGGTAATTTTTACGGGATTGGCTTTGATAGCTTATGCAATTTCCGTATTTATTCAGCATCGATTGACTATGTTAGCTGGGTATTTGTTAGCAGCCATGTTAGTGATTTTTATTTTTTCGGTACATCTTCCCGTAATTATCAGACGTGAATTATTTAGCGAATTGAGCGTAATCATGGTTTTAAAGGATTTGGCTCTTGCAGCAGCGGCTATTGTTATTGCCAATCAAAAAAGAGATTAAATCTTATATCCAAATCCTTTTAGGATATCCTTTGTTTTTTGAACATAGTCCCCTTGTAGCACTATTTCAAAATCTTTGACCGTACCACCTACGCCCAATTTTGTCTTTAACTTTTTGGATAAATCCTCTAAATCTTCAAGTTTTCCTTGAAAATTATTAACAATTGTTACTTTTTTCCCTGCTCTATTCTTTGTATCCAGAATTACTTTCAGCTTTTGCTTATCTATACCCAATGTTTCGATATTATCTTCCTCAAAAATGTATTCAAATTCTTTATTGGTGGAATACACTACATTACGGATGTCATTTTTTTTGCTCATAATTATTTCTCTAGAAAATTCATTACTTTTTCCTTCAATTGAAAATAGGCTACTTCTATATCATCATTTATGATTTTATGATCGAAGAAATTTTCAAATTTCATTTCGTCTTTTGCTTTATTGATTCTTGTTTGGATTTTTTCTTCTGTTTCTGTTTTTCGTCCACGAAGTCTTTTTTCCAAAGTTTCAAAATTGGGCGGCGCAATAAAAATAGATAGGATGTCTTGACAAAGTAATTTTTTAATCTTCAGCGCACCCATGATATCTATATCAAAAACAGCTACTTGATTTTTTTTCCATATTTTTTCTACTTCACTTTTAAGCGTACCGTATTTAGTGCCATTATACACTTCTTCCCATTCTAGAAAGTCTTCATTTTTTATTTTTTCTTCAAATGTATTATTGTCTATAAAAAAATAATCCTTGCTATCTTCTTCACTTATTCTAGGCGTTCGAGTAGTAGCCGAAATCGAAAATTTAAAATTTGGAAATTCATCCAATAGCATTTTCACTAATGTTGTTTTGCCTGCGCCCGATGGAGCTGTGATTAAGATAGATTTGTTTTTCATAAAATCATATTTTATAAGATGAGTTATCCACCGCAAATTTAATAAAAAATACTTGAATGTGAATCGTTTTTGTAGTTAATTTTCTACACGATCTTTTTTAAAATCCAAAAATTATTGATGCCTTCGCCGATAGTTAATTTTATTTTTTCTTCCTGAACCAATTCTAGAATAGCTAAAAAATGATATATTGCATGAAGTCTATTTTCAATGTCGTCAAACAATCGCTCAAAATCAACCCTTTCTTTTTCACCTAATTTGTTTAGAATCAATTCTTTTTCTAAAGCTATATCATACGAAATTTTATTGATTTGATGATGAACTGTCTCTTCCTGAGCACGCTTTTTTTCTAGTAAATTCTGGAATACTCGCATCAATTTTGTAATGGTAATTCGCTCCATTTCAAAATCGGTTTCATATAACTTTGCTATTTGTTCTATCTCCGCTTTGGCAGAGCGACGGCGCATTTTATGGAGCTGCTCTAATTCCAATTCTTGTAATTTTTCGCTAAATTCTTTATATTGTTTATATTCAATGATTTTCTGAACCAACTCCTCCCTTGGGTCAATCTCATTGCCTTCTTCATCAAGTTTTTTTCTGGGTAAAAGCATCTGTGCTTTGATTTTCATCAACGTAGCTGCTACCAAGATAAATTCACTCGCTAGCTCAATATTCATCTGCTTCATCTGATGAATATACGTCAGAAAATCCTCTGTAATTTTCGTAATAGGAATGTCATAAATATCCAATTCATCTCGTTGGATAAAAAACAATAATAAGTCAAAAGGTCCATGGAACTGAGGTAATGCTATCTCAAAGGTTTGATTTTCGGTCTGCGACATTTTTGTTATTAAAGACGCAAAAATAGTTAATTGCAATTTAAATTGACTTCCAAAAAGAATATTTTTAACTTAAGTTTTATGTAGCGTTGTATTCATTCCTTTTTAAATCTAATGATAACAATTTTGCAAATATTGATGCTGTATTAATGGGAGATTAATATAAATAGATAAAATCTATTAGATTGATAGATAGAATTCATGAAATTAATGATAAAAATAGCTGTATCTTTGTCGAATCAAAAAATTAATTATTTAACAAGTATAAAATTAAAAACTATGTCATTTGTAGGTAAAAAATTCCCTAATGTATCCGTAAAAGCAATCGATGAAATGGGCGATGCTTTCGAAATGAATTTGCTAGAAAAAGCAGTTAATGAAAAGAAAAAAGTTCTTTTGTTTTGGTATCCAAAAGATTTCACATTTGTATGTCCTACTGAGCTACACGCTTTCCAAGAAGCATCTGCTGAATTTGCGAAAAGAAATACTATCATTGTAGGAGCTTCTTGTGATACTGCAGAAGTACATTTTGCTTGGTTGAATACGCCAAAAGCAAATGGTGGAATCGAAGGAGTTAAATACCCTTTAATTGCAGATTCAAACAGAAATTTATCTAATATTTTGGATATCTTGGATGGCGAATATACCGATACTGAAAATTATTTGATAGCAGGGGATAATGTATCATATAGAGCTACTTACATTATTGATGAAGCAGGAACTATCGTTCATGAAAGTATCAATCATATGCCTATTGGACGTAATGTAAATGAATATTTGAGAATTATCGATGCTTATACTCACGTACAAACTCATGGAGAGGTATGTCCAGCTAATTGGGAACAAGGTAAAGATGCTATGAACGCTAATCGTGAGGGAGTAGCTAGTTATTTGTCAACACATTAAAATTAAAAAATATGTTCATTGAACTGGAAAAAGATAATTTAGCTGAAATAGTTCAGAATCATCCAAGAGTATTTGTACAGTATTCTGCTGGCTGGTGCGGTAATTGTAAAATTATGAAGCCAAAGTTTAAACGTTTTTCAGAAGAAAATACAGATGCTACTTTTGTTTTGGTGGATGCTGAAAATTTCACTGAATCTCGTAAGCTTGCCAAAGTAGATAATTTGCCTACATTTGCAAAATTTGAAAATGGTACTTTGATGGGACAAGTTCAAACCAACAAAGCCGAAATGCTAAAAGAATTTATTGATGCGACTACCCATAATTAAGCATTTAGTCAATTTTGCAGAGCAAAATGACATCGACTTCATAAATGAGACTATAGAAACATTAGAAAATTTGATAGAATTAGATTCTCTCAAAGATGAAGAATTGGATGTAATAGGAGAATTATTGTCTAATATGAGTGGGGCATTAGCTGTTCATCAGCTTATTCAAGAAGGCAAGACTAAATCCGAAGCACTTAACGCTTTTATGACTCGTGTTGTAGGTTCAATAGATAAGTGATAACATTTTTATCCAGATAAAAAATGCCTAGCTACTAACATAGCTAGGCATTTTTTTTGTATTTTAGTTATTATTTTAATAGCAATAAAAATCATCAAAAAAAAATTAGGACACTTGAAGCATGTGAATGTTTATAAAGATTTATGGTGAATTCGTTTTTTTTTTGTTTTTTTGCGGTTGAATTATGCAAGAAGAAGAAAAAGATAATAAACCCATAGAAAATATTCCACACGTGGATAGCTTATACAAGAAATGGTTTCTTGAATACGCATCTTATGTGGTACTTGAAAGGGCTATTCCTGCTTTGTTTGATGGCCTTAAACCTGTACAGAGAAGGATTCTTCATGCTATGAAGGAGCAAGATGATGGCCGTTTTACAAAAGTGGCTAATCTTATCGGTCAGACCATGCAATATCATCCTCATGGGGATGCAAGTATTGGAGACGCTCTTGTGAATATGGGCCAAAAAGAACTCTTGATAGAAACACAAGGAAACTGGGGTGATGTTCGAACGGGCGATAGTGCAGCGGCTCCCCGTTATATAGAGGCACGATTGTCAAAATTCGCCTTATATGCTTGTTTCCATGATCAAAATACGGAATGGCAACTCAGCTATGACGGCAGAAAACGAGAGCCCGTTTTCTTACCTATTAAATTTCCATTACTCTTATCGGATGGAGTAGAAGGAATTGCGGTGGGAATGAGTACAAAAATTTTACCACATAATTTCATTGAATTGTGCAAGGCATCCATTCGATGTATTCAAGGAAAATCCTTTGAATTATACCCTGATTTTCTTCAAGGAGGCATGATAGATGTAAGTAATTATAATCAAGGTAATCGAGGAGGTAAAATTCGATGTAGAGCAAAAATTGAGAAAGTAGACAATAAAATTATACGTATTACAAGTGTTCCTTTTGGGGTTACTACCGAAAAGATGATAGATAGCATTTTGTCTGAAAATCAAAAAGGTCGTATTAAAATCAAAAAGGTAAATGATAATACCGCTAGTGATGTGGATATCCAAATTGAACTTGTCCCTGGAACATCTATTGATCATACGATAGATACGCTTTATGCTTTTACCTTATGTGAAGTGTCCATTAGTCCTTTAGGATGTTGTATTATTGATGACAAGCCTATGTTCTTGGGGGTAGATGAAATGCTAAGTCTTTCTACCAAAAATACAATGAATTTGATTCAGCGTGAGTTGGAAATAAAAAAGCATGATTTAGAAGAAAAATGGCATTTCTTATCGTTGGAAAAAATATTTTTCGAGGAGCAAATCTACAAAGAGCTTGAGAAAAAACACGAAACATGGGAAAAAGTATTATATGCTATAGAAAAAGGATTTGAACCGTATTTAGGGATATTTAAGCGTGAAGTAAGTAAGGAAGATTATGAAAAATTGACTGAAAAGCCTGTAAGAAGAATATATAAATTAGATATAGATGAGCTAAAAGCCAAAATTAAGAAATACGAGGATGATATTGCGCAAGTTCAGTATCATTTGGATCATTTGGAGGATTATGCCATAACATATTTCAATACATTAATAGAAAAATTTGGAAAAGGGAAGGAGCGAAGAACGGAAATTAAGACCTTTGATAAAATTGAAGTGAAACAAGTTGTGCTAAATAATCAGAAATTGTATGCCAACTTCAAAGACGGATTTATTGGATATGGACTCAAAAAAGAAGAATTTATTGCAGATTGTACAGATTTAGACGATATAATAGTTATTCGAAAAGATGGGAAAATGATAGTTTCTCGAATTTCAGATAAAAAATTTGTAGGAAAAGATATTTTGTATTGTGGTGTATGGAAAAAAGATGATGAACGTACTATATACAATTTAATATACTTAGACCCTAAATCAGGAAAAAATTATGTTAAACGATTTCAAGTATTAGCAATTACAAGAGATAAAGAATATGATTTAACTAATGGCAATAATTGCAAAATCTTATATATGACTGTCAATCATAATGGCGAAGCAGAGATTGTAAACATAAAGTTGTCACAATCTAGCAAAGCTCGAATCAAAATTTTTGATTTTGACTTCAAAAGTGTCATGGTTAAAGGTAGAAATAGTCAAGGAAATATACTTACAACATATCCTATTCAAAAAATAGATATGAAGAAAAAAGGAGAGTCAACAATTGGTGGCAATCATTTGTGGGTAAATAAGGAAACAGGTAGAATAAATAAAAATAAAGAAGGGCAATATTTGGGAGAATTCTTTGCAGAAGATTGTTTTTTGATTTTGAATAAAAATGGAAGTTACTCTTTGGGAACTCCAGAAAATATGCTCAAAGTAGATTGGGATAACATCATAAGCATAGAAAAATTCAATGAAAAAACTACGTTAAGTGCTATTTATTTTGATGGAGAGTCAAAGAATTATTATGTAAAACGTTTTGCAATTGAGGTAAAAACTGAGTTAAAAGAGCATAGTTTTATTACAGAACATGATAAGAGTAAATTGATGCTCATTTCAGCTCAAGCCAACCCTCGTATCAAATTTAAAATACTCAAAGGTAAAAACAAAGAAGATTTTATTGAAGAAATAAGCCTTAATGAATTTATTGATGTTAAAGGCTGGAAGGCTCTGGGAAATAGGCTCACGCAACACGAATTGAAAGGTAAAATAGAATTGTTGTCAAAAGATAAGGAAATCGTGTATGAAGAGCCTAAAAAAGAAGTTCAAGCCCCAATGCCTATACCAGAAGATAAAAAAGAATTGGATATTATTATTCCTGAAGAGGATAAAAAAAATAAGCCATTTCAAGGTACTTTATTTGATTTATAAATAGGTTTTATTATTTTTTTTTAAGTACTAAAAACGGAATATTTCCCTGATTTTCAATTTATTTTTAAAATTATCTTGACAAAAGCACTTTGATTATCTTATATTTGCGCTCCAATTATAAAAATATCAAAAATGTCTGAAGTATATAAACTCAACAAATTCGAATTTGATTTGCCAGAAGATTTAGTAGCAAAATATCCTCCCAAAGAACGAGGAGATAGTCGTATGATGGTTGTAGATAGAAAAAAAGGCACTATTGAGCATAAAATGTTCAAAGATATCTTGAACTATTTTGATGATGGAGATTTGATGTTGTTTAATAATACAAAGGTGATGCCTGCTAGAATGTGGGCTACAAAAGAGAAAACGGGTGCAAAAATAGAAGTTTTCTTATTGAGAGAACTAAACTCTGAACAATTTGTATGGGATGTATTAGTAGATCCAGCCAGAAAAATCCGTGTAGGAAATAAATTATATTTTGGAAAAGACTATGTATTGGTAGCAGAAGTTATTGACAATACGACCTCCAGAGGTAGAACGTTGCGTTTTTTCTATGATGGCGATAGCAGTACTTTTAGAGATTATTTATTTAGCTTTGGAGAGACTCCATTGCCAAAATATATCGTAAAACAAAGAGGATTGGATCCGTCAGACAAGGAACGTTATCAAACTATTTATGCAAAAGAAGTGGGTGCTGTGGCAGCTCCAACAGCTGGATTGCATTTTACGCCCGAAATCATGAAACGCCTTGAAATTAAAGGAGTCAATATTGATGAATTAACCTTACATACAGGATTGGGAAGCTTTAGAAATATTGATGTTGAGGATTTATCAAAGCATAGAATGGATGCTGAGTATGCAAATATAAAAGAAAAAACAGCACAATTAGTAAATGAAACTAAAGCTAATGGGAAAAAAGTATGTTCTGTTGGCACTACTGTAATGCGAAGTTTAGAGAGTTCAATCACGAGTACCGGACTTTTGAAACCTTATGATGGTTGGACCAATTTATTTATTTATCCTCCATATGATTTTAGTGTAGCAGATTGTTTATTGACGAATTTTCATGTCCCAAAATCTACTTTATTGATTTTAACTACGGCTTTTGGGGGCTATGATTTAATAATGGAGGCCTATGATCAAGCTGTTAAAGAAAAATATAATTTCTTTTCGTATGGAGATTGTATGTTAATCTTATAGCAATAAATTATAAGTAATATTTAAAAGTCTAACCCCCCGAGGTTAGACTTTTTTTATGCGTTTAAGATATTATCTATATGTTTAGAAAGCTCTTCTGAATTCATGCCACTTTCCAGCTGACCATCTTTAGCAAGGCTAATAATACCTGTAGTTTCTGATACAATAATAGAAATAGCATTAGCAACTTCAGTTACTCCTACAGCACTTTTATGCCGCAATCCTATTCTTTCTGGTAAATCTAATTTTTGACTTATAGGTAAAACACACGATGCTGCTTTAATTTCTCTACTTTGAATAATTATAGCTCCATCATGAAGTGGGCTTTCTTTTACAAAAATACTCTCTATGAGTTTACTAGATATTTTCCCATTGATAGTGATACCAGTATTGATAATGTTGGAATAATCACCCATTTCAAAAAAAACAATAATAGCACCTATTTTGTTTTCCGATAAATATTGTAATGCTTCAATAACATTGTCAATAATTGTTTGATTTTTATAAGACAAATCAGACTCAAAAATTGAATTTCTAATTTTTCGGATTTGCCTCGAAAATCGATTATTTCCAATTGACATTAAAATATTTCTCAATTCAGGTTGGAATATTATTAGAATAGCAATAAATCCATATTTTGAGAATTCGTCAAATACTTTCGAAAGTATAAAAAAGCCTAAATAAGATAAAAATAAAGAGAAAAAATATACAAACATGAGCCCAAATAGGATGTAAAATGCTACGGACCCCTTGAAATATCTATAAATTAAAATAGCCACTATCACTAAAATGATAATTTCTATTAAAGTAAGAAGTTCAAAAGTATTTAATAATATCATAATCCTAATATTTCATATCTCTTCATTCTAAATATTATAACTTTATTTAAAAGTTTTGTTATAATTATCTATAAAACCAGGCATTTGTTCAGGTGCTAGTTTTTTGGCTATAATTTTATTGTTTTTATCTAATATAAAATATTCAGGAGTAGCTTTGATATGATATAAAACTAAGAATAATGGATTCATTTGGAATTTTGGATCGGCATAATTTTTAAATCTCAGTTTATTGTTTTTTATAAAATTTTTCCAATCATCAATATTATTTCCTTTATCTGTAATAGTACTAACTGCAAAAACATCCGTATTCCTTTTTAATAAATCTGGATATATACTATCCAATTTTGGAATTTCTTTTTTACAATGTCCACAATCTGGATTCCAGAATACTAGGACCTTATATTCGCTCTTCATATTATACAATTGGTTTGATTTTACCAATGAAGTGTCGAAAGCAGCAAAATTTGGCGCAAATTTGCCTATTAAAAGGGGCTCAATATCATCTGCGTCATATTTCATTTTTTGAATAGTAGCACTATCGGTCCAAGGCGCTTTCCCTTTTTGATAATAATTTCTTACTAAATGCACGTATAATGCATCTTGTCCCATAATTTTACTATTAGCAAAGTCATTAATTAAGGATCCAAGACAATAGCGATTTATCATTGAATTTGGATCTTTTATTTTATTCAAAAATAAATCAATTTCAGCCTTTAATGTATCAGGGTGTTTTAAAACTATCTTATCAAAAAAAGTTTTGAATTTTCCTTCAAATACAGGAG
>Ga0078894_10004510_pt1 | contig 10658 bp, 11 predicted proteins | sample LauGreSu1BDMLBSD_2_FD_67506 | JGI IMG/M metagenome (GOLD analysis project Ga0078894, IMG submission 67506) | Freshwater lake microbial communities from Lake Michigan, USA - Su13.BD.MLB.SD (version 4) (version 4) | ecosystem: Environmental > Aquatic > Freshwater > Lake | place: Lake Michigan... | reverse complement strand
AATTGATGCAGATTTTGAGGTTGAATAAACCTCTCTTAAACAATGAAACACCAAACAACACAAAACAAACTAAACTAAACATATGATAACACCTAATATTAAACCACTGTCTGACCGCGTGCTAGTAAAGCCGCTTCAAGAAAGTGAAACAACAAAGGGCGGAATCATAATTCCTGATTCCGCAAAACAAAAATCCCAAGAAGCTCAAGTTCTTGCCATAGGCACAGGAGCTTATGATTCGAACAATAATAAAATTGACTTTACAGTTAAAGTCGGTGATGTTGTCTTAATGGCAAATTATTGCGGATCTGAGTTTGAAGTTGATGGCGAAAAATACATCATCGTAAAAGAAAATGAACTTCTCGGAATTGTAAATCAACAAAACTAAACAACCAACAAAACTAAACAAAACTAAATTATACAATAAAAATATGGCAGCAAAACAACTACTATTCGATGAAACAGCAAGACACGCCCTTCTTAAAGGCGTAGAAAAGCTTGCAGCAGCAGTCAAGGCTACACTCGGACCTTCAGGTCGCAATGTTATCCTTGATAAAAAATTCGGCAGCCCTACGATCACCAAAGACGGCGTTACGGTTGCTAAGGAGATCGAACTTGAGGATCCATTTGAAAACATGGGAGCTCAACTCATTCGCGAAGTTTCCAGCAAAACCAGTGACATCGCTGGCGACGGCACCACCACAGCCACCGTTCTTGCTGAAGCGATCTATCGCGAAGGCCTGAAAAATGTGACCGCTGGCGCCAATCCAACTTCGCTTCAGCGCGGTATCAACAAAGCTGTTGAGGCCATTGTTGCTGAGATCGCCAAGATCTCCAAGAAGGTCAAAGACAGTGCTGAGATTGCCCAAGTCGCCACCGTTTCAGCAAACTGGGATACTACCATTGGCCAAATTATCGCTGACGCGATGGACAAGGTCGGCAAAGACGGTACTATTACTGTTGAGGAAGCTAAATCGATCGAAACCTCCCTCGATGTCGTTGAGGGCATGCAGTTCGACAAAGGCTACCTTTCACCCTATTTCGTGACAAACTCTGAAAGTTTAGAGGCATCACTTGATAGTGCTTACATTCTTATTCATGAGAAGAAAATTAGCAATTTGAAAGACTTGCTTCCAATTCTCGAGAAGATCGCCAAAACCGGCAAACCTTTCCTCATCATTGCGGAAGATGTAGAAGGTGAAGCTCTTGCAACCCTTGTTGTCAACAAGCTCCGCGGCACACTACAAGTTTGTGCAGTCAAGGCTCCAGGATTCGGCGACCGCCGCAAAGCAATTATGGAAGATATTGCTGTTCTTACTGGAGGCAAGTGCATCACAGAAGACCTTGGAATCAAGCTCGAGAATCTCACCCTAGAAGACCTTGGTCGAGCAAAAAGAATTGTGGTAGATAAAGAAAATACTACAATTATTGAAGGAGAAGGAAATCAGTCAGATATTCAAGGACGGACAGCTCAAATCCGTAAACAAATCGACGATACAACTAGCGATTATGATCGTGAAAAACTTCAAGAACGTCTTGCTAAATTAGCTGGAGGAGTCGCAGTAGTAAACGTAGGAGCAGCAACTGAAACCGAGATGAAGGAAAAGAAGGCTCGCGTAGAAGATGCCTTACACGCAACTCGAGCAGCAGTTGAAGAGGGTATCGTTCCTGGTGGAGGAGTTGCATTAATTAGAGCACAAAAAGCTCTTGAGTCTCTCAATCTTACAGGAGACGAGGCAATTGGTTCCGGAATTGTATTCAGAGCAATTGAGCAACCATTGCGCACTCTTGCTGATAATGCGGGACAAGAAGGTGCCCTAATTGTTCAAGAGGTTAAGAAGCGTTCTGGGGCTGAAGGATACAATGTAGCTACAGGAGAATATGTTGACCTAATTAAAGCTGGTGTTGTAGATCCTGCTAAGGTTACTAGAAGTGCATTGCAAAATGCGGCTTCGATTAGCGGACTACTTCTTACAACGGAAGCACTCATTACTGAAATTCCTGAAAAAGAGAAAGCTCCAGCTATGCCTTCAGACGGCGGCATGGGCGGAATGGGTGGTATGGGATATTGAGTTAATCTACATAAAACTAAAAAATGCTCTGATTAAGTTCAGAGCATTTTTTTTTACCAACAATAGATTTTGTAGGTTGATTAAGTTGTATTTTAATTTACTATATAAAGATATGCAGAAAGAACAACAAGCGACGAAACTATCCGAACTAACCGACTACTCTGTCCATATGCCTCACTTAAAATTTGAATATGACAGAGATTTTTATCCAGAAGATAATGAATTACCAGATCCTCAGGTAAATCCTGTAATTCCAGGAGCAAGGGTTCCTATTAATAAAGTTGGTGTATCCGGAGTAGATTTGCCTGTAAACTTTATTAGAAGAGACGGTAGCACAGAAAAGCTAACCACCTCAGTTTCTTTGTACGGTTCGCTTGACAGTCCTAACTCAAAAGGCCTGAATTTGAGTCGCTTTCCTATCGTAATGCACGAACAAATTGCCAATCATTTGTCGATTGAGGGAATCAAGCTGATATTAGATGAGCTTCAAAAAAAGCAAGGATCTAAAGATATATATTGCAAAATGAAGTTTAAATACCCATGGACTCAAAAAGCTTTGAGAACCAGAAAAGAATTACCAAGCGATGCTCCAACGGATCAAATCTTTAAAGTCGTAGATGGCGTAAATCTCAGTCACGAAAAGTTAGAAGGATACATTTTTTATGATTGTGTACTTGAAGGCCAAAAACACGATTTAGAATACAAATTCTTTTTGACTGTTAACTATGTTTACAGTTCAACTTGTCCATGCTCTTTTGAATTAGCTCAAGATGCTATTACTAGAAGAGGTAGAGCAGCAAACGGTCACAGTCAAAGATCAATAGCTAAGATTACGGTTCAATTTGATCCTAATAAACCAATTTTTATAGAAGACGTTGTTGAGATGGCTAGACAACAAGTACCAACAGAAGTAGTGGTTATTTGTAAGCGTAGAGACGAACAAGCGTTTGCTGAGCTAAATGGTTCAAATCTCTTATTTACCGAAGATGCAATTAGATTGTTGTACGAGGGTCTAGATAAATTGTACGATGAAAAAAGAATTTCAGATTTTAGTGTTGTTACTGATCACATTGAGTCTTTACATCCTTGGTCAGCAACAGCAGTTATAAGAAAAGGAATGCCAGGAGGATTACATTAATAAATTATGATTACTGAAGACAAACTCGCAGCAGCAACGATGGCTCAAATTTTCGGAAGTGAGCTTTTGAGAGTAGATCAAACAACCATGTCTGGTGAAGGACAAAGCATACCAGCAACTAGAATAGACCCTAAGAAAATTTTATTGGAAGGAACATCTAATAATCAACTTAGGATGTCACAAAAAGAGCAACAAATGATTGAAATGCTTCAAAGAGAAGCTGAATTGTCACATCCAATTCCTCAAGCTCCTATTGACCAATCAGCTCCTACAACTCTTCCTCAATCTTACGTTACTAACTTGCCTCAACAAAGTGCAGTTGTTGCAGATGCTGAGGTTAAAGACTATCTAAAATCAATTAGCGAAAGTCTTAAAAGAATTGCAGATCATGTTTGCAACAACGAACAGCAATCGATAACTATCAGAAAAAGAAATATATTTGCTAAATGAATTTTAAAATTTCAAAAACTCATTTGTTAGAGTTTTTGTTGGGTCCGGTTTCAAAACTCTCGGACAACATTTGCTTATCTTTTGATAATAAAACCGGTGCAGTTAAAACACTAGTAACATCAACCGATAATTCTTTAGTTTTAATTGCTAAGCTGCCTTGCTCAACAGATTTTAACGAAAAATGCGTAATCCCAGACTGTAAAACGTTTTTACGGCTATTCTCTAATATAAACGATCCCGAAATAAATCTTAGCATTTGTGATAACTATATCGAATATAAGAGTAATGACCTATCATTTAAATATCATTTATTAGATGAATCATACGTGATCAATAAAAGATCGTTAAGTGAAGAAAAAATAAACAATTTAAAATTTGATACGACATTCACTATTAACAAGCGCTTTTTTTCAGAAATTGCTAAATTCCATTCTATATTGCCAGATTCTGAAAAATTATACTTCTATAACGACAAGCAAAAAGTAATGGCGAAGATAGGAGACGAACAAAAAGCTAATTCTAATGAACTGACGTTGGTGGCTTCAAATAGTTTTAGTGGTTCTGTTTTAACAACTGAATCCCCTATTAACATACAAAATATAATGTTAATGTCTTTTGCAGAAGACGAGGTGGAGGTTAGTTTAAACCATGAACTAAAAGTGTATAAATTCAGCACAAGCTTAATATCATATATTGCTTTTGGCTTGGTTAAGTAATTTTACTTGCGAGTAGATAGATTTATTTGCCGTCTGCTCTAAATAAGTTTATGGCTAATAAATTAACAACACTTGGATATACTCTTAAGCGCTTAAGAGACTCAGGTTATGTGGCTCATAAATTATTTTCTGATTATAGTGAGTCGGATACTCGCTCCTGGACAATTATGATTGATCCTGGAGGAGCTTCTGTGTTTTGTACGTGTTATGTTAATGATCCATATATAGGAGAAACGTTTTTTGAATTATACGACGGCAATCAGTTTATTCCAACGAGACTTAAAATTCAAACGTCTTCATTTGAAGTTATAGTAGAACAATTAGTCAAACTTGGAATTGTTGGAACTAATCCGATAAACATCGATAATTCTAAATAATTTGATATGTCACCTGAAGATACTCCTGACGAATCCGTTTCTGGCAAACATAGAAAAGGTAAACCTGCAGTTAAACCAAAAAGATCAAAAAAAATAACTTCAGAAGAACTAGCAGCTCAGTTAATTGAACAAAAAAAACAACGATCAATTTCTAAGTTTAGCCAACAGGAGTTTCTTCAACAAAAAAGAAAGTTTAAAGATGTGAGCCACTTAGCATCAATAGCTGAAGAATATTTGAGTAGTTTTGCTTTAATAGGGTACTCACTTCAAGATGAAAAAGTTGTAGTGCTCAACATGCCAACATCAAAAGACGAAGCAGCTTTAGTAGATTTAATGCGAGCTACTTTTGTAGACTTAGCTAGCAATCGACCGTAATATCATAAATAAACCGGATTATGTCCGACGGAATATTATCTAGAGGTAGAGGCAGACCAAAAGGAGCAAAAAACAAACCAAAGAGAGGTCGACCAAAAGGATCTACCAAAAAAGCTATACAAACATCTCAGAAAAGCGCTCTTTATTTAGAGCCGAATAAGGTACAACACATTCAACTTGCTGAAAGCGAATCGAGTTTGGATTCTTATTTAGACGATTCGAAGTTACTTGAACAAGGATTTAACTTAGATACGAATAAGATCATCAATAATGACCCTATAAATGCTTCATTTTTTTATAGAGGATCTAAACATGTACCTATAGCAGGAGCTCAATATGAGTTTACTGCTGACATGATAACGGAAATTAAAAAATGCAAAGATGATATTGTGTATTTTGCAGAAAATTATTTTTTTATTGTTAGTTTAGATAGAGGTAAAGAAAAAATTTCTTTATATGAAGCTCAAAAAAGAGTGTTAAGGACTTTTGTAAGAGAAAGACACGCTGTTGTATGCTCTTCAAGACAAATTGGCAAGTCAACGATGCTTACGGTATTTTCTTTATGGATGGTGTGCTTTAATACAGATTATAGAGCTGCTATTGTTGCAAACAAAGAAACTACTGCAATTAACATTTTCAAACGGATAAGAATGGCTTATGAACAGCTTCCGAATTTCATTAAGCCTGGTGTTAAAGAATACGGAAAAACCGGATTAACCTTAGGAAACGACTCCAGCATTATAGTATCAACTACTACAGCTACGTCAATTAGAGGTGACTCACTAAATTGTGTTCTACTAGACGAGGCAGCATATATTGAAAGTCATCTTTTAGAAGATTTTTGGTCTTCTGTTATTCCAACAGTATCTTCAGGCAAAAATTCAAAAATATTAGTGGTTAGCACTCCCAATGGCATTGGCAATAAGTTTTACGAAATATATTCTGGAGCTGAGGCTGGAAAGTTAAAGCAATGGAAATCAGAAAGAATTGATTGGTGGGATGTTCCAGGAAGAGATGAGGCTTGGAAATTGACTCAAATTGAATTGCTAGGCTCAGAAGAAAAGTTTTTAGAAGAATATAACAACACGTTTTTGGATGAGGCATCTTCTGCTGTTGGAGCCTCAGTAATTGAAGCGTTTAAACAAAATAAAAAAGAACCAATTTGGACTTCAGAATCAGGAGATTATAATGTGTATGAAACTCCCAACAAAAACCGTTTGTATGTAATAGGAGTGGACGTTGGAGAAGGAATTGGACGTGCAGCTTCAGTAGCTCAAGTTTTAGACGTTACAGACCTACAGCACATTACACAAGTGGCTGTGTTTGGATCATCTACAATCGAACCATATCAATTTGCAAACAAGCTGTTAACATTAGCTAATTCGTGGGGTGCACCTCCAATGTTGATAGAACGCAATAACTGTGGTGCTCAATTGATTGATGCTTTATTTCATCATCACAAATACGAAAAGTTAGTGTCATATTCAAAAATTTCCGAGCAAGACAGGTATAATAAAACAAGAAATATTGGAGTGCTATCTCATACTAATATACGTTTTGATGGAATTCAAAACATGAGATATTGGGTAAATCACCTTCAATGTGTTGCAATTAATGATGTAAATACAATTTCCGAGTTTGAGACATTTGTTCGGTTTCCGAATGGAAAATTTCGCAAAAAAAATGATGCGTTTTTTGATGACCGAATAATGGCGTTAGTTTGGGCTTTATTCATTTTAACCCCAGAAATTTGTCAAGAATTTTTTACCATAGCCGATTACGACGATCAGCAAAGGCCATTAAAAATAGAAAACAACGGCTATTGGGAAATTGATCCTGAAAAGTTTTTATTAAAAGAGTTAAACGAACACCAGAAATACATTACTGACGTTAAGCAATCTAGCGATGCTCCAGTGTTTCCGGTTCTAGGTGTTACTCAACAAGAACTTGATGAGCTTGATAAGTATTCTTTAGACGTAGATCAATTAATAGAATCTGGCTATCAATTTTTTAATCCAAACAATTAACAACATGGAGTGCATAAACCCTGAAATACAGTCTCCCTTAAATTTATCATCAAAAGATAAATTTATTCTCGTATTAACTCTTCCGCAAGCTTTAAGAGAGCTTAAAAGTCAGGATCCGTTACTCGATGTAGAGTATTTGCAAATGACTGTATATGGCTCAGTGGTTCCTGATACTTCAGTGCCTCCAATAGAAGTTAGATACGGAGGGCAAAGTACTAATTTCTCTTCTTATTCTAGACCAAATTATGCTCCGTTAACCGTGAATTTCATGATTGACAATGAGTTTAAGAACTATTATATTTTATGGAAATGGCTAGCAATTCTAAATGATCCAAGAGAGAGTTTGTATAAAGGACCAAACAAACGAGCAGACCAATACAACACAGAATATCAAACAAACTTTGTAATTCAAGCCATGAATGAATATAATGGAATTTCTATGGAATTCCATTATTATAACGCTTTTATAACAGGATTAAAAGGTATATCATACTCTTATAAAGATAGTGAATTAGCAGAAACTTCAGCTGAATTTACTTTTGGGCAACTAGATATAGTTAAGCCAATTAAATAAAATTAAATACAATTAAATACACTTAGAAAAAAAAATATCAACAGAATAGATAAGTAATTTATATGAGAATCATCACATCACCAGGCGTTCAAATCACAGAAAAAGATTTATCATTAAAAGCCAACATGCCAGCCGGAACAAACATTTTAGTTTCTGGTTTTGCTAATCAGGGTCCAGTAAATGAACCAATCATGATTACATCAGCAACAGAATTCGAAAACGTATATGGCACACCAACAACACCAGCTGAAAGATATTTTTATTATACTTGTAAAGAAGTATTAAATTCTCCAGGAGTATTAACAACTCTTCGTTTACCTTATGGTGCAGGAGATGGATCAGAGGTTGCTGAAAATGTGCACACCGCTCTTTTTTATCCAATGATGGAAGAAACAATAGACGTAGACGGCAAATTTGGATATCCCGTTGGTGCTGGAACAATACCTCAATGGAGAATTGGCAAACCAGTTGCGATGAATTTAACAGATGATGAATATGAACTAGCTCAAAAAGGAAACATTGATTGGGCAGAAACCTCCAACGGGAGCACAGTCATTAAAGATAGCAATGGATATAATGCAGGGTTTGTGGTATTAAATGACGCTCATGCTGTAGTTAATGAAATGTCAGAAGGATATTACTTTGGACTTTGTGACAACCTTGCTGTTTTATCTTCAGATTCTCCTGACTTTGAATCAATTCAAAAAGCATGGACTTTAAATGATGATACAGGAACTTTATATGACCTCCCAGAATCACGTTTAGATTTTCATTTAGCTGCAACAAAAGAAGATAGCGATAATGGAATAACCTCAGTTTCAGAATCACTAGAAAAAGTTGGTTTCGTTGGATATGAAACTCCTTCTTTTCACGATCACATTTCTTTAGGTCTCTTTAAAGTTAGACGCTCTACTGTAGATCCTTCTTTACTAACTTTAGGTACTACGGAAAGATATATTGGCTCATTTGACCTAAACAGACGAGTAGCTAATCAAAGAGGAGGTATGCCAGTAAGTTCTTTCTTAGAAGACATTATTAACAACGCTTCTCCAGCTTTTAAAATTTTCATTAATCCAAAAGTTTCTAATGATTTCGTTTGGTCTGTTGCAAGCAAGTCGGAGCCTACTGCAAGAATTACCGTTGATGACGAAGCTAAAGCGTTATTTCCTGTAGGAACGTTTTCTCCTAACACTCGTGCTGCTGATGACGCCAAAATAATTGGTGTTGTTCCAGGAAAGCTCGACAGAGCATTAAGAACTTTAGAAGCAATCGACGACGTAACAATCGATGTAGTAACAGACGGAGGTCTTTCAACTATATATGCATGTACAGAGACTCCTGGAGTTGCATCATTTAATGACGAGACATACGTTGCCGATCCAAAAGCACCAGCTTTACTAGAAAATTGGCAGTCTGTTGCGAATATGTTAATAAATTTCTCGCAAAACATTCGTAAGGATTGCATGACAATCATCGATCCGCTACGTCAAACATTCGTAAACGGAAGAGACTCCAAAACAATTGATTTAAAGTCTAAAACATTTACAGATGATATTTATTCACCTTTAAGAAAGCAAGCATCAATCGAATCCAATTATACAGCAATGTATGCAAACTGGATTAAAATCAGCGATTTATTCACTGGAAGAAAACTTTGGGTTCCTTTCTCAGGATATGCAGCTGCTATTTATGCTAGAACAGATGCAGTCGAAAATCCTTGGGCAGCTCCAGCTGGTATGACAAGAGGAACATTCCTCTGCTTAGATGTAGCTTTAAACCCAAATCAAAAGCAAAGAGATAGACTATATGAGATCGGAACAAACCCAGTCGTATTTTTTAACGGAGACGGTTATGTTGTAATGGGACAAAAAACACTACAAAAGAAACCTTCAGCATTTGATCGCGTAAACGTTCGTAGATTGTTCTTATTCCTCGAACGTGCAGTTCAAAGAACTGTTAAATATTTTGTGTTTGAACCAAATACAGACTTAACAAGAGCTCGTGTAAAAGCAGTTATAGATCCAATTTTTGCATACGCAAAATACTCACAAGGATTATATGACTACATGATCGTAGTAGACTCTAGAAATAACACTCCAGATACAATTGATCAAAACGAGCTTATTGTGGACATTTACATCAAACCAGTTAGAACTGCTGAATTTATCTTAGTAAACTTCATTGCAACACGCACTGGACAGAACTTCACAGAATTAGTTTAATCAATTTAACCCGTCAAATATAACAATCAACAATAAAAAAAATATATGGCATCCTCAACTAAAAGAAATTTAACAGACTTCTACGACAATGCAATCAGAAGAGATTTCGCGAGAGTATTTCAGTTCTCTCTTCTGCAAATCGGCAATACAAGCTTTCTTGATGACGATCAATTAGTATACGTAGAAACAGCAGCATTACCAGGAAAATCAATCAACAACGTTGCTGTTCCTTACATGGGTCTCCAATTTAACGTTCCTGGCACAATATCGTATCCAGGATCTGATTCATACAATATTCAGTTCCGCTGCGATGCTGATTATCAAATACGTGGTCAACTCGAAGAAGCTCTTAGACAAGTTTGGGACGATAACACCTCAACTGGTGAATACGGAATCCCAAGCACTGCTAGTATTATGTCTTTAGCATTATACGATAAAGGCTCTAAATTTACTGATGATAGAAAAAATATCCGTCAGTATGATTTTTATGGAATGTATGTCAAAACTCTTTCTGACGCTCAGTACGACATTAAAGATAATGGAGCAATCGTAACGATTACTGCAACCATTGCATATCAATACTGGAGAGTAACGGGCGGTTCCAACAGCACAGCAGAGAACAGAGCAAGTAACATTGCTGCACCACTTCCTTCCCTCCGCAATCAAGTCAGTCCTCAACCAACTGCTTAATACACCATATATTATAT
>Ga0078894_10004507_pt1 | contig 10665 bp, 15 predicted proteins | sample LauGreSu1BDMLBSD_2_FD_67506 | JGI IMG/M metagenome (GOLD analysis project Ga0078894, IMG submission 67506) | Freshwater lake microbial communities from Lake Michigan, USA - Su13.BD.MLB.SD (version 4) (version 4) | ecosystem: Environmental > Aquatic > Freshwater > Lake | place: Lake Michigan... | reverse complement strand
CGTCATCGCGTGAAGCTGTCGCGGGGGTTCTGGATGGGGCAGACGCAGGTGACGCAGGGGCTTTGGGAGAAGGTGATGGGGAATAACCCCAGCTACTTTAAGGGGGCTCAGAGGCCTGTGGAGTCTGTGTCATGGTTTGACGCGGTGCGGTTCTGTAACGCATTGAGTCGTGCGGAGGGGCTGACGTCTGCTTACATGGGCGACAATTCCACTGTGAGTCTAGACGTGACCGCTAATGGGTACAGGCTACCTATGGAGGCTGAGTGGGAGTACGCAGCGAAGGCGGGGACTGAGCTGAAGTACTCTGGTGGAGATGAGCCAGACGCTGTGGTTTGGTACAGCGGCAATACTGAAAACAAAACGCACCCTGTAGGCACGAAAAAAGCCAACGCATGGGGGATATACGACATGTGTGGGAACGTCTGGGAGTGGTGCAGTGATCAGTGGGACGCGGAGGCCTACAAGCAACGAAGTGGCAGGGTCACAGATCCACACGTGTATGCCACAGGTCCGTCCCCGCGCGTCATTCGCGGCGGCTATTACGGGGGCGTCGCCTTCCTTTGCCGCGTCGCGTACCGTAACTGGTCCCGCGCTGATATCTGCTGGGATGACCTCGGCTTTAGAGTCTGTCGGCCTGCATCATAAACTACAAGTAGTGGTTCAATCCCCTCCGCTACTACCTCGGACTGCGTCTCGCGAGGTCACTTGGCTAAGCCGCAATCGCCAAGCAACTCAAAGTAGTCGCAGTCGGGTTGAGTCCTCAATCTGATGCACGTTAGGGTGAAAAAATGATTTTTTGTCGCATTACAAAGACTGAAGTACTGCAAGTCATTTACCTTGATGACATTGGTAAATCTGCCCCCGAGTATCTGCAAGTTAATATTTCACCGAGAGAACTGATCAATATTGAATACTGCATTAACCAAAGTCTTAAAAGAATCGAGTTGATCGCGCTTGAAAAAAAAGCCCATATCGACGCTGACATTGTGGCAGAGGGGCAGTATTGTATATGCCTGTATCATGGGAATCAAAAAGCAGTGATTACAATCCGAGGGGCGACTATTCATCTTCATTTCAATGCTCTTTTAGAGCTAAAAAACGAAATAAACAAACTCACAAAGCACATTTAGGGGGAAACAAAATGATTAACTTAGTGTATTGCTCCCTCCGGGAAGTTTTTGATGAGGTTTGAGGCCTAGATAAAGGATTCAGAAAAGAGGACTACAATGCAAATAGCGTTGCTCCGCAAGACGCCTCACGATCAACAACTACTTGCGATTGTACGCGCGGCACTCTCCGCAAAGGCGTTTTTAAACGCGGAGCTAACTATAGAAGACGAAAGATATCAGATAGAGTCTTACCGCGTTCGTACGGAACTCGAAATCGTCGTTTATCAAGAAAAATGCGGTGAAAAAACCGCAAGTATATTATCTTGTACACAGTTGTACTGAAGTGTGACAACTGAAGGGACAAGCGTATGCGTGTTATTTTAACGACTATTTATTGCGACATTGTGCGCCCAGACACGTTGGAGGTGGTTTCTGTGGAGCTGTCTAGCTCCCTTCGTGTGCGTCGCGCATTTAATGAATATGGGATGCCGGTTGAGCTAACTCCTGCGGAGCAGTCTAAAATAAAGAGAAAGTTACGTACGCGCATAATAAATGCTAGTCAAGACGACTAGAAACGATGTACCATAGCGCACCTCAAGCATATTTTCTCTTGGAGTTGCATATGGGTATAAAGTCGTTTTTTGAGCGTAAACGCATCAAGGAGGCCACGCAGGTTGGTCTTCTCTGCGGGAATGTAGACGCCCCCTTGGGTAGCGTAGCTGCGCTGCTCACTTCGGAGCAGGAGGCTATTCCGCTGCTGCCTTATACAGGAGCAGGGAGCTATACAAGCGCGGGCGCGCTGATGCGTCTCCCTTCCTCCCTAGATCAGGTACACGATTTGGTGCTTCACTGGCAGGCTAAGACCTTTGATGACCGCGCTACAATTGAGGGTACGCTCGCGCACCTCGCCAGCGAGGTTCAGGAGCTGTCTATCGCAGTCCATGAGGGCGACCTCTCGGGTATCAAGGGTGAGGCTGCAGACGTTTTAGTGCTGCTCATTCAAGCAGCGGCGCTCCTCAATGTGGACCTCGGCGAAGCCACACTTGAGAAGCTCCAAGCACTTACAACGAGGGACTACTCCAGCGCGCCTGATAGCGAGGGGCGCATCCTGCATAAGAAGGAGCAGTCAAATGAGTGATGTATTGAAGTCGAGAGTAACTGCTAACAAGGCCATGAACTTTAACGCGCAGCAGAACGGGTATATCCCGCCTGCGGCGGTTAAGACTTATCCGGGACTGGCGACCGATAAGGGGTCTACGACTTTTCTCGCAGCGGTAGTATCTTTCCAGATGGATTGTGGGCTGACTGCCGATGGTTTCTTTGGTCTTCGTACGCAGCAGATGCTGACGCAGCGGTTCGCGCCGCTTGAGGACTTCTTGGTTATCGGCGGGGTGCGCACCCCCATAGATACCGCAGGGAAGTTCTCAATCCTTGATTATACTGAGGATTCGCGGCTAGATCTGCACAGCTTTGGAAACTTCAGTAAGCGCAAAAAGCCGGTGCAGCGAGTCGTGTTGCATCACGGGGGTTATGACCCTTTTCACTTGGCAGCGGTGTTCGCCACAAGGGACCGCAAAGTAAGCTCTCACTTAGGGCTGGGCTTCACAGACAGCGGTGACATCCTTGTTGCGCAGTACTTGGACCTGAGCCACACCGCGTGGCACGCCGGCAAAATGAACGAGGGATCTATCGGCATCGACTTCGCAGTACAGCCCACTACGGATTGTGCGCGGAGATACAACCTACCCATCATAAAGAACCCCTCCACCATAGGTCCCGCGATGGTTTTGGAGTTCCCTGATCGGCTGCTCGATGCGATGGCGCAGCTGCTACAGGAGCTTCATCGTGTTTTTGAGCTGGGGGCAGTTACCCCTATGCCAGAAGCAGACATGCGGTACGACCCTTCAGCGCATGAGAAGATCACGGTGCTAGGGCATCACCACTTCGCCACGAATGGGAAGTTTGATGTGTCCTATATTTGGGATAGGCTCAACCAGCGGTTTACCTCACCTAGCTGAGCGGTATATGCTTCCTAGTGGTTCTTTACCCTAGGAGGCCTTATGCAGTCATTAACAGAGTTTGGCTTAGAGACGATTGAGCTTTCGTCTCCTCAACTGATTGAGGCGCTTTATCGTCATGGGACGGTGGAACTGCGCGGCGCAGTAGACGGCGTAGAGGAGCTTGAGGGTGGTTTCGTGGTGCTGCGCTACGGCTCACAGAGCGCGCTCGCGCTTGTTTTCAATCAAGAGGTTCAACTTGTAAAAGACACGCTCGACTTTCAGGGGGTAAAGCCTCGGGATGCTGCGCAGACCTGCTTTATGTGGGCGCTGAAGAATCGGCAACTAACCGTATGCCTGGGGGCGGCGGGATGCGGAAAAACTTATATCGCCACCGCGTTTGCGGTTCATCAGATGATGAAGCAAGATAAAAAAACAGTCTTCCTCAAGCCCACACGTTTTGTAGGCGGAGAATCTAATGCGATTGCTGCTGTCCCCGGAGGAGTTGCGGAGAAGTTAGAGCCATATGTAGAGTCTTTTTTGCAGCATCTAAGGTCTCTTCTCGGTGCAGACGCGAGCAACCTGCTCGGTAAGTGGCAGCAGAAAAGGCAGATCGAGTTCGCAGCGGTGGAGCTGTGCCGAGGTCGGCACTTTGCTAACTCCGTCGTAATCCTTGACGAGGCTCAGAATCTTACCTTCCATGAGCTGTGCAGCGTCATCTCCCGAGTAGACGATAGTAGCACCTTAATCGTGATGGGAGATCCGTTGCAGATTGATATTGAGGGCCGCGCATGGGAAGAGACAGGGTTAGCGCGACTCTTGGAGAGTAGTGCGTGGTGGAGCGCCCCGTTCGCGGTTGCGCTAGAGCTAGAAACCAGCTATCGCGGGAAGCTGGCGAGACTCGTTGGAGACGCTCTCAAAGAACAGTATTAAAAAATAGTTGCAGACCTGTAGTTCATTTGGTAGGGTGTCTGTATGCGCTGATGAAGAGTCCGCGCCTTCTCTCACCCTCCTATAGGAGCATAACAGCATGCAACCCCTTAGAAGCACCCGCAAAAGCGATTCTTCTGCTGCCGTAAAGCAGTATAAGCCCCATGCAGATCTACCTCACAGGCGCGGCTCTATTGTGAGCTTCACTGCGTCAAGCAGCTTGGTCAATGCTCTCAACGCCTACTGCACCGCTAAGAACATCGGACGCTCCGAGCTGGTGCGCGGGCTCGTCGCTCAACTGCTGCAGGAGCACCCTGAGTTTTTTGAGATTCTCAACAAGGAAGAGAACTAACACCCTATGAAAAAAGGCACTAAGCTCAATAAGCTATCTCCCGAAGATATTGAAGCAGCAAACGATCTGGGCATTCAGCGACAGCTCAACAATCGCAAGCACAAGACCCATTATGTGGCTGAGGGGCGCATGGGCTCTAAAGAAGATACAACCGAGGAGCGCTTCTCTAGGGAGCAACGTGGAGTGCGCAGCGAGTTTGCGTTTGCGCGCAACTTTGATTGTCTGCCCGAGTCCTGGGATCTGATTCTCGCTATCGGAGTGCAGTCCGCAGTCCAAGGGTCTGATCCTGCCGATGCGATTGTGCAGGCGTCTAATGGTAAGAAGTTAGCCGTAGACGTAAAGACCACAGAGTACTACACGGGGAATCTTTTGGTATCCTTAGAGAAGCGCGACTGCTCCTGTGTATTCGTCCTGCTTGTCGAGGGTTCAGAGGGGGAGTTCACGTTCGCCGGCGCGATTACTAGCCAGCGGGCCTTCGCGCTCTTGCAGCGCGGCGTCGTGCAGATTCGCAGTCGCAACACCATCTGGATCCCGCAAGTGCACCTGAACGATTTTACGCCTGTGATCGAGTTTGCGAGTACACTAGCACCATGATCTATAACCCTCTGCAGCTAGATATTGAGAAGTCTCGTAACGAGATTGCGCGCTACGAGGTAGACTTTGCAGACCATGCAGTTCTTCTTCAGGTGCTGCACGCTTTTAACGAAACAAGTAAGCGCTTCCCCCTTTGGTTACTCGCCACTAAGACACCTTTCACGCTAGGCAGCTACCTAGTAATCGTTCTGGGCAGCTCTGTGAGTAAGCCGGAGTTTGAGAGCCATTTGAATACACTACCTGACGAAGTGTCGAGTGCTTTTTGCTGCTGTGACCGTTGCGCGAGTGCCCGTTTTATTGAGCCCCCTGCGGATACTGCGCAACAGGAGGCGCATACGCCAGGGATCACTAATAATCCCGTGTGGACAATGATCTACGGGCTATAGCTCCTCTTCATCATCCTGCACAAGGGCTTGCAATAACTCAGTAGCGTTCACTACCAGGACATATTCAAAGTCTTCCTTGCAGACCTCAAAAAGCTCTCGACCTTCCTGCTCTGTGCTCACCGTGGCAATCAGTAAGACGCTGTCCACTTTTTGCGGAACTAGGAAGCGATAGCCTAAGTACAATGCGCTAGGGGCACTCAGCAGCAGCGCTCCCCAAGAGGGCATAAGGATACCCCACCAAAGTAAGTATGCGCCGATGGCGATACGGACAAAAAGATCAGGGGTTATGCTCGTCTGCATTAATTTTCTCCTAAACGTTTTTTTAGGTTGGGTATATCCTGCATCTTGCGAATCAGCTCCGGGTCTCCTGAGACTTCGATGAGCTGCACCAGCTGCTTTAACAGCGCGGAGTCCTCAGTGTATAGCTGCGTCATCTCTGCAGCTGCCTGCTGCCGAAATACCAAGGCCCGAGCCTGAAGCTCCCTGTATTTCTGCTCCCAACCACCTTGGGTGTGTAACATCAGTTTCCGGCGTTCACAAACGCTGCGAGCGCCTCTAACCCCTTAAGGCGAGCGCGCTCCAAAGAAGCAGCCTCCATATTCGCAGCTGCTACTTCAGCAGCCGTAGCATCCTCGCTGGGAGTCTCTTGACCAGCTCGCCGCCCCAAGCAAAGCAGCGCATACCCGCAGATGTCCGCCCAAGGGTCCTCCGCGAACAGCTCCTTGTTGTTTGCGATGCGGAACAGCTTGTCCACAATGCGGGTAATCGTGAGCACATCGGTGTAGCGCTCGACCGGAATCCCGTTAGGAAACAAGATAGCCAGCACCAAGTGCGCCTGTCCAAAGGCGTCCCCATAACTCGTTTGCTTGCGCTCCACCAGCGACGCGATCTCCGTAGCGATCTGTTGATACTTACTCATTTAAACTCCCGTTGATATACACATAAGAAGATGCTAAGACTAAATGCTGCGGATTCTGCCCGCTTTTTGTCGTCCTGTCAACTTTTTAGGGAGTAATTTATGTATATGCTAGCTATTTTTTGTTTCTGGTGCGCAGCTACGGTAATCTACGCCGACTTGGCCATCGTAAACCTACCTGAAAGGGTAATTCACGCTTGGTTTTTATTTGGTGCAGTTCTACTTCTTTGCACGCTGGTTTTAAGTGCAACTTGACGGGCTTGAACCGCCAACATCGTGCGTGTAAGGCACGCGCTCTACCATTGAGCTAAAGTTGCAGGACACCTCGCCTTTTCTTCACCTGTTCGGCTAAAAAAGGAAGCCGCTATACCACATAGCGGCATTCGAGGTGCATTAGGTATACCTCTATTTCGGCGCGCCGTCAAGCTCTCACTACTTCAATAGAGAAGGACCCGCCTCCCGCGCCTCCCCCAGCTAACAAATCCTTGAAGCTGTTGTACATTGAGGTTTCGCCGGGGGCCCAAAGGATGTTGGTGGCGCGGAGCTGAACACCGCTCGCCAGCATCCTGTCTAGCAGCGCAAAGAAACGGCTCTCAAAGAAGTCAGACGCGAGGTACGCAGGGTATGGGCCATCCTCCGACCCAAAGCGCTCTTCCGAGGCGCTAGAAAAGAAGTCCATCAGAAAACCGTAGGGCGGCTCGCCCTCTTCCTGTGCCTCTGCGTTCTGCTGCAGAAAAGTGGAGGGCACAGTGAAGATACCGCCATCCATGATCAGGTTAAGCACGCAGTCTAGCTCCTGAAAAGTGAACGGCAGTAACTTAACGGTGTAATCCTCTCCGACCGTGAAAGCGGGGGGTGAAAAATAACTCGTTTTAACAGGTGCAAAAGACGCTATCCCCTCGTCCACCACCGATAAGAAGCACACCTTGCTACCCACTATGGCGAAGCGCTGCTCTAGATTAGCAGGTGCAGTAAGCGCTAGGCTCGCTGCATCGAGCGCTAACGTGCTCGCGCTCTGCGCCTCTCCTTGAACGGTTGAATATTCCGCCCACACATTGAACAGGGCGCGCACAAACTCAAAAAACGTAGGGAGCGTTGGCTGACTGGCATAAACCGCGCTCTTAAGTGCGCTCTTGAAGTCGCTCTCAGGGATGTACAGGGGGCGCTCAAACCCATAATGTTTCCCCAATCGAGTAAGCGCTTCTCCAGTCGCTCGCGTTATTAAGGTGTCGTTACGCGCTTGTAAGAGTTTACTTGTCATAGAAAGTTACCTCTTTCCCTTGTAGCACCTCTGATTCGTTCACTCTTAGGGGCGCTATGCCTGTAAAGCTGCCCTCAGTCTTCCCTGTGTACGAGAACAGGAGATCCCCGCAAGCGAGCTTCCCGACTGAGGGAAACGATAGCGTGGAGCGCACCTCTAGCGTTGAATCTCCGTAACTCCAGCCTGTAGTTATATAGGTGCAGGCGCGACCACTAAGGTCGTTAAATAGCGCACCTAAAGAATCCAGTAGCCCCGAAAGCGCCCCCGGCTGCTTATTGTCGGTGAATCCAACACGGGATCCTGCAGCCAAATGTGGCGGAAAGAACTGGCGCAAAGTGTACGTCTCGGGGGTATGTATCCCTGGGAGCGCAGCTATAGCGTCCTGTAGCGCCGCAAGCACGACCCCTTCGGAGAGCAGCAGCAGGTCATAGCTGCCCTGAGGGAGCGCCGGCGTATACGTCGTTAATATGCCGTGCCTGCGCGCGATGCTGAGCCCTGTTCTGCTCACCCCATTAAAGCAGTCATATATATTAATCCCATCTGTTAACTGCACCGCGTAGAACTGCCCCCTTAAAAAGGGCCCGTAGATGTCCAGCCGCGACCCGCCCTGCATAGAGACCTCGGCGGAAGGTACACTGAGCGCCGCTGCGAACGGATCATAAACGCTACCAAAACCCGTGTCCCTCGCTAGAGCGTTAAACGCTGCGTCAAAAGGGTCGCCAAACCCCGCATCAGGGTACTCTGCAGGGGGGACTAGTGTTGGGCTTCCGAAGCCGCTTTCTCCTGTAGCCATCTTCTATGCCCCTTCTAGGTATTAGCCGATCTCACGGTACGCTGAAACGCTGAACCTCAAGCGCGTCCCCAAGTATTGAGGCGCATCAATACAGTATACACCAAGGTAGCTCTTGCTCGGGAACGCTATAGAGAGGGAGTTAGCGAGGTAGCTGTTAGCCGCGCCGTCCACTCGGGGTCTATCAATAGCAAGCGTCGCAACATCAGTAAATATGTTGCTCATAAAAGCGCTAGTGCTTGTAGCGCGCGCTACAATAAACTCGTATTCGCTCCCAGAGCCCAGCTTTCCGATGTCGTTCATAGTGACGGTAATAGCGTCCACAGTGAGATCATAACCTGAATCGTTATAAACAACACATACAAACTGACTGTTTGAATGTCCTGCCACTGCGGTAATCGCGATACCCGAATCCTGTGTAAAGTTGTTAGAACCAGTAGTGTGCTGCGTCGTGCGCTCCACCGAATCCGAGAACTGAAAACGCTCATAGCTCATAATCCGGCAGCTAGCGTTCCCTGTACTGAACTCCTTGAGTACCCCTGCTCGGACGGTTGTGGTGGGCACATCCCTGCGCTGCACCGCGAGGCTACCTACATCGGCAGTCGCGTTCTTGATGAGCAGCCCACTTGTCGCGATAGTGATGCTAGAAGTATCATCACCATTGTAGATCTTGCCCCCCGCGATAGCTATCTCCGCGCCGAAGCTGGACTCATTATTAACTTGTAGGGTGTCGTCCACCACGAGATTCGCAGCGATACCGATCTCCAGTTCAAGAAGCTCTGCTGTGTTCTCGGAGACTACCAATCGAGTCTCCCCGTCGATATTCTTGAAGCGCGGAGTCTTACTTCCGTCCGCAGGCAGTGGCACTGCGGTGACCGCCCCACCTTGATCAATCTCCCAGGTAAAGCCTGTCAGCCCCGTAAGACTTGCGCCGAGGTCCTCCAGCTCCTCAACCCACTTGTGCGCGACTGCCATCCAATCCCGCTCCCCCGCAGCGGGCTTCTGAAGGCCCAACGCCTCGCTGGTGATACGGACATGCGTGAAAGCGGAGGAGGGGGCGAGCAGCGGATCTGTCTCGCTAGACTCGCCCGTCGCGGTGTTCGTAGCTACGAGAAAGAGCCTGTAGTTGCCCCATACGTCAATATTATTGAGCGTAGGGTTGCTAACATTGTTAGCGGAAAGCGAGGCGGTACTCCCTGTAGGCTTACGCAGTAGAAACCATGTAAACCCGAAGGTTGCGCTCTCATCTGAGGAGTCTACTGCACTCGCGTACAACGGGGCATTAAGCGGAAGGTCCGCCGCAGCAAGAATAGAGTCCGCCGTAGTAAGCTCTGCTGCGCTAGCTGTTGCAATAATCATGTAGATGCTCCTTAGTTAGGTGTATCCACAATAGTGAACTCGTCTACGGGGAACAAGTCTAAGGAGAGGTCAAAACCGAAGTGATAGCCTCCTGCAGTTAACACCGTTATCAGCGACGCTACGTTAAAACCGTAGTAGTTAATCTGCGCGTCCTGCGGGCGGCTAATCGCAGCAAAAGTAAGAACTCTGAACCCCCATGCGGTGTGCGACACGTCGGAGCTATCAACATATGTAAGTTGTTGAACCTTTCTATGCTCCGTTAGGCTTCCCTCGTCGCTGACATATAAAGTGGGCGCAGCGAGCCGCGAGGAGTAGCCTACAGGCCCTTTTACATTTAGTTCTGAGAGGGCTACACGCATACCCCAGCCCGCATATTCCGCAGGGATCTCAATAAAAAAGCCTGCGCACCACGCCGACAGCGCATTTTGGTGATTCGTGGAGACAAGCCCTACGTTTCCAGCGTCTAATGTAAAATCCATCTCCTTATAAAGCGTGAGATCTTGATGCACCTTGATAGGAACAAAGAACTCACCCAAACCTGTGGGGGTAGCTGCGTTAGCGACCGAAACGGTCGTCCCGCCTGCAGCGGTATGCCTGACCGCCGTGGAGATACTACTAATCTTTGAAGACCCGTTACTGTATACGGTGCGAGAGATATTTACACTGCTTCTCCTGTTCATAGCGCGAAGCGTGCGGACCGCGCCCGCTAGACCGTCAAGCGAATATCTTGGGGGGTACGCGAGTGTTCCCGTGGCCACACTGTAAGCCGCAGGGATGTCGGAGTCCAAAGACCCCGAGTTCTTCATGCGGTTCACACGCCCTTTAAGAAGGTCTATCACCGCAGGGATGCCACCGCCACGCACGGTTGCGATAAGATTGACCGCTAGCTCATCATGGCTGCTAATCTTGAGGTAAGGGTCGCTAGCGTCGAGCGGCATCAAGAAGTCAGCGTAAAAATGCTTAATAAGAGA
>Ga0078894_10004506_pt1 | contig 10665 bp, 10 predicted proteins | sample LauGreSu1BDMLBSD_2_FD_67506 | JGI IMG/M metagenome (GOLD analysis project Ga0078894, IMG submission 67506) | Freshwater lake microbial communities from Lake Michigan, USA - Su13.BD.MLB.SD (version 4) (version 4) | ecosystem: Environmental > Aquatic > Freshwater > Lake | place: Lake Michigan... | reverse complement strand
TTTTGGGATTGGAACTTCCACAATTGAATTTTTGTTGGAAAAGAATGAATTAAGAAAAAATCTTTATTCTCCAGGAATGCACATCCCCATACTTTTAGAGGATGAGATGCATGAGTGGCCGGATGTTTTTTATGTATTAGCCTGGAACTTTAAATCAGAGATACTAAAAAATCACATAAATATGATTGAGCAGGGAGTTGAATTTTACTTCCCAATTGAGCCCAAACAATAAATATGAAGATATTTGTAACCGGAGGAGGTGGTTTTTTAGGTAAAGAGCTAGTGTCAAGCTTAATTTCTCATGGGCATGATGTAGATTTTCCCTCATCAAAGATTTGCAATCTTTTGGAGCTTAATGCTTTAAACCAGTTCTCTGACTGTAAGTATGACCAAATTTTTCATCTTGCGGCCTGGACTCAGGCTGGAGATTTTTGTCTTTATCATCCTGGTGAGCAATGGGTAAATAATCAGTTAATCAACACAAATGTTATCAATTGGTGGCACCTCAAACAATGTGATGCTAAGCTCATTTTTATGGGCACTAGCTGTGCATATGATGCGGGTATAGAGCTGCGCGAAGAAAACTATATGTCAGGGGAGCCAATTGACAGTTTATACACCTATGCATTGACAAAAAGAATGCTTTATCAAGGTGCGCGAGCAATGGAGAGTCAATTTAAAATGCAGTGGCTCTGCGCTGTGCCGTCTACATTGTATGGGCCTAGCTATCATTTAGATGGCAGACAAATGCATTTTATTTTCGACTTAATTAGAAAAATATTGCGCGGAAAGCACTTGGGTGAGGCCGTTACCCTATGGGGTGATGGATATCAGAGACGTGAACTGGTGCATGTAAGGAGCTTTGTAGAGTCTCTACTTATCCTAGCGAACTCTGTTAATAATAAGCTAATTAATATAGGGGCTGGCATGGATTACTCGATTCGAGAATTCGTTCAGATAATTTGTGAATTAATTGATTATGATTTAAATTTGGTTCGTTACGATACCAGCAAATATGTTGGGGCTAGATCTAAAATACTTTCTATCGCAGAAGTTGAGAGATATATTAAAAATTATCAGTCTCGGTTAATACCATTGAGGGACGGCTTAAGAGAAACAATTGACTGGTTTATTTCCGAAAAGGTCTATCTAACGACCTCTGAAAAATCTTCAACAAGTTGAAGGCAATGGGATCATCCTTATTATTAATTTAACTTAGGCAGACTATGTTAGGTAAAATTTTATTAATTAGTTATTTTGCGGGAGTAGATGCAAATTGTCCTGCAGAATGGGCTGATGATAGATTGCGATCTATTGAGTCACTGGGAGAGGAAGTTGTTGTTTTAACAAATTACGGTTCAAAATTAATTGGTAGTCAAACTACAAAAATTATTCGGATACCCTCTGTCTCCTCGGACGACTATTTCCACGAACTTAATTTGAGGGGTGGTTTTAAGAAGATCAAAGGGTTTAGTAAATACTTGCTTTTTTCTTTTGTTTGTATGTTTGGCGCAATTCTAAAGTGGCTTACAAAGGTATTGACACGGGGAGGTAGTGGCGGCAAGTGGTCTTGGCTTCTTTGTGCAATTCCGGCTGGAATATGGATTGGGTTGACCAATCGACCAAGTTTAATTTACTGCACTGGGGGGCCACCAAGCGCATATATTGTTGGTCTTATTGTCTCCATGTTGACGAAGACTCCTTTTAGAGTTGAGTTTCAAGATCCTTTGGTTGGGAGAGAAATCAATAAATCTAAGTACAAGCAAAAAGTCGTTAGAATTTTTGAGCGAATTATTTTAAATCATGCACATTTATGCGTGTATGTTACTAAGCGAGCAGCCTTAGATTCTCAGAATAGAAATCCAGATCTAACAAATAAAATAATTTATAGTTATCCAGGCTCATGGGACTTCTGTCTTAATAGTTTTATAGGTAATGAATTAAAAAATAAGGAGTACCCAATCGAAATTTTGCATCTAGGGACATTATATGGAAGCAGAAACTTAGATAATTTTTTTATTGCATTAGATGAGTTATATCTTAAGGGCAATATTAAGCATGGCGCCATAAAAGTAGTAAATTTAGGTTCTGTTTATACAGATAATTTTTCTAATTATCTGATGCGAAAAGATTTTAATTATTTACCTGAAAGGCAGCGAATTGATGCCTTGAAAATAGCTACAAGCGCAGCCTTTTTGTTGCTTGTTCAGCATGATGATGAGCGTAGCTCCGAAACTATTCCCTATAAATTGTACGATTATATGAATTTGAATATACCGATCATTCTCTTGTCTAAAAATCCTGAAATTAGGGATTTGTGCCCGAATTTTTCCACCTTATTTGCCGATTGCGGTGATGTAAATGAAATTAAGTTAGCCATCATTGCTGCAGTAGACCTATACAACACTAATCGATATGAAATTTTAAGATTTGATAAAAAGCACCATCTTAATATCAATAAACAGGTTTCAAGGATCCTATATGCACTTTAAATGCATAAATCATGCCGCTGCATTTACAGTTTTTTTCAAGAGGAAGCAATTATAATCAAAAATGAATATTGATAGTCGTTTGTGTGCCGTAGTAAATACTTACAAAAGTTATCATGATGTGCTGTTTATTACTTTGAGATGTTATTTTAGGTATGTAAAGAATATAAAGTTATTTTATTTTCTAGTCAGCATTACGAGGGTATTGAAAATGAAGATTTTGAATTTTTTAAGTATTCGGCTGATAACTTTAGAGATCAGTATTTAAGTTGTCTACACAAAGTTCCTTGCGACTTTGTATTAACATTCAATGTAGATTATTTTTTAAACAAACTAGCCTAGATACTCGAAGATAAATTATTGTACTGATATACTTAATTTAAGTGAGTATTCTCTTATTAAGTTTGTGCGTGGATCAAACTTTCCCGCTTGCTGATATTTAAGCTCCTCTACCCATCAGATAGTACCGAATATATTTTTTTAGTCAGACACTTTCAGTATGGAAGTCTAGGGATTTTATTGGAGGTTTTCAATGCTGTCGGGCCATCTGATATTTCTAGAAAGAGCCGTGAACCAATTCGAAGTTCTTGCCAATATTGCTTTCAAACGTTTTGGATTATCTGAGCTTGTAAAGTATAAAAATGAAAAAATAGGTAATGCACACTATGAGTACAAAATTATTCCGCATTTTGTAAGTGCTATCGTTGACAGCTATTGGAACACTAGAGAATATTAAAAAGAGCAAGGTATTATTGAAAGAAATTTTGATTTGAAATTAAACCTAAAACGGCATCAAAATATATAAATGAAATTGACAATTTTTTTTACTTTATAAATTATTAAAAGATTTATCAGGCGAGATAAAGATGCTAATAACAATCATTAAAATTTTGAGTTGCATAAAAATAATGATGGGAATGCACTTGCGGTCGGGATTAGCTAGACAACTCGAGGTGATGTTATTTTAAATAGGCTGCATGACTCTTCTAAGTTAGTATTATTAATAATTGGGCCCCATATGAGCATGCTCAAAGAGATCTGAAGAATGGCATAGATGCTTTTAAAATTGAAGACAAGTTTGATTTTTTTTAACAATATGTCCTTATACGGCCCGGTAGAGAATCATAAACTCTTAGAATGCAAAGTATATATAGGCCTATTAACCAGATTCAACCCATTTAATACCTCATAACCGAAAAAATATGATGTTTTTCATCACGGCGGGATACAAGGTAGGGAGCACAGACCGTTACTAATGGTTATGAAGAATTATTAAAATTGCTATATTAGTCTTGACTATGGTATTAATCTTTTGACGCAAAGTTACTTAAGTTTATAATACACATTTGACGTTTCTAAAAAATTGAGCGGATAGTTGAGAGTAAGATTTCATTATGTTTTAACCTAATACAAGTTTCTTACAGGCACTATATAAATATGAAGCAGTACAGTTCCGAATTAACATAATAGAATAAATTTTTTGATTATTTAAATCCCTCAAATGTATTCAAAAATTATCCTTGGGTTAGGGGTCTACCCCAGTCTAAAACTAGAATTCATCAAGCCGCATATCGTGTTGTATTAATTTGGTGTTTAATGACGGCTGAAATGTAATTGAAGATTATTGCCAATAAAAAAGAGTTTAATTATTCCAAAGGCGTGAGAGATCTTGTGAAAAAATTTCTTACATCTTAAATAATTAGGAAAATCAAGAAATTCAAAATATTTTAGAGGTAGTATATAAAAAGCAATGATGTACACGTTACAAAATTTCATTAAAATGTACTCAAAAGTTACTAAGTCAGATGCACCATTGATTTCAGTAACTTTTGATAATGAGAGTTTTTTATAAGTAGTGACTGTAAAATAGTTTATTTAATGAAATGATAATTTTTGATATTAGTTTATTAGATTGGGGGGTAAGCCTTGGCTAGGTTATTGATTCATGCGTTCAATATTCACCAAGGTGGCGGTGCAACTTTGCTTACAGGTTTGCTCCAGAAAATTCCTAACAATATAAAAGTGGTTGTTAGCATTGATTTACGAATGCAAATTCCAGATGGGCTGCCAAAGTGCGTGAGTTTTGAGTATGTGAAGCCAACTTTTTTTGGTCGACTTTTAGCTGAGTATTGGTTGGCATGTATTTCTCGTGAAAGTGACCAAGTGCTTTGTTTCGGAAATCTTCCACCCTTATTTAAGGTTAAAGGGTACGTATCAGTTTTTATTCAGAATCGCTATCTAGTCGATAAAAAACGTTTTTTAATGCGACTGCCTCCAAGATTAGCAATCAGGTTAATGGCTGAACGTATCTGGCTTAAACTATTTAAGAAAAGAGCGAATCGCTTTTTAGTACAAACAGCCTCAATGAAAAGTTTAATAAAAAAGCAACTTCAAGCTAATGCTGTTCTTGCTCCGTTTGCGCCTGATTTGGTAATTAATTTTGCATCACCAGACAATAACAGCCAAAAGCACAGATTTAATTTTCTATATGTAGCATCGGGCGAGGTCCATAAAAATCATAAAATTTTGGTCGACGCCTGGTCCTTGCTTTCAATTGAAGGACTGTTTCCAACGCTTGCCCTCACTCTAGATCAGGGTGATGCCGCTGAACTTCTTGAGCATATTAATAATGAGTGTAAATTGTATAAACTCAACATCAATAATTTAGGGCGGCTTAAACATCATAAGTTAATAAAGCTTTATCGCGAGTGTGGAGCACTAATTTATGCCTCTGATTTTGAATCTTTTGGTCTGCCAATAATTGAGGCTCGAAATGCGGGTTTGGATATTATTGCGCCAGAGCTTGATTACGTAAGGGATGTGCTTGATCCAATTGAAACATTTGACCCTAGTTCAGCTATGTCTATCTCACGCGCTATCAAGAGATATATGAAAGTAAAAATGGTGCCGTTCAAGATAATCACTGCGGATGAATTTATAGGAAAAGTAATGGGGTCTCATCAATGAACATGAGGGTTTTGGTGATCTCTCAGTATTTCTGGCCGGAGAATTTTCGTATTAACGAGCTCGTGAAATCTTTGCAATGCAAGGGTTTAGTTATTGAAGTTTTAACTGGTCAGCCAAACTATCCTAGTGGTGTCATCTTTGAGGGTTACAATGGATGGAATTGCACTGTAGAGAATTGGTCAAGTGTTAAAATTTACCGCGTACCCTTGTTTCCTCGAGGTCGATCGGCTGTAAGTTTAGGAATCAACTATTTGTCTTTTATTTTCTCTGCTATTCTTTTTGGACCTTGGTTGCTTCGCGGTAAATCTTTTGACGCTATCTTTATCTTTGGGGTGTCCCCAATCTTGCAGGCTATTCCAGCCATCTTCCTTGGTAAGATAAAAAATTGTCCGTTAATACTTTGGATTCAGGATCTTTGGCCAGAAAGCTTATTGGAAACCGGGTATGTAACACACAAGGGCTTGCTAAAGATCGTTGAGTATGTCGTAGGATGGATCTACCATTCAATGGACCTACTACTTGTTCAATCTAAGGCATTTATAGCTAAGGTTGCCAACCTTGCAGGGTCGGTACCAGTCAACTACTACCCGAATTCTTTTCTTGAACAAGGGTCTGAAAAATTGGACTCAAAGCCGAATATTACTGGTTTTGATTGTTCCTTCCCAATCCTTTTTGCGGGTAATATTGGGCGAGCACAGGCTGTTGAAGTAATTTTGGGAGCGGCCGCACTGTTAGAAGGAGTGGGGGATATTAGTATTATTATGGTTGGCGATGGCAGTCGGCGTGAATGGATGATGCGCGAGGTCTCCAAGCGAGGACTACGTAATATCATTTTTGTAGGGCAGCTTCCAGTTGAGGTTATGCCTGCGATTATGGCGCAGGCATCTGGATTATTAGTCACTTTAGTAGATAAGGAAATTTTTAGACTTACTATTCCGAGTAAGATTCAAGCCTATTTGGCAGCTGGTCGCCCAATAATTGCAAGCTTGAATGGGGCTGGTGCAGAAATCATCAATGATGCTCAAGCCGGTGTTGTTGTTCCTGCAGAAAATCCTGAAGCTCTAGCAGATGCAATCAGATCAATGTATCTAATGCCAGAAATAGAAAAGCTTGCTATGGGTATCAATGGTCGGCGCTATTACGAAGAAAATTTTTCCTCTGAAAAATTAATCGAACAATTAATTGAGTATTTCAATAAAGCTATAAAAAATTATCACAAGGCGGTTACTTGAGAGTCTTAGTACTTGGTGCGAGCGGTATGCTTGGCAGTTCCATGCTCAGAGTAATGAGCGATCGCGCTGGCTGGACTGTTTATGGAACCTTGCGCGCCGATAATGGGGCCTTAAGATTGTTAGCGCCAAGCGCACATCTACTGTGTCAAGTAAACGCAGAAAAAAACGATAGTCTATTGGAATCTTTTATGCTGAGTCGCCCTGATATAGTGGTGAATTGTGTAGGCCTTGTAAAGCAAGTAGCTGTCGGGGAAGATCCTTTGGAAGCCATTCCTATAAATAGCCTATTTCCTCATCGTCTAGCAAAGATGTGTGAATTAGTAAATGCACGCTTGATTCACGTTAGTACGGATTGTGTTTTTTCTGGGCGCACGGGAAATTATTCGGAGAGAGACATACCTGATGCCACAGATATTTATGGGAGATCCAAGTTGCTCGGAGAGGTCGATTATCCACATACTATTACTCTGCGAACCTCTATTATTGGACATGAACTTTCAGGTAATCGTAGCCTGATAGGCTGGCTTATGGCTCAGCAGGGGCATGTTTCGGGCTATTCTAAAGCTTTTTTTTCAGGTTTACCAACGTGTGAATTAGCAAGACTGATTTGTGATTTTGTAGTGCCCCATCCAGCTTTACACGGTGTGTATCACGTAGGAGCAAAACGAATATCAAAGTACGACCTTTTACAATTGGTATGCCATGAATATGGTAAAGATTTGCATCTTAATAAAGATGATACGGTTAAGATTGATCGGTCTTTAGATTCATCCCGTTTCTTTACGGCTACGGGATATATCGCGCCCACTTGGATCGACTTGATAACACAAATGAAAAAATTTAGGTGAAGAGACGATAGATGTTTGATAATAAAACTCTTATGATTACCGGTGGTACAGGCTCCTTCGGCCAGGCTGTCCTAAGACGTTTTTTAGATACAAATGTACGAGAAATCCGAATCTTTAGTAGGGATGAAAAAAAACAAGAAGATTTGCGGATAGCTCTAAATCACCCAAAACTACGTTTTTATATCGGCGACGTTCGGGACGAGGTAAGTTTATGTCAGGCATTAAAGGGCGTGAACTATGTATTTCATGCGGCTGCACTCAAACAGGTGCCATCATGCGAGTTTTATCCGATGGAAGCATTGCGTACTAATGTGATAGGTACTGAAAATGTTCTAAATGCTTCGACGAAAACTGGTGTTGAGCGTGTAATCGTCTTGTCAACAGATAAAGCAGTTTATCCAATTAATGCTATGGGAATTTCAAAGGCAATGGCTGAAAAGATTATGGTGGCAAAAGCACGTTTGCAACAAGAGGGTGATACCATTTTTTGTGCTACTCGCTATGGAAATGTTATGACATCGCGAGGGTCTGTTATTCCATTATTTATCGAGCAATTAAAAGAGGGTTTACCGCTTACAATCACAGATCCAAATATGACACGCTTCTTGATGTCTTTAGAGGACTCCGTGAATCTTGTTTTGTATGCATTTAAGCATGGAAATCAAGGCGATATTTTTGTTCAAAAGGCTCCCTCATCTACAGTTGGATGTCTTGCGCAGGCACTAAAAGAAATATTTCGAGTACACAATCATGAAACTCGAGTAATAGGAACAAGGCATGGAGAGAAACTCTACGAGTCGTTAGTTTCTCGAGAAGAAATGGCGCATGCAATTGACATGGGTGGTTATTACAGAATTCCTGCCGATAATCGTGACCTTAATTATGCCAAATACTTTAGTGAGGGAGAAGTGGAAATATCAGGTTTAAACGATTATACATCAGATAATACATATCGATTGAATGTAAAAGAGATTAAGGCTTTACTGCTAAAATTAGAATATATCAAGGGACAGCTAAATGCTTAAGGTGATGACTATACTCGGCACTCGGCCTGAACTAATAAAAATGAGTCGAGTGATATCTGAGTTTGATCTCTACACCAAGCATCTTCTAGTGCATACTGGTCAAAATTATGACTATGAGTTAAACCAAATTTTTTTTGATGATCTTGAAATTCGTAAGCCAAATTATTTTCTTAATGTGATTGGTAATAATTCAGCCCAGACGATTGCAAGGGTAATTGAAAAGGTCGACGAAATATTAGAACTAGAAAGACCTGATGCTGTGATGTTTTATGGCGACACTAATTCATGTTTAGCTGTTATTGCAGCTAAGCGTCGTAAAATCCCAATTTTTCATATGGAGGCTGGAAACCGGTGCTTTGACCAGCGAGTGCCTGAAGAAATAAATCGTAAGATAGTCGACCATTTAAGTGATATTAATCTGGTATTAACTGAGCATGCAAGACGTAATTTACTTGCTGAAGGAATAAAACCAGATTCGATTATAAAAACCGGATCTCATATGTGCGAAGTATTGGATTTTTATTTGCCAAAAATTATGAAATCACAAATTCTTAATAAATTAAATCTAATCAAGGGTCGTTATTTTATAGTCAGCGCACATAGAGAAGAGAATGTAGATCCAGTAGATAACTTGTTTGATTTTTTAGAAATGTTAAATGCTGTAGCAGAGTTTTACGACCTACCTGTAATAGTGTCAACTCATCCAAGAACTAAAAAAATGCTGGAAGCATTGCCAAATTCAAATCTAGATTCAAGAGTTAAGTTAATAAAACCATTTGGTTATTATGATTACATATTTTTACAACTTAATGCAGTTTGTGTGATTTCAGATAGTGGTACGATAACGGAAGAAGCTTCAATTTTAAATTTTCCAGCCGTAATGATTCGAAACAGTCATGAACGACAAGAAGGAATGGATGCAGGAAAATTAATAATGGCTGGCTTAAAAAAGGATAGAGTCTTAAATGCAATAAAAATAATTATTTCACATTTTTCTCGAGAAAAAAATACTCCAATTACTTTATCGGAATACAAAAATTCTTTAGTTTCAGAACAAATTCTCCGCACAGTAACTAGTTATACTGACTACGTAAATAAAAATGTATGGCGAAAAAATTGATTAAATGAAAGAATATTAAATAATGATGAAATACAACATATTAGTAACTGGTGGTGCTGGTTACATAGGTTCGGTTCTTGTCCCAGATTTATTATCCGCAGGTCATAAAGTCACGGTTCTTGATAATTTTATGTTTAAGCAGGCTAGCTTAAATCACATTTGCCACTACTCAAATTTTGAAATAATAAAGGGCGATGCAAGATTAGAATCTACAATTGTGCCTTTGATTAAAAAAGCAGATATTGTTATTCCTTTAGCCGCATTAGTAGGTGCTCCACTTTGTAGTTTAGACCCCATTGGAGCCAAATCAATAAATTATGATTCAATAATAATGCTGCTTAAGAATCTTTCTAAGCATCAGATTATAGTAATGCCAACAACTAATAGTGCATATGGTACAGGAGATAATGATAACTACTGTACTGAGGAATCTCCTTTACGTCCAATATCTCAGTATGCGATTGATAAAGTAGCAATAGAAAAAAAATTAATGCAGCATGAAAATGCAATTAGCTTTCGCCTAGCAACTGTATTTGGCATGTCTCCACGCATGCGATTAGATTTATTAGTAAACGATTTCACATATCGTGCTGTAAATGATCGCTTCATTGTACTTTTTGAGAGTGAATTTAAGCGTAATTTTATACATGTTCGTGATGTATCTGCTATATTTCAACATGCTATAAATAACCATGAAGTACTAAAAGGGGAAATATTTAACATAGGACTAACAGATGCTAATTTCTCAAAGAAAGAGCTTTGCGAAAAGATTAAAAAGCATTTAATTGATTTTGTTATTCTTGAAGCGCCAGTTGGCAAGGACCCAGATCAGAGAAATTACATTGTTTCAAATAGTAAAATTGAAAAAACTGGTTTTAAACCAAAAATATCGATTGAGCAAGGTATAGAAGAATTAATTAAGGGCTATAAGATGATTCGCAACTCCAGTTATGGTAACGTGTAATTGAGTAAGAATCTCTAAAC
>Ga0078894_10004504_pt1 | contig 10667 bp, 13 predicted proteins | sample LauGreSu1BDMLBSD_2_FD_67506 | JGI IMG/M metagenome (GOLD analysis project Ga0078894, IMG submission 67506) | Freshwater lake microbial communities from Lake Michigan, USA - Su13.BD.MLB.SD (version 4) (version 4) | ecosystem: Environmental > Aquatic > Freshwater > Lake | place: Lake Michigan... | reverse complement strand
CTTTTTATATATTGTAAGGAAAATGTGCCATTTTTAGTAGGCAATGGTGTATTGACATATTTCGCAGTATAGGTTTTCCCATTAATTTTTGTGAATGAAAACGTTCCAGTTTTTGTACTGTCCGACTTACTACAACCATTCAAAATAATAATTGTAATTGAAATAGTAATTAATTTTTTTAAACTGACCATTTGATTTAGAGTTTGACCTAATTTAATAATGTTGGATGTTTTTTGCAAAAACTAAAACGTGACTTTTGTGTCGATCGGAATTGTCACACAAATTTATGAACCTGGATTTAGCATACCCCACAAACAAAAAACCCTCTCAGGTTTACCTAAGAGGGTTTTTATCGTTCTTTAGCGGTCTGGACGGTAGTTCTCCCTTGTTTCTTACTGTATCCTAACCGTTCAAAAACCTCAAAATATAACGTTTAAACGTTGATATGGATTGGAATGGGGTTATCGATGTTCGGTTAAATACAGGTGTTCAGCTTCGGTTTTAGCACACCCTCGCTTGAAGTATTTGATTTATAATTGGATTCAGCAATAAATAATATAAGTAAGTTGTAAATTGGCCGACGTTTCATATTGAACAATAAAGCTTCGAAGAATTTAGAGAGTTAAAATAAAATCACCTCCCCTATCTAAAATTTGTTGGCATATCTTCTTATCCTTGTGCAAAAGGATCGACAATACGATCTTTTGCACTTATTTCCTTTGATTGAACAATATCCATTATTAAGACATTTAGATCTTCCATAACCTCAAAAATAAATTCCCATGTTACGAAATCAACTGGTTTACCAATCTTGAAATTATACACTTTATCCTTGTAAACCACAGATTCGTCCTTGTCGTTTTTATGATTATAGACTCCATTATTGTGTATTGTATTACGAATTAATCGCAATAAATCCAGTTTGCTCTCATGTATTTTAAGGTCTAGTCTCTTCAAAATACATGCATATACACTTTTAAAGTCTGCAGTTCCATTGTCACAAGCATTAGGATCAAGTGATTTTATAAATATTCTTAAGGTACTTTCAATAGAAGAGAATGAAAACTGAATAAACCCCATTTTTGTGAACATATCGTATTCATTACAGTATATCTGAGCATCCTCCAATGAAATTTTGGGGTTATTCATCTGATTCCACCAAATTGGATTCGCCAAATAGGAGTGTATTAAAATAAATGATAGATGTGTACTATTACAAACATTTATGAATTTCGAAAAAACAGTTACTCTAGAATCATTGATATGGTCCCAATCTTGATATTGGGAAATAATTTTATCCTTACTTTCTTGGAACTTCTTTTGTAATTTTTGAATAGAATATATATTCTTCATTCTTATTAATGATTCTTTACTGATAATCTGATTTGATATTGCATGCAAATTAAGCAGATTGATCTTATCAAAATTTAATATATCTATTTTTAGAATAAATCATCACCCCACCCTCAAAATATCTCCCCAATCGGTGGTATAGTTCGGACTGACGTTCTCCCGTTTCATTGCCCATCGTTTCCGGAAGCCCTCGGAAGCCAAACGTAAAGTACCGCTGCCGTAGTACTGGTTGATCCGATCCAGGAGTTCACTTACCTGATTGTGCTTTGGCCCATTCCATTCGGCGAAGAGATTGAGTTGGACTTCCTGTTCAGGAATCAGACCGGTTACAATCACCGCTACCTTGCTATACTGAAAGCGGGGATCGTAAATCGATTTTAATCCCTTTACAGACGCTTTCACAATATCGGGCGTATTGTTTATCGGATGACTGAGCGCCAAACTAATGGCGGGGTTGTATTGAGGTAAGTCCTTTCGAAAACGGTTGGTTAAGAGTTGAACGGTCAGTACCGTAGCGCAACTGGTATCCACCCGTAGTTTCTCTGCCAGTCGGCTGGCATAGGCGGTGGTGGCCTCGATCAGTTCATCCAAATTACTGGTCAGTTTACCAAAGGAGCGACTGGTGCAGATGGCTTGTTTACGTTCCAACACTTCTTTGAGTGGAATACAGGTTCTGCCCCAGAGTTCGTGCCATAGTCGTACACCTTGAATGGTCAGTTGGTGTTTGATCCATTGTTCTGGTTTTGCTCTCAGTTGAGCAGCCGTACGAACTCCCTCCAGTTCCAGTTTCACCTGGTAGGCTCTGCCAATTCCCCAAAGATCGGAAATGGGGAAATGTTGTGTGGCCCCGTTAATGGCTTCCTCGGTATCGAGTACACAAACCCCATTGGTTGACTTCTTGGCGATCTTATTGGCCAGTTTAGCCAGGGTCTTGGTGGGTGCCAATCCCACACTGACGGGGATACCCGTGTTTTGGATAACAGACTCCCGTAAATACTGAGCGTAGGTAGGTAGGTTTTCCATTCCCTTAAACCGGAGAAAACACTCATCAATACTGTACACTTCTACTTCAGGAGTGAAACGGGCCAGGTTGTTCATCAATCTGGCGCTGATATCGGCATACAGGGTATAGTTACTACTGAATACCGCTACCTTTTCCTGTTCAATCAGGTCTTTCACCTTGAAGTAAGGGACCCCCATTTTAATCCCTAATGCTTTGGCCTCATTACTACGGGAGATGATACAACCGTCATTATTGGAGAGTACCACCACGGGTTTCCCATTCAATTCAGGTCTGAACAAGCGTTCACAAGAAACATAAAAATTATTACCATCAACGAGTGCGAACATAACAGTGCGGTTTGTTTTGATGAGGTCTGCAGCTCCAGGTCACCACACCTCGGATCACCAGTTCATTGGGGTCTACCTTTTCGGGTTCTTCGGTATCTTTTCCTGTCCCCAAGTAAACTTGTTTCCCAATCATATAGAGCTGGCGCACCTTCCATTCTCCCCGGTACCAGACGATGACCAATGAATGATGTTTGGCCTTGATGGAAGTATCGTACACAAACAAGGTTCCTTTACTGATCCCCAAATTGATCAGTTCATCCGTGGTGGCTTCCGCATAATAGGTATTCACCGGATCTTTCACCAAACGCTCCAAAATATTCAGGCGCCCCTCCATATAATCTTCGGCAGGGCTGACAAAACCAGAGGTCTTACCGGGATGGCGTAATGGCTCCAGTTCCTCATTTTTGCTATCAAAACGTTGTTTAAACACGATAAATAATGGGGAACCAATTTACTAAAAATTTTAGTAAATAAACAAACGGATTTGGAAGATTATAAAAATCACAGATTGCTATAGTTGACTTAATGTGTTAAATTAGTTTTACTTATGAAGAATATACTAGGGCTAGTTTGCTCACTGATAATATTTCAGTTCACATTCGCTCAGACCGAGGCGGTAACTTCAAATGGAGATAGGATTTTAATCTACCCAAATGGAACTTGGATACATACCGATAGTTTACTTAGACCAATTCCCTTATCAGGATTAGAAATACCTAAGACCGCTTCAGCGGAAAAAGTAATATCGCGTACGGGATACAGATTTAGTTACAATGAAAAACATGAGCAGGCCAACTGGGTAGCCTATGAATTAACTGGTGCAAAGACCAACAAAATTTATGAGCGTACAGATCGATTTAGGCCTGATCCATTAGTTAGAACCGGTACAGCTACGGACAATGACTATAAAGGCTCAGGATTCGATCGGGGACATTTAGCTCCTGCAGGAGATATGGGATGGTCTTCAGCGGCCATGCAAGAATCTTTCTACTATAGTAATATCTCTCCTCAATACCCTGGCTTCAACCGTGGAGTATGGAAGAGATTAGAAGATCAAGTAAGGACATGGGCGGTTGAAAATGAAGCGGTATATATTGTTACTGGCCCAGTTCTAAATTCGGTTTCTGGAAGTATTGGGGCAAATAATGTATCGATACCCCAATACTTTTACAAAGTGATTTTGGACTACAGACAGCCGGTTATCAAGGGCATAGGGTTTATAATGCCAAATTCGAGTTCAACCGCGTCGCTTCAGTCTTATGCAGTTAGTATTGATAGTGTAGAACGTATTACAGGCATAGATTTCTTCCCTTCCCTACCTGATGAACAAGAAAAGGTGATTGAGACATCATTGAATTTGAAACTCTGGAGCTGGAATGTAAATAGTACCACTATCGAGAATAATAAGCTTTCGACTTCCGTACAGTGTAATGGAATGACTAAGTCGGGTTCTAGGTGTAGAAACAAAACCTTAAATGAAAATGGTTTCTGTCACCTACACCAAAGTCAAGCAGAAAATGGACAAATTAGGAGTCAGAGTGAAACTCCAAGATATTCCGCTCCTGTTAAATCTTCCGTGGCGGTGCAATGTTCAGGTATTACTAAATCAGGGAGAAGGTGTCTGCGAATGACTACTAACCCAAATGGAAGATGCTACCAACATTAATTAATAATTATCTAGATTAGAATTAAGCGGTTAATAGTGATCGACCAATTCTAAAACTAATATCATCTCAATGATTTTCAAATCCGAACCAGAAAACTGGCAAGAGCTACAAGAAATGGTAGGTCAGTTATTCAAAGAATGTGGTTTTCTAACGGAGGTAAGCAAAAAAGTAAGTTTAGTGCGAGGAAGTAAAGAAATTGATGTCTTTGTACAAGATCTCTCAAGTGAGTATAAGCCAATAATTCTTATAGAATGTAAATTTTGGAATACCGCTATTTCTCAAGAAACCGTGCATTCGTTTAGGACAATAGTTGAAGATTTTGGTGCTAACTTAGGATTTATAGTCTCTAAAAGGGGGTTTCAATCTGGAAGTTTTGAAGCTGCGAGGAATACCAATATTAGATTGGTAACACTAACAGAACTTGTAGAGGTTTACTATTCCAGGTGGTTAAGAGGGATGGTTGCTAAGCATATGCCTATAGCTGATTTTCTATTTCCTTATTGGGATTTTGCTGGTGGCAAACATCCTAAAGATGGACAAGTCATTAGCTGGGATAGTCTAATGCTATTAAATCAGGCATACCGGCCAATTTGTTCGCTGGGGCCAGGTGATCAGACAGAAATTGGTTTTAAACGAAACTATCCACAGAAGCTCCCAGTTATAAATGATGACTTTCAAATCGTATCGTGGACGGTAATCAATGATGATCGAGAATATTTTGAATTCATTGAAAAAAACCAAGATAAAGCAATTAAACACTACAAGAAGCTGTATAGAGAAGAAGAATAGGCCGATATAGAAAGACTATGTCTACCATTATCCAGGGAATTTCTGCCAAAATTTTTTTTAGGGTATTGACACTATGCTTTAATCAATGAAATTGCAGGGGGCAAGGGGGGATTTGAGTACCCACCCAGGGAGGCCGGTTCCCTTTTTGTACAAGATGGCACTTTTCAATTTATAGTGTTGCAGTTCAACGCTTTAAGTAATCTATCATTTCTAAAATGCGGCGAATGGTGCCAAAAAGCGTTAGCATAGCCCAAAAAAGGAACTATGACAACGAAAATTAAAGCGGCGGAACATCTCGATGAAATTGAGTTGAACAAACTACTCAAGTATCTCTTAAAATCTGAGAACTGGACCTATTACATACTAGTGAAACTCGGAATATCAACTGCATTGAGATATAGTGATCTCTCCCGCATCACTTGGGAAGATGTAATGAATAAGGAAACTTTAGTTCTAAAAGAGAGAAAAACAGGAAAGACCAGGGAGATTCCTATTGGGAAGGAACTGCAAGATACGCTGCAACTAGTACACAGAAAACTAGGGAACCCCAAGGTAGAGAAACAGATTATTCCTCTGACGATCCGGGGCGTGAACAAGCAACTCAAAATTATTGCTGAACGTTGTGGACTAAAATCAAAGCGGCTTTCGACGCATTCTTTTCGTAAAAGTTTTGGTAGGGAAGTATGGAAAAGGAATAACTACAGCGAAGCGGCTCTCATTAAACTATCCTATTTATTCAACCACTCGAGTACTTCAATCACCCGCGTTTATCTAGATATCACCAGGGAGGAAGTCAGTGACCTGTATTCAATTCAAGACCTATTCGTATACTGAATCTTAAACAGTTATTGTATTAATCGTTTAGTACTTCTTAACAGCAAGATACTTTTCCTGACTCAATAAGTTATCCAATACCTGCTGCGTTTTCTTCAATTCCAACCATCTCAAATACTCTGCTGCAGGAACATTTCTTATGAAAAGGAGTTCTTTCTTGGTAAGTTCAAAGGAGATGTCTGATTTGGGTATTAATTTCATTGAGTTTGTTTATCAATAAATATACCGACGCTCGAAGATGGACAAGATAGCCTCAAATAAAATAAAAAATCGATTGAATAGCGTATAAAATCAATCCGTGTCATATTGTAGTATATCCCCTGGCTGACATTCTAAAACTTTACATATAGACTCCAGAGTTGTAAATCGAATTGCTTTGGCTTTACCCGTTTTTAGTATTGATAAATTCGAAAGTGTCAATCCAACTTTATCAGAGAGCTCGTTGAGTGACATCTTTCTTTTAGCCATCATTACATCTAGGTTTACTATAATCGGCATAATTAAACTGTTAAATCATTTTCGTTCTGCAACTCTATTCCTCTTTTGAATATCTGGGCGATTACATATACAACAGCTGCCATCATTAGAAAAGCTCCACTATCGCTCCAATATTCATTTGCTCTACTTATTTCGTAACCAGATTGTATAAGTCTTTTTGTGTATTGCTGTGCAACCAAAGCTACAATTGAAATAGAAAATACTTCTAAACTTATCTTTTCAATCATTTTAGCAACTTCAATACTGAAAGGTTTTACGAAGTTTAGTTTCATTAAGACTTTGACAACAAGGTAAAATAAGTACGCTTTCAATGTCGATATCACAACAATGAAACTCATCAATGCAATAAAATGACCAAAATGATCTTGTTGTAAATTAAAAAGATCTAAACCTTTGTAAATATTATGAGCGGCAACTGGCTTAATTACTGAATAAGTAAAGTTGAAAATTAATGCACCGGACTCAATACATAATCCTATGAACACTATCCAAGCGCCAAAATTTAACGCTTTTAATACAAAATCTTGATTTTTTGACATAAATAAAAGTTGTTTGTGAGCTTCAAATATAGGATAAAAATTTATTGATAAACAATAAAAAAATATTTATAATCAAAAAATCTTGTACTACTTGACGAAAGGGTCAATATTTCAGCAATAACTAAACAGCTTGCAGATATAATCAATGTAGTGTATCGGGTCACAAGATGTGGCCCAATATAAACTCCATTCATCACACAATGAATCCCACCCGACCCTTTGTAGGATTTATACTTCCTCTACGACAAATATTGATCGTCTCATTGTAGTATATTTTGGGAAGGGGGGCGAGCGGAATCGGGGGGATGGGAATCGGAACGATTATACTGCGTATCATCCCTCACGGGAGTTGAGGTATCAGTTTATTCAGGTAGTAGTAGCAATGTTTCCTGAGCTCCAGAATATCCGCTGCCGATAGACTAATGTTAAACATTTTAACCAACTGCTCTAGTTCATTTTTGCTCGCTTCAAGTAGCATGAACCTAAACCGCTCCCAACTCACTTCTTCTGCCAGCAGCTGGCAGGATTGAATAAAGTTTGCTTCCTCCTTATCCTGGATATTGCCCCAACTCTTACTTACCAGTTGCGCTAACTGTTGCTCTAGTATTTCTACTTGCGCTTCCTTTAGTGTTGCTGTAGATTTATCTTCTGCTCTATCTATCTCTTTAGGTTTATCTTTTGATTTACCTGTAGCTTTATCTTTAGGGTTATTTGGGTATCCAACAATACCCACTGGGTTTTCCTGGGTTTCATTAGGTTTTTGAGTGCTTGGTCTTCCTTTACTTTTGCTGCCGTTGGTGCGGTTACGTATCACTGTGGTCTGATACCTCTGGTTGTTATAATTCATCACCTCCTCAACTCGTGTAAAAAACATTGCTGCCATGGGACTCATCTTTTCTAGCGGCTGCTCTTCATAGTACTTGAAGATGTTCCTGAATACAGTTGCGGTGTCTTTAGTTGATAGGTACGCCAACATCTTTCCCCATTCGGGTTTGAGAAGGATCTGTGGTGGTCTTAGGTTGTCTTGTTCGTGTTCCATAGTATTCCATTTACTTAATAAATACTGCGACAGAACAAAAAAGCCACAAAAAATCACCACGCTGTTACTTTTGCTGCCATGGAGATATTTATTGTAAAGCAGCAGCATGAATACTACAACCAATTACAGAAAGAATGAATTCGTTAGATTAAGAATCGACAGCATTGAAAAAGAACGTTTAGATAAACTGTGTCGACTGACCCGCAGACCAAAGTCTGATATCGTTAGAGAAGGATTGTTTGAACTCTACAAGTCCAAGTACCCCGAATGCTTGGAGGAAGCATAAAAGCGGTTAACCTATACACCGCAAGGTTGGCAACCAACCACAGAGCCCGTACCGCTCTAAGATTCTCATGATTCCTGCAAAACACAGGAATCATTTTCTTAAGTCAAATCTAGCTGAGGTAATCACTAGCAATCTCGGAGATTTCATCCCAGGTTTTGGGGATGATTTCTGTTTTGGACTCATCATCACTATACACTCTGATTAAGAAGCCTACAGATTCATGTTGATGCTGCTTAGCATATTCCCTCACCACATCGAAGTAGCCGATGTAGGTCAGAACTATATCGCACATACTCTGAAAATCAATACGGCTTGTCCTTAGCCCCAAAATATGGTTATACATTTTTTGCTGGTTATCAGGATGTATCGATTTGGTGATCCAGCAATAATTGGTGGTTTTGATCACGCGATCCATGTCGGCGATTAAACCAACTCTATGGGGACTGCCGTTCCCATAAATCACTTCCACAACACATCCGACTTTTTCTTCTGTAACCTTGTTACGAAGATTTACTTTAATAGTTTTTGGCATCTTTTTAAATTTTAGAAACATTAAGAAATTAGTTGAGTTAATTGCACCCATTCGACATAGTCCAAACCAATCACAGCTGTCTCCTCTTCCGAGTTTCCTCTGATTTTAAAACTAAAACCAAGAGATAAATCGGGGTGATTCGTCAAATGAGCTTCTACATCCGGCTGCATAGAAAGAAGGTTACAAGTAGCCGCCAGAATTTCTGAGCCAAGAACCGTGTCTTGACTTAGGGCATCAATGATAAACTCTCTATTCAATCTGATTAGTTCCGATTTCAATTCGACATCTACCTGGTTCTCACTAATCAAAGACTCCAGATAAGAACGCTTGCATTCTAAATTCATCAATTTGTAACCTTGTTGAAATTTATCTCTGCAAAGCAGTTGTACACCAATACTGGGCACAGCATCTACTACTGTTGCTGCACCATTTTCATTGTCCATTTTAGCGGCGGACATAGCCGCATTTACTTTAGCCTTTTCGGCCTGTTTTTTGTTTTTTTTACTCATGTTCTTTTTATTTAAGATTTTTAATTAATTATTCTTTGGTATTTGTTTAGTACTACCTGATTAAGGACTACGGTTATTTTTCATTGTCTGTAATATTTATTGACTGACCATAATTTAGAGCAAAAAAAATGCTCCAATTGGGTCAAGTGTTTTTTAGTCTAGGCCATAGGTTGTTTTGTATTTCTTCCATAGTTCCATAGAAAGATAGGTTGTTATCATTCTCTTCCTATCTGTCTCTTTGATCTCTACAATCCATTTTTTTTCATCTTTAGTAATGATTAGATCAAACAATCGCTTACTCGCATTAGCATCAGTCTGTAGTAAGGTTTCATAACCAAAGAACTCAAACAGCTTTGAGGCGATTTTCTCAATTTCCATCTGTGATTGACCTACATTTTTATTGAAGATTCTCTTCATCTCCCCATTATCCTGGTACCAATAAGCACGGATCATTTCATATTCAATACCTGATCTAGTATGTTTTCCTTTTGCCAAACTATAATCCGGCTCGAAGCATAATCGCAACCGTTTCAATCTCAGCTCTGAAATTTTTACTAAACCATCCAATTGCTTGATGCTTAAGTGTTGAAGATGCAAGTCGGACACCTTCGTCATATAAATCTTTTTCAAAGCTGATATCTGCTCCACAACCTCATTCATCATCTCTAGATATTGTTCTTTTAATGGATCAAATTCATTCAGTTGATTTGAGTTGAGCCAAGCTGCTATAGAGTCCTCATCTAATGCCACGCCCATAGGTACTGCGTAAATACGCAGTCTGGAATCTGGTTCAGTTAGATTCTCCATGTCCGATATCAGTTTCACAATCTCATAGTTGAAATTGTGACTTTCAATATCATGGTGAGATAAATTCAATAGTAGCAAAACCATCTTTGAACTAAATTTTATGCAAATGTAAATATTATTTTTCGATTGTCAACATTTTTTTATTGCAGACAGTCATTTTTCATTAAAAAATGTTATCGAAAGTGAAAAAATGCGCTTATAATAGCCTCAGGAATGTGTTTTTCAGGGTAGTTGATTTTTTCAAAAAAATAGTTTATGATTTTAAATGAGATGCACCGCATCGATAAATTATTCTAAATCATAAGAAATGAACAACGTTGGAAACACGTGTATAATTTTAAGTCCGGGGGACTTAACCGAACTGATGACGGAGATCGTCAGAAACGAATTAAAACAATTAGAGGAGAGATTAACTAAACCATCTCGAATCCTAACCAGAGAACAAGCGGCAGAAATTTTGGGAG
>Ga0078894_10004503_pt1 | contig 10667 bp, 10 predicted proteins | sample LauGreSu1BDMLBSD_2_FD_67506 | JGI IMG/M metagenome (GOLD analysis project Ga0078894, IMG submission 67506) | Freshwater lake microbial communities from Lake Michigan, USA - Su13.BD.MLB.SD (version 4) (version 4) | ecosystem: Environmental > Aquatic > Freshwater > Lake | place: Lake Michigan... | reverse complement strand
CGCAAAGGTGACATGGCGATGGTCTGAACCCCGGTTTCGGTGACTGTCATGGGTGATCCCCTGCATGATGCCGGCGGGCAGGGGCACCCGGCCCCGTCGCTGGATTCCACGCTGTCCCAAATTCCGCTACAACGCGTGGCGGTGTTCTGCGGCTCAAATTTCGGCAGTTCGCCGCGCTATGCCGAGGCCGCACGGGCCCTTGGGCGGGCGTTGGGCGAGCGGGGCATCGGTCTCGTTTACGGCGGCACGCACATGGGTCTGATGGGTGTGCTGGCCGACTCGGCGCTCGAGGCAGGCTCGGATGTCACCGGAATCATCAATCGGCGCCTTCACGAGCGTGGCCATCTGCACACCGGCCTCACCCGTCATGAAGTCGTGCCCGACATGCGGGTTCGCAAGGCCCGTATGGGCGAACTCGCCGACGCGTTCATCGCGCTTCCCGGCGGGCTTGGTACGCTGGAAGAGTTGTTCGAGGCCGCCACGCTCACTCAGCTGGGCGACCACAACGGTCGTCCGGCAAAGGCCTGTGGCGCACTGAATGTGGGGGGCTTTTTCGACCCCATGCGAGCGCTTCTCGATCGTGCGGTGGCCGAAGGCTTCATGAAATCGGCGCACAACGACATGATCGTCATGTCGGCCAACCCGCATCAGCTGCTCAATGCGCTGGCCGGCTGGCAGGCGCCTGTCGTCAATAAATGGATCACCCCCTCACAAGGAACCGGATCATGAAAATTCGCATCACCGCAGGCGGTCATCAGTTCACCGCCGAAACCAATCCTGATGCGCCGCGCACGGTGGCTGCCTTCGCCAAACTGCTTCCCTACCGTCAGAAAATCATCCATGTGCGCTGGAGCGGCGAAGGGTGCTGGGTGCCGCTGGGCGATTGGGTACTCGAGGACGGCGAGGGCAAGGTGAGCTTCGAAAATGCCACCAGCCATCCGGCACCGGGCGACATCCTTTTCTATCCCGGCGGCTACAGCGAGACCGAAATCATCATGGCCTATGGTGCCTGCTGCTTTGCAAGCAAGCTCGGTCAGCTGGCTGGCAACCATTTCCTCACCATTACCGAGGGCCGCGAAAATCTGCGCACGCTCGGCGTGAAAGTGCTTTGGGAAGGCGCGCAGGACATTCTCTTCGAAGCGATTGGCTGAGCTTCACCGGATGACGCCGCATGCGGGCCTGACGATGTCGGCTGCGGGGCTTCGCATCGGCGAGCTGCGCGAGCGCCTTCGTGCGCTCGGCGCGGGACCGCTGCACGAGGCCAGGGTGATGCGGCTCTGGACCCACGCGCAGCCCTGGGATAGTCCGCGACGGCATCCCGCCGATCATTTTCCGCGCACACTCGACCTTGCGCTCCCAGCGCTGATCCGCACGCTAGCGGGACTCGCGCAACTGCAGGTGCGTGAACCCAGCAGCGACGACGAAGGCGAGCGGCTCCTTTTTTCGCTGGCTGATGGCCAAACCGTGGAATCGGTATTGCTCGCGCGGGGCGGTGTCTGCGTGTCTACGCAGGTGGGCTGTGCCGTGGGCTGCACCTTTTGCATGACTGGCCGATCCGGGCTGCTGCGCCAATTGGGTAGCGCCGAGATCGTGGCGCAGGTGGTGGAGGCTCGCCGCCTGAGAGCGGTTCGAAAGGTCGTGTTCATGGGTATGGGTGAGCCCGCGCACAACCTTGACAACGTGCTCGAGGCCATCGAGCTGTTGGGCACCGAGGCGATGATCGGCCACCGTAATCTGGTCTTCTCCACGGTGGGCGATCCGAGAGTCTTCGAGCGGCTACCCCAGGGGCGGGTTCGGCCCGCGCTCGCGCTGTCGCTCCACAGCACACGGGCCGACCTGCGCGCGTCGCTCCTGCCGCGGGCGCCTCGCATGGATCCCGCTGATCTGGTGGCGGCTGCGCAGGCCTACGGCCGCACCATCGGCTATCCCGTGCAGTATCAGTGGACGCTCATCGAGGGTGTGAACGACACCGACGAGGAGATCGAGGGCATCGTGAAACTGCTGGCGGGGCACTATGCGGTCATGAATCTCATCCCGCTCAACGCCATTCCCGATTCGCCGTATCGACGCCCGTCCTGGGAGCGGGCGGCTCACATGGCGCGCACGCTTCATCAACGGGGTGTGCTCGCCAAGCTCCGGCGCTCCGCCGCCCAGGATGTAGAGGGCGGATGCGGTCAGCTGCGGGCGCGAACCATTTCGATTCAGCCGCGCGCGCCGGGTGGTCGGGCCGGCGCGGCGGGGGCTGCGCCCGCCGGGGTGGCGGGCGGTACGGGAGCCTGATCGGGCAGGTCGCACGCGGCTTTCATCAAGTCGGCGTCGGGCGTATCGGGCGGCACATTGAACCAGTCGTCGTTTTCGCTTGTGCCGAGCAGGCGCCCATCGCCATTGGGCTGACTGAAGTAACTGGCTTCCAGGCGTCGCGCGCGCTGCTCCTTGCAATCGATTTGCACCAGCGCACGGAACGAGCGTACGCCGCTGTATGCATACGGCGCCGGGTTGGTGATCGGTAGCGGATGGTTGATGAGCACCCAGACTCTCGCGCTGTCGCCGGCGCGCCGGGCGGTGCCAGCTTCCATCGCCCAAACGTCGCCGTTACGCGCCTTGCTCACCTCATTCCACTGTGCCTGGGCCGAGGCCGGCCCGGTCGCGAGCAGGGCATGCAGGATGAGCCCCCAGGCGAGCGCAAAGCATCTGGCTACGCAGGAGCGGACCGAGCGGGGAACACCAAGGTTGTAAGACGTCATCGCTGCTTAAATACCCAAAGGCGTGAGGCGACGAAATTGAACACCATACAGAGGCCGGTGGCCAGCCCCTGCGCAAACCAGATCGGCGAACCGAGTGTGCCATGCGCAAGCCTAAACACAAGAGCGTTCAGCACAATCGAGCCCGCCACGACCGCATAGTGTCTGGGGAGTGCCTGTGCATGCGGGACATCTGACTCGAATGTGTGGCGACGGTTGGCGAGATAGGCAACGACCGAGCCCACCAGCGAACCGGCGAAGGTGGCCACCAACGGCGACCCGGTGGTGGTGTGGATGATCGCCCCCATCACCGCGAAGTGGGCGAGGGTCGCAAGCCCACCGACCATTGCAAATCGCATGGCCTGGGTGAGTAGCTGCGCGCGGGGCGAAATCATGGCGCAGGGGTAGGCCTGCGAGCGGCCGGGGGCACATCAAACACCAGCAGGCTTTGCTCGAAAGCGTTCGGAAAGCGCCACCCGTTCCTGGCTGCGCTGAGCGGCCTGGGTTCCGCGGGCAGGCCACGCGTCTGCAGCCACGTCTGCGAGCGGGCGACACACGCCTCGCCCGCAGGAGGAGGCGCGCAGATGAGGATACCGTGTTCGACGGTCCAGGCTGGGTGGGGCGCAATCGATGCCTCGCGGCTGTCGGGCAGTCCGGGGAGGGCTCGGATGGTGGGATGGCTGTAAAAGGCGAACATGGCGTTATCGGGCCAGGCGCCGCCCGACCAGCCGAGCTGCTTGCCGGGGTGTCGTGACTGCCAATCCTGGGTAATGGCCCGGGCGAGCGCTTCGGTGGCCCGATAGTATTCGCGCTGACCCGTGAGCGCGTGCACCACGGCCAGCACGGCGCCGATTCCCACCACCAGGAACGCGACGGTCGCGGTCAGGCGGGGGGCTGTGAGACGGTTCAAGCCGCGTGCCGCTTCTTCGGTGGCCGCTTCTTCGGCGGCCCCTTCGCCAGGGGCCCATTCCCGAGACAGATTTCGTAGCCACAGGAGCGGGAACGCAAAGCCGATCGGAATGGCCCATGGTGTGGAGAGTTCAACGACCCCAGCCAGCCCAAAGCCCAGACTCACCGCCCAGGGCGTGAACGCGAGCCAGAACACGCTGTCACGCCAGCCCTCAGGCCGCCATGCCTTCGCAAGGAGCGGAATCAGGCGCGGTGCCCTGCCGGCTCGCCGCCGCGCGAGGGCAACGAACACTGTGCACGCAATCCACCCCGGGGCCCAGTAGAAGAAGGGCGCGAGCGCAAAGCGCGCAGCCATCGACAGATTGACTGCTCCGCCCCCCTGATCGAATGCATAGTTGAGCATGGCGAAGTCGCTCGCTTTGAGCCAGAGCGCATGCGGCAGCAGCGCGCCCACGGTCACCGCAAGCGCCCACCAGGGGCGAGGGCTGCCGTACCACGCGCGGGCAGCCGGGTGCACGCTTGCCGCCACGAAGAGCGCAAGCAGCAGAACGCCGCTGTAGTACTTGCTGAGGAGGGCGGCGGCGCTGCAAAGGCCAAGGAGCGTGCTCCAGGCCCAGCCGCGTCCGCCCGAATAGGTGAGGCTTCCGAACAGTGCGGCGGCAGCCCAGGGCCAGACCGACAGGAGCTGTGCATTGGCATTGAACTTGGAGGCCAGCGTGGTGTAGGGCAGGCACCAAAAAAGCAGCACGACCGCAGGATGGGCGAATCGGCCATGGCCCATGAGGCGCGCGAGCACGGCCACGCCGGCAAGCCCGACCGCCACATTGGCGTAGGCGAGCAGTTTGAAGGCGAAGTCTGATCGGGGCAGCAGAGCGAACCAGGTACCCGTCACCCAGGCAAAAAAGGGCGGATGCTTGAAGCTTCCCCACTCAAAGGTCTGTGACCACGCGAAGCTTTCGAGCATGTCGTGGTAGCGGTCGAGGTTGGGCTGCGCGAGCGTCTGCGCGATGGTCCAGACGAGCGCGTAGACCCCCACCGTGACAGCGAGCGCGCGCGTGGGAGCAGAGGGCTGTGCGGCGGTGCCTGTGTTCATCCCAGCCCCCAGGCGGCGGGCAGCAGCTGCTGGTAGCGGGGCCAGCTGTAGCGCGCGTCGATCAGCATCAGCATGCCGCGGTCCTCAGGCGAACGGATCACGCGGCCTGCCGCCTGCACCACCTTTTGCAGCCCCGGAATGAGGTAGGTGTAGTCGTGGCCTCTATCGAACAGCTTGTCCATGCGGGCGGCGATGGCCTCGTTGACCGCGTCCACCTGGGGCATGCCCAGCGTGGCAATGAAGGCGCCGATCAGTCTTCGACCGGGCAGATCAATGCCTTCGCCGAATGCACCGCCCAGCACCGCAAAGCCGATACCCTGTCCCTCGGGGTGAAAGCGCTCGAGAAAGGCAGTGCGCGAGGCGTCGGTCATGGAACGGGTCTGGGCCCAGGTGGTGATGTCTGGGTATTCGGCGCGAAAGCGCGTGAAGGCCTGTTGCAGATAGTCAAAGCTGCTGAAAAACGCGAGGTAGTTGCCGGGCTCGCGATGGTACTCGTGGGCAAGCGCTGCGAGCACGCGGGGCAGCGTACGGGCCCGGTCGGTGATACGGGTGGAGACCGGTAGCACCGAAACCCGCAACCGGTCGGCGTCGAACGGGCTTGCAAGCCTGAGCGTTGCGGTGGGATCGGGAAGGCCGAGCAGATTGCCATCGTAGTCGGGCGGATTGAGCGTCGCTGAAAACATCACCACCGAATCGGCGAGCTCGAGCCGCGGGCGGATGAAAGGCGCAGGCATGACATTGCGCAGCGTGAGCCGGGCGCGGTCGGAGGTGCGGGGCAGGAGCAGTTCCTCGGCCTCGGGGTGCTCGCCCGCTGCGTCAATACTCAACTCGCACAGGCTGTGCTCACCAAAGTTGTCCGCGAGGCTTGCAAACGACAGGCCATCGAACCAGGCTTCGAGCACCGTGGGGGAGGCAGCGCGACCTTGTTCAATGACATGATCGCCCAATCGGCTATTGAATCGATGTAGCGCCCGCAGCCAATCCTCGGGCGGTTCAGTGAGCTGCCGCCAGCGCGCGGTCTCCGCGGGATCGCTCGCGGTAGAGGGCACTGTGTGCGCGACAACGAGCTGCTCCCACTGATTGAGCAGGTCGCCCACCGCACCGCGCAGGGCGGGCGGCAGCTGCGGCTGAAGCGCGATCAGGGCGGCCGCCGATGCGCTTGCGCTGTACATCGCGCGGGTGCGTGCAACCAGCTGGTGCGCCTCATCGATCAATACCGCCACCTTCCATTCGAATTCTGCGGTCAGGGCGGCCAGCACCGCATGGCGGTCGAACCAGTAGTGGTAGTCGCCGATTGCGACGTCACACCAGCGCAGCCACTCCATCGAAAAAAAATAGGGGCAGATGCGGTGGGCGAGCGCAATTTCGCGCGTGGTTGCCTGATCAAGCAGGTCAACGTCGCAGGCCTGCCTGCGCGCGGCGGGAAGCCGGTCATAAAAGCCGCGCGCGAGCGGGCAGGATTCGCCATGACAGACCTTGTCGGGATGCTCGCAGGCGCGCTCGCGCGCCACGATTTCGATCACCCTGAGGGGCATGGACTGATGTTGGGGCTGATCCGCCCGGATCTGTGCAAAGGCGTCGAGTGCCACCTGCCTCGCGGTCGTTCGCGCTGACAGCATCGCGATCCGGTCGAGCGGACGGTCGGCCATCGCGCGCAGCGCTGGATAGAGCGTCCCCAGGGTTTTCCCCAAACCGGTGGGCGCCTCCACTCGCAGCCGCTCACCACGGCGACAGGCGCGCCAGACCGCAGCGGCCAGTTCGCGTTGCCCAGGACGAAACGCCGGCAACGGAAAAGCGAGCGTTGCGAGCCAGCGCTGCCGTTGTTCGCGATGCCTTGCTTCGCTTCGGGCCCAGCCCGCGTAACGCTCGCACAGGCTCCCGGCGAATTCGCGAAGCGCGGCCGCACTCAGCGTTTCGCTCACCCGGCTCTCTGCTTCGAGGCCGATTTCGAGATAGACGCGCGACACCGTCAGCTGCTCGAGCCCGCGCGCCTCGCAGAACATCCAGCCGTAGAGCCTCGCCTGTGCTCGATGGAGCGCCTGCTGGTTGGCGGGAATATCCTCGATCCGACCGCGGTGGGTCTTGATTTCTTCGAGATCGTTTTGGCGCGGGTCGTACCCATCGGCACGCCCACTCACCTTCAGATCGCCCCAGACTGCACTCAGGACAATTTCGCTTTCGTAGCTTTCGCCGCGGCGCCGGGCGACCAGCAGATGCCCCTCGCGACCCTGCTGCGCGGTGGGCGAGGGCGTGAAGCGCAGATCCAGATCGCCCTGGCGGGCAGCAAAGGCACACAGTGCCCGAACGGAAACCGAGAGCGGTGGCTTGCCTGCGCCGCGGGCTTCGGCGCACACTGCGGGCGCTTCGCCCTCTCGCACAGGCTCTTGGCTGATGATTTCCATGACTGCACGCATTGTAGTGTTCGGCGCGATCGTCTCGCTCGCGCTTGCTCTGGCGAGCCCGTCCGCCGTGATTGCCCAGGCCGACGAAGCCTGGCGCCCGCAGCGTGGCCAAACCGGCAAGGACGTGATGTGGCTTCCCACCCCTGACGAACTGGCGGTCCGGCTGCTTGAAGTGGCGCGTGTGGGTCCGAACGACCTGGTCTACGACCTGGGGGCGGGCGACGGCAAGATCGCGATTGCGGCGGCGCAGCGGCACGGCGCGCGCGCCGTGGGGATCGAGTACAACGCCAAGCTCGCCGCCTTCGCCCAGCGCGAGGTCGAGCGGGCCGGGGTGGGGGATCGCGTTCGAATCATTCAGGGTGACCTTTTTCAGACCGATTTTTCCTCGGCGACAGTGCTCACCCTCTATCTGCTCGATGAACTCAATCAGCAATTGCGGCCTCGTGTGCTCAGCATGAAACCCGGGACCCGGGTGGTCTCAAACAGCTTCGCGATGGGCGACTGGGAGCCTGATCATGTGGTTCGGGTGGGCACGCAGGTGGGCTACTACTGGCTGGTGCCGGCCAACGTGGCGGGGGAATGGATCGTCGAGGGGCTGGCCGAAACCAGCGGCCCGGCGAAGCTCTCGTTCGTTCAGCGCTATCAGCGCCTTGCAGGCACGATCACCATCGATGGGCGGACCCTGCCGCTCCTGTCGCCCGCCATTGAAGGCGACCGCTTGTCGCTTCGCTACGTCGATGCGTCCAATCTGCTGAAAGCGGTTCGTCTGACTGTGCAGGCCGATCGCCTCGAGGGCGAGATGGTGCCACCCTACGGCATGGTTGAGTCAATCGTTGAGCGAATCGCAGTACGGGGGCAGCGGACAGGCAGCAAGCCCTGAGAGGCCTCAGCCGGTATAGCGCGCCGGCCGCTTTTCGAGAAACGCCGCCATGCCTTCGCGCGCATCGGCCGATGCATAGTTGGCGTTGACCTGCTCGCGTTCAATGGCCAGGCCCGTGTCGGTGAGGGCGTCGCCGGAGGCGTCGATACAAGCGCGGATCGCGGCCACGGCTGTAGGCGACCAACGGGTGATTTCCTGGCCAAACGCGATGGCCTGATTGGCGATGGGCGAGTCGGTTGCAGCGACGCGATGAATCAGCCCCATTGCATGCGCCTCCGATGCATCCACAGCCCGCCCGGTGAGCATCATGTCCAACGCGCGGGCGCGCCCGATCACGGCGGGAAGCAGTTGCGTGCCAGCGTAGGCTGGGACCAGTGCGAGCTTGACCTCGGGCAGCGACATCTTCACATGCGGGGCTGCGATGCGCAGCGTGCAGGCAAGCGCGAGCTCCAGCCCGCCGCCATAGGCTAGGCCATTCATGCCCGCCACGCTGATCAGCTTCGAACGATGGAGTCGCACCAGGAGTGCGCGGGCAACGTCACTTTTTGCCATCCGCTCTTCCAGCGTGAGCCCCTGCAGTTCGCCGAGGTCGGTGCCAGCGCAGAATGCTCGGTCGCCTGCGCCAGTGATCACCAGAAGCCGGGCCCGACGTTGCTCCAGATCGCTCATGCAATCGCCCAGGCCCTGAACGACCGCGCGCGTGAGCGCGTTCATTTTGGCGGGGCGCTCGATCCGGAACAGCGCCCCCTCGGGGAGCGTCTCGATGGTGAAGTCAGCCATGGTGGGGTTCCAAGCAGTCGTGGGCGATATCAGGGCGCAATTCTAAGCCTGCGATGAGCGCTCAGCTGGCAGGGGCCTTCAGTTGCAGCGCTCCTCCGTCTGCGGCATCGTGCGGGGAAACGAGCCCACATCATGTCATCCGAACCGAAACGAATCCCCATCCATCTGCTGACCGGCTTTCTGGGCAGCGGCAAGACCACGCTTCTCAATGCGCTCCTCAAAGCCCCGGCGTTTGCCAACACCGCGGTCATCGTCAATGAATTCGGCGAGATTGGGCTAGACCACTTCCTGATTGAGCAGAGCCAGGACAACGTGGTGCTGCTCGATGCAGGGTGTCTGTGCTGCACAATTTCCGAATCGCTTCATGAAACGCTGGCCGAACTTCACGCAAAGCGGGTGCGAGGCGAGGTGCCGCCCTTCGAGCGCGTGGTGGTTGAGACCACCGGGCTCGCCGATCCGGGGCCCATTCTGAATACGCTGCTTGGCCATCGGCTCGTGACGGCACATTATCGACTTGAGGCGGCCATCGTCACGGTTGACGCACAGCATGTGTTGGCGCTGATTGACGGGCAGCCTGAGGTTGCCCGGCAGATCGCGATCGCTGATCGGCTGGTGCTCACCAAGACCGATATGGCAGGTGACACGGGATCGATCCGGGCGCGATTGACTGCGCTCAACGCCTGGGCGCCAGTGGTGGTGTCGGTGGCGGGGCAGGCCGCGCTGGAAGCGTTTGCACCGCTTGATCGGTATCGGTTGGCGCGAGCCCCGATCCATGAGCAGCATGATAAGCACGACCATGAGCACCAGCACCATCACCCGCATGATCGCAATCGTCACGACGCCCGGATCCGTGCCGTCTGTCTCACGTTCGATTCCGCCGCCTCCTGGTCGGGCATCGCCGCCTGGTGGCAGTTGCTCTCTGACATGCTGGGCGAGCGGCTGCTCCGATGCAAGGGGTTGTTGCGTATCGCTGATACGGGGGAAAGCGTTTTCATTCAGGGCGTACAGCGGGTATTTCATCGACCCGAGCGGCTTGTCACCTGGCCAGATGCTGACCCACGATCACGGTTGGTCTGCATTGCCCGCGACACGACTGCGCACGAGATCGAATCAACCCTCGTCGCGCTGCAGTGCCCCGCCGGAACCGATCCTCGCGCGGCGGCTGCAGAAATACGCGCCGTGATCACGGGTAACACCGACACGACGGGGCAGCCGTCCGGTACCATCTGACGCAAATCCCCCTTTTGCCGCTAGGTCCCTAGATGTCCGACAGTAACGATTGGTCGTTCCCCGAAGAGCTGCGTCCGCGCGTCCAAGATCTCGAATTCGATCTGGTCGCCGCACTTGATGCGGTGGTGGAACTTCGCGCCGAAGTGCCCGACGAGGCCTTTACCGCGTCCACGCTGGGCACCGAGCGCGGGGGCAATGCGGTGGTAATCGGCGGTGATGGCCTGGTTCTCACTATCGGCTATCTCATCACCGAAGCTCACACCATCTGGCTCACAACGCGGGCCGGGCGGGTGGCGCAGGCCTACCCGGTTGCCTACGACCAGGCCACCGGATTTGGTCTGGTGAAAGCGCTGTCGCCTCTCGAGGTGCCGCCCATGCAGCGGGGCAGTGCCGCCGATGTGGGGCGAGGTGATCGGGTGTACATGCTCAGTCATGGCGGACGCCGGCGCGCGCTGCGTACCCGCATCGCCGACAAACGCGAGTTCGCGGGCTACTGGGAATACCTCCTCGATGAGGCGCTCTTTACCTCGCCCGCGCATCCGGAATGGAGCGGTGCGGCGCTGGTCGATGGCAGCGGTCGCCTGATCGGCATTGGTTCGCTCCTCACCCAGGAAAGCGCCGAGGGAGAAACC
>Ga0078894_10004502_pt1 | contig 10670 bp, 14 predicted proteins | sample LauGreSu1BDMLBSD_2_FD_67506 | JGI IMG/M metagenome (GOLD analysis project Ga0078894, IMG submission 67506) | Freshwater lake microbial communities from Lake Michigan, USA - Su13.BD.MLB.SD (version 4) (version 4) | ecosystem: Environmental > Aquatic > Freshwater > Lake | place: Lake Michigan... | reverse complement strand
CATGAATAAAGACCAATTCATATAATACGAATAAACAAGCAATAAATTCCGATATCGAAATGAAAAGTAAAATAATAGTACAAAGCATTAAAAGTTAACTTTAAATCATTCGCTTAATAATCAAAGTTTATTCCAATGAAACTTCTTGTTCTTATTTTTTTCAGCTATTATGAACAATTTTTGCCAATTCCCTTATCTGGTCCAGCTGCTGATAGAACAACTCTGATTTGATACCATTTGTGGCAGTTCTCCTTGATGGGCAAGCTCTATATCCAGCTTCTCTTATCAAGGGTTCGATTGTTATGAAAGTCTCAAAAAGTCTTGAATCACTGAAGAATCTCTCCATATTCTGCTTGGAGTACCTATCACAGACCAGTTGGAAAGGATTATCTATTGGTTTGTTCAAGTTTTCTCCTCCATTCTTATAGAGAGCCTTTTTTGTTTTAACCAAGTGCATTATCTCATTATAATCTTATTAGTTAAGTCTTCTTCTTAATAGTTCTTAAGCTTTACGCTCTTTCTTAATTATTTTATGCATATGCCGAAATATGCATCGGTTTATCATAGTGTTGCCTTCTCGGTAGTCTTTGGTAATTGTGACTCTCGGCAAGTGACCGTATTAAATAGCCATTTATTATTAATTAATCATTTATAATATTAAATATGTTACTCGAACTTGATACAAAGGGCGGCGGTGGTAACCAATAGTTGGGTTCTTCGTACGTAGACAAAACCGAATAGGGTACAGGTAAGGCTCTATTGGATGGCTAAGGATACGAGTACTAGAGGCTTGACACTAACGAGACTCGCTAGGATGCTTCTACTGTCATTCAAAATAATGGTTACCTACCTTAGCATTTGGTTACTCGAGCATTGGCTGTAATCGACAATGCTGCTAAATATGTCGAAGGAAACAATGTTCTTTCTAAAGCACTTACGCGTAAAAGACCACATTACTAAATTGAAAAGAATCTCGATGACATTACAGATACGTACTTTAGAGAGATTATCCGTCCTCGGTAGTCTTTGCTTGACTCTGAAAAGGTTGCACTCATGTAGCTCAAGGCAGCAGTGGGCGCAGATGTTCGTTCTCCTTTACAACTCCCTATGACCGATGAGTTTAATTCCAGAGCATGGTTAACACTTAAATCTTAAATTGATCAAGGTTAAGTATTTAGAGGAGGTCCTGCAATGCCACCTGGTCCTCCTCCTGGTGTTCCTCCTGGTGTTCCTGGTAATCCTAATGATGGATAAGACGGTAATGGACAAGATGGCGGAGGAAATGTTAACCAAGTACCTCTGGTGGGAGCAAATGGTGGAGGTGGAGGACAAGGCGGTAGTGGTGGCAACTATTAAAGACCCCAAGGAAGAATTCAGATTAGACAACCAAGAAACTAAGGACCGCCAGTTTTGGCTCTAAGACCTCCTCCTTTCTAATTTGTACCACAGCAAGCACTGCTCTAAGGAAATCCTTAAACTACAGGAAGATCAACAGGCCCGGGAAATGGAGGCGGAGGAGGAAGTAGCAGTAGTAGTAGCGGTCAAAATGGTGGCGACGGTGGTAACAATAGTAGTGGCTATAGAGGTGGCGGCAATAGTAGTGCTAGATCCTTTAGTAGTATCAGTGCCGGTGGTAATGGTAGCAATAGTAACCCGCAAAGCCCTCCAGATAGACAACCCATTGGATATGTTCCTTCACCCTAGTCAATCGGGCTTAGAAATTTAAGCCGTCCTCTTGTATTTTCTGGCGCGCCATAGTACCAATAGCAAGTTCATTCTTCTTCATCATCTTCTAACTTTCAATAGAATGTTCCTCCACCACCTCCTAATCCGCCGCCTTCTGGGAGTCGACTTCCTTTCTATCTTCCGTAAATGACTCCATAGTAGTAGATTGAATAAGTACAAAGACTAGGTAATCGTTAGTCTGATGAGGAAATGAAAGATGAAAATCCTAGTGTACCTAGTCCTCCACCTCCACCTCCACCTAGCAATCCACCTAACGATCCAGGTTAAGCTATGGTATAGCCAGCTCCTTCATAGAGTGGATTCGTTACTCCACCTCGAGTACAGTAACAAGCAAGACCTTAAAGTGATATGAGCAGGCTATTTGAATAACTATAACGAGCGGAGAGACAACGATCAAGAAATAGACCTTAGACGGGTGCATCAGAACCTTTATAAAATGAATAAAAAGACAACAAAGAAGAAGAAAAGAAGTCTAATGAAGCAGTTCAAGGAGGAGGCGGTAGTTCTGGAAACGATTCTGGAGGAGAAGAAGGTAAAGGAGGAAATAGAGTAGGAAAGTTGTTGAATTCGCCTTCAGTGTATGATGTTGGTAAGGAGTTACTTTAAAAGGCAGTCGATCAAGGTAAAGGTTCTTAGTTTGTAAAGAAACTAAATAGACGCATTTCGAACTTAGTTAGCAAAGGTTATACAGTCAAAGAGATAGAAGAACATATAAACAAGGTAATAGACAAAGGTAATTTCAAAGTCCCTATACCGAAAATTAGACCTCACAAAGTACAGTGACAGTCTCCGTAATACCCTATATACGAACTTCATTAATCTTCTCCTGAAAGTGTATAAGCTCCGCCTGCAGTAGGTGGTGATGGTCCTTAGCCTGATGACTCTAGCAAAGTACCAATTCCTTTACCTGTCCCCTTTGCTGCTCTTAATCAACCTTTTGCCCTTTACTAACCACCTCCTATGCTTGCCATTATGCCTCCTCCTCCGCCTCCCCCGCCTCCTGCTCCGCCTTCTCCTAACGTTTAACTACCTCCTGTTGTAATTTAACCACCTATATCTCCCCAGCCTTCTCCTGTTATACAGCAAGTGCCGCCTTAACCTCTTAGATTGAGACCACTACAATAGCACGAAGTGAATCAGTACAATGCTTTGCAACAATAAGTTTAAGCTTAGATGCCTCAGCCAATTGTTCCTATAGTAGCAGGAACAAAAAGAATAAAGAAGAAATCGAAAAAGGTACTTAGTAATGCAGATGTTATAAGAGAAGAAGTGGCTATGTTTGATGCAGATAATATGTTGGATAGAGCTGGCGCTCAGATTGTGCTGTAGCTTATATTGTCATCTTAAGACCCTGCTAGAATATAAGCTTACCAAGGTGTCTTAGCAGAGTTATTTTCCGATGTAGCGAAACAAGCATAGATAGATTTAGCTGCTGGAGTCAACTATTTAGTAGGCTTAGGAGAGGATGAAATTGCAGTTGAACGATAACGTATTGAGAATCTTGCCGATGATTGGATATAGAGACAAATCGTATTAGAGAGAGATGCTGCTCGTGCAAGACAATAAGCAGCTGCTTAATAGCAATAAGTATCACCAAAGAAAGAAGAAGTAAAGAAAGAAGAAGTCAAGGAATAAGTTAAGGAAGAAGCAAAGTAAGTGGTACCACAGATTTAAGAAGAGGAAAAGAAATAGAATATAGTAGAGGAAGAAAAGGAGTCATATGCAAGCAAAGTCAAAAGAGCAGCAGAATATGCATCCTAGTCTGTAAAGTATCTTGTTGATGCGAAAATAAAGAAACGGCTTGTACAAGCCGAAGAGTATATAACTTATCTATATGAAATATTCATCTAAAATATGCCAAGCTTAGAACAAATGAGATAACAAATAAGAGATGCTGCTGCAAATGGAATTTCTGAAGGATTGTATATGATCCGTTTGACAAGGGATTTTATAAGTAGCATACCATTTGCTGATATGTTCGATGCATTCGCTTAAATCATTGGCTTATTTAAAGATGGAGTTTTGGGAATAGGAGAGCTTAATATCAAGTTTGGAGGCATGTTCCTTTCAATGGTTGGTGAGATCGGTCTACGAACATTCGAGTATCTGTATACTAATAATCGAATAACACGTGGTGCATTTGAAGCAGTATAATCATTGTTCGTTGCTATGGGATAAAGAAGCTAAGAGCTTATCATTAGAGGAATAGACAATGCATAAGAGTACATTGATTCACTTGGAGAGTCTATGGAAAGACGTTAAGCAGGACTTGACGAATTAAAGGAGGCAATAATCTAATATGTGAACTGTGAGGCTACAATGGAAAGTACTAGAATGAATAGACTTGTTAATAGTACTGTCGTTTCTATATAAGATTAGATATTCTCGGGATTTTACTAACCTGTACAAGGACGTGGAGTTTAAATACAATAATATAATCGTTTAAGACCTTTAGGAGAAGAAGAAAAGAAAGAGGAAGAAAAGAAATATGTCTAGAGAGAGGAATCTAAGAGACCCGCATAATAAGATCTCTATAATAGCCTTCGATCCGTGACTGATTTCATAGGAAGGAATATTTCATAACTAAAAAGTAGTGCCGCAACGATATTAAACGATGCTTTGTTTTAACGTACTTAACTTAAAGAAGAGTTAAGATAGAAGTTGCAAGAAGCAGGTCTTTCAATTAAGGACATAGAAGTACTCAAAAAGAATACTGTGAAATCTATACAATAGTCTTGTAAGGAACTTAAAAAATTACTTGAGGCATATAAAAAACTTCAAGCTAAAGCTTCTTAGAATAAAAAAACATTGAGCGCACCTATTTTAAATACACGTAATGCAATTGTTAAGATGATTAGAGACCTTAGAGCAGAACTTAGTAATGCAAGAGGGGAATTTGCACGAGCAGCTTTTAACGTTAGAAGGCTACAAAATGGAGTGGAGGCTTCATAAAACGAAGAATTGAAAAGTGGTATCGATGAAATGGTTTAGGATTTACAGAGAGGATAAGGTATTATGGACGAAGCAGATTAAGCTATAAACGAAGTAGAGGACGAGGCTAGACCTCATATTGACGAGTGGTATCTTATTGAGGATAATTTGGAGCCGGCAGAAGCGAATAATCCTCCTGTACCTGAAAGACTCGCAGTTCCATACAGCTTAGGTTAAATAATACCACGAGGAGGAACTCTGACGAGATAATTTGGTCAAGGATCTGTGACTGTTACGATGCCAAGCTAGAATCCAGTTTCTTACCCTAGAATGATACAGGAAGGAAATATTAGAAGGATTGTAAATAAAGGAGACAAAGGTTATGAGACAGCAAAGAGGATAGATAAAAATGACAAGGATTGACTTATAAGACATGAGATGGAAGAGACATTAATGACGATCGTAGTAATGTAATCATATATTAATTCTTTTGAAGTTCTTAAAGTATACATTCAATTCAATCCATATGCCTAGGTTTTCAAACTTCTTAGAGTTGATCTTCTCTTGGATAGACTCCACCTGCTGTTAATCATTGTTGCTTTCTTCATTAATTTACTTTTAGGTACCAAAGACGAATTGTATTAGATCTGCCCATTGACTTTGTGATAAGAGTACAACGTCCTTGTAGATAGAGTCCATGTCCTAGGGGTTTAGCTGGTAACATATTAGCCAACTTGCATTTGATCGAACTCTTGAAGGTATCAGTGAGTACTTTTACGATACGATAACTATACTAAGAGTTCCATTGAATATAAGGTGCCGTCGATTCATTACCAGCTGTGCTAGCCGAGGATCATACTCTGCCTTCTTTATTGGCCCTACCACATCGTCAAGGACCAACAATACATTCTTCCTAGTATTTTACTGTTGCTCCTAAGGTAATTTCTTTAGCTCTTCGTACTTTCTTTATAGAATAAGATCACTCTCTTTCTCTTTTCGTTCTTCTTTTACTGCACGCTTTTTTCCTTTATCTGCAACAGCTTATGCTCCCGGAGTAGTATTGAAAACATCTCCCAGCAAAAAGCGACTCTTATTGTCATGGAGAGCCATACCTGAGGCCAAGGTTTTCTTTCCAGTCGCACTCATCTTGTCCTTATGCTCTCGAGAAAGCTTATATCCAAAGACGTCGTCAAGCTATTTCTCATTGATTGCTTCAACCTTGGAGAAGATCCAGTCAAGGCTAAACTGTGTCTATGTATTCTCCTTCTTCAGAGGGATGCCCATCTTTGCATGGGAAGGTGAAACAAAGAGTACCTCGTCAAACTTACGGTAGTACATTTGATTGTTTGTAAGCAATTGCTTTAGAAGTGTAGTCTTTCCTGAACCCGGCTTGCCAATTAGGAGCATAAGAAAATGTGGCAGCAGGTACTCTTACTCATCTTTGCTTAGCTCTACTCCATCAGTCTGACCTTGTTCAAGCGACTTAAAGGTAAGTTTATTCTCTAGTAAGGTGAATCTAGGTTGCTGTGTACTCTCCATCCTTGTAATTATTAATATCACAGAAGAAAAAACTAATGCTAGTCAACTATATGAACAACTCTGGGGGGAGGGGTGGAAGTGACTCATACGAGAGCCCCTCACCCTAGTCTGTACTCGTCCGTGGCCGCAGCTGTATCGAGTCAATCTCCTTGCCCATGCTCCAATAGTACTTTAATAACCTCAGTGACCCTGGAAGAGACTACGCGTACTTAAAGCTCGCCTACTATGATTTCCCCTTGACTGACTCTATTGTGAGTGTCTTTGGTCCAGTCATGACTGTCGACCTTCGCTTTAGCTTTACATTTGTAAATAATGTCAACATAGCAGTGCGAACACATCAAGCCTTTGCGACGGTTCATATTGATACTACAGGTTTGCGTACAGCAGAAGAGTTTATTAATAGATTCAAGAATGAATTGCTCGGACTTGCAACAACATCAGCAGCAACAGATGACCTGGAGACAATGGTTAGGATCACCTTCTTGTCGTGGCTTGCAGATATAGTCTTTGATCCAGCTTCTCAAAAGTACATCCTCCTCTTTCAGTACCCTAAGCTTCCACTGGGCATTGTAACACTGACCTTAGAAGAGACCTTTATGTAGGAGATGTCTCTCACTTGCTTTTCAAGGACAATGAATGTTCAGCAGAGCAGACTTGCAGCAAACATCTTTGGCGGAGTATACCACGGTACTACAAGCTTTGAAGGCATTCCCTATAATGCTAATACTCTGCAGGAGCTTGGTACTTGGACATCCTTTATGACCACAGGCTACAGACCTTAGGGATTCCTTTAGCTTTAAGATAGAGCTTCTGCCTAAGGCTCCTTGAAGAATGCTACTCTGAGGTACACTAGTTAGCTTGTCGCGTACAGCTAGAACCATCCTTAGTTATTTGTAGATCCTTATATCTACGTACATGGTGCACCAATTCCATCAATCTTCAATACTAATGGTACCTCTACAGATCTGCTCACAGTGATACCAAGGAATAGATTCACGGGTAGTAGTCCTAGTCAGCCCTTTATGTTCGATATACCTTCAGTCAAGGCATCTCTTGCGTCTCTGAGGAACATGACCCTGCGCATTACAGACAGCAATGGTAGTGTACTAGCACTAGACGATGACTATTACCTTCGCCTAGAAATCTGCTTTGATCCATGACTATTATTACCCTTAATTACCCAAGTAAGACTTTACCAGTTAAATTTAGTGGTTATGACTCTTTAACCGGTTAATTTAACCGGTTATACAGATTTAACCGGTTATATAGATTTAACCGGTTATTTTAACCGGTTATATGATAGGATTTAACCGGTTAATTTAACCGGTTATAAAAATAGGTTTAACCGGTTAATTTAACCGGTTATAAGATTGGTTTAACCGGTTAATTTAACCGGTTATAAGATTGGTTTAACCGGTTAAAATTCAAATAACCGGTTAAGAAAAAAGAGCGGTTAAGCCAAAAATTCTCAACTTCATCTAAAGTAAGTATTTGTATATAGACTAGGGGTATCGGAATCATGAACTATTGGGCCTAGTCTCTAATGATTTCAGTATCTATAGACTAGTAAATTCAAGATTCAAAAATTTAGGGGTATAAATAGGGGGCGAAAATTGAGATTATAATTTCAAATTAGAAAGTTAGAAGATGGAAAAAGTCGTACTTACGTTCGCTAAGATACTTCCAGAGATGTTTGATCTCATTGGAGCACCATTCACAGCTGATGAAGTCTAGCTTAGACTTCAATAAATCATTGGCTTAGAGAATCTAGTTGAGTATTACAACTCCTTAAGCAACAGCTGGAAGCAAGCCAAACTTCAAAACAAGAAAATGGCAGAGAAGAATTTGCTAAAGAATTTCGTTTCTAAGATGAATGCTAGATCAATAGCATTAGCAAAGCTTATAGCAATAGACCCGGTCCACGCCAAAGCCCTTATTGAGAGAAGGGGTGAAGACCTAAAAACGACTGCAAAGAGAGCAGAAGGTCTTCAAGTCAACGTTGAAGAGGCTCGGGCTTAAGAGCCAGTACTCAAGGTCATTTTAGACGATTCAGTTAAGATGGGCTAAGGCACTTAAGAAGAAAGCTTAGTCCATGCTCCTTTTAGTGCTGGTGTCTCTTCAATTGCTGGCGGTGCATTCTCGATTTCTCACATTGAGCCTGAAATTGCTCAGGTTCAAATTGCTCATATGTTCGATGAGCTTAGCCAGCACTAGCAAGCTGAGGTTATTCAAGACCTCTTTATAGCTTACGGCAGAACTCACGGCACTGACTAGATGAATCAGCTTCACGTGCAAATCCCTAAGTTGGTCAATGCTTCCATTAAGCATAAGGAGCTCCTTTGCAAGACAGTGCAGCCAGATGCCGATATGAAAGGCTTTAGAATGATAGCTTAAGCAGCTGCCCCGTAACAGCAATAAGCACCAGCAGAACTCCCTCAGCTAATGCCGGCATCTCCAGCTCTGCCTGTTGCTGAATCTTAAGCACCTTTGGTTTCTGCTTAGGTTATACCGCCTGCAGCTGAAAATGTCAAAGCTCCCATTACTGCTGCCAGCTTCATGGCTGAAGAAAAGACTCTCCTTCAAAAGAGAAATGCTCCAGAAATTACGGTCACTGCAGTAGAGTCAGATATCGAAGAATTGAAGCCATAGACGAAAAAGCAAAAGGGACCGTCTCCTGTTATTCCTCATGCTTTCAGCTTCTAGAGTCCGCTTCCTCAGATATCTGAAGCCAAAGGAGTAATTTTGACTTCAGCTTAAATCAAAGCTGCTTAGAAAAGCGCAGTCATAAGAAAAACATTAGAGGACACCCACGGTAAAGACACAGTCGATAAATAGGTTGATGAGTTCATGGCTGAAGTCGAAAAAATAGAAGAGGGCCGTCCAAAGAAGAAGAGAGACACTAAGGCCGCTTCTAAAGAAGAAGCAAAGGATAAGGCTGAGCTGATTACTCCTTAGAAAATCGCCAAGCAAGAAAATGAGTCGGTAGGGAAATTGGGAGATTTACAAGTAGTAACAAACAAGCACGGTGAGTCTCCTACCAAAGAGGCAATTATGGTTCGTGCTTTTAGTGCCAAAAAGGGCACTGCAGTAAAAGAGCCTCAACCAGCAGCTAACAAGGATGCCGAGATAACTGAAGAGCAAAAGGCTGAACTTAAGAAAGAGAAAAAGAAGCAGTTCCTTGAGTAATTAGCCACTTCATTTTCACCAAGAGAGGAGGTCGCAGAAGAGGTGATGGAATTGTATGTTAAGATACTAAACACATACAATCAAGGTGATACTAGGTTTATCTACTTGGGCGAGAGGCTACAATAGCAAACACCTTTGACTCCTAGAGAGATCTTTAACCTTAGAAGGAAACTTAAGAGCCATCATAGGATCCTCGCATTCCCGATACTCACTAATGGGCACTGGATACTCTTTGAGTATGATATGAAGCGTAACGTTGCATACTACGGAGACCCTACTGGTGATTTTGACGAACCTCATGATAGGTTTGGCTGGTTTGATGAATTCATTCTCGACCCCCTCTTGATAGATTTGCATAACCACAAAGAGCCTGTAGCTCATGCAGAGGACTACAAAGAGGAGCTGCCTAAGGAAGTTGAAGAGTTCTCTAACAAAATGGACTGCAGGAAAAAGAGAATAGGACAGCTAGAGAGAAGTATGAACTGTGGTTTGTTCATAATGGCTTACATGGAGGCTCGTGCTAGAGGAGATACATAGCAAGGTACATTTTACTTGAACGAAGATTAGTGCACCTTGCTCCAGCCATTTTTGTAATAAGAGGTCAAAGAGAAAAAATTGCTAGAGAACGACCACATAGTCAAATAACTTGCTGCACTTGCTTCAGGTCTTAAGCTTAAGCTTATATAGGAAATTGCAATGAAGGAAGTCGAACAAAAGGAGAAAAGCAAAGCTTTAGACGAGCTGATTGCAAAGGACGCCCTTGCTAAAAAACTCCAATCCATGCTCAGGGTCTTAGGGCAAATTAAGGTATGGTTCACCTAGGTGAGTGCCACTACTATGAACTACAAAGACCTACTAGATAAAATGAAGTCGTCGGACAAATGGAAGGGAGAATTTAGAACAGTGGGCACTATTGAAGAGAACATCAAGGCCATCAATCAGTTGGTCCCTAACGTTTTCACTTTTTCAGGTACCTCCAAAGGAAGATTTATCAGGTACAATGATATCAGCTAAAACAGGCTGATAATGAAATTCAACCAGGTGCATAACATTATCGAGTTTGATAAGTAGGTTGAATAGGAGAGTGAAGAGGAGAACGAAGAAGAGGAGAACTGAGGAGGATGAGCCTCATAGATGATAATGATTGATAATTGATATAAGCCCTGGTACCAAAGAACGGGCGGTACCTTATTAACTAACAAACCTTAATAACATAAATCACTTTTTTCGCGCTATCTTAAATAATGATTAATAGTAAACTTTTGAGT
>Ga0078894_10004501_pt1 | contig 10671 bp, 5 predicted proteins | sample LauGreSu1BDMLBSD_2_FD_67506 | JGI IMG/M metagenome (GOLD analysis project Ga0078894, IMG submission 67506) | Freshwater lake microbial communities from Lake Michigan, USA - Su13.BD.MLB.SD (version 4) (version 4) | ecosystem: Environmental > Aquatic > Freshwater > Lake | place: Lake Michigan, USA... | reverse complement strand
AATTAAAATCTATTTTAAATGAAACTCCATCAATGGATGGTTTGGAATTGTCATCCAAGGTGTCTACGAAGGAAGCCTTCGAAGTGAAACCAGACAATCCACATTACAAAGTTTCTTTGATAGATTTTGGTGTTAAAAAGAATATTGTTCGATGCTTGGTTGAAAGAGGCTGCCATGTCAAGGTGTTTCCATTGAATTCGAACAAAGCAGATATGGATGCATTTGAGCCAGATGGCTATATGCTTTCAAATGGTCCAGGTGACCCTTCAGCAATGCCATCTTCAATCGAATTGGTAAGTGAATTGGTAGAATCGGGTAAGCCAATTTTTGGTATTTGTCTTGGTCATCAAATTTTGGGATTGAGTCAAGGTTTGAAAACTGAAAAAATGTTCAATGGCCACAGAGGAATCAATCATCCAATAAAAAACTTAAAAACTGGTAAAGGAGAAATTACGTCGCAAAATCATGGCTTTGTGATTTCAAAACAGAGTGTTGAGAATCATTCAAATGTTCAAATAACCCATAAACATTTGAATGATGATACAATTGCTGGAATTGAACTTATTGGAAAACCAGTTTTTTCAGTTCAATACCACCCTGAAGCTTCAGCAGGTCCGCATGATTCGAGGTATCTGTTCGATCAGTTCATTGATAACATGAAACTATACAAGAAATGAGTTATATAGCAAAAGTAGTAGGAAGACAGATTCTAGATTCCAGAGGGAATCCAACAGTTGAGGTTGATGTGATAACAACAAATGGTGTTGTTGGACGTGCAGCTGTTCCATCAGGAGCTTCTACAGGAATTCATGAGGCTGTTGAGTTGCGTGACGGTGACAAAAACATCTATTTAGGAAAGGGTGTTTTAAATGCAGTATCCAATGTAAATTCATTAATTAATGATGCCTTGCAGGGCATGGATATTTTCGATCAAAAGGCAATTGATACATTAATGCTTCGACTTGATGGTACAGATAATAAATCCAAGTTAGGGGCAAATGCAATTCTTGGTACTTCTTTGGCCGTTGCACGAGCTGCTGCACAAGAGTCTGGACTGAGTTTATATCGATACATAGGTGGAGTTGGCGCAGTGACAATGCCAGTTCCCATGATGAATATTTTAAATGGTGGTTCACACGCAGACAACCTGATCGATATTCAAGAATTTATGGTGATGCCGTTTGGCGCATCTTCTTTCTCTGAAGGATTGAGATGGGGGACTGAAGTTTTTCATCATTTAAAAAATGTTTTGAAATCAAAGGGATTGTCGACCAATGTGGGCGATGAAGGTGGCTTTGCTCCAAATTTAGGATCCAATGAAGAGGCAATTCAAGTTGTAATGGAAGCGATTGAAAAAGCGGGATTCATTCCGGGAGAAGATATCTATATTGCTTTGGATGCGGCTTCTTCGGAATTTTACAATGGTGAGAAAAACCGTTATGTTTTCCATTCAACAGGTGATGAAATGACATCCTCTGAAATGGTTGGTTTCTGGAAGGATTGGTCTAAAAAATATCCAATTGTTTCAATTGAAGATGGTTTGGCAGAAGATGATTGGAGTGGATGGAAGTTGGCGACAGAGGAAATAGGCGATAAGGTTCAATTGGTTGGTGATGACTTGTTTGTTACCAATACAAAGCGCCTCCAAAGAGGAATTGAAGAAGGAATAGCAAATTCAATTTTAGTAAAAGTAAATCAAATTGGTTCACTTACTGAGACAATTGAGGCCGTTCAGCTTGCTACAAGAAATAGTTATTCTTCAGTAATGAGTCACCGTAGTGGGGAAACAGAAGACAGTACAATTGCAGATCTTGCTGTTGCGCTTAATACAGGTCAAATAAAAACTGGTTCTGCTTCTCGAAGTGACCGAATGGCGAAGTACAATCAACTTTTAAGAATTGAGGAAGAGTTGGGAGATGCTGCGGTATATCCTGGTAAAAAATTCAGATTTATATAATAAAATTGAAGTTATTTCAAAAGGGGAGTCTTTGCTCCTCTTTTTTTTTACAATCAGCAACCATTTATATGACATTTACGTCTAAAGCTCAAGTGAAGAATATGAAGAATATAGTTTTAATAGGTCTGTTTTTTATCGGATTAAGAGTTTCAGCCCAAACAAATGAAAGTCAAGTAAACCTTTTTGGTCAATGTATGATTGAAATTGCAACAGCTGAGGAGATGAAAACATTAGAATTGGAAATGAAATCTAATCCTTATATTAAAGTTGTTCGACTTGATTATAACACGCAACGAGCATTCATTTTAACCAAAGGAATTGATCAGTTATCCGAGGATCAATTTACTTCTTGGTTTTCCAATTATGCCAATAAGGTAAGATGCATTCAGATTGGTCGACATGGAATCGATCAGGTTAAACCATATCCTTTCGAAGGTTGTGGTAAAGAATAAATGAAGGTACTCTTTTATCTGCTGCTTTTTGTTTGCTTAAGGGCGATTGCTCAACCAAATGATTGTGCTGATGCTGTGCCCGGTTGTACCACTCCTGCTTTTGCAATAGCTCCCAATAATCCTTCAACTAATATTGTTGATTTTTCTTCAGGAAGTATTTCGAATCCAGCATTAAATCCAAATCCGGTGCCCGGGAATTCGGGCTGCTTATTGAGCGGTGAAACAAGCTCTACTTTTATTTCCATTTCTGTTGTTTCTGATGGGACGTTGGAATGGTCTATTATTGGAGCAAGTGGTGGGTGCTTTGATTGGATTATGTGGCCCTATTCAAATCCAACAGTCACTTGTAATGGTATTGCAGGTAATACACTTTCCCCAGTTGCCTGTAACTGGAATGGAATGTGCAATGGAAATACAGGTATGGCACCTTTGGGACAACTTCCTTCTGGTGGAGATCAGACAAGTTATGAAATACCTTTAAATGTTATAGCTGGCCAACAATATTTGTTGTGTCTGTCGAACTACAGTGGAACAAGTCAGGATGTAAATTTGAATTTTTTTGGATCTGCTAGCGTTGCATGCGGTGTTTCGGCACCCGATCAAACCATATGTTTAGGTTCATCAGCAAACGTGACCATTGCGACACCTGGAGTGGCTAATCCACAATTTAATTGGTTGGTAACAACTGGTGTTTCAAATACAACAGGAGGAAGCAATGTAATCGTAACCCCTGCAATAACTACTACCTATTCTGTTGAAGTTTATCAGCCAGCTTCAGCTACATCATCTGTTTTTCTGGATACAGCTGTCTTCACAATAACCGTTGAATCGCCGCCACAACCTAATGCAGGCATGGACGATACGGTATGTCTTGGATTTCCAATCAATTTACAAGGTGCAATTAGTTCTGCTTCAAATTCTTTTGGATGGCAATGTCTTGCTACAGGGATTTCTCCATCGCCAACCGTAAATTTCAACCCTGTGACAAACTCTTTGAATCCAACTGTAACAGTCAATCAACCTGGTTTATATAGCTTCATTCTTTCCGAAATTAATCCTGCTTGCGGTACATTCAAAGATACAGCAAGAGTTTTTGTTACTTCCATTAATCAAGTCTTGGCGGCTGTTTCCCCCTCGTGTTTTGGTGATGCGGATGGATCAATATCTGTAACAAGCTCAACAGCAGTTGAATATAGTTTTGATAATGGTTTCTCTTGGCAAACAAGCCCAACTCAAAACAGTTTAGCAGCCGGAACTTATAATGTTTGTTCACGAAATGCCCAAGGATGTCAGACATGTTCGCCAATTACAGTAAGCCCTCCACCGCAAGTAACGATTACAACTTCAAATGACACAATAATTTGTCAAAATGGCACAGCTTCATTGGAAGCGAGTGCTGCAGGTGGAAATGTTTTTGAGTTTCATTGGGATTTCACAACAGATGAAAGTAGCTCGCAACTCGTTAATCCGACCTCAACGAGCACTTATTCCGTTTTTGCAGAGAATGAAAATGGTTGTATTTCCGCAAGTCAAAATATTGTGGTCACTCTTCTTGATCCAATTAGTGGAATTCTCACGCCACCAAGTTCAATCTGTCCCGGTTATCCAGTTGATTTAATTTCGGAAGCTTTTGGCGGTTCTGGCGGACTGTATACATTTACTTGGAATACAGGAGAATTAGCAATAGATTTATCCGATACTATTTCGGTTAACCCACCTCAATCTTCAAATTATACAGTATCTATTGAGGATGGATGCGAATCCACTCCGATTTTACTCACAACATCTGTGACACTGTTACCCTTGCCCATTCCGCTTATAGCAATTGATTTGAATAACCGCTGTGAACCTGCAGTATTTTCTCTTTCGAATCAAACAGATGCCACAATGGTTGAGCAGCTTGAGTGGAATATTTCGAATGGGGATACCTTTTATGATATGGAATCGGTTCAGACTTCAGTAATGAGTGCCGGTGCATACGATGTTCAACTTATTGTAACTTCACCTCAAGGCTGTATAGATTCCGCTACCTTTTCTCAATATATAACAGTTCATCCAAAACCTGTTGCTGATTTCATACATTCTCCTAATCCGGCCTATCTTTATGAGCCGAAGATTTATTTTTATAATAACTCGACAAATGCATCGACCTACCAATGGTTTTTTGAAGCTGGTCAGCCAGAGAGCTCATTAGCAATAAATCCAGTTAGTTCATTTCCTGAGGGTCAAGTAGGGGAATATGAAGTGATGCTTATTGCTTCTTCTGAATTTGGTTGTTTGGATACGACCATTGAATCGGTCATTGTTATTCAGGATGTAGTCCTTTTTGTTCCGAACACATTTACACCGGACGGAAATGAATTTAATCAGTCTTGGGCGATTGTAATAGATGGAATTGATCGGTTTAGTTTTCAGTTATTTGTATTCAATCGTTGGGGAGAAATCATCTGGGAATCAAGAAATCCAGACATTGCTTGGGATGGAACTTATGATGGTAGACTCGTTCAATCGGGCACCTACACCTGGCTTATTAAAGCAAAAGATAAGGTCAACGATAATCAATATACATGGGATGGTTTTGTGAATGTAATCCATTAGAAATTGTTTCTTAGGAATCAACTTCTTTGTATTAATTTTGCATAAAATTTCTTTCATGACTACCGAAGCTTTTCAACAAGATATTATTCAAGGCATTCCATCTCAACTTCCACCTAAAAAGGAATATGATAAAACAATTAATCATGCGCCAAAACGGAAAGAAATACTTTCAAAAGAAGAAAAGAAACTTGCTTTGAGAAATGCGCTGCGTTATTTTCCAAAAGACCAACACAATGAACTCATAAGTGATTTTTTAGTTGAATTGGAGACGTATGGTCGGATTTATATGTTCAGGTATCGTCCTGATTATTCCATGTATGCTCGATCAATTGATGAATATCCTGGAAATTCATTGCAGGCCAAGGCCATCATGTTGATGATTCAAAATAACCTTGACTATGCTGTTGCTCAGCATCCTCATGAATTGATAACGTATGGGGGGAATGGAGCTGTTTTCCAAAATTGGATCCAATATCGACTGACAATGAAATATTTGGCCGAAATGACTGATGAGCAAACATTGGTTATGTATTCTGGTCACCCAATGGGATTGTTTCCTTCTCACAAAGAGGCCCCTCGGGTTGTTGTAACGAATGGTATGATGATTCCAAACTATTCCAAACCGGATGATTGGGAAAAATACAATGCACTTGGTGTAACGCAGTATGGTCAAATGACTGCCGGTTCTTACATGTACATTGGCCCTCAAGGAATTGTTCACGGTACGACGATCACCGTTTTGAATGCCGCACGAAAAATCACTGGACAAAGAGACGCAATCCGAGGTAAATTATTTGTGACTGCTGGTTTAGGAGGAATGTCCGGAGCTCAGCCCAAAGCTGGAAACATTGCAGGATGTATTTCTGTTACAGCTGAAGTGAATTCAAAGGCGGTTCATACGCGTCATTCTCAAGGATGGGTAGATGAAGTTATTTCCGATTTGGATGAGCTTTGTGCACGTGTATCGGTTGCAAAAGAAAAAAAGGAAGTTGTTTCTATTGCCTATTTAGGAAATATCGTAGATGTTTGGGAAAAGTTTGATCAAGAAAATATTTTTGTAGACCTCGGTTCAGACCAGACTTCTTTGCACAATCCTTGGGCAGGAGGTTATTACCCGGTTGGAATTAGTTTTGAGGAATCGAATCGTTTAATGGCTGAAGAACCGGGGAAATTCAAAGAGGAAATTCAGAATACGCTGCGCCGGCATGCTGGAGCTGTGAATAAACATACAGCAAAGGGCACCTATTTCTTTGACTATGGCAACGCATTTTTGTTGGAGGCATCTCGCGCGGGAGCCGAAGTAATGGCTGAGAATGGAATCGATTTTAGGTATCCGTCTTATGTGCAGGATATTTTAGGTCCCATGTGTTTTGATTTCGGCTTTGGTCCTTTTAGATGGGTTTGTGCTTCAGGAAAAGCAGAAGATTTGAATCGAACGGATGAAATCGCTTGTGAGGTTCTAGAGGAAATGATGAAAAATAGTCCTGTAGAAATTCAACAGCAAATGGCAGACAATATTCAGTGGATAAAAGGAGCACAACAAAATAAATTGGTTGTTGGATCTCAAGCGAGAATCTTATATGCAGATGCTGAAGGTAGAATGCGCATAGCTGAAGCATTTAATAATGCGATCAAAAATGGAGAAATTGGTCCTGTCATATTAGGAAGAGATCATCATGATGTTTCGGGAACAGATTCCCCGTACAGAGAAACTTCAAATATCTATGACGGGTCGAGGTTTACGGCTGACATGGCCATACAGAATGTTATTGGGGATAGTTTTCGAGGTGCAACTTGGGTTTCTATTCACAATGGCGGTGGAGTAGGTTGGGGCGAGGTGATCAATGGTGGATTTGGTATGCTCATAGATGGAACAGCAGAGGCAGATCGCAGGTTAAAAATGATGCTTCATTGGGATGTAAACAATGGAATTGCAAGAAGAAGCTGGGCGAGAAATGAAGGTGCTGTTTTTGCAATCAAAAGGGCAATGGAAGTTGAACCACGCCTAAAAGTGACCATACCTGAGTTGGTGGATGATCAAATTGTAGAAGAAGCTTTTTCGAAAATAGTCAGTTAATTTAGTCCAATCATTTCTTTCGATTGTGTGTAATATAAAAATCCTCTAACAGCGGGAAGCTCCATCTCTTGCAAGGTTAACACATATTCTTGTAATTGGTCAAAGTCTTTTTCTTTTCTGGTTCCCGTTTTAAAATCGATAACGATGGTCTCCCCGTCTTTGAAAATGATTTTATCAGGACGTTTTAAGGAGTCTCTCCCCAGAATAATTGATTGTTCAGAGAGGATTTCTTTCGCGCCATTCAACATTCCATTATATATTTCAGAGGAAAGAAGCTGCTCAATGTCGAGTTGTAATTGATTTTGTAATTCAGCTTCAATTTGGCCTTCGGCACAAAGCGCATTTAAGACAGCTTCAATTTCATTTTGATTGTGAATTTTTGAAACAGCGATGTGAAACTGATTTCCAAGACGTTGCTCCTTTGAAAGCTTATCATCTTCGTCGGGCAAACCTTTGTCCATAATGGAAATATCAGGAAACCAAAGGTGTTCTGTTTGGGTTGTTGGATTGAAGAAGTTTGATCCAGAGGATTTTCCGACAACGGCAAGCGCATTTTGATCTCCAGATTCGAATACAATTCTCCCATTTGCATCTTCAATATCATCATTCATTTTCTTGAAAGTTTCATGGGCTAAGCGACCAAATTTTTTTCCTTGAAAATAGTTGAAAACATAAAGTCGTTGTTCAGGCCTTGTAAAACCAACATAGCATTGATTGACTTTATCGGTTAGTATCTGTCCAAGTTCAAAGTGATTCATAGTTCGAATCCCCTCCATGCTGCTTGTTCCTGATAAAGTTGAGTACAGAATGTAATCATCAATTTCAATTAAAAAACGAGTGCCAGGTCGAATGCCAGTATCGAAATTTAAGAATGGTAGAATGACCACTGGAAACTCTAATCCTTTCGATTTATGAATAGTCATGATTTTTACAGCATCATCACTCTCCGGCAATTGAATGGCTAATCTGTGTTTCTGTGCATTGTAATGATCTAAGAAATTTTTGAGATCTGGACCTTTGGATTGCTCAAATTCATGTGCAAAGTCTGCAAAGTGATGGAGGTATGGGTTTTTCAATTCGTCCCAATTCATGATTTGATAGAATGATTGGACCAGATCATAAAGCGTTTCATACTTGTAGAAGAAAGATGCGTTATCACCAAAAAAATCTTTGATGAATCTTTCATCATCAAAGAAGGTCCTATCTCTGCCGCTTGCATCTTTAAAGGTTGACATGTAGCTGCGGTAAGTGTCAAAAGTGCCGAGGTTATTCAAGCGAAAATAGAGTTCTGCAAATTTCTTTTTTTCACTTTGAACAGAAGGATTCAAACGGCGCTTAAGATAAGAGAGAATTAATTTAACTTTCACTTCATTTTGCACCAAAAGAGATTCTGCTGAAACGACTTTGTACTTTTCATTTGTAAGCCCCATGGCCCATTTATTTGCTCTAAAATTTGTGTCACTCAGTATGCAGATGTCACCATAGTTGAATCCCTTCGCTTTGCACTCTTCAATTTTTTCGATAATTAAAGGCACAAGTTCTTCATCTTCCAAAGGAGTTTCTTGGGATGTAATTTGAACGTATCCGGCTTTAGTTGACATCGGATTTTGTCGAATGGAGGCATAAAATTCTTGAGTAGTGGGTGCCAGTTTTGTTTTTAATTGTTCGAAAAAAGTATTGTTGAAATTAACGACTACCTCAGAAGAACGATAATTTTCCATCAGCGGTGAGACCATTCCCATTTGATTGAAAAAGGCTGAGTTACTTGTCGTAGTTGGATCTTTTTCAGGGTTGTAAATAGCGGGTAGAGCCACGAATTGTTCTGCAACACCATTTTTAAAACGATAGATGGATTGCTTTGGATCCCCAACGATGAGATTCTTTTGATTGTTTGAAAGTGATTCATGCACAAGAGGGACCATGTTCAACCATTGTAGTCTGGAAGTGTCTTGAAATTCATCCAAAAGAAAATTCTTAAATCGAGTACCCAATCGTTCGTAAATGAAAGGGGCTTTTTCATCCCTTACCAAAGAAGAAATGAGTTTGTTAAATTCTGATATCCGGATGAGCTGTTCATCTCTTTTTACAGTGTCAAGCGAACGTGCCATATACTGTAACAAGGCCATATTGTAAAAATTCTTTAAGAACGCCTTCTCAACAGTAATACATGGCAGAAGTGTTTCAAATGAATTTTGCAGTGAAAGTATAGACCTTTTTAGTTCATCCGGAAATTCACGACCAGCTGGGGTTGCGTTTGTAGCATAGTCGATAATAGTTGGTGTAAACAATTTAGTTGGAAAGGAATCAACCTCAGCAAGTTTCTCAATGGGTTTAGTGGTTTTTGACATTCCAGGAAAATTCTTTTCTGGAATAGCGAGTCGAATATAAAGATCATAAACATCCTTGCACTGTGACAAAAAGTGCTGTTCTTGGTCCCCTAAAAGTGATCGCAAGTCTTTACGTCTTTGCGAGGAAAAATCCATTTCCATTAATTTATTGATCAATGGCTGGTCCTTTTCCTTTGCCAGAATAGATCCGAAATCAATCAATTGATCTCTGAAGTCCCAACGTTCGCCTTCCTCAATGTTGTCTTTTGCATAGGCAATCATTAAATCGGTTAAAGATTCAAGATCTTTTTTTCCCAATTGACTCATTAACATGTCCACCACTTGCTCGATTACCTCTGACTCATTTAAAATCACTTCAAATTCTGCAGGTAAATCGAGGTCTCGGCTGAAGGAACGAATTAATTTCAAATTGAATTTATCAATTGTCATCACGTGAAAATCTTCGTAACGATGCAAGATTCCTTTTAAAGACATTCGGGCTCTTTCGTGCACCTCTATTGGGCTTATTCCCAGTATTTTTGATAAGTCAGTTGCATATTCTTCCGAACTTTTTCCAAATTTATCTGGGTAACTTAATTCGTCCAATTTTTGAACAATCCGATTTTTCATTTCAATCGCCGCCTTATTGGTAAATGTCATTGCTAATATTTTCGCAAAACGGGATGTGTCGGCACTTTCACCAATTAAAATGAGTAGGTATTCTCTTACCAGATTGTATGTTTTGCCGCTGCCCGCTGAGGCATTCAACACTTTTAAAGGTTTTTGATCGTTGCTCATGATAATATATACGGGCGAGTTGCTAAAAAATTAAATATAAGTAAAAATTAAATTTTGTAAATTTGTTTGAGATGAAAAACCTTTTGACCTTGCTGTTTGCGGCAGTTCTTTTAATGTTAAACTCCTGCAAGGATAATAGTCCAACACCTGCTCCTGAGGTTGTTGACCAGCTTCGCATATCCATTCAACCAACTTTTGGTTCAGCGAATTTGAATTTAGATCAAACCTATACGACGGCTGAAGGATACAATTTACAATACACGGACATTCGGTTTTATGTGACAAGTTTGAAATACAATTCCAAGGAACTTTGTCAAGCGGCTCTATTTGATTACCGCCAAAACGGCACTTCATTTATCACTCAACAAGGTAAACCAGTTGATTTTCCTGCTTTAAGTGGATTCTTTGGGGTTGATACTGCATATAATCACGATGATCCAACGGTTTGGCCGACTTCTAGTC